>Ga0182024_10020259_pt1 | contig 12171 bp, 9 predicted proteins | sample P32metaG_FD_120480 | JGI IMG/M metagenome (GOLD analysis project Ga0182024, IMG submission 120480) | Permafrost microbial communities from Stordalen Mire, Sweden - P3-2 metaG (Illumina Assembly) | ecosystem: Environmental > Terrestrial > Soil > Wetlands > Permafrost | place: Sweden: Stordalen...
CCCCGAATGCGTCGAGCGCGAGCCACTGGCTCTGCCCGCAACCGCGACGGATTCTGTAGCCGTTCTCTCTCCCGGCGCCGCATCGTCGTCCGCCCTGCCCGCCCCCAGAATCGACAAGCAGAAGGAAGCAGCAGCCCTGGAAGCGGACATGGAGGCGCACACCAACAAATTTCGCCGCAACCAGCGGGAGGCCGACCGGGACGCGCGTGCCGAGGAGCTGGCCCGCATGCTGGCCGATCACGAGATCACCATCGAAGACATCTTCGAACTCCCGGAAGGCAGCACCGCAATCCCCATCCCCAAAGAACGCCGCGGGGAAAAGCAGCCGCGCGATCTCTGCTCCGTAGGCGATTCCTGAGTCGATGGTTCCGAACCTGCCGACCGGGGCGCCCTAGACTAGGTCCGTGTGTTCGGACCTGGGAGAGGAAAGCGCACGCTGGACGGCGAGTCCCCGGTAGAATCAACTTGGAATGCACGCCAGCACTTCACCCATACCAGAAGATTCGCTTCTCGCAGGCAGCCGCTTCGTCCGCGCCTGTCTGCGCAAGCCCGTCGACCGCACGCCCGTCTGGTTTCTGCGCCAGGCTGGCCGTTACATGCAGGAGTATCGCGACGTCCGCAAGCACCACACGCTGGTTGAAATCTGCAAGCAGCCCGACCTCGCCTCTGAAGTCACCATCACCGCCGCCGAAAAACTCGGCGTCGACGCAGCCATCATCTTCGCGGACCTGCTGCTGCCCCTCGAGCCCATGGGCCTGCCCTTCGAGTTTCAAGCGGGCGAAGGGCCAGTCGTGCATCACCCAGTCCGCACTGCTGCGGATGTGGTCGCGCTCCGCACCGACCGCCCCGGCGATCTAGCGTACGTCGCGCGCGCCATCGAGAAAGTCGCCGCACACTTCCGTGATCGCCTCGGCATCATTGGCTTCTGCGGCGCGCCGTACACGCTGGCCAGCTACATGATCGAGGGCGGCGGGTCACGCAATTACATCCACACCAAGACAATGATGTATGGCGATGCGCTCTCGTGGAGCTTGCTCTTGGACAAGCTGGTCATCGTATTGACCGAGTACTGCCGCCTGCAAGTGCAGGCCGGCGCTGATGTCATCCAGATCTTCGACAGTTGGATCGGCTCGCTCAGCCCAGCCGACTACCGCGACTATGCTTTCGAGGCTTCCAAACGCCTCGTCCGCGCCGTGCAGGAACTGGGCGTGCCTGTAATCTACTTCGGCGTCGAGACAGCGGGACTTCTCAGCGCCATGGCTTCCACCGGAGCCGACGTCATCGGCCTCGATTGGCGGCAGCCCCTCGACGAAGGCTGGCGCGCCGTCGGGCACAGCCATGCGGTGCAGGGCAATCTCGATCCCATCACCCTCTTCGCTCCGCCGGAAGTGCTGGAACAGCGCGTCAACGAAATCCTGCACTCCGCCGCCGGCCGTCCAGGCCACATCTTCAACCTCGGCCACGGCATTGTTCCCAACACGCCTGTAGAAAACGTCCAGGCCGTGGTCCGTATGGTGCGCAACTTCAAATTGCCGGAGGCTGCCCATGCCTAAGCAAGCCGTCCTCCTCCTCGCGCACGGAACCCCCGAGACCGCCGACCAGATTCCCGAGTATCTGCGCAACGTGGTCAGCGGCCGCCCGCTCCCGCAGCCCGTTATCGAGGAGATTCAGCACCGTTACGCGTTGATCGGGCGCAGCCCCCTCACCGAGCTCACCATGGAGCAAGGTCGGCTCGTCGAAGCGGAGCTAGCCGCGCAAGGGCATCCGGTCCGCGTCTACGTCGGCATGCGCAACTGGCGCCCCTACATTCCCGATGTGGTGACGCAGATGCGTGCCGACGGCGTCGACGAAGCTGCCGTCCTCTGCCTCGCACCGCAGAATTCGCGCACCAGCGTCGGCCTCTACGAGCGCGCGGTCAAAGCCGAAGCTGGAACCCTTCGCATTGATTTCACCCGCGGCTGGGCCCGCCACCCGCTCCTCGCCGAAGCCTTCGCCGAGCGCCTCCGCACGGCTGAAGCCAAGCTCACGGCGGAAACCGGTGCGCCAGTCCCTGTGCTCTTCACAGCGCACTCCGTTCCCACGCGCACGGTAGAACCGCAGCCCGCCGAAGCAGGCCAGCCGCGCGAGTGGCCCGCCGGAAGCCCCGATCCCTACGCCGACGAAGCCCGCCACACAGCCGAGCTAGTCGCCGAGCTCCTCCCGGAAATCCCTCGCTGGTGGTTCGCCTTCCAAAGCCAGGGTGCCAGCGGCGGCCCCTGGATCGGGCCTACCGTCGAGGAAACATTGGATAAGATCGCCGCAGAGGGCGTCAAAACCCTCCTCCTGCAGCCTGTTGGATTCCTTTGCGATCACGTCGAAATCCTCTACGACGTCGACATCGCCTTCCGCACTTCCGCAGCCAAAATCGGCATCCGGCTGGAGCGGCCCGAATCCCTCAACAGCTCGCCGTCACTGGCGAAAGCCGTCGCCGACCTGGCCTGCCAGGGACTCAAACGGCTGCAGGCCTGACGTTCACCCGAGCCTAGGTTTCCACAGGATTTTTGTGGCTGGAGGGGATGTTACCCCTCCGTTGTATTTACAGTGGACTGGGGACATGTCAGCCTTCCCCCAGGCCGATCCAAGGGGTCAGATTGTCCGAAACATCCATTTCAACTCCGGCTTCGGAGCAGACAACCTGGGTTTGCCGGGTCTGCGGTAACCCGCAGATGCGCCGCCTGGCCCGTTCCGGCTTTTTCCAGAGAGCGATCTTGCCCTTATTAGGTTTCTACCCATGGGAGTGTTTTGCCTGCCGCAAAATCCGCTATCTTCGCGTGCGCGGCAAACGAGTTCTCAGACGGATTTGGGACGACGATCTTTTTGTTCCTGCAGACGAAACCGAACTTCCCGTCTACTCAACAGAAATCCCCGCCGAACAAAGAGAATTCGAGCAAGACCCGTCCAGCTCCCAATGGGCGGAGTGATTTCCAGCGGCCGAATTCACAGGTCTCGTCAGCACCGCTACACTTTGAGAAGTTTCATCACCTGCTGAATGGAGAGACCGCCTTGATTCGATTTCTCGCCGCACTGTGCGCGTTCAGTTTCGGAATGTTGTCGTTTGCCCAGACGCCGGAGTATTCAATTCAGGCGATTCGGTACGCCACCTCGCCGGATGTGCCGGTCTCCGAACTCGTCGTGGGCGGCCCGCAAAACGAGAAAGTCGATATCGCCATGGTGGTGTGGCTCATGCGCGGCGGCGGCCACACCATTCTCTTCGATAGCGGCTTCCATCGCGATACGTTTCTCAAAGAATTCCCGATGAAGGATTATCTGCGTCCCGACGAAGCGGTGAAGACCGCCGGCGTCGCTCCCGATGCGGTCACAGACATCGTGATCAGCCATGCGCATTGGGATCACATGGGCGGCATTGATCTGTTTCCCAAGGCGACGATATGGATTCAGAAAGACGAATATCGCTACTACACCATGGATGCATGGCAGCCGGGCGGCAATCACGGCGGCATCGATCCGGAAGACGTCCAGGCGCTTGTGAAGTTGAATACCGAGGGCCGTGTGCACCTCATTGACGGAGACAACGTTGAGATTTTTCCCGGCATCCGTGCCTACACGGGATCGCGCCACACCTATGCGTCGCAGTATCTGCGTGTCGACGGGCATCCGCCGTTTGTGCTTGCGTCTGACAATGCGTACTTCTACCTGAACCTCAAGCAGCGCCTTGCCAGTGCCACCTTCAGCGATGCCGATCATGCGGCCAACATTGCCCAGCAGGCGCGGATGTTCGTGCTGGCTGGCTCGCCGGACCGCGTGGTGCCAGGACACGACATTCTGCAGTTTCAGAAATTCCCTACGCAAGGCCGCGTGGCGACGATCAAATAGAAGTCAGGCGTAGATGGACTTATGATGCGACCGTCGTCTATTGCCGCAGCAATTGCTTCGCAATAAACAGCACGTTGGCAGGCCGCTCGGCGAGCCGTCGCATGAAATACGGATACCACTCGCGGCCGAAGGGAATATAGACGCGCACGTTGTAGCCCTCGGCAACAAGTTTGCGCTGCAGGTCGCGCCGCACGCCGTAGAGCATTTGGAATTCGAAGCGGCTGGGCGCGATGCCGCGGTGCTTTGCATACGATTTTGCCGCCGCGATCATCCCTTCGTCGTGCGTGGCGAGGCCGTGATAGAGGGAGCTCTCGAGAAGCACCTGGCTGAGCTTGATGTAATTGGCATCCACGTCGGCCTTTCGCGGAAACGCAACCTCAGCGGCCTCCTTGTAGGCGCCCTTGCAAAGGCGCACCCGAATGCCATCGGATATAAGCTGCTCGACGTCGGCCTGCGAGCGGTAGAGGTAAGCCTGTATCACGATTCCGATTGCCCCGCGCAGATCCGTCCGCGCATTCACCCTGCGCACAATGTCCAGCGTCACCTGCGTCAGCGGCGAGTCTTCCATGTCGATGCGCACAAAGTTACCCGTGTACTTCGCATGTTCCGTGAGGTTGGTCGCAATCGCCTCGGCAAGTTCCGGATCGAGGGCAAGCCCCATCTGCGTCAGCTTCACACTGATGTTGGCGTCGAGGTGGCGCTCACGGATCGAGTCGAGGAGCTGATGATAGACGTCGGCGGCTTTGTGCGCTTCTGCGGCGGAGGACACGCTTTCGCCCAGCGAATCGAGCGTGACAAACATCCCCTGTTTGTTGACCGACTCGGCGACGCGCAACGCATCCGCGAGTTCCATTCCGGCGACAAAGCGCCCACTGAGTTTGTTGCCAATGCGGGAGCGCTCACAAAAATTGCGCAGCGATCGATTATGGGAAAGTGCAATAAAGGCGGTACGCAAAAAAGGCATCAGGCAGCTCTGCCGGCGCAAACCGTTGGTTGCGGCGCGGTCCGGACACATTAGTTTCGCACAAAGAGCCACAATTGCAGGGTCTCACGCGGCACCAAAGGAACGTGCCCGCAATTCGTTGCGTATCCTCGACAATGTTGTTGGGAGGTCGCGCCCGGATGCTTCGCTCGATTCGTCGCTTCTTCTGCGCCGCGCTGGTGATGGTCACGCCAGCCTGCCTTGCGCAATCGCTTCCCGCCACCGCAGGCGAAACGCTCAGCGGCAAGGTTGTTTTGGCTGACGCTGTCTGCGGCCACACCACAATTCTCGTTGCAGGTTTCAGTCGCGAAGGAGGCGCGGGTACAGGCGATTGGGTCAAGACCATCCACGCCGACCCTGCCTTCGCGAAGGCGACGGTGTACCCGGTGGCCATGCTGGCAGGTGCCCCCGCGTTCATTCGCGGAATGATTCGCAGCGGCATGACGAAGGGGCTTTCGGCAGCCGAGCAGGACAGATTCGTGGTTTTGACCGAAGACGAGAAGTTATGGCGGACTTACTTCGGCGTGACTACGGACAAGGAACCCTGCGTCGTTCTTCTTGACTCGCAGGGGAAAGTGCTGTGGCGCGGGCACGGGACCTCCGCGAATCTTGAACCGCAGGTGAGGGTCGCACTACACTGAGGTGCGGTTCGCAAGTCTCTGGAAGGTACGAAAGGGTAACTAATGGGATGGTCCGCCGCCTTTACTCCGAGGCGGATATAAGGTTGAGTAAGGAGGCTTCCCATGAACCTGCATGCGATTGGCATCGATTTGGGTAAGACAGTCTTTCATCTTGTTGATCTGAGCCACGCCGGAGAGGTCGTGGTTCCGAATGATGACCAGGTAAAGGCAAGCAGCGAATGTGGATGCAATACAGATTTCGACGAGAACAAACTCTCGGGAAGATAACGTTTCTTTCGGAACAGCAGCTGTCACCAAGAGGATTACGAGAAGTGTCGTTACCAGGCCGATGCATCCCAAAATGATCGCGTGCTTCAACGGCCAGTAAGTTTGACACGTGCAGGTTCGCGAGTCGAATTTGACGTTTCAATCATTTGTTTCCGCGGTGAGGACTGCAAAGTCATGACGGGTGCAGTAGAGAACCAGGTCCACTGGAAGACCTGCGGCTCTTGGTGCACGAATCCACTGCTTGCTCACGAGACGGCGGTGATGTGGTTCCCCTCTTGCCGTGAAGGAAAACCCCATCCTTCCATCCTGCCCGAGCAGCGACTGCGAAGAATCTGCTCAGCCCTCGCGCTCAGCATAACGAGACGATGGCACGCCCTAGTCTTCGAGCCTCCTTCCGGTACGCCTGGAAATACATCGCATCCGAACGCGCCAGATGGGAACGGGCAATCGGTTGCATCAGATGCATGCCTCCGCAATTTTAAGAGCATTCCACTCGTTCATGAAGGGCTTGTCGGTGGTGCGAGAGATCAGGTGGGCCGGTTCATCACCGTTTCCACCAGATCGCCCAGTTGGTCTGGTGTGAACTGGTTCCCTTCGATATTCGCTGCCAATCGTCCTTTGCGATCGATGATGACCGTGTGCAGCGGATGCGTAAGCAAGCCATCACTGCTCCAGAAGTTCATACCGAACATCGCAGCGATCTGGCGTATCTGCTCGAGTGGCCCCGTCAGGAAATGCCAAACCTCTGCATCAGCCTTCCACGTGTCGGCATACTGCGATAGGGTCTTGCCTCGATCATGATCTGGGTCAATCATGATGGTGATCAATACTAGGTCCTCTTTGTGCCTGGCACGCAAGCGCCTTTCCACGTGCGCAAGATTGTTTGACATGCGAAAGCAATATTGCGGGTTCGGGCAACGCGAATAGCCAAAGGTCAGTGCTACGACTTTGCCTTGAAACTGAGCGAGGTGGATTTGCCGGCCAGCCTGGTCAATCAGCGCAAAGTCCGGTACCGGCTGGCCTTCAGGAACGACCTGCGCTGCGGCGGACGGTTTCAGCGCACGGTTCAGGGCAGTCAGTGCCCCCGCCTCCATCGGCTCGGGTTCGTGGCTCGCAGCGTTGCTTACCTGAATCTGATCCGCATATGCCACCTTGCCATTTTCGACGATGTGGAAATCAATCGTGGTGCCGACCTTCAATGCCGCGAGTGCCGACTGGTCGCGCACGACGAACGACATTTCCATCGCCTCCATATATCCTGGAATCGCCTCACAAGAAACAATCAGAGAATGGTGCGTCTTATCGACTATGAGCACCATTCCTCGCGCCTTGTGTTCCTCAGCGGCCCGAAGGTGGATCGTTCCGAGCAAGACCGCGATTACCAGCAATGTCGGAGACTTTCTCATTCTTCTCACCTCCGTCCGGCTATCTTCCCACGGCAATCGCGCTGGTCCCAGGCGCCCTTAATGGCTTTCGATCCAACTTAACGTAGTCGGTAGCGAATTCCTTGATAGAAATGAACTGGTTCTTATCGATATTTGCGAAGTGTTGCCTTGTATTTGTCGCAGGCCACCATGTGTCAATCGACACGATGCGCGCGCCATGCCCCAGTCCGATGTGTTGTTCCAGGGGATTTCCGCCAAATGAACTGGTTTGTCCAACGGTGCGATAAACTGACCGCGAGCCATGGCCATCGTTCTCGACGGTAACGTTGATTTCAGCGCCGATCGCAGACCGATTGCTTTTCACGCCCGTCAATCGCACGTTAATCCAATCGTTGTCGTTTCCTGGGTTTCTGAACAATCGCAGCACGTGCCTGTCAGACGGGACGGCGCCCCCGATCTCGGCAATGATGTCTTCTTGCCCGCGGCGTTCCAAATCGGCGAATGCGATGCCGTGACCTTTGTGCAATTCGCCCGTGCCCGATGAGGCTGTGATATCGACGAAGGATTTTCCTTCCTTGTTGTGCAACAGGACATGCGGCATGAGCGAGGAAAACGAGGGACTTCCCATTCCCAGGTAGATATCGAGGAAACCATCGTTGTCTATGTCCCCGAAGTTTGATCCCATCGGCATAAAAACTCTGTCCAGGCCCACCCGCGCGGTTACATCCTGAAACGTGCCGTTGTGCATGTTTCGGAATAGCTTTAACGTCTTGCGCGAAGCTTGGACGACAGGTTGCCCCTGATAGCTTCGCAGCACATCGTCAATCGAATTGATGTTGTAGCCGGTAAGGAAGATATCAGGCCAGCCATCGTTGTCGTAGTCGAAGAACCACGTGGAGAAGCTGAAGGTAGAGTCCTGCACCCCGGCCTCCCTGGCCACATCGGTAAACGTGAGATTGTGATTATTGTGGTAGAGATACTTCGTCCCATTAAAGACTGAAACAAAAAAGTCGACGTATCCATCCTTGTCGTAGTCTGCCGCCGTAACTCCTTTGACAAAGGACATTTGATCGATGCCAGCCGCATGAGAGATGTCCTCGAACGTGCCGTCCCCCCGGTTGTGAAAGAGTTGGCTGGGAGCCTTTTCATTTCCGATAAAAAGGTCGAGGAATCCATCGTTATCGATGTCGGCCCACACCGCGGTTTGAGAAGCAGTGACGGTTGCCGCGAGACCGCTCTGCTCCGTCACGTCGGTGAATGTGCCATCGCAGTTATTCCGCAAAAGCGATCTGCGCATCGGAAATTCCCATCCACCGCGCAGCACGAGGAAGTCGAGGCAGCCGTCATTGTTGTAATCGGCCTGCACGATCTGCAGTGCGCCTGTCTGGTTCAACAATCCTGCCTGGGCGGTACGATCGGAGAACGTTCCATCCCCATTGTTGTGGAAATAATGCAACGAGTCGCAGGAGTACATGCTCGATACAAGCACGTCGAGCAGGCCGTTGTTTTCGAAGTCGTCCACTACGACACCACCGGCTGCAAGAAAGACATTCAGTCCAGCCGCCGGAGCCACATCAATGAAACGCCCCACGCTCTCTTTCGAGTCGAAGTCTCTCTCCGCAACCAGATACTTTGCAGGAACCCCTGCCGGATACTGCCCTAGCGTCTCATACGCCAGATTGAGCAGCCACTTGACCTCGCGATCATCCGGCTTTTGCTCAAGATAACTCAGGAAAAATTGAATCGCCAGCTTCGAATATTCTTGCTTCTCATAATGCGCGTGTGGCTTGATCGGTGGGAAAAAGTCGAGGTTGCCGGAGCCGCGATAGGCTCCGTTTTCCATCTCCGAGAAGTGAAGATAGGTGATCCCAAGAGCTTCCCTGAGAAAGGGAAGCGACTTGGGAGAGCTCTCCGTGGCATATTCATAGGCCTTCTGGAACTGTTGGATGGCCTGCTCCATCTCGCCATTGAACGCATGCAGTTGGGCCATGGCCACATGAGTTTCAATGGCCACATCCGCATCGTTTTCTGACAAATGTTCAGCTTTTCCTGTGCCAGGACCTTCGGCATCGAACAGGAGCTTTTCGAGCGCACTGAGCGCCGCAGGCGTCGATTCTTTGCGAATCGAACAGATCTGGTTAGGATCTCGCTCCCAGCCATCTGGCTTTTGTGGATATTGCAGGAATGCGGCATCCGATTCGATGAATCCGTCGATCTTTATCATGTTGCGTTCGGAGGGCGGCTCGACCGGCAGGCTGTCTTGTTTCGAATCCACTTTCCGCGCATTCGGCCCCGCGGGAAAGATAGTGAGTATAGCGAATTCGCCTCTGAAAGGCACAACGCCTGTGAACTGCCCCGCTTTGACGTCTTTCAACGCATCCCGCAATTCGCGCCGAAGATTGGCGGGACTCAACCCTTCCATGTGTCCGCCTTCATTGGCGGTCGAGTCGACAGAGCGTTCTTTTGCGAGAATCTGGAAGTCTGCACCTGCCTTCAGGGCAGCAAGAATCTGATTGGCTTCCTCGGCTGTCCTCACAACAATAATGCCTAAATCGCCTTCATCCTGTTGCGCTTGTGCCACAGGCAGAATCAGTGCCGCGATGCTGAGCACTAGCCTGCACGCGAGTTGCATTCTGTGCCAATTGATCGAATCGACGGCGGTTGTCAGACCTGGCATTGGCTCCCCTACGCATACAGCGCCACCTGAACACGCAGTGCGGCGCGCAACTTTGTGAAGTGAATTTTATCCCGATCGAGAGACGTCTGTCCCCAAAGTAGGGCAGATACGAACTATTCAAAAGACGGTTGCCGGACCATTCCAGTAGAGGGAGGCCCTTTCAATGTTCGTGCGGGCAAGATGAGCGACGGAGTTGGACAAGAAAGCGCAAAGTCAACACAATGAGCAATCACGAACGGGCTTGGCTGGCGGTTCAACAGCGTCTAGGCGACTTCGTCTAGCAAGGGGCGTCTGAATCATGGTCGGGGTCAAGACACCCGTCTTTCAGTTTGGCGCGTCTTATATAGGCCGTGGACAGATCATGGGGTTCCTCGGGGCATCATTCCGCATGAAGCAGTGCATTGGGATCGATTCGAGATGCCTTGGCGGCCGGCACATAACTCGCTACAGCGCCTACTGCCGTCATCATGAGCCGGGCCATGCAGAGACTAACGGCATCATGCGGAGTGACGCCCATCAGCATGCTCCGCAATGGCCTGCTTAGGAAAAATGCACCGGCCAAACCAATTGCGCTTCCTGTGGCCACCAGCCAGCACGCTTCGGCGAGTACCAGGCGCAGCACCCGGCCTCGGGCGGACCCAAGCCAGCCGAATTGCAATCTCCGAGACGTTTTGTGGTTGTGACTGGTTTGTTTGAATAGTAAGCGTAGGATGTGGCCTCCTATAGCGCGCTCTCCGGAGCGCGCCACCGCCTTCAGTACACAAGAACCGTCTGCTCATACCGCTTCACCTGTGCCCGTAATCCGTGAAAACGTAATCTTTTGTCTTCACTGCCGTGTGGCACGCGAACCCGCACTTCGCATCGCTCCCCTGCGGTGGCTTGTCTTTCAAGGTGGCGGGCGTGAACGTATTGGACGCCGCGTCATACTCGAACGCGCCGTAACCCCATCCGCCGCTGTCCGCGAACCTCTTGCTGTCCTTCAGCATGAGATCAACGTCATGCTGGGTACCTGGCACCGTCGGCGCACCGGGTTCACCGGCATTCACTTTCGCGTTCCAATGGACCTTCACCATCTTGGCGCCATCCGGAAAGGGCTTGCCATTACCGGGAATGCCCGCCTTATAAGCGTTGATCAACGCAGGATTCCCGAGGATTGCAGCGAGCTTATCTCCGTTATGACTGATGGCGATCACCGGCCAGCCTTCGTATCCGCTGAACTCAGAGAACGCGAGGCCATTCGGTATTTTGAGGGCGTACTTGTCCTGCGTGGAAATGGCGGCTTGTGCCTGTGACGGGACTGCTGTGGAGGCGGAGGCAGCGTCGAGGCGGGGAAGGTTGTGGATGAAACGTGCAAGCTTCCAGGTGTCGTTATCGGAAATGCTCGACTGCCAGGCAGGCATGCCTGTGAGGCGAACTCCGTTCTGTATGATCCAAAACAGTTCCGCGTCGCTCCAGTGCTGCACGTGGGATGAGCTCAGGTCCATGGCAGGCGGGGCCATATTGCGCCCGATGTTCGTGTCTCCGTGCCCATCCGCACCGTGGCATTGGGCGCAAGACCCAAGAAACACTTCTTGGGCCTGGCTCACGACCTCATCCGTCTCAGGCAGCGGGTTCTTCTTCTTTCCTGCCTCCAATGGAATGGCAACGTCTTTAGCCGCATTGGCCAGGGTGGTTTCCTCCTGGGAGGGATGTTTGTCCGCTGTGCAACCTTGAAGCAAAGCGCCCAGCATTGCACTGATGACGCCAAGCCTCAGCTTGTGTTTTAGCGCCACGCAGCGATCATTTCCGTCCCACCCGCCAATCCACGGCAGACCCACAGATTCCCTCATAAGTTCAGGCACCGTGTGTTCTCCTTCACAAAGAAGGTTTTCTAAGCCCGATCTAACGTGCGTATCGAACGATTGCAATTAAGCCAGAGGTCGGGGAGTAAAACAATTGGACAATGGTATCGACCGATACCTTCGTATCAAGTGTGCGGGAGGGGTGTGCTCATTTTAACCAGCTCGGTACCCGGCTCAAATGCCGAGCCGGAGCCTTGGACCGCTGAACTCACCCAGAATGATGGCACCCTGTCGGCAACTTCGGCAGACGGCTCTAGTCCCACAGTGCAATGCGAGACCCAGTAACTCTAAGTCTGGTTACAGAATCGCGGGCATGCGCGTTCTGTGGTAGTGCGCCGATAGTAATGATTTCGCGGGTTCTGAGAGGATTGTGGACAACCCATTAGTATTACTACGTTAAGTTATTGACATAGGATTTCACGAGTGATACTGTCGCGAGCATGACCGACGCCCAAGTCGAGAAGTGCCGCGAGCGCCTGCAGCGATTTCTGGTGGATCTAGTAGA
>Ga0182024_10020260_pt1 | contig 12171 bp, 7 predicted proteins | sample P32metaG_FD_120480 | JGI IMG/M metagenome (GOLD analysis project Ga0182024, IMG submission 120480) | Permafrost microbial communities from Stordalen Mire, Sweden - P3-2 metaG (Illumina Assembly) | ecosystem: Environmental > Terrestrial > Soil > Wetlands > Permafrost | place: Sweden: Stordalen...
AGCCGCAAGGCCTTCATCATAGGGTCAAGCTACGAAGAGCGCATCGGGGATGCCTTGGCACCAAGAGGCGAAGAAGGACGCGGCAGACTGCGATAAGCTCCGTGAAGCCGTCAACAGGCGTTGATACGGAGATCTCCGAATCGGGAAACCGGGCAGGGTAACCCCCTGTCATCCCGTCGTGAATTCATAGCGGCGGGAAGCGAACCCAGGGAAGTGAAACATCTCAGTACCTGGAGGAAAAGATATTCCGCTAGTAGTGGCGAGCGAACGCGGAAAAGCCTAAACCTACCGCATGTCAAGCCCGTGTGCGTTGTGCGGTGGGGGTTGTGGGAAGAGACTGCGTGGTTATACGGAACCGCGGAGGAGTTAACAATCAAGGTCCTAGCAGAAAGGCCTGGAAAGGCCTGCCATAGACGGTGAAAGCCCGGTATGCGAAAGGACTCTTGACTCCTTCGGACTCTCTCCCGAGTACCACGGAGCACGTGAAATTCCGTGGGAAGCAGCGGAAACCACTCCGCAAGGCTAAATACTACTTGGTGACCGATAGTGAAAAGTACCGTGAGGGAAAGGTGAAAAGTACCCCGAGAGGGGAGTGAAATAGTACCTGAAACGATGCGCTTACAAACAGTCATAGCCCTATGGCCGCAAGGTTAATGGGTGATGGCGTGCCTTTTGCAGAATGATCCGGCGAGTTACGGGATGTGGCGAGGTTAAGTTGCAAGAGCAACGGAGCCGCAGCGAAAGCGAGTCTTAAAAGGGCGATTCAGTCGCATTCCGTAGACCCGAAGCCAGGCGACCTTAGCATGGCCAGGCTGAAGTGTGGGTAACACCGCATGGAGGGCCGAACCAATGGTTGTTGCAAAAACCTTGGATGAGCTGTGTTAAGCAGTGAAAAGCTAATCGAGCTTGGTGATAGCTGGTTCTCCTCGAAATAACTTTAGGGTTAGCCTCGTGAACGTATTTCATGGCGGTAGAGCACTGTTTCGGCTAGGGGCCTTGACCGGTTACCAAACCTAGACAAACTCCGAATGCTATGAAAGTTCATCACGGGAGTTAGACGGTGGGGGATAAGCTCCATCGTCAAAAGGGTAACAGCCCAGATCCACGACTAAGGTCCTCAAGTACTGGTTAAGTGACCAAGGATGTGAAGTTGCTCAGACAGCCAGGATGTTGGCTTAGAAGCAGCCATCATTTAAAGAGTGCGTAATAGCTCACTGGTCAAGCGACTTTGCGCCGAGAATAGCCGGGACTAAACCAGTTACCGAAGTCTGGAATTTCACCGCAAGGTGGAGTGGTAGGGGAGCGTTCCATAGTAGGATGAAGGGAGATCGGAAGGACTCCTGGACGAATTGGAAGTGATTATGCCGGAATAAGTAGCGTTATAAGCAGGTGAAAAACCTGCTCGCCGCAAGCCTAAGGTTTCCTTGAGCAAGGTTAATCCTCTCAGGGTTAGTCGGAACCTAAGTCAAGGCCGAAAGGCGTAGATGATGGACATGCCGCAGACATTCGGCAACTACGTGTTGTGCGTTATCAACTAAGGGGGGACGCAGGAGGACACGGCAGCCACGCGATGGTAGTCGTGGTCCAAGCTTGTAGGGGTGCTTCGTAGGCAAATCCGCGGGGCAGTCATCTCCGAGAAGCGAGTGCGATCCGGGAAACTGGAGCAAAGTGTCAGATTCCACGCTGCCAAGAAAAACCTCGTAGTGAGTGCAACATGTATCCGTACCGCAAACCGACTCTGGTAGGCGAGGAGAGAATCCTAAGGTGATCGGGAGAATCGTCGTCAAGGAACTCGGCCAACTCACCCCGTAACTTCGGAAGAAGGGGTGCCCTTGAGTGTGTAGGGACTTGCTCCCGTAGCACACAGGGGCCGCAGTGAAGAGCAACAGGCGACTGTTTAACAAAAACACAGGTCTATGCAAACACGCAAGTGGATGTATATGGGCTGACTCCTGCCCGGTGCCGGAAGGTTAAGAGGAGAGGTCATGCGCAAGCAGAAGCTTCGAATCGAAGCCCCGGTGAACGGCGGCCGTAACTATAACGGTCCTAAGGTAGCGAAATTCCTTGTCGGGTAAATTCCGACCTGCACGAATGGAGTAACGATCTGTTGACTGTCTCGACGATAGAACCCGGCGAACTTGGAGCGTTCGTGAAGATACGAACTACCCGCATCAAGACGGAAAGACCCCGTGGAGCTTTACTGTAGTTTGACATGGTGTTCTGGGAAAGCATGTGTAGGATAGGTGGGAGCCTTTGAAGCGGCATCGCTAGGTGTCGTGGAGGCAACGTTGAAATACCACCCTTGGTTTCTTGGAATTCTAACCCGCACCCCTGAATCGGGGGCGGAGACAGTGTCTGATGGGCAGTTTGACTGGGGCGGTAGCCTCCTAAAGTGTAACGGAGGCGCCCAAAGGTACCCTCAGCGCGGTCGGCAATCGCGCATTGAGTGCAAAGGCATAAGGGTGCTTAACTGCAAGATCGACAAATCGAGCAGATGCGAAAGCAGGGCTTAGTGATCTGCCAGTGCTGTGTGGAAAGGCTGGCACTCAACGGATAAAAGCTACCCCGGGGATAACAGGCTGATCTAGTCCAAGAGTTCACATCGACGACTAGGTTTGGCACCTCGATGTCGGCTCATCACATCCTGGGGCTGAAGTCGGTCCCAAGGGTTCGGCTGTTCGCCGATTAAAGTGGTACGCGAGCTGGGTTCAAAACGTCGTGAGACAGTTTGGTCCCTATCTGATGTGGGCGCAGGAAATCTGAGGGGTTCTGTCCTTAGTACGAGAGGACCGGGATGGACGACCCCCTGGTGTCCCAGTTGTCACGCCAGTGGCACGGCTGGATAGCTATGGTCGGATCAGATAAACGCTGAATGCATCTAAGCGTGAAACTGACCCCAAGATTGGATTTCCCTTTGCCTTCGGGCAACTAAAGGCCCCTTGTAGTCTACGAGGTTGATAGGCCAGAAGTGTAAGAGCCGCGAGGCTTTCAGCTAACTGGTACTAATTGGCCGTGAGGCTTGACTCTATGATAAAGGTCTTGAAATGGACCTCAGGAGTCTTGTCTGCGAAACAAGCAATACGCAATAAACGCTAAAAACTTCTTCGTTCCTGGATTGTCATGGTGGCTCATGCCGCCGTCCCTGATCGCCTTTTAAGGCGCTTAGGCGCGGCAGCCCCCCCAAGGGGGCAGGGTATGAGCCAGCAAAGTTTCTCGGTGGCCATGTCGGTGGGGCAACACCCGTTCCCATTCCGAACACGGCAGTTAAGTCCACCGGAGCCGATGGTACTGCAGTGGAAGCGCTGTGGGAGAGTAGGACGCCGCCGGGATTAAATTCAAAGCCCCAGCCGAAAGGCTGGGGCTTTGTTTTGTTATGGGCCGGATCCGGTACTTCAAAACCTTCTGAAGCGGGGAAGGACGTGCCCGGCCAAGGCCCAAAAGAGCGGAGGGCCTTGTCCGGACACGTCCTCCCCCGCTTTCAACGGGCTGATTCCGGTTCTGCCCCTAATGGTGTCGTTTTTAACGGACGATCGCGAATTTCAGCATCAGGACCTGGGAGCCGCCGGAGGCGTAGTCCACGGCCACCCTGGCCAGGTAGATGCCGGAGGCCAGGCCTTGGGTGGACAGCCTGTGCGGGCCGACGCCCACGATGTCCAGCCTGGCGACCTCTTGGCCCGCGAGGTTGTAGACCTGCCACTGGGTCCGGGAGGGCTGGGCGCTGAAGTAAAGGGTCACCGGCTGGCCGTTTATGACCGGATCCGGCGCCAGCACGGCGCGTCCCTGGCCGCTGTTCAGGTAGGCCGGTGTCTGCGTGGGGCTTAGGCTCGGGCTTGGGGTAAAGCTGAGGGTATGCGTCGGGCTTACGGTGCTTGTCGGGCTAATGGTGTTCGTCGGGCTAGCGCTATAGGTGGGTGTGACGGTCGGGCTCGCGCTGAAAGTGGGGGTGACGGTCGAGGTGGGGCTGGCGCTTGGGGTGTCGGTCGGGCTGTCGCTGAATGTGCGGGTAATGCTTGGGCTAGGGCTCAAAGTGTCCGATCTAGTCGGACTGGCGCTGAAGCTGGGCGTTGTCGTGGGGCTGGCGCTGAAGGTAGGCGTGATGCTCGGGCTGACGCTGGACGTGTAGGTCGGCGTGATGGTGCGGCTGAGGACGATCCCCACGAGGTCCTGGATCAGGGCTTTTCCTTTGGGGCTGCCCCAGCCCGTGCACAGGTCGTAGCCGGAGACGGCATGGTAGTAGACCGGGTCGCAGGATTGCCCGGAGGTGTTCACCAATTCGTTGTTGCTGTTGTCCGCGATGTCGTGGAAGTCGCCGGCATAGTCCGCGCCTTGTCCCAGGGAATAGAGGGAGGGGTTCGCGAATCCAAGCACCCTGCCGTCGTCCAGGCTTGCCTGTTCATTCACCAGTGAAATAAAGGCGGCCCAAAGCGGGCTCGCGCCGCTGGTGCCGTCAAAGGGTTCCTCTTGCTGGCCGGCGCTTTCGCCCTGACTGAAAACGGCTGGGCATTTGTCGCAATACACGACCCAGAAATTCTCCGCCAAGGCCGACACGTCCGGAACGTTGCGATAGGTCGTCGAACCTCCGTTGAGGGACATGGACACGCCTGCCTGGTAGCTGGGCAGGTCCAGGATGCTGGAAGTGTCGGAACTCGTGCTGCAATAGCCGCCCCCGCTGGCTCCGCCAAAACCGCCGGCGCTGCCGCAAGAGCCGTCGTAATCGTTCCAAGTGCTTTCGGAGGTGTAGGTGATGGTGGCCGGGCTGCCCGAGGGGCCGGCCGTGGTCAGGTTGGTTCCGCCCACTTCCGTGATGTATTGGCTCAAGCTGTCCGGATATCCCACCGGGCCGGCGGCGGAGAAGTCGGTGTTGTCGACGGAGTAGGCGCCGTTGTCGCCGGAAGCGTTGAAAAAGCCCTGGCCTTGGGCCGCCAGCTCGGCCAAGAGGCTCGCGGCGTTGGAACCCATGCCGCTCAAGGGGCCGCCGCCCCAGGAGCAACTGATCTGGGCGCAGACCGGGTCGTCGGCGATGGCCGCCAGGACGACGTTCATCGCGTCCGTGTCATAGGCTTCGTAGACGACGATCGTGGCTTTGGGGGCCATGGACAGGGCCAGCTCAATGTCCAGGGACACCTCGGCGCAGTCGCCTTCAGGCCCTCCGGTGGAGTCATCTCCATTATCCAGGGGATTGCCGTTGTAGCCGTCGGTCGAAACGGTCGTGACAGTGCTGTTCGTCGCCAGGGGTGGATTGGAACTGGTCTCGTAGGTGCTGATGTCCTGGGGGTAAAAGCCTCCGAATTCCACCAGGCCTATGCTCTGGCCCGTCCCCTGCAGGGAAACGCCGGGCACATAGGCGTCCCGGACGTCATCGCCCTGGTAGGCCCAGGGCCAGCCATTGACGTTGCCACCGGTGCCGTCGAAGGGGCTCCTCCCCGCACGATTGAGGTCCCGCTGCGACGTGGCCCGGGGATGGGGTCTGGCGCGGCTATGCCAGCGGGAATAATTGTCCAGGCCGCTCACGCTTAAGCCCCGCAGGTCCAGATCCACGGAGGGTTCATTGTCCGGGGCGAAGAATTGCGTGCCGTCGGCCCTGCGGCGCCGTCCCAGGGCCACATGAAACATCCTTTCAATCCTGTCCGCCCTTCCGCGGACCTGCAGGAGCAGGCGGCTGGTGTGGGTCGCGCTTAAGGTCAGGCCTTCGGCCCGCGCGAAATCGATCAAGGCCTGGTAGTCGGCGCGGCTGGGGCCGAAACGGTCGGCGAAGTCCTGGGGGTTGAGGAAGCGGCGGTAATTCGGGGAACGCGGGTCGTAGAGCGTGGCGATGAATGCGTCCAGGCCCGCCGGGTCCGGCAGGGGCAGCCCAAGGTCAATGGATAGGGAAGTGGAAGGATCCAAATCGCCGATACGGGGGGCGGACGTGAATTCGGGCCTAAGGTAGCCTTTAATCGTCTGCCTGGCCGGAAGGGACACCGCGCAGGCCAGGGCAAGGCCGGCCAAACTCAGCTTCCGAATTAGCGACTGGGACAAAGTATGAGCTTTCATGGGTTGCGGACTTGGGGAAATGGTGGCTCATTAAACGTGATCCTAGCATGCGGCCAAGCGGACGAATATGGCCATAGGCGGGCGGGCATAAGGAGCTTCGTTCTTGACCGCGGTTTAGGGACATCCTAAACTCGATCCAGTAAGCCTGACAAAGCATGGCACCTGTCGCCTTTGTCGGGCTTTTTTTGTGGTCAGGTGCCCTCTCGGGGGTACCCATGGAAGCGGCAAGACAGTATAAACGCGGGTCCGCAAAACCGTTAAACGGGCTTCGGCACGGCATACATTTGCTCGCCGAAGCCCGGGGCAAGATCATCGAGGCGCGGTCCAAGGCCGCCCTCACTATTCACGCCGGCATCTTGGGTCTGTATTGGGACTTGGGACAAGCCATCCATAAGGCCGCATCGGCGGAAAAGAAAGCGCTGCGCGCGGACCGGGTGGGCTCCCTGATCGCAACCTTGTCCCGGGCCCTGACCCGGCTTTATGGCCATGCGTATTCCGAGGAGGCCCTTCGGCGCATGCTGCGCTTCGCCGAGTCTTACCCCACACCCCAAAGCCGCGATGCCCTGGCCGGACTGCGCTGGAGCCACGTTGTCCCGCTTTTGGCCCTGACCGACGCCCGGGAACGGAATTATTACGTCGCTGAATGCCGTAAGAACGCGTGGAGCCCCATGCGCTTACGCGAACAAATCCGGGGCATGGCCCATGCGCACCCCGAGTGGTCCCGTGAGCCGGGCCGGGCGGCCGCGGGCAGGCCCTCACCGGGGACCGGTGAAGCGGCCTTAGAAAGCCTCTTGGACCCCGATTTCATGGGTTTCGTGGGCCATGCCGGGGGCTCTCCCCGCGACCAACGCGGCGCGCTCATCCAGGCGATGGAAGAGCATATCCTTAACCTTGATGCCGGCTTTTGTTTGGTGGAGCGTTGGAAGCGTTTCCAGGTGGGCCCGGACGACTTTTACCTCGATTTGGTCCTCTACAACCGCCGCCTCAGGTGCCTCTTCGCCTTGGTCTTTGATTTCACTCCCCGCCCCGCCGGAGGCAAGGAGGCCAAGGACCTCATGGACTTTTACCTGACCTGGCTGAACCTGCACGAACGCCAGCCCGGCGAGAATCCTCCTGTGGGGATTGTTTTGGATGCGAACGCCCCGGGCGACCGCCTTAGCCTCCGCCACCTGGAAAGCGAAAGCGCCCGAGTAGCCTGGTACCAAACTGCGCTGCCGCCGCGGACTGTGTTGCACCAGTTCTTTTTGCAGGCCGTACGCGCCACCCGCGACGTCGGCGAGACTTCCGCAGGTCAATGAAAATTAAAAAGCAGGGGTTTATGTGGCGGGCCAAGGCCATCCGCTTTTCGGCCTTGGCCCGCCACATAAACCCCTGCGCGGAAATTTTTATTGGCCGATATTCTATTCCTTCGGCAGCTCCACCCTCTGCACCACCGGTGAAACCTGCGTCAGATGGAACGCGAAGACCTGCGGCACTTCGATGTCTTCTTGTTCGCCCTGGCCGAGCTGCGCCAATACTTTCTCGGAGAAGCTGGGCATGAAGGGGCGGCACAGCTTCGCTATCCCCAAAGCGAGCCATAGCGAGTTCACCATGATCTTTTCGGCGGCCGCGCGGTCCCCTTTGACGGCCTTCCATGGGGCCTGGGTGTCGACAAAACGGTTCCCGGTCTCGGAGAGCCGCACGACAGCCCTCAGCGCCTCCCGGAACTCCCCGGCCTGAATGTCGCGGGCCACCGCGGCGAAGCACGCTTCGGCTTCAGCGCGCAGCGGAGGATCGATGTCCGACGGGCCCGCCTGGGCCCCGATGCCTTCGGGCCAGTGCTTGAGCGCGAAGGACAGGGTCCGGTTCACGAAATTACCCATCTTGCCGATCAGCTCGGAGTTGACCTTGACCTGGAAGTCCTCCCAGGTGAAATCCGCGTCGGAATTTTCAGGGGCGTTGGCCACCAGGTAATAGCGCACCGCGTCGACACCGTATTGGTCGACGATGTCGTCCGCCTTGATGACCAGGCCGCGGCTTTTCGAGAACTGTTTCTGCCCGAAGGTCAGGTATTCCGAGGAATAGAGCCGGTCGGGCAGATGGAGACCTAAGCCCATCAAGATCCCGGGCCAGATGATGGCGTGGAAGGGGATATTGTCCTTGCCGTGGATGTAATAATGCCGGGCCGCGGGGTTCTGCCAGAAGGCCCTCCAGGCGTCCGGATCGCCGTGGGCCTTGGCCCATTCCACGCTGGCCGAAAGGTAGCCCGTGACGGCTTCGAACCAGACGTAGATGCTTTTGCCCTCATAGCCGGGCAGGGGAAGGGGAATGCCCCAGGTGGTGTCGCGCGTGATGGCGCGGTCCCTGAGGCCCTCGGACACGATGTTTTTCACGTAGGTCGTGGCGTTGCGCCGCCAGCCAACGGTGGAATCCAGCCACGTGAAGAGGCGCTCCTGCAGCTTCGACAAGAGCAGGAAGAAATGCTCCGAATCGCGCCATTGGGGGGGTGTGCCGCAGAGCTTGCAGCGCGGGGAGATCAGCTCCGAGGCTTCCAGTATTTTTCCGCAGGCGTCGCACTGGTCCCCGCGGGCCCCGTCGGTGTGGCAATTGGGGCAGGTTCCTTCCACGTAGCGGTCCGGAAGAAAGCGCCTGTCCTTTTCGCAATAGGCCAGTTGCTGGGTTTTCTTGCCGATCAGGCCGTCCGCCAGGAGCTTTGTGAAGGCCTGCTGGACCACTTCCCGGTGGTTCGCGGTGGTGGTCTGGGTGTAGACGTCGTAGGAGAAGCGCAGGCGTGTGAGCAGGGTTTCGCGGAATTCCTTGTGGTAACGGTCGGCGATCTCCTCCTGGGCGCAGTGCAGGCGTTCCGCCTCGAGGGCGATGGGGGTCCCGTGGCAGTCGCTGCCCGAGACGTAGAGGACCCGGTCCTTGTTCAGGCGGTGGAAACGGGCCAGGATGTCGCCGCCGATCAGGGCCGCGATATGGCCCAGATGCAGGGAGCCGTTGGCGTAGGGCCAGGCACCGCCGATCAAAATGTCGCGTTTCGCTTCGCTCATCGCCGCCTTTATAGATCTTGCTTCCGTGGGAATGGTCGACCAATATAGGTAAAGGCCCCCTCTTTGAACAGAGCTTTCTCCTCACGGACGTCGCATGCCTCCCAGCGCCCCCAAGGACAAATATTACGTCATTGCGCCCGGCCCCGCGATCTCCCCCGAACTGCGGCGCGCCTACCTCGAGACCGACTACCGGGTGGGCCAGGGCGGTCAAAGTTTTGTCCTGCGCATCGGGGAAGCGTCGCCGCGATTGGCGCGCCTGCTGGCTGAACGCGGATTCGAGTCGGCCGTCGGCATCACCGCCCACAATCCGCGCAGCCGTATCCTCGGCAGGGAAATCAACGAAACGGCCCATCAGAGACTGGTGCAAAGGCTGGCCGCGGCGCCGGCCCGTCAGACCGTCGAAGGCATGAACGAGGGCCGGGGAGGGCTCTGGCCTTCCGAAAAAAGCCTTTGGGTGCCCGGCATGAGCCTGCTTGAAGGCCTCGCCCTGGCCCGCGAATTCGACCAGAACGCCATTGTTTACGCCGAGCGCGACGCCATTGGGCGCCTGGCTTTTTGCCGAAGGGATTGATTTTTGGCGGCGTTCAGGCGCTTTGACTTCTTGCTTCAAGTCCGGAAATCCATCAAAATAAGGCGTTTTCGTTACCCAACCAGGAGCGGGCATGTCGGGTCATTCCAAGTGGGCCACCACTAAACGCAAGAAGGCCGTCATCGACGGCAAGCGGGGCAAGATCTTCACCAAGATCACGCGTGAAATCATCGTCGCGGCGCGCTCCGGAGGCGGCGATGTCAACGCCAACTCCAAGCTGCGCCTGGCCGTGGACAAGGCCAAAGCCAACAATATGCCGGCGGAGAACTGGCAGCGCGCCATCAAGAAGGGGACCGGCGACTTGGAGGGGGTCAATTACGAGTCGCTGACCTATGAGGGTTACGGCCCGTCCGGGGTGGCCGTCGTGGTGGACGTGCTGACGGACAACAAGAACCGTTCCGCCAGCGAGATCCGCAGCATCTTCACCAAAAACAGCGGCAACATGGGCGAACCGGGTTCGGTGGGCTGGATGTTCAAGCGCAAGGGCCTCATTGTCGTGCCCAAGGGCGCTTTGGCCGAGGACCAGGTCATGGAATGGTCCCTCGACGCGGGGGCTGAGGACATGACTTCGGGGGAGGAGACCTACGACGTGGTCACGGCCGCCGAGGACTTCGACAAGGTCAAGCAGGCCCTGGAGGCCAGGGGCATCAAGGCGGCCAGCGCCGAGGTGACCCAGATCCCGGCGAACTACGTCAAGCTGGAGGGCGAGGACGCCGGCAGGATGTTGAGGCTGATGGACGCCCTTGAGGACAACGACGACGTGCAGAACGTGTACGCCAATTTCGACATCCCACAGGACGTCATGGACTCGATGGAATGAGCATGGTTCGCTTGGGCCGCTTGCGCCCCCGCGTGGCCGGTTTCTTCGCCTTTCGGGAAATGGCCGGCCAGCGCCGCCTGCTTCGCGCCGCGGCGGCGTCCTTCGCCGGCCTCGGCTGGAAGGTCGTGGCCGTCCCGGCCCTGGGGAAGGCCCTGGGACCCAAGGTGCCCATCGTGGGCGACCGCAGCCTCGCCCGGCGCTGCTCCCTCTTGGTGTCCCTGGGCGGGGACGGCACCCTCTTGGGGGCCGCGGCCCTGGCCGCTCCCCTGGGACGGCCGGTGCTGGGGCTGAATCTGGGCGGCCTGGGCTTCATCACGGCTTTTGGTCCGGCCGATTTGGACGGCAAGCTGCACGCCCTGCTCAGCGGCCCATGCCGCATCGAAGAACGGCGCATGGTGCGCGCCGAAGTCCGCCGGCGGGGCAGGGTCGTCGCCGTGCTCGACGCGCTCAATGAACTCGTGCTGGGCCGCCCGGAGGTCGGGCGCCTGGCGCGCATGCAGGCCAGCGTGGACGGGCATTTTCTGGCGGGTTTCCGCGCGGACGGACTCATTTTTTCGACCCCCACCGGTTCCACCGGGTACAACCTGTCCGCGGGCGGCCCCCTGGTGGACCCCGCCTCCCCGGTGCTGCTGCTTTCCCTGATTTCCCCCCATACCCTGAGCCACCGGCCCCTGGTCCTGCCCGACAGTCGCGTGCTTGAGCTGACCCTGCATGGCGCCTTGGAATTGGCCGCCGACGGGCGGCACGGGCTCGTGCTCAAAAGCGGCGACGCGCTGCGGCTCTTCCGTTCGCCCCTTTCGGTGAAACTCGCGCTCGCCCCGGACCACGATCCGTGGGCGGTCCTTAGGGACAAGCTGGGCTGGCAAGGCGCGGCCGGCTGGCCGGGAGACCGGCGTGCTTGAGCGTTTGGAGGTCCGAGATCTTGCCCTGATCGATTCGCTCGTGCTCGAGCCTGGGCCGGGGCTCAATCTCGTCACCGGGGAGACAGGGTCGGGCAAGACCCTCCTGCTCGACGCCCTCGGCTTCGCGGTGGGCGGACGGGCCAGCGCGGACCTGGTGCGCGCCCAGGCCGACAGCGTGCAGGTTGCCGCGCAATTCACGCCGCCTGAAAGCTGGACCCGCCGCTGGCGGGACTGGTTCGAAAAAAAGGGCCTGCCTTGGGAAGACGGCCAGATCCTGCTCAAGCGTGAGCTGCAGCGTTCGGGCAAGGGCCGCGCCTGGATCAACGGGGAAGCGGCCCCGGTGGGCCTGCTCGCGGAGCTCGGCCAGGCCCTGGTCGATTTCCACGGCCAGCATGACCACCAGTCCCTGCTGCGGGTACCGGAACACCGCGGGACTTTGGACCGCTTTGGCGCCCACGACGAAGCCTTGGAGCGGGTGGAGGCGGCTTTTGACGCGGTCCAGGCGGCGCGCGAGGCCCTGGAGGGCCCCGGCGGCGATCCGCTCGCCCGGAGCAGGCACCTGGATTTCCTGGATTTCCAGGCGCGCGAACTCGAGGAATTGCATCCCAAGGACGAGGAGTGGGACTCGTTGCGCTCCACGGCGGCCTTGCAGGCGGGGGCGGGCAAACGCGCCGAGGCGCTGGGCGGGGCGAACGCCGGCATCCACGGGGACGAGCAGGGGGCCTTGGGCGGCGTCCAGCAGGCCCTGGCGGCCTTGCGCAGGCTTCCGGAGTCCGACCCGGCCCGGCAAGCCCT
>Ga0182024_10020261_pt1 | contig 12171 bp, 8 predicted proteins | sample P32metaG_FD_120480 | JGI IMG/M metagenome (GOLD analysis project Ga0182024, IMG submission 120480) | Permafrost microbial communities from Stordalen Mire, Sweden - P3-2 metaG (Illumina Assembly) | ecosystem: Environmental > Terrestrial > Soil > Wetlands > Permafrost | place: Sweden: Stordalen...
CACGGACAAGTTACAATCTTGCCCTCCAGCGGCCCATCGCCAAGAGGGCCACCCCGGTGCAAGCAGGTATTGTCGATGGCGTGGAACTCCCCGCCCACATTGGCAACGGCAATTGCCTTCCCCGCCACATCCACTTCGCGAATTGCCCCCGCAGGAACCTCCACCACCGCCACCGCCCGAACAAACGCCATCGTCGTTCCCTCCCCGAAATCCTCGAGCAGACTTTCGCGTTAACACCCTTCATGGTTCGCTTGGGCTCGCGTAGGCGTCGAGCTCGGTGACTTCGGCGCCAAATCGAGTTCGAATTCCCGGCGGAGTATAGCACCAGAGGTAGCCGCTTTGAGTCTGCGTCCGAGTGCAAGACGTAGGGGGACGTGTGTCTCGACCCTTGGTACTTCTTCGCCCCGCACGACAGCCAGCGTCAACCGAGCGAACTTCAACCAACTTCGCCCCTGCTGGGCGGGTCTTGCTCACCATCGATTCAACTTGGGCGACGAATTTCCCCTCCGGAAAAAAAGGTGCACTCATGCAGAGGTTTTCCGCGGCTTCGTATGGCCTCGTGGTGTCTCTTGTCTTGCCCATAATTTCCGCCGCTCAGTCGAAAGCCTTCGGGGATTTGCTCACATCGCTGACCGGCAGAGTTCTCATCGAAGGCGACAACGTCGCGGCTTCTCAGGTGAGCATCGAACTCCGGCGTGTGGCCGAAAACTGGAGAGCCACGGCGTTTACCGAGTGTGACGGAGATTTCCGGATCGATGGCGTACTCGAGGGAACGTACTTGATTTCCGCGAACGTTCCGGGCCGTGTTCCGCTAGAGGAAACCCTGCGGGTCGAATACGGCGCGCCGCCGCTGCTCTTGCGTTTGCGAAGAAACAACGCCGTGCGCGTGAACAACTCCACTTCTTTGGTTTCGGTCCACGAGCTAAGCCTTCTGGAAAAAGCCCGCAAGGCTTTCGACAAAGGCAACCATTTCCTCGCTGCCAAAAATCTGGCCGCCAGTATTTCTCAGTACTACATCGCCATGAAGGCGTTCCCGGATTTCTACGAAGCCTATTAAGCGATGGGCCTGGCCGAGGTGAACCAGGGCCACGCCGCCGAAGCCGAAGCGGCGTTCCGCAAATCTATCGAGCTCAGCAACCACAGCTACGCTCTGTCCATGACCTCTGCGCTGGCGAACCCCAATCCGTAACAAGACCAATTGCCAGAAGCGCAATCAGAAAAAACGTCGACGTAGATTCGCGTCCCGTGGCGCAGTCACTCTTGGCTCCGCCACGGCGTACGCGGCGTCCTCCCGAGGCACGTGATACACCTGGGCATCATCTTTCAAGGCCCCAAATGACTGCGGAAACGTTTCTTCGCAGAGCTCGTCTTATTCTGGGTGCTCGTCGCACGAGGCTGTTCCGCTCTGGCGCACATTTTTCCGGAGAGGCTTGACCATGGAGATGCTCCTGCAAGACCTGCGATATGCCGCGCGCACCCTATGGAAGAGCCGGGCCTTTGCAGCCGTGGCCATCATCACGCTCGCATTGGGCATCGGAGCCTCCACCGCCATCTTCAGCGTCATCCAGAACATCCTGATCGAGCCCTTCCCGTATCCCGACGCCAGCCGGCTGATGTACATATCGATCCACGACACGCAGAACAGCGAGCCCGGGGGCCGCAACGGCTACTCGTCCTCTGAATTTTTGGATTACGCCGCCCAGAATCACGTGTTCGACCGTGTCACCGCAGCCTCGGAAGTCGAAGTACTCTACAAACGCGGCGAAGGCACCGAGCGCCTGTATGGCGCCGAAGTCACCCCCGGCACGTTCGAATTCTTCGGCATGCCCGCTCTCTACGGGCGCGTCGCGCAGCCCGCCGACTACGAACCGGGCGCGCCGCCGGTTTTCGTGATGCGCTACAAAGCTTGGGTCAACCAATTCAACGCCGACCCCAGCATCCTGAACAAGACATTCGTCCTGAATGGCGTGCCGCGCACGTTGATCGGCATCATGCCGCCACGCTTCGGATGGTACGAAGCCGACGTGCTGTTTCCCATCACGCCGAAGCCCGGCACGCAAACCGCTTCCGGCTATTCGAAATCGTGGTTCTTTCTGGGACACCTCAAACCGGGTCTCCTCGTGAAACAAGCCGAAGCCGATCTCGCCATCATCGCGACCCGCGAAGCCAAAATTTCTCCGCAGGACTACCCGACGCACTTCACCGTGGAGGTTCGTTCGCTTACCGACAACGTGACCGGACGCTTCCAGTCCACGCTATTAACCGCGCTGGCAGGCGTCGTGTTGCTCCTGCTGATTGGCTGCGGCAACGTCGCCAACTTGATGCTCGCACGCGCGACCGGCCGCGAAAAAGAATTCGCCTTGCGAGCCGTGCTGGGCGCCAGCCGCTCACGCCTAGTCCGCCAGCTGCTGCTCGAAAGTTTGCTTCTTGCCTTTGGGGGCGCCGCTCTGGGCACGCTGATCGCCTGGGGCAGCTTGAAATCGATCGTCGCGGCGCTGCCGCAAGACATCATCCCTGCTGAATCCATAATCCGGCTGAATGCGCCGGTTCTCGCGTTCACGCTGGGCATAGCGGCACTCACCGCGCTCATTTTCGGTCTTGCTCCCGCCCTTCAGGTCTCGCGTCGCGACCTCAACGATCCGTTGCGCGACTCCGGCAAAGGAGTCGGCGGCGGCGCGCGCCACGGCCGCCTGCGCGACGCCGTCGTCGTCCTCGAAGTAGCGCTCTCGTTGACTCTACTCGTCGGCGCCGGCCTGTTGATGCGCAGTTTCGTCGCCCTCCGCGAAGAACACCTCGGCTTTCGCCCCGACCATGTTCTGGTCGTGCGCATGCCGCTCCCACAGGAGCGTTACAACACGGCCGCGCAAGTCGCCGGCTTGTTCCGCCCGGTCGAAGCGCGCCTGAAGACGCTTCCCGGCGTAATCGACGTCAGCCCTATCACCGACATCCCGCCGAACATCAGCATGTCCAGCGACGTCGAAATCCCCGGCAAGTCCCACCAGGACAAGTGGAACGCACTGCTGGAACTTTGCGGCGACGCCTACTTCTCTGTTCTGCGCGCCGAACTCCAAAGCGGCCGCTCCTTCACTCAAGCCGAAGTAAACGATGCCCGCAAGCTAGCCGTCGTGAACCAGACCTTCGTCCGCAAGTATCTCCCTGGCGAAAATCCCATCGGCCAACGCGTTCACCTGCTGGAACTCGAAAGCTTCCCCGACCCGGTACATGACGCGTGGTTCGAAATCGTAGGCGTTGTAGCCGACGGCAAAAATCGCGGCGTACAGCAACCCATCGAGCCCGAAGCCTGGGTGCCCTACACCGTTACCGCCTCGAGCGCGCGCGGCATCCTCGTCCGCACCGCGCAGGAACCACTCACGCTGCTCAATTCCGTGCAGCGTGAAATCTGGGCCACCGATTCCGGCGTTGCGCTTTCCTACAGCGCCACTCTCGAGCAGTTCATCAGCACCCGCATGTACGCCGGCCCGCGCTTCTCTTTTCTGATGATGGCGATCTTCGGCAGCGTCGGCTTGGTTCTCGTCACCATCGGCGTCTACAGCGTCCTGGCCTACACCACCGCCCGCCGCACCCACGAAATCGGTATCCGCATGGCCCTAGGCGCCGAAGGCAGCGACGTGCTCAGCTTGGTGATCAAGAACGGATTGCGCCTCATCACGCTAGGCGTAGCTCTCGGCCTCGCCGCGAGCCTGGCCCTCAGCCGCGTGATCGCCGCCCAGCTCTGGGGCATCTCCGCGACCGACCCAATCACGATCGCCGGCGCCGTGGTTCTCCTGCTCACAACCGGCGTAGTCGCCTGCTGGATCCCCGCCCGACGCGCCGCCCGCGTCGACCCCCTGGTAGCGCTCCGCTACGAATAATGAACCGCCCGACGAACCCCGAGCCAATGTAGGCGCCAGGCTTAAGCCCGGCCAGCCAAGCACCCTGTCCGCCGGCGCAGCACCCGAGCCTTGCCCACCAGAACGACTCAACGCAGCCAAACAATCGACTCGCTCTCATTCCGCCACCCGCCTCAAGCCTTCGGCCACGCCATGCCGCACCATGTCTCCATATTTCCCTTCCGGCAAAGTGGCCGCTTTCCCCTCCGCGAGCCCATAAAACTTCCGCGCCTCGTCGCTTCCCCAAATCTTCATAAGCCTTCCCCATGTTCAGGTACAACGACGGATAGAACCCTGCCACTCTCTCGTCGTTCACCGCATCCGCATAACGCAGCGACTCGCGATTCCAGTTCAACACCTCGTCCGGTGTCCGCTGAACGCGCGCCAGGTAGTGCGCAACGATGCACGCTTCGTAGTCGTCCGTTCTCGCTTCCCACGCCTCCTGGTGCAAGCACTTGGCCTCGTCCGCTTTCCCGGCCATTTTCCACCTGAAAATTCAGCATGGCCGGCTGAGAAACCGGAAAGTAGTCCGAAGACTTCGGGAAAAACGCCACCGCGATGTACGCCCGCTGCGTCTCCTTCGGAAAAAGAAAGCTTCCGTAAGGAGTGCTGGTTCCAAGGTGCTCCTCGTACCACGCATACAGCGCCTTCGGATCCGTCGCCCGCAAGAATGCTCCACCCAACCCTGTGACCTGGGCCATGAATCGTCCAACTGTGCTGACTGACCGCCCGACGAGCGCCACAATATATTTCAACGGCCAAAGTCTCTCTACCGGGATGCAAAAAAATCCGCTTCCCTCTCCATTCTGCTATCTTGAATTTATGAAGCGTCTCCAATTTCTGGTGATTCTCTGCGTCGGCGCGCTCTCTCCGTCCGCTGTACAAGCGCAGAAACCCGCCAGCAAGGCCTCCATCGCTGAACCAACACTGCCAGTCATCAACCTCCGAGCCTGTCCCTTCGAGGGCTGCTCCTTCCGCAAGTGGATCGTCCTCAAAGACGTCACGCTGTACTCCAACTGGAAAGAGGACCGCAAACCGACAACCACACTGAAGGCGTCGGAAGTAGTGACCGGCATCACCGGAGTTCACATCACCTACGAACCCGACCGCATCCGGATCCTGCAACCGTTGCCAGAGCTGCAACTCCAGCCCGGCGACATCCTTCTCCGCTACATGTATCGCGGCGAAGGATTCGCGGACATTTGGACCAAGGGCCAATGGCGCAGGCAATTCGATTGCAGTTTCATCACCGAGAAAAACAGCACCGGCTGCCTGTTCGATTGCAGCGCCAAAGTCATTTCCGAAGGCCACAAGGAGTGGTGGGTTCAAGTTAAGACGGCACAAGCCTTAACCGGTTGGGCCAAGTCCGAAGACCAATTCGATTGCATGGATTCCCTGGCAGGAAATACGAAGTGCGACGACCTGAACGCCCTTTCCGGCCCCGCTATCCAGTGAATCGGTGGCCACTTTTTTTCTCGATTCAATTCGTCTTCGAGTTTCTGCCCCTGGCTTTCGTCCGTCTTGTCCACTGCCCGGCCTTAGGTAGCAATATTCCGCAGCGAACCTCAGCGACCTCTGTGTCGCTTCACTCTGAGGTATGAAGGGAGCGCTGTCTTTTCTTCCGGCCTTCCGCAAAATAGCCGGGACCGCGCTATAATCCTCGCGCGAACAAATGCCTTTCCCCGCCGACACGCAGTTCGGACCGTACAAAATTATCGCGCTCATCGGCTCGGGCGGCATGGGCGAAGTGTATCGCGCGCGCGACACGCGCTTGTTGCGCGACGTCGCCCTGAAAGTTCTTCCCGCTTCCTTCACCAACGAACCCGAACGCCTACGCCGTTTCGAGCAAGAAGCCCGTGCGGTCGCGACGCTGAATCACCCAAACATCGTCTCCGTGTACGACATCGGAGTCAGCGACGCCGTTCATTACATCGTCTCGGAACTCCTTGAAGGCGAAACCCTCCGCGAGCACATTCCTGTTTCCGGCTTGCCTGCACGCAAAGCGAGCGAGCTCGCCGCCCAACTGGCGACCGGTCTCGCCGCGGCCCACGACCAAGGGATCGTTCATCGCGATCTGAAACCCGAAAATGTCTTCGTCACCCGCAACGGCCACATCAAAATTCTCGACTTCGGCCTCGCCAAGCTCCGCCGACCCGAACTGCCCGTAGCGGACACCGTGGACGGCGTTAGCGTGCTGCAGACCGGTGCCGGCCAGGTTCTCGGCACTGTCGGCTACATGTCCCCCGAGCAGATCCGCGGCGAAGCTGCCGACCATCGCTCCGACATCTTCAGTTTCGGCGGCATCCTCTACGAGATGCTCTGCGGCCAACGCGCCTTCAAGCGCAACACCAGCGCCGAGACCATGACCGCCATCCTCAACGAGGATCCCACAGAATTTTCCTGCGTCCACGCCGCCCCCACTCCCGCGCTCGAACGCATCGTGCGCCACTGCCTGGAAAAGCAGCCCAGCCGCCGCTTCCAATCCGCGCACGACATCGCCTTCGACCTGGAATCCCTCTCTGGCATCTCCGCCACCTCCGCGCCGGGCGTATCCGTCACATCATCACCCAAGCGTTGGCTTCTTCCGGCTGCGGCCGCTCTCGCCCTGATCGCCGCAACCGTCCTCGTGATGCTGTGGCTCCGCCCAGTCCCCTTCGCCTCGAATCCGATCTTGCACCGCATTACTTTCCGTCGCGGCACCATCCTGGGCGCGCGCTTCATGTCCGACGGCAATCTGATTTACTCGGCCGCCTGGGACGGCCGGCCTCCCGACATGTTCGTAGCTCAACGTGGCAGCGCGGAATCCAGGGTTTTCGGATTGTCCGCGGCAAATATTCTCGGCGTTTCCGACTCCGGTGAACTGGCCGTCCTGCTCAGACGGCGTTTTGTGGGCGGCTTCGAATATGTAGGGATGCTCGCGCGCACCCCTCCCGGGGGCGGCGCTCCTCGAGATGTGCTTGAAAACGTGGAATACGCCGACTGGTCCCCGAATGGAACTGCCTTGGCGGTCGTCCGCCGGGTCGCGGGCAAGTCCCGTCTCGAGTATCCAGTTGGAAAAGTCCTCTACGGAACTCCCGGTTGGATCAGCCACGCACGCATTTCTCCTGATGGTCAGCGCGTCGCCTTCATCGATCATCCTTTCTATCGAGACGATGGCGGCACCATTGCCGTCATCGACGCGTCGGGGAATAAGAAGACCATCAGCAGACAATTTGTCAGCGTGCAAGGACTTGCCTGGCGTCCGGATGGAACCGAAGTTTGGTTTACCGGCACAACTTCGGGATCGAGCCGTGAGTTGCGCGCGACCACTCTGAACGGCAAAGAACGGCTGGTGTTCCCTGGCACTGGCACCCTCACCCTATATGACATTTCCCGTGACAACCGCGTTCTTCTCGCCCGCGATGACTGGCGTGCAGGAATGATCGCGCGGCCTCCCGACAGCAAAGAGGTCGACTTGAGCTGGCACGACTGGACCATTCCCCGGGACATGAGCGACAACGGCCAGCTTATTTCCTTCGATGAAACTGGCGAAGCGGGTGGCGACACTGGCGCCCTGTATGTCCGCGGCTCGGACGGCTTGCCCGCGGTTCGTCTTGGCGATGGCCTTGCTCCGACCTTGTCTCCCGACGGCAAGCGCATCCTGGCACTCGTGTCTCGCGGCGATGGCCACCGCTCTGTGGTTGAGATTCCTACTGGAGCTGGCGAATCGCACCCCATCTCGACCGGCAACGTCGCGGTCAACCAGGCGTACTTTTTTCCCGATGCTCACCATATTCTCGAAGTGGGCAGCGGTCCCGACGATCACGCATTGCGTCTTTGGGTGCAGGACGGTCCGGATGGCACGCCCCGGTCCATCAGTCCCGAGGGCGTGCAATTCCACTACCGCGGCTGCATCTCCCAGGACGGAAAAAACATCGCCGCATTGGACCCGGAAGGAAAACCTATCATCTATCACGTCGATGGAAGCGCTCCCACACTCATTCCAAATACTCAAGACGGTGACGAGCCAGTCCAGTGGACGCTCGATGGAAAGAGTATCTTGGTTGGGCGATCGGAAATCCCGAATCGCGTCTATCTCCTCGACTTGGCCACCGGACAACGCAAGTTGTTCATCTCGACCGCTCCGCCCGATCCGACAGGACTCATGGACAGTTCCCCTCCTGGTTTTTCTCAGGACCTTAAGAGCTACGTGTACTCCTACACGCGCATTCTCTCGGACCTCTATGTCGTCGACGGTTTGCAGTAGCGGCGATGTACGCGGAGCTGCGCCCACGCTATAATCCCGGCGCAAACACAAATGCCTTATCCCGCGGACACGCAATTTGGACCGTACAAAATTACCGCCCTAATCGGCTCGGGCGGCATGGGCGAAGTCTATCGCGCCCACGATACGCGCCTGTTGCGCGACGTGGCGCTGAAAGTTCTTCCCGTTTCCTTCACCAACGATTCCGAACGCCTGCGCCGTTTCGAACAGGAAGCCCGCGCGGTCGCGGCGTTGAATCATCCCAACATTGTTTCCATCCATGATGTCGGCGCCGCCGACGGCGTGCATTACATCGTCTCGGAACTCCTGGAAGGCGAAACCCTTCGCGAGCGCATTCCTGCGTCGGGAATGCCGGCGCGCAAAGCGATCGAGCTTGCCGTGCAACTGGCGAATGGCTTGGCCGCTGCCCACGATCAGGGAATCGTCCATCGCGATCTGAAGCCCGAGAATATTTTCATCACCCGCAACGGACGCCTGAAAATTCTGGATTTCGGCTTGGCGAAACTGCGGAGCCCCCAGCCGCTCGGAGACGCCGTCGAAGGTGCGACTTTCATCGCATCGCAAACCGACGCCGGACAAGTGCTCGGAACCGTCGGCTACATGTCTCCCGAGCAGGTTCGCGGCGGCACCGTCGACCATCGTTCCGATATTTTCAGCTTCGGCAGCATTCTCTACGAAATGCTTCGCGGCCAGCGCGCCTTCAAGCGCAATACCGGCGCCGAGACCATGACCGCCATCCTCAATGAAGACCCGCCGGAATTTTCCGCCTCCGGCATCGCGCCTGCGCCCGCTCTCGAACGCATCGTCCGCCACTGTCTCGAGAAGCAGCCAGGCCAGCGTTTTCAATCCGCCCACGACATCGCTTTCGGCCTGGAGTCTCTGTCCGAGCTGTCCGGCCTTTCCGCCACTTCCACCGCGCAGCCCGCTACGTCGCGCAGGCGCTGGATTCGGCCGCTAGCCGCCGCGGTTCTTTTACTGGCCGCCGGCACGGCTTTGGGCACGCTGGTCCGTCCATCTCCCAAGGAATCTCAGCCCGCGTTGCACCGCATGACTTTTCGCCGCGGAAACATCTGGAGCGCCCGCTTCACGCCGGATGGAAACATCATCTACAGCGCTTCCTGGGACGGGCGCCCGCCGGCTCTTTTCATGGCTCAGCCGGGGAGCACCGAATCACGGCCCCTGGAATCGGAATTGGTGAGCATCTTCGCCGTGGCCGCCTCCGGAGAACTCGCTGTGGCCACAACGCATCATGTACTGAGTGGTTTCGAAATCGCGGGAATGCTGGCGCGCGCCCCAAAGGGTGGCGGAGCTCCCCGCGACATCGTCGACAACGTGGAATTTGCCGACTGGTCTCCGGACGGCGCAAGCCTGGCAATCGCGCGCCGCGTGGCCGGAAAGATGCGCCTCGAATATCCGGTCGGAAAAGTGCTCTACGAAACGCCGGGATGGGTGAGTCATCCGCGAGTTTCTCCTGACGGCCGCCTGGTCGCTTTCGTCGATCATCCTTACATCGGTGACGATGGCGGCGCCGTGATGGTCATCGACAGCTCCGGAGAGAAAAAGACGATCAGCGGCCAGTACTCCAGTGCACAAGGTCTCGCCTGGCACCCGGACGGCAAAGAAGTATGGTTCACCGCCACGAACACCGGCGCCAACCGCCAGTTGCGTGGGGCAACCCTCACCGGCAAGGACCGGCTCGTGTACTTGGGCACCGGCGAGCTCACCGTTCACGACATCGCCAAGGACGGCAAAGTGCTCTTCTCCCGCGACGACGATCGTTCCGGGTTGGTTGGCATGGCCCCCGGCGCGTCGACAGAGAACGATCTCAGTTGGGACGACTGGACCGTTCCCAGAGACTTGTCCGATGACGGAACGATGGTTTCCTTCGACGAGACCGGCGAGGCTGGCGGCGAATCTGGCGCCATGTACGTCCGCCGCATGGATGGTTCTCCTGCCGTACGCCTGGGAGACGGGTTAGGCCCGTCGTTGTCCCCGGATGGAAAATTGGTTCTCGCTATGGTGCCCACCGCTGGCAATCGCCGCACTTTGGTCGTGGTTCCAACGGGCGCCGGCGACACCCGAACCATCTCCACCGCTGGAGTTCAGGTAAATACCGCCTATTTCTTTCCGGATGCGCGCCATGTTCTTTTACTGGGGAGCATCGCCGGGGGCCGCGGTCTGCGTCTCTGGGTTCAGGATCTCGATGGCGGCGCGCCACGCCCGTTCAGCCCGGAAGGCGTGCGCACTCGTCGTCGTGGCGCCATTTCGCCGGACGGCAAACGTGTCGCCGCCATTGACCCGGAAGGCCAACTCGTAACATACGACGTGGCTAATGGATCTCCTTCTCCCGTTCCGGGGACGCAGGCAGGAGACGAGCCCATTCAATGGACCGCCGACGGCAAAAGCCTGCTGGTCGGACGACAGGAGGTTTCCAATCGCGTCTTTCTGATCGACTTGGCCAGCGGCCAGCGCAAACTTCTCAAGTCGTTCTCGGCGCTCGACCCGACGGGCCTGATTGAGTCCGCGCCGCCGATTTTCTCGCGGGATCTCAAAGCTTACGCCCATTCCTATATGCGCATCCTCTCGGACCTCTACGTCGTTGAAGGGCTAAAGTAGTTTCAGAACTATCACCCGCCGGCATTCTGGTCAGCTGTCATGATCACCTGGTTGCCGCCCACGCGCTTGGCCGCGTACAAGGCCTTGTCGGCTTGCTGCGCCAGCGTTTGGAACGTAGGCGCATCCTTGCCGCAAAATCCCGCGATCCCAAAACTCGCCGTGATCGAGACCCTCGCCCCACCGAACTCAAATTCGCAACCGGCCCACTCTTCGCGCATGCGATTAATCGTCGATAAAATGTATTCGCCCGCGACGTGGGTGATCACCAGCAGGAATTCGTCGCCGCCCATGCGCCCGCATATATCCGAAGCCCGCGTGTTCCCTTTCAAGATTTCGGAAAATCGCCGCAACACCGCGTCACCCGCGTCGTGGCCGTAGCTGTCGTTGACGTTTTTGAAGGAGTCGAGGTCGCCCTGCACCACCCACATCGGAAATCCATGGCGCGCCGCACCGCGAAGCTGCCGCGCGGCCCATTCTTCGATTGCACGCCGGTTCGGAAGGCCGGTCAACGAATCCGTATGCGCTATCTCCTCCAGAAGCCGGTTTTTCGCATCGATTTCGCGGTGGAGTTCCACGGTGCGGCAGCCCACGCCGATGCGCGCCAGCAATTCGCTAGGGTCGAACGGCTTGGTCAAATAATCGTCCGCGCCCGCAGCCAGGCCTTTCACGACGTGGTCCTTTGCAGCTTTGGCGCTGAGCACGATGATGTAGGTGTACTCGCGCTGGCCGTCCGCGCGAATTTGCTCGCAAACTTCCAGACCGGAAAGGTCCGGCATCATCCAATCGGTCAGGACGATAGATGGCGCGTGCCGCCGGAACAGGTCCAGCGCTTCCTGCCCGCTCTTGGCGAACAACAGCGAAAACTCGCTCCCTTCGAGCGCGTGCTCGACCAGTTTGCGAGAGACCGCCGAATCGTCTACTACCAGGATTTGGTAGATTGCCGCAGCTTTGACCATGAGTGCTCGCGCCGGCCCGAACTTCAGTCAGGAAGCAGTGAGACAATCCTAGCAGGGCGGCACAAGAAAAGGACTGCAGGCCCCAGGGCTACTTCCTAAAAAGTAACCGTCACAGGTAGACGTATTCAAACCAACAATTACGGCTACGGCTTCAGGTGCCTTGCACTTTCGCCAGCAGTTCGACGAATTTCTGTTTGCGCTCGCTCTGGTCGTGGCCGCCTTCGGCCTCGGCGAGTTGGGTGATGTTCATGGAGCAGAATTTCGGGCCGCACATGGAGCAGAACTTGGCTTCCTTGTAGAAGTCGTCGGGCAAGTTTTCGTCGTGCATGGCCTTGGCGGTGGCGGGATCGAGCGACCGCTCGAACTGCTTGTTCCACACTAACAGGAACCGCGCGTAGCTCAGGGCGTCGTCGCGCTCGCGAGCGCCGGGACGGTGGCGGGCCAC
>Ga0182024_10020262_pt1 | contig 12170 bp, 13 predicted proteins | sample P32metaG_FD_120480 | JGI IMG/M metagenome (GOLD analysis project Ga0182024, IMG submission 120480) | Permafrost microbial communities from Stordalen Mire, Sweden - P3-2 metaG (Illumina Assembly) | ecosystem: Environmental > Terrestrial > Soil > Wetlands > Permafrost | place: Sweden: Stordalen...
CGTTTTTGCTGTCAGAAGCCATGGATCTCCCCCGTCGTGTAACGTTAGCAATCGCTCTTCCATTCGAACAGGCTTGCCGGCAGCGCAGAAATATGGATAGCGGCGTGCTAGTACATCCCCGCCTGCCGATGCGATGTTCGCGGGCAAAACCTAATCGCTGCGAGGAGACCGCATGACCGAAGAACTGGCCAGGCCTTTTATAATTCTTGTGAAACGATTTATCGTCATAACCACCCTGGCCGGTCTCCCCGCCTTATTGACGGCGCAGGAGATACCGGCCAGTGGCGGATCGCCTGAGCATCTTGCCGACGTTGAGATCACAAGTCACAGCTTCAAGCCGGCCGAATTTCGGGCGCCCGCCGCGGAGCAGCTCCTGTTCCCGACGGATTTCGCATCGAGAAGTTCGCGGAGAATGTCGGAAATGCGCGAGTCCTGGCGGTGGGCCCGGATGGCTCCGTTTATGTCACGCGTCGCGAACAGGGCGATGTTCTGATGTTCACGGTGGGTCCGAACGGCTTGGCCGCTGGATCACCTGTTAGAGTTGCGAGCCGTGCCGGTCTTCACGGAATTGCATTCTCGAAGGGCAAAGTTTATCTTGCCAGCGTCCACGAGATATTTAACGCCGATGTCATGCCGGACGGCACATTCGGTCCGTTAGAAATGATCATTGGCGGCTATACCGGGGGATAAGATGGCGCTCGAAGAATATAGCCGCAAGTGCGATTTCACCAAACCTCCGAACCCAGGCCGGGGCGGGTCAAGGTTCGCGAACAGAAACTTTCCTACCTCATCCGGAAGCACGACGCCACGCGCCTTCATTACGGCCTCCGGTTGGAACTGGACGGGATCCTGCTGAGCTGGGCCGTCACCAAAGGCCAAGCCTCAATCCCGCCGACAAGCGGCTGGCCGTTCGCACGGAAGATCATCCTCTCTCATATGGGAGCTTCGAGGGAACCATCCCTGAGGGCGAATATGGCGGCTCCCCCGTGATGCTCTGGGATACCGGCTGGTGGGAGCCTGAAGGCGACCCCGCGCGGGTCTGAAAAAGGGCCATCCCGGATTCATTCTCCACGGCGAGCGATCGAAGGGCCGGTGGAACCTGATCCGCATGCGGGGCGAAGGAAAGAAGGAGAATTGGCTGCTGATCGAGGAGGATGCCGCCTCCTCCACCGGCGAAGCCACCCGGAAGCTTCGCCCCTTGATCGGGCACTCGATGGCGCGTTGCTTCCGGCCCATTCGCTCAGACTACCGCTCGAAGCGAAATACGGCCCCATCCGGATTCTTCGCGCCGATAAATAGATCGCTAAGTATCCGCGCCGCAATCTGACTAAATGTGATTCCGTTTCCACCAAACCCTAAAGCAAAATACGCGTTAGGGAACGCGGGATGGCGTCCAATGTACGCCAGACCATCTTTCGTGCTTCCAAAACTTCCGGCCCACCCAAACGCCGGTTCGATCTGAATCTTCGGGAAGACATGATGAAAACGGCGAAGTAACTGAGCGGTCTTCGCAGCAATTTGCCCGTCGCGGCGGGCAGAATTCAACACAGTATCGTCCGCGCCGCCAACGAGGACTCGCTTGTCACTGGTGGTTCGCATGTACGAATACACGTCGCCAGTCCCCCAAATCAGCGCGCGATCCTTCCACCAATCCAGAATCGGCATCGGCTCTGAGATGAACGCATAGGTGCTTTTGATGGTGATGATATTTTGTGGCAAGATGCTCTTCGTTTCGTATCCCGTTGCGAAGAAGATAGTTCTGCAGCGGATCTTCGGACCACGATCCGTGTGAACCACAACGCCGGTGCGGGCGTGCACATATCGTTTGGCTGCGGTCCGGTCAAAGACTTCCAAACCTTTCTTCGAAGCGCGATTCAATAGCCGATGGGTTAGCCGATAAGGATCGACCTCGGCGGCAACGCCGGAGCGAAGGGCGCCCGGACCCCGCATGCCGATTTTCAGCAAATCGCTTCGTTCCAGCATCGTCGCCGGAAGCTTCAACTCCCGGCGCACTGCGAGTTCCTTTCGAAGACCAGCCACGTCCGATTCGGTTCTCGCGATCTGCAGGCTAGGCCGCAGAGCGAAACCGCAATCCTTGCCAGCGAGTCTTTGAAGCTGATCGATTGCTTCCACTCCCAAAAGATATGCGCGATCCGCCGCGGATGGGGTAACGAGCCGCCTGAGCTTGTAGAGCGGCGTATCAATCTCGTACTGCAAAAGCGCCGTGCTCGCGCTCGTGCTGCCATGCCCTATATCACGCTGGTCGATCAGGGCGCATTTCACACCCTTCTTTACCAACTCATGCGCCAGCAGAGCTCCTGTGATTCCCCCACCCACAATCAACGCATCGCAGCGGAGATCGCGATCTAAAGGCGGATAGACCCTAATGAGCCCATTCCTCACGGTCCAAAAAGGTAGTTCCGAAGTAAGATTCATTCGCTCCTACGACTCAAAATTACCTGCATCCGTTAAGCAACGCGAGATCTTGGAGATTGGCGATTACGCGAAGGTGACATATGGAATGGCGAGGCTTATGCGCGGCTCACGGCGCAGAATTCTAGCGCGCCACTCCGCGCCAGCGCGGTAGAGCTTGAACCGCTAACGTCTGCCGACAAGGAGCCAAACAATGAGGACCAACACCAGTACCCCACCGATGCCGCCACCGACCGCTGGACCGCCCCAATAATAACCGCCACCGCCGCCAAAGACAATCAGCAAAAGCAGCACAAGCAGGATCAGGTTCATGAAAAATCCTCCACGAAACGACTCTTACTGTAGCGCGAATGGTCCCGGCGTGTATCGAGCTTGATGTGTTGGCGGTCAGGGGAATTTCGGCCACGAAACCTTCTGCTCCAAGACTGCTCCGTTAACGGATGCTTTGGGGCAGCCTGGAAACAGGGCGTTTTCTATCGATCTTCATTGACGCCGAAGACGCACCGGCGCATCGCCGAAGCCGAGCGGCAGCGAGTCATCCTGGCCGGCCATCGTCCGCCACGCGGCCAGAGCGACGCTAGGCCCATACCACGAGATTGGGCCACTGCATCCGGCCGGATGCCAGATCTTCGCGGCTGTAACCGGCTAAGTCGAGAAACGCATCGTTCACCTCGGGAATACGGTCATACTCACCGAAAACGATGCCGGCGATGGTCGCCTGCAAGGGGATTGGCCGGATGCGCGCGCGGATGCGCCGCAGCTTCTCGCCCCTCTCGTGACGATCGCTTGAATTGCGCACCACTATCGCAAAACCCTTCGATGTATTGGCCCGGTAATTCTTCGCAAGTCATGCCGGCCCCGCCACGCCCAGTTCATCGCGCAAGTTTTTCAGCGCCGTTCGCACCCACGTCTTCACCGTGCCCAGCGGCTGCCCCAAGCGCTCGGCCATTTCGGCTTGCGTGAGCCCTCCGAAGTATGCCAGTTCGATCACCTCGCGCTGCTGCGGCGCCAATTTGAGCAAGGCCGCCCGGACCACGCGGGCATTATCCGAAGCGAGGATGTCGTGTTCCGTATAAATGTAGAGCGACGGGTGATCCAGCTCTTCCCACTCGACCGCGTTGCGCTCGCGCCCGCTCGCAGATCGAAGGTAATCGATGGCGCGGCTGCGCGCGACGCAGAGCAGCCAAGGCCCGAACGCCCCCCTTTCCGCATCGAAGCCCCGCGCATGGTTCCACACGCGCAGAAAGGTCTCTTGCACCACGTCCTCGGCGATAGCGGCATCGCGCACCACGTGCAGAATCAGCGAATAGGCGGCGCGCCCGTAGCGGTCGTAGATTTCCGCGAGCGCCTGCGGGTCGCCGCCTTTGAGACGCTCGACCATGTCGGCATCGCCTTCTGCGGCCCCGGGGCGCACTGCCAGCAGCAGCATCGCAGAATCGCTTGCCTTGCGGGCAGGATCTCCCGCCACCTGCCAGCCATGTCTCATTTAGGCCTCAATAAAGCCGGCGCGAACGGCAAATCGGATCAGACTGGCAGTCTTATGCACAGCCGCTTTATCCAGGATGCGGGCCCGGTGGCAAACGGCGGTCTTAGGCGATATCCCGAGTTTATCCCCAATGGCCTTACTGGTATAGCCTTGGCAAACTAACTGGAGTACTTCCACCTCCCGTTTCGTCAAAGGCGACAAGAATTCAGATGGCTGTTCCACTCGGCTGCCACCGTTGTGGCTTGTTTCCGTCATCTCTCCCGCCGTGAGTACCTGCCTAACTCTGCCGGCGAGTTCGCCCGCCGTGAAGGGTTTGGCAATATACCCCCAGCCACACTCGGCATGCGGAATGTCGCCGGAAATAAGAAGGACCGGCAGTTGCGGGCGTACTGCACGGATGGCGGTGGCAAGCTTCAGCCCGTTCATCTTAGGCAGCGTCACTTCCGACAGCAGCAGCGCAATAATCTCTTGGCCCAGCTGAAAAACATCGAAGGCTTCCGCGCCATCTCTCGCCGTCAGAACCGCGTAGCCGGCGTCTTCGAGGGAGGCTCTTACGAGGGTGCGAATCGCGCTATCGTCATCCGCCACCAAAATGGTTTGCCTTCCGCTATCGATGTCTCTTGTTCCCATGCTATTCCGAAGTTCCCGGCGGGCAGGCCGCTAGCCTCTCTGCGTGGAGGGAACGCTCCTTTTATCTCACGTGCAGGGGGTTTGGGATATCGGGATATAGGGGAACTAATAGGGTTCCTCCTGAGTACTAAACAATGCGTTGCTAAATCAGCTATCTTTTAACCAATCTTGCAGAAGCGCATAACGCACGATGTCAATGCGGCTTTTCATACCCATTTTGGTCATTGCGTTGGACTTGTGCGCCTCGGCGGTCTTGATGCTGATTTGTAAGCGGCCGGCAATTTCTTTGTTCAAATAACCCCATGCGCTCAGGCGCAAGACCTCCTCTTCGCGGTGGCTCAAGGTCTTCTCGGCAGGAGAGCCGCGAACGTGGCGTTTACCAACCACGCTGCCAACGATCTGTTCCGTGATGGCTGGATCGAGGTAGCTCTTTCCGGCAGCCACAGCGCGGATAGCGCGCACGAGCTCGTCCGATGCGCTCTGTTTCAACACGTAACCCTTAGCGCCAGCCTTGAGTAGCTGGTGAAGGTAGCCGTCACCGGTGTGCCGTGTCAGAGTCAGGATTTTAATGCCCGGACACAGTGTCCTTAATTGCTCGGTTGCCTTAAGGCCATTGAGTTCAGGCATCGTGACATCCATCACGACCACGTCCGGCTGAAGCTGCCGCGTTAAGGCGACTGCCGCGCGGCCATTATCGGCTTCGCCAACTACTGTCATGTCGGGCTGGGCGTTAATTAGCAGCCTTAGCCCATCGCGCACCATCTTGTGATCGTCGGCTAAGAGAATGCAAACCTTACGCATTATGCGTTTTTCCACCCCCAGGATTATGCGCGGGGATGCGGGCGACAATTGTCGAGCCGCTGCCTGGATTCGACTCGACCACGAGAGTCCCGCCGACAAGCGCGGCGCGCTCGCGCATTCCGATCAAGCCCATTCGCCGATCGCCCGCACCGAGTATCTGCTCCTTCTCGAAACCCACGCCGTTGTCTTCGACGATAAGAGAGATTTGACCGGAATGGCATTCGAGGAGGATGTCCACCTTCTGGGCTCTGGCATGTTTTGCGACATTGTTGAGGGCTTCCTGCGCGATGCGGTAAAGCGTCGTTTCCATTTCAATGGTCAAGCGATCTTTTTCTATGCCGCTAGCGTGCAGTTCGGCGGAGACTCCGACATGCTTCGACCAATTCCGTACATACTGCGAGAGCGCCGCCACCAGGCCTAGATCGTCGAGCGCAGAGGGGCGGAGTTCCCAGACGAGAAAGTCAACGTCCTCGTCGAGTTGTTTGGCAATCGTCTGTAGCGATTCGATCTGAATGCGCAATTCCGCCCGCTCCCCGCAATCCGCTTTCAGGGCGGCGAGTTTCAACGTGAGTGCGCTCAACTGCTGTCCGAGCTGGTCGTGCATCTCGCGCGCCATGCGGCGGCGCTCTCCTTCTTGCGCAAGCGCGATCCGGCGCAGCAGGCGCACTCGATCCTCTTCGGAGCGCTTGCGCTGATCGATTTCCTTCTGTAAAACGAGGTTCGTCTCCGAGAGCTCGGCGGTACGCTCTTCCACGCGGCGTTCCAACTCGACCTGCGCCCGCCAGGACTGCCACCCCGCCGAGGCGAAGGCCGCTAGTGTCCGGATCAGCCGCTCATCCTCACGATCGAACTTCCGGTCGAACCGGTGCGTCACCACCCACACCGTGCCGACAGGAACTCCCCGATAACGGAATGGAACCAGCAGGGCCTCCACAAAGCGCGGGTCGTTGCGCAACGCGGGGAAACACCGGTCCGCAAGATACATTAATTGCGTCGCATTCTCATCAATGCAAACCCCGCAGGGGCTAGCCTCGCGCGGCATGGTGTTATTTCGCGCTAGCGCGAACACTCCGGCAAGCGCTTCCCATCGAAACAAATCGACTCCCGTATGATTTTCCAGCAGGCTAATCCCCGCCGTATCGGCCTGACACAAACTAAGAGCCCTCTCCACGAGTTTCTGCAGCATGTCGCGGGGATTCTCCGCCAACTCGACCGCAAGCGCCGCAAGAGCCAGGTCTTCGGACTCGTAGTCTGGGGCCCGAGATGGGCGAGATTCCAGTAAAGCGCGGATGTCGACCTCGGCAAAGCTCGCGGGCGCGTCGTCGGCATGCGGACCAGATATGTGCCCATTAGACATTTGGATTTTCACCTTTCAATAAAATACCCAGCCATTATATTCCCGAGGGGCGGCCTCAGTCGTGCAGGACGACATTTCTTGCAGGAAGGTGTGAACTTCCAGGCCGCGCCCGTAGGTATGAATCGTAAGCAAACGCAAGACGAGAGGGAGAGCGATAATTCTGCTGACTCTGTAGTGCAATCTATGTTGAGGAGTGCGTTCAGCTCTTCGAAGGGTGTACCACTTGCAGATTGTTAACGATGGGGCCGAAGCTTAAACCGGCGGCCGAAGCGCGCATCCCGGCAACGTCTTTATCGGCTTGCGTATCCACAACGCCAGTCAGCGTCACGTGACCGTTATCCACAATAATGTGGATCGACGGATGTGTTCCCATTCCGTAGCGCGAAAGCGAGGAGAAGCGGTAAATCGAAGCCGCAATCTGGCGGCGTAGTAAATTGTCATTCTCCGAGAGTGGCAACACCTCAATGTTGTCACTTACGCTTTCCACGCCGGGCAGCTTCGCTGCGATGTTTTGTATATCCGCCTTCTTAATCGGCTGCGTCACCGCCCCGTAGAGAGTAACTTGGCCGTTCTGAACCTTAAAGCTGACGTCGTCCCAAATGGAGTAGTAAGGGTAAGTCAACAGATTGTGCAGAAGGCTTTTGGAAAGTTCCGCGTCCGTACGGGCAATATTGGGTTTGCTCTTATCCGCGGCGAAAACCGAACCAGCTAGCAATGCGCCGGCCATGAGAGCTCGTCCTAGAAGCTTTGATTTCACGCTTTTTACAACCTCCGTCTCTCTACAGATGCGGCGACGGGCGTCCAAAGCTTAAAGGTTTGTAAATATGGCGCTAAAAATGCGTATGGTACGGCTGGGCCCGTATGCGTTAAGGCGCACGGCCCTGGGTTTCGCGCCGCGATGCGGAGATCCCTCGGTTTCGACGCTAGTCCTAGTTTTCGATACTGTTGCGAGGCGGTGCGAAAGATGGGCATTACTTCGGGAGTGAGTTTCACGTTTGACGGTTTTGCCTTTGGCCTTATACGTCCACTCGAAGTAAGGTCCATGGCGCTTGAGCCGAATTTCTAACGGACTGAGCATTGGCGCCACAGCCTGCCACGAATATTGCCAAGAGCGTGAGAACGGTCTTCTCGAAGAACATTGTTGACTCCAGTCAGCGCGATCGATATAACAGGTTCGCAAGCAATCTGCAGGCCACTGGCCATCGTTTGATCGCTGCCGCCTCACTCTCATCAGTGCCGTTGTGTGTCGGGGAGAGATGACATGTTTTGGGGGCCGGCAGCTAGCCGAGCCAAGATTATCTCAGCGCTCTCAGTCATCGTGTATAACTGCCGGGCGTCTTGAGTAACAGACGCGCGAGTGGTCGACAATCCTTTGAGCACGTAGGGGTTCAGGCCGGTCCGATAAAGTCTTTCGACTCTCTCTCCTCTTACTTCCCGCCCACCGCGACCGAGCCCAGTTCCTGCACCATCTTCATAGCCGCCACCGCGCCCAGCGGTTCGAAGTATGGATTCTGGCTCAATGCCTGATAGAGCGCCTTCCGAGCCCCGCCGATGTCGCCGGCTTTCGCCAGTATCAGTCCCCTGTGGTAAAGAAACATCGCCTCCGGAGTGTTCTGGCTTAGCGCCTTTAAACTGTACTTCCTCGCCTCTGGAATACGTCCGGTCTTGTAGTAGCACCAAGCCAGCGTATCCGCTCCGTAAACAGTCGGACGAGTCTTGTACTCGGTTTCGGCCAGCCGTAGAGCCTCCTCTAAATCCTTGTCGTGATCCGCCAGGAAATGCGCCATTTGCAGATCGCCGATCACACCATTCGCTTTGTTCAGTTGGCGTAGGACATCGACAAGCGCATACTGCCGGTTAGCCTCGTCCGTGCGCCCCTCGATGGTATACAAATCGCCCAGCGCGACCACCACTTCGTGCTGCGGCACAATTTCCTGCGCTCTCTTGTAGTATTCAATTGCGGCCGGAAACTCCTTCAGCGCGGCCTTGACTCTGCCCATCGCGGCCAGCAAATGGTAATTGTTCGGAGTCTCCTTTAATCCTTCCGTCAGGATTTGGCCGGCAGGCACGTAGGCGCCTTGCGCGAAATCGAGCAGCGCCATCTGCGCCATGCACCACGCCTTATTCTCGGGGTACGCCGCGCCGGCCCCGACCGCCTTCGACATCAGCCAAGTTGCTTTCTTGAAGCCGCCGGTAACAAACAGAAGATGCGCGGAGCGGCTGTAGGAAGCAATGTCGGGCTTAAGATCGAGCATCTTTTGGTAGTGCTCGTACGCGGAATCGTAATCGCCCATTTCGGTAGCCGCATCGCCCAAGAGCCCGTAGGCGTCCGCCCGGTCCCGCTCCACCTTCAGGGCCTTGTTGGCCCACTCGATGCTTTGCTCGAACTCGTGGCGGCCGCTCAGCACCCAGGCAATCCCAACCAGGGCGTTCGCGTAGTTGGGATTGATGCCTAGAGACTTGCGATAGGATGCCTCGGCGCGGCCATAGTATGACAGGTCCATGGTTTCCCGCGCTTTTTGCATGTACGCATCGCCCAATCGAGACCAGGCCGCGTCGGTGGGATGCGAACGCGCGGCCTCTGAGGCTTTGTTGATTTCACCGTCGCTGGTCGGGCGCGCCGATTGGGCCGGCAAAATAACCGGCCCAATCAACAAAGCCGCAATCAGCGTAAGACCGCTGGGTTGGCGCATGACTGTTCTAATTGCTGGCCGGGGTGGACCCGACCTGATCCTTCGAGTTCTTCGTGCCCGCGTTCGGCGTGGCCGCATACGGGAACACGAAGTTGTAAGTTTGATCGTTCGCGTTGATGTTGTCGCCGAGAAGGAAGATGGAGCTGTAGGTCGGGCCGCTGGCAACTGCCGTCAGCGCAATATCCACAACATCGTCCCCGAGGCGCCGGCCGTTCGGCCAGCCACTCCACTTGCCGTTCGTCGTGTCGCCGCCAAGACCACTCAGGCGATTACCGCCCTGTCCGATTAGAGGCACGGCTCCTGTAGTGGTATCCACGCGAAGAACGTCGGGAATGAAAACCGCTACCAGATCGCTCCGCCCCGATGTAGCGAAGTTGGTCCCGAACACGGTATTGATCAGCAGCGCCACTTCCGGAGTCGAAGCATACTGGGCGTATCTGGCTGCGTCGTTTGTCGGAACATCGCGGTTGTAGTTGTCCTTATCCTGAATGGCCACCAGAACCTCGTTGAACAGCGGATTGCCGAGGCGGTTGAGCTGAATCCAAGGACCGGAGTTGGTATTGTCGCCCGAGGCGCTGCGTAGCGTGATGCGCTGGCGGCTGACCGAGGCGTAGATCCCCACGCCGTGCGAGGCCCCCGTGAAGGCATCGGTATAGGCGATTGGCGCGGGCAGGTTGGCGAGCGGAATCTGGATAGCGAACGTCAGGACGTTGTAACCCTTGAAGCCATCCACGCCGTTTCCGGTCTGGCCGTGTCCATCCGGACCCAGAATGCGCGAGTCCAGCAGATCGAAGATGCCGGGCGTGTCGGCGAAGAAGCTGTCTTCCCGCGAACCGGCCCAGACCAGTTCGCCCGTGGGCGCCGTGAATATCGTTTGCTGGGTGTACGTGTCGAGGGCCCCGGTAGTCGTGGCGCCCGAGACGGCGTAGGCGGGAGTATTGCTAGATGCGCTAAGGCCATTATAGAAGGGCGTGATCCGCGAACCCGTGTTCGGCGGCGGCACCGTGAAGGACGAGCCCAGCACAGTATTGGCGGAAGTGGCCGCGTTCACCGCAGTCACCGAATACGTCTGCGTGAAATTCTGCTGGGGACCGCCCACCGTCGAAATGGCTCCGATAGCCGTTCCGCGCCCGTAGGAGAGAATCGTGCCCTTATTCTTGTAATTTCCCGCAGCCGAGGAGACCGGGCTGAACTGGAAATTGTAGGTCATGAGCAGCGCCCCGGTCACCGGGTTCGCGATATTAATACTATAGAGCGCGTCGTCGGCAAACCGCTCGTACATGACGCCGTCGCCTGGTTCGGAAAAGGGGCGGCAGCTAACCACGATTGTGAGCGTGTTGTTGGCGCTGATGAAACCGTAGACATCCGTGAGGTTCGTCTGCGGATCTTGCTTGCTCAATGGCGCGTCGCTGTGACTCGAGGCAAACATTTGGCCGCAGAGGAGCGAAAACGCACCTACGACCGAAGTCAAACGGGAAATTGAGTTATTCATTGATTCGAGCTCCTTCTTAAATGAGTAGTGAGACCTTATCGGGGGCGGGAAGACAACAATCTCTTCCGCCAAAACAGAAGTGCTGCTCCGCCCAACGCGAAGAGCGTCAGCGAGGCAGGTTCGGGAACAACGGGAGCCTGGACGCTTGCGGATCCGGTAGTGCCGTCAAACAGGGTCGCGTCAAAGGTACTGGCGTGCGGAGCAACTGAGCTGTCGAAGATAAAACCAGACTCAGGCGCGGCGGTAAATACCGAATTATTCTCAATGAACGAGACCAGCCCAAGAACGGAATCATAGGCTGTCTCGAAATCGGCAGGGCCGCCAGGACCGGTCAGACCCGAAATGGCGATACCGGGCGTAACGGCAATGTCAAGGACCGCCAGTTGCCCAGTTCCGTCCGCAATGGTGTAGTCGTATTGAAACAACGCGCCCATTGGGGTGACAACGTCTGTAACTGTGATGGTTCCTTCCGGAACAGTTATGGTTCCTGCCTGAGCTATGCCTGAGGCGACGATGGAAAGGGCCAAGGTTCGCAAGATCCGGACCGTTCGAAGTGTTAACATGAATTACCTCCATGAGCGAAACAAGTCACGCCTTATGCTGTTGCGTGCCAGTAACAGCAAAGTAATAAAAACGATCGGGCACCGATTCCGACACGATTACCTTACTAGCTCCTACGGATTCGGTGTAAGAATGGATTAAGTTTAGAGAAAAAAAGTTTTCGGCGTGCGTTTCAGCGCATTTAACTCGTGGCCGTGTGGGACGGATATACAAAGGGGCTGCTCGGGCGGTTACTCGATCGGCGCGTTTAGTCGAATGGCGCCTCCGCCGCAGGCGCCTCGTCGAAGCTGTACTCTCGGAGCGCGCCACCAAGGATCTTCCTGGAAGAAAATATCGAAATCTCCGCCTGCTCCTTCGTCAGTGCTTCCGGCTAATTCGTCCACCTCCAACGAGTCGTCAATTTCTGCGAGCGCAACTGTGCCCGCGCCGAAGTGGGGCGACCTCCTGGCTACCAAGCCCACAACTCCAATATTCCAGAGCAACTTCCGCGAAGTTGGCTTCGTTTGGGCAAAATCCGCAAACCCCACTTCCCGCCGCAACCCGTCGCGCACCCTTTTGTGATCGTCGGCTAAGAGGATGCAAAGCTTACGCATTATGCGTTTTTCCACCCCCAAGATTATGCGCGGGGATGGGACGACGACTGTCGAGCCATTGCCGGAATTCGATTCTACCGCGAACGTCCCGCCGACGAGCGCGGCGCGAGGAGGTTTGGCGGTA
>Ga0182024_10020263_pt1 | contig 12170 bp, 13 predicted proteins | sample P32metaG_FD_120480 | JGI IMG/M metagenome (GOLD analysis project Ga0182024, IMG submission 120480) | Permafrost microbial communities from Stordalen Mire, Sweden - P3-2 metaG (Illumina Assembly) | ecosystem: Environmental > Terrestrial > Soil > Wetlands > Permafrost | place: Sweden: Stordalen...
AGCATCGCGCCGCCAAGCCAGATTGTGATGGAACGCAATTCGCCCTTCATCAAATGTTCATCCTGACCGGCTTTGACACCGACGTAGCAAAGCACCGCGCACCAAATCGTCGAGCCAAGCAAAGTGAAGATTGAAAATTTCCAATAATTTAATTTCGCGATTCCCGCTGGAATACCGACGAGTTGCCGCGCGCCGGGCAGCAGTCGCGCTATGAACACGCCCATCGCGCCGTAATGCGACGACCAGCGCTCGGCCTTTTCCAATTTTTCCGGCGGAAACAAAACGAGCCGTCCATAGCGCAGGATGAGCGGACGTCCGGCGATTCGCGCCAGCCAATACATCAGTGTCGCGCCAAGCCATGAACCGAGCGCGCCCGCGATGACGATGCCCCAAAGTTTTAATGGAATTTGTCCTGAATCTGCGAGGTGCGCGGCGGCCGGAATGATGACTTCGCTCGGCAACGGCAGCACGGAACTTTCCATCGTCATCAGCAATAAGATGACCGGATAGCCGCCGGTTTTGAGCGCGGCGAGATACCATGCGATAAACGGCTGGAAAAATGATTGGAGCATTGGTGTTATGCCTTCAAAAAGAAATTCCGCTGCTTTTCGCTGATGGACATTTCGAGCTTTTCCATCACGGCCAGCAAATCTTCCCAGACTTTGCGCTTCTCGCTCATCGCCTGGTTGCGCAACAGATACGCCGGATGATACGTCGGCATGAGCGGCGTGCCGCGATACGTCTGCCAGTTGCCGCGCAGTTTCGTGATGCCGACGGTTTTGCCGAGCAAGCCGTCCACCGCCGTCGCGCCGAGGGCGACGATGACCTTGGGCCGGATCAAATCAATCTGCTCGTGCAGATACGGAATGCACGTCGTCATTTCGTCAGACGTCGGCTTGCGATTGCCAGCGGACTGGCCGGGCGTGTCGGGGCGGCATTTCAAGATGTTCGCGATGTAAACATCCGCGCGCGAAAGTCCGGTGGCTTGGATAATTTTCGTGAGCAATTGTCCGGCACGACCCACAAACGGTTCGCCTTGTTCATCTTCATCCGCGCCCGGCGCTTCACCGACGAACATGAGTTGCGCGTCAATGCTGCCGACGCCGAACACGACATTCTTGCGCGATGCGGCGAGGTGCGGACATTTCACGCAAACCAGCGCGCGCTTTTGCAATTCAGCAAACGCAGCGGCTTTTCCCCTTGGATCGAGTGGCACGGATGGCGGCACTTCGCCGGAAAATCCAAATGAAAGTTCAGTCGTCGCGGTCGCAGTTGGATTTTTCATTGGGGAAATAGTTTCGATTTTGGAAATCGGTGCGGAGTTTTTTTGCGGCGGTTGAGCGAGTGCGCGGAGTGTTTCCGGTGAAACGGCAACGTGACGGACGCCGTGCGATTTCAAATCTTCCAGATGTTGAATCGTCGCGTCGATCAGTTGATCGTAAATTGAAGACATTGAAAATCAGTTTGAGGAATCCGAGTTTTGTTTTCCCGCCATCCGGCCATACCAAATTCCTGAAAGAATAAAAACGACGCCGCAACCCGCCGTGAAAAAAATCAGGAACGGTGAAGGCAGGTAAAAATGAGCGCCCACCGCCGCCGCCAGCGATAATCCGCCGCACAGATAACAATAAAACGCGCTGGCCTGCGCGCTTTGCACGCTTTTTTGAAGCAGCAATTGCATGGCCTTGTCGTTTTGCAAAAGGGCCGCCGAGCAAACGGCCGAGCAAACCAAGCGTGGCGTCTCAGAGTGTTTGGCGCAATCAGCACATAACGCCCGTCCGCAATAAACACAAATGGCGATGGCTTCGGCTTTGTGTTCGGCGCATTTCACGAATTAAAATTGCGTCATTGGCAGTGGCAATGCAATCCGAAGCTTGCGACCGGCAACAAAACGCGGCTAACGTTCTGCCGTGCATCTCGAAGACCATCCCGGCGACATCATCTGCAAAGCCAGAACAATGAGCAATGTTCCGGCAGCAACGGTGGCCAATGCCGCAGGCATTTCTGAAAGTGAATTCTCCGCGCTCGAAGAAACCGGCCATGCCGCCCAAAAATTAAATTTCTCCGCGCTCGGAAAAATTATCGGACTCAATCCGCAAAAACTCGAAGCCATCGCCAACGGCTGGTTGCCCGCAAAAAAGGATTTGTCCATCTGGCACGAAATCCGCGTGTTCACGACGGCTGGCGACGGATTCACGGTGAATTGTTATTTGGTTTGGGACGAAGTCACGCGCGATGCGGCGCTCTTCGACACCGGCCTCGATGCCAAACCGATTTTGGATTGCATCGCTGCCGAACAACTTCAGCTCCGGCACATTTTCATCACGCACTCACATTACGATCACGTCGAAGCGCTGCCGAAAATCCGCGAGGCGTGGCCGAAAGTGCGTCTGCACTCCGGCTCCAAAAACGCGCCGGTGGATCAGCGGAACAAGACCGCGGAAATTGTCCATCTCGGCGGATTACGCGTGACGCACCGCGAGACGCCCGGCCACGCGGAGGACGGTGTGACTTACATGGTCGGCAACTGGCAGGAAGACGCGCCGCTCATCGCCATCGTCGGCGACACGATTTTTGCCGGCTCAATGGGCAACGGCAATGGCGCGTGGGATTTGGCAAAGCAAAAAGTGCGCGAACAGATTCTATCGCTGCCGCCGGAAACCTTGATTTGCCCCGGCCACGGCCCGCTGACGACGGTGGCAGAGGAGAAAGAACACAATCCGTTCTTTTGATGAATTTTATAAAGAAATTCTTAATCTCAACTTGCTTCATAAATTCCAATGAATTTATTTGTCTTGAATTTGCAAATTGACCGCGCTCATTCGCATTGCTAGGCTTTTCCTCCGTTTCCAAACGGTTTTATGCGACATACCATTTCAGTTTTGGTCGAGAACAAGTTCGGCGTGCTCACGCGCGTGGCCGGGCTGTTCAGCGGTCGCGGCTACAACATTGATACGCTCAACGTCGGTCCGACGCACGACCCGGAGCTTTCGCGTATGACCATCGTCACGCTCGGCGACGACGCCACGCTGGACCAGATCGTCAAGCAGCTCAACAAACTGCCGAACGTGATCAAGGTGCAGCATTTTCGCGACGGCGAATATGTTGACCGCGAACTTGTGCTGGTGAAGGTCGGCGTGGATTCCAAGTCGCGCGCCGAGGTCATGCAGATCACGGACATCTTCCGCGCGAAAATCGTGGACGTGCAGCCGAAGACGCTGGCCATCGAAATCACCGGCAACGGCAGCAAGGTCGAAAAATTTCTCGACCTGATGAAAACGTTCGGCGTGCTGGAATTGACGCGCACGGGTCAAGTGGCGTTGCCGAGGAAGTAAATCCGTGACATCGTTGAATCGTTAATAGTCTCTCAACTTTCAACTCTCAACCATCACCAACAAATGCCTGCAAAAGTTTATACGGACAAAGACGCGAATCTCGCGGTGCTGAAAAACAAAACGCTCGCGGTGCTCGGCTTCGGTTCACAGGGCCACGCCCACGCGCTCAACCTCAAGGATAGCGGCTGCAAGGTCATCATCGGCCTTTACGAAGGCAGCAAATCCATCCCGGTCGCGAAGGAAAAAGGATTTGAAGTGGTTTCGACTGCCGAAGCCGTTCGCCGGGCAGACGTGATTTTCGTCGCGTTGCCGGACACGAAACAGGCGAAGGTTTATGAGAGCGACATCAAGCCGAATTTGACGAAGGGCAAAACGCTTTTGTTCTCGCACGGTTTTTCGATCCATTTCAAGACCATCGTCCCGCCAAAAAACGTGGACGTGATTTTGGTCGCGCCGAAAGGCCCGGGGCACATCGTTCGCCGCCAGTATCTCGAAGGTAAAGGCGTTCCCGCGCTCATCGCCGTTTATCAAAACGCAACGGGCAACGCGAAAGCGGTTGCGCTCGCTTGGGCGCGCGGCATCGGCGCAACGCGCGCCGGTGTGTTGCAAACATCATTCAAGGAAGAGACGGAAACGGATTTATTCGGCGAACAGACCGTGCTTTGCGGCGGCGCGAGCGCGCTGGTTCAGGCCGGTTACGAAACGCTCGTCGAGGCCGGTTACCAGCCGGAGATGGCTTACTTCGAGTGCCTGCACGAATTGAAACTCATCGCGGATCTGATGAACGAAGCGGGCATCAGCGGGATGCGTTTCTCGATTTCCGAAACCGCCAAGTGGGGCGACGTTTCCGTCGGGCCAAAAATCATTGACGCGAGCGTAAAGAAACGGATGAAGGCGGCACTCAAAGATATTCAGTCCGGCAAATTTGCCAAAGGTTGGGTGGCCGAATACAAGGGCGGCTATAAAAAATATAACGCGCTGCTCAAGCAGGGCGAACAGCACGGCATCGAGAAAGTCGGCGCGCGGTTGCGCGGCCTGATGCCGTGGATGAAAAAACGCCGGATTAAAGGCGCGCAAGCTGCTTATTGAAGGTCGTTGGAGCGCAACCAATCCGTCCCGGCGGTGTTTGAATTCGAGTTGGAAAGCGGTATATTCATTTGATGAAGCACGTTGGAAACATCGTGGTCTGCTTCGTGTGCGAGCTGGCATTGAATGCCGGTTTACGCGCGGCTACGGCCGTGCCGCCAAGCAATCCTTACGTGCCGATTGTCGTGCGGAATGTTTTCGGCCTTAATCCGCCACAGCCGGTTGACACATCTTTGGACACTGAACCGCCGCCGAAAATCACGCCCAACGGGATCATGACCATTTTTGGCAGCCGTCAGGTGCTTTTCAAGGTTTCCATTCCCGCCAAACCGGGCCGGCTGGCCAGGGAGGATTCCTACATTCTTGGCGAAAGCCAGCGGCAGGATGACATCACGGTGACACGCATTGACGAAAAATCCGGCATGGTGACGTTTAACAATCACGGTACGGTGCAGGAAATTCCCCTGACCGTCGCTCCGGCCATCACCACACCAATGCCGGCGTCGGTTGCGGCAAATTCATCTCCCGCCATGCCAAACGGCTATAATAACGCCGGAGGTTTTGGTCCCTTCGGACGGAATCGCGGCAACAATTTCAATTCCAATGGCGCGGACAACGGTTCGAATTTGCGAAGTATGCCGACGCGACAGCAAGTGCCGCAGATTGATCCCGCCACGCAAATAATAATGATAGAGGCCAACCGGCAAGCGACGGCCGATCAAGTCCAACGCGGAGAAATGCCGCCGCTTCCAATCACCGAATTGACGCCGCCGGACGCCACCGGCCCAAACGGTGCCCCTTTGGCGACTCCGCCATAACCGTAATAACAGCTCAATGGTCCTAGCCGCCGAGCAAATTCGGATCATTCACGTCGCCCTTGTTAAAATCCACATAATCTTCCGTCAAATCGGCGGCATATATCATCGCATTGGCGTTGCCGAGATTCAAATTGATGTGCAAATCAAATTCCTTCGGCGCAACCGCGGCACAAAGTTCCTTGAACGCTGCCTTCGTCGGCTGGCCACGTTTCAGGCTCCATAAAATTTTCCGACTGCTTGGCACGCTGTAACCGATGTCCACTTTTTCCTCGACGACTTTCGCTGGCGAATAACCGAGCGCATCAATGATGCGACCCCAATTCGGGTCGCCACCGTGCCAGCTCGTTTTCACCAGCGCACTGTTCGCCACCGTCCGCGCGGCAGCGTCTGCGTCAACCATGGTCCTGGCGCCGTTCACACGCACAGTCACAACACGATGAACACCTTCGCCATCGCGCACGACCATCTTCGCGAGTTCGAGGCAGACATGATTCAACGCAGGCTGAAAATTTTTGGTTCCCAGTTTCCGGTTTCCGATTTTTTTGTTTCCGGCCAGACCGTTCGCAAGGACGAGCACCGTATCATTCGTACTCATGTCCCCGTCCACGGTGATGCGATTGAAACTTTGCGTGACAGCTTCATTCAAACATTGGCAAAGTGCGAACGGGGAAATCAGCACGTCAGTCGTGATGAAGCAAAGCATCGTCGCATGAAGTCCTTGTGGCAGGGCGGCGGGGCGTTTGCCGGTGGCACTCATGCCGGGCTGAATCATGCCCGCGCCTTTGCAGATGCCGCCGATGCGGACAATTTTTCCGCCGAGTTTGAATTCCACCGCGATTTGTTTTGGCCGGGTATCGCTCGTCATAATCGCTTCGGCGGCGTGATTCGCGTGCGCGATGGAATTTCCGAGAAGTTTTGCGGCTTCAGAAATTCCACGCTTCACATTTTCCATCGGCATCGCGACGCCAATGCGCCCGGTCGAAGCAACCAGAACGCGCCCGGCGGAAAGTCGTAATTCCTTTGCGGCGATTTCCGCCATCACCTGCGCGTCCTGCAAGCCTTGTTTGCCCGTGCAAGCGTTCGCGTTGCCGGAGTTGACGACGATGGCCTGTGCAATTCCTTTTTTCACACGTTCGACGCAAACTTTCACCGGCGCGGCGCAAACTTGATTCGTCGTGAACATTCCGGAAACCGTCGCCGGAATTTCCGAAGCGATGAGCGCAAGGTCGCGTTTTTTGCCTTTCTGCGAACCTTTGCCCGTGCCGAGGCGTTTGATGTCGCAAAAAACTCCGCCCGCAAGAAAACCTTTCGGCGCGATGATTGAACCTGAAATCTCTTTGAACATTTTTTTCATTTTGATGCCGCGCGCAGAAATTTGCGGACTGCGCTGAAGTTTTTCAAACTTTTATCGCGTTAATTTCCAGTCGCACCATTTTAACATGGACTAGCCCGCCCGCGTCCGGCGGATGTTTTGCAACGTAACGTTCCGTGATGGCCGCGATGAACTCCTCGCGCAAATTTTCCGGCACGCGTTGCGTGTAAGGCAGCCACGTCGTGCGCAGCCACGCGGCAAAACCGTCACGGCCATTGTAAGTCGCGTCCTTTGGCGCAAGCTTGACACCGCGTTTTTTGAAGCCAAAACACGGCAGCCATTTCTCGTAATTTTCCGGTGAATAAAAAAAATATGGCGCGGGCATCCGGCGAAAAAATTCACGCCAGCGTTTGAGCCGCATTTCCGGGCGCAACGCGATGAACACATCCTGCGCGTTGCCCTTGCCGCCGCACGAAACAACCAGCCGTCCGCCCGAACACAAACACGCCGCCGCGCCGCGCAAAAATGCTTGATGGTCGTCGAGCCAATGCAAAGCGGCGTTCGAGAAAACCAAGCCGAACTGCTGCTTGAACCGGATTTTGCGCGCGTCCATCACGCAAAATTTTAAATTCGGAAACTTGCCCGGCGGAAAATTTTTTCGCGCGAACTCGATCATTTGCGGTGAGGCGTCAGTTCCTGTTGCCGAACCGCGCGGCACGGCGTGGGCGATTTCCGCCGTGACTTTTCCGTCGCCGCAACCGACATCAAGGATGCGCTCGCTGCCGCGCAGATTGAGCTGCGCGATAAGTTCCCGCGCCCAGGTTTGCTGCACGACGGAATTCGCGGCGTAATCCGCCGCGTTCCATTTGGCACTTTGCGAAACGGTTTTGGACATCGCGCAAAATCAAATCAATCCCGCCGTTTCAGGAAAACCACAAAGGATGTTCAGGCTTTGCACGGCCTGGCCGCTTGCGCCTTTGACCAGATTGTCCTCCGCGCTCATCACGATGAGTCGTCCCGTGCGCGCGTCAAGTCGCCACGCGATTTCAATCACATTTGTGCCGACAACGTTTTTTGTGTCGGGTAATGATTGGCCGTCGAGCAAACGCACGAATGGTTCGTCGCCGTAAACCTTCGCGTAGCACGCGGAAATTTTTTTGTTCAGCGAACTCATTTCCACCGCCGTTGAAAAGTGTCTTTCCGGCGTGAGATAAAGCGTCGTCAAAATGCCGCGGTTGACCGGAACCAAATGCGGTGTGAATTGAATCGTCACTTGCTTTGTTGCCGCGAGTGAAAGCTGTTCCTCGATTTCCGACAAATGCCGGTGCTTTGGCACGCCATAAGGCCGCACGCTTTCGTTGCATTCGCAAAAGAGATAATCGGTTTCAACTTTTCGTCCCGCGCCGCTGACGCCGCTGAGCGAATTCGCGATAATGCCATTGGGTTTGATTAAACCCGCTTTCAGCAACGGAATTACCGGCAGCAGAATGCCTGTCGGGTAACAGCCCGGCGACGCGATGAACGAAGATTTTTTGATCTGCTCGCGATAAATTTCCGGCAAACCATAGACGGATTTCTTGAGCAAATCCGGCGCCGGATGGTCATGCGCGTAAAATTCTTTGTAAATCTTCGCGCTCTTGAGCCGGAAGTCCGCGCTCAAATCAATCACAAGGCAGCCGGCGTCAAGCAATGGCACGGCGTATCCGGCGGCGACGCCGTGAGGCAGCGCCAGAATAACCACATCCGCCTGCTTCGCCAACGCTTCAGCATTCGGCTTGGTGAAGCGCAAAGTTTTTGATTTTGGATGGCTGGCGAATTTCGGGAAGACCTGCGCAAGCGTTTGCCCGGCATTTTGGCGCGAGGTCGCGGCCACCAATTCCACATACGGATGGTACAGTAACAATTTGATAAGTTCTTCGCCGGAGTAGCCGGACGCGCCAATGATGGCGACTTTTTTAGTTTTCATCGTCAGAAATCTTACTGGGAGGGCCGTCGTATCGGCGACCCAAATTTTCTTTCAGGGACGGCGGCACGCCGCCCATCCCAAAACAAAAACCCCGCCGGATTGAACCAGCGGGGCTTGGAAATTTCCAGTGCGATTAACGCTTCGAGAACTGGAAGCGTTTGCGCGCGCCCGGCTGGCCGTATTTTTTGCGCTCGCGCATACGCGGATCGCGCGTGAGCAAACCCTCGGCCTTCAGCGGGGGCCGCAGGTTCGCGTCAAACTGAATCAACGCACGGGCAAGCCCGTGACGAACCGCGTCGGCCTGGCCGTTCGGCCCGCCACCGGCAACGTTGACGCGTACATCAAATTTTTCCGCCGTGCCGGTAACGGTCAACGGCTGTGAAGCCTGCGAACGCTGGGTTTCGAGCGGAAAATAATTTTCAAACGGGCGTCCGTTGACGACAATTTTGCCGTTGCCGGTGGCGAGGCGAACTCGCGCCACGGCGGTTTTGCGCCGTCCCGTTCCGAGATATTCATTGGTGATTTTGGCCATACGAAAAATTATTTGGCGACCGCGAGTACGACGGGCATTTGCGCCGCGTGCGGATGTTTGCCGCCCTTGAACACCTTCAGTTTGGTCAGCAACTGGTCGCCGAGCCGGTTTTTCGGAATCATGCCTTTCACGGCGTGCGTGATGAGTTTTTCGGGATGCTGCGCGCGAACCTGCGCGACGGTGGTGTATTTCTCGCCGCCTTTCCAGCCGGAATAGGTCATGAACTTTTTGTCCGTTTCCTTTTTGCCGGTGACACGCACTTTTTCAGCGTTGATGACAACGACAAAGTCGCCGGCGTCAAGGTGTGGCGTGTAAACGGGCTTGTTTTTGCCGCGCAAAACGTCGGCAACCTGTGCGGCCAGACGACCCAGCACCGCGCCATCGGCATCAATGACGTGCCACTTGCGCCCATCCAAATTCACTTTAGGCAAATGCGTTTTCATCTCAAAACTGAACAAAGGGACGCGGAATCTATCAAACGCGCGAACGAAGTCAACAGAACATTTCAGCCGCCGAGGTAGGCACTCTTGACCTGAGGATTCTGGCGCAACGCGGCGGAATCGCCTGACAACACAACCTTGCCGGTCTCCAAAACGTAGCCGAAATGGGAAATTTCCAAAGCCAGGTTGGCGTTCTGCTCCACCAGTAAAATCGTGATGCCTTGTTGCCGGTTGATCTCCACGATCTTCTCGAAAATGGTTTTGACCAGCAGCGGCGCAAGGCCGAGCGACGGCTCATCGAGCATCAGAAATTTCGGTTTGCTCATCAGCGCACGTCCGATCGCCAGCATTTGCTGCTCGCCGCCGGAAAGTGTTCCGGCGATTTGTTTCTCGCGTTCCTGCAATCGCGGAAACAAAGCGGAGACGTGTTCCAGTTCGCGCCGGACGATTTGTTTGTCCTTCTGCAAATACGCGCCGAGCAGCAAATTTTCCATCACCGTCAGATTCGCAAAAATCATCCGGCCTTCCGGCACATGCGAAAGGCCGAGCTTGACGATTTGATGCGGCGGCAGATTGGCAATGTTGCGGCCTTCGTAAAGAATTTCGCCGGACCGGACTTTGAGCAGACCGGAGACGGCCTTGAGCGTGGTCGTCTTGCACGCGCCATTCGCGCCAATCAACGTCACAATGCTGCCGGCTTTCACGGACAATGAAATTCCGTGCAACGCGGTGATCGCGCCGTAGCTGACCGTTAAATTTTTTATTTCGAGCACAACTTTTAACAACCAAGGAACGAAGGAACAAAGATGGCAGCAAATGATTTCAGCAGCCTTTGCCTCTTTGCTTCTTCGTTGTTCATTTTATGGGTTCCCCGCCGAGATACGCCTCGATTACTTTCGGATTTGTGCGGACTTCGGCGGGTGTGCCTTCGGCGATTTTCACGCCATAATCCAAAACGGCAATGCGCTCGCAAATACCCATGACGACCTGCATATCGTGTTCGACGAGCAGCACGGAAATCTGAAACTTGTCCTTGATGAACTGGATCAGCCGCATCAATTCCGTTTTCTCACTCGCGTTCATGCCGGCGGCGGGTTCGTCGAGCAGTAAAAGTTTTGGCTTGGTGGCGAGGGCGCGGACAATTTCCAACCGACGCTGGTCGCCGTAACTTAAACTTTTTGCCGGAGTGTCGCGGAATTTTCCAAGCTGAAAAATTTCCAGCAATTCCAAAACTTGCACGGCGATTTCCTTTTCCTCATCCCAAAACGCGCGTCCGCGCCAGAGCGCATGGCGAAGGTCGCCGCGCAAATGCAGATGAAAGACGGTGCGGACATTATCAAAAACCGTCAGCGACGGGAACAGCCGGATGTTTTGGAACGTACGCGCGATGCCCCGGGCGGTGAGGCGATGAGTTTTGCAGTTGATTATGGATTGTCCGTCAAAAAAAAATCCGCCGTCCGTCGGTTGATAAATTCCGGTAATGAGGTTGAACACGGTGGTTTTCCCCGCGCCGTTCGGACCGATCAGGCCGATCAATTCATTGCGTCCGATTTGCAAATCCAGATTCGATACGGCGGTCAATCCGCCGAAACGAATCGTCACACGTTCGGCGCGCAACAGGACATTCTCCGTGGAGGCGGTTGCCATCATTGCGTTGCGCTTTTGATTTTTCTGCGCCAGTTAAAATTAAAAAGTCCCTGCGGTCGGGTGAGCATGAGCACAATGAGCAGAAGGGAATAAATAATCATGCGGTATTGTGCCACCGGTCGCAGGATTTCCGGCAAAACCGTCAACAAAATCGCGGCGAGAATCACGCCGGGCGTGTTGCCCATGCCGCCGAGGATGACCATCACGACAATGGCGATGGATTCCATGAAATTGAATCCGCCTGGCGTGAGAAATTGTTTCGAGTGCGCGTAAAGTCCGCCCGCAATTCCGGCAAAAAACGCGCCGACGACAAATGCAGTGACTTTGTATTTGGTCGTGTTGACGCCCATGGCCTCGGCGGCGACTTCGTCATCGCGCACGGCAATGAATCCGCGTCCGTAAGTGGAATGGACAAGCGAGGTCACGACGTAAACCGTCACGGCAGCGAAACCAAACGTCCAAAAGAAATTCGTCCAGCCGTGCATGACGCTGTAGCCGCGCGCCGCGCCCACGGCGTTCATGTTTTGGAAAATGACGCGGATGATTTCGCCGAAGCCGAGCGTGACAATGGCGAGATAATCGCCACGCAAACGCAACGTCGGCAAACCAACGAGCAATCCGGCAATCGCCGCGAGCAATCCGCCCGCAAGCAGCGCGCCCAGAAAAATTGCGCCGGCTGCGAACGAATTTAATTCGTTAAATTGATTCGTGATGATCGCTGCCGTGTAACCGCCGACCGCCATAAAGCCGGCGTGGCCGAGTGAAAACTGGCCGGTGTAACCGTTGATCAAATTCAAGCTGACGGCGAGAATGATGTTGATGCCGATGTCATAGGCGATGAAAAGCCGGTAGGAATTGATGTGACTTGCGCCGAGCGAAACGAGAAAGCTCAATGCGATGGCGATGAGCAGAAAAAGTTTGGCGTGTTTGAAAATCATACTTTCTCGATTTCCTTTTTGCCGAGCAGCCCGGACGGTTTGACGAGCAGAATCAAAATCAAAATGCCGAACGCAATCGCGTCGCGGTAGGTCGAG
>Ga0182024_10020264_pt1 | contig 12170 bp, 9 predicted proteins | sample P32metaG_FD_120480 | JGI IMG/M metagenome (GOLD analysis project Ga0182024, IMG submission 120480) | Permafrost microbial communities from Stordalen Mire, Sweden - P3-2 metaG (Illumina Assembly) | ecosystem: Environmental > Terrestrial > Soil > Wetlands > Permafrost | place: Sweden: Stordalen...
CCGCCGGAATACACCGGGATCGATTCGTGCAATCCAAATTCCGCGGAAAAATACGCCACCGGCCACGGCCGCAATACGCCCGCGTGAGCGGCACCCCAGGTGCGGTCGGCGTCAAGATATTCGCGCTGCCGGCGGTAGGCGTAATTGATTCGTCCGTGCAGCACCATTTCCCGCGAGCGGCGCTCGATGCCTGCCAGAGGAATTTCGCTGAGCAAGGAAATAGGGTTGTGGTTCAGTTCTCGCCAGCGCACCGGATCGAGATCGCGGAAAAGGCCGGTGGAATCGTTGTCCCAGCTCCACCACAAATTCCGGGCCAAGGCCCACAGCCGCTCCTGCGCTGGAGCGATGAATCGATCCAGGGTTCGCGCCTCACTGACCAGTTGGGCCACTTGCGCCGCGGCCTGCACCAAGCCCTGGATTTCATGCTCCTGGAATATCCGCGGCTCGGTGGTCTGCACCACCAGAACTCCCTGCAGCACCCCTCGATTGATCAGCGGAACTCCCAGAAACGACTCGTAAGAGTCTTCGCCCGCTTCCGGGAAGTACTTGAATCGCGGATGTAGTTTGACTTGCTCGACCGCTACCGGCCGCACTTGCTCGGCCACCAGCCCGGCCAATCCTTCATGCAAGGTCATGCGCAGAACCCCCACACACTGGGGGCGCAGGCCCTTGGTGGCGGCCAGAATCAGGTTGGCCCGGTCCGGCTCGAGCAGGTAAACCGAACACACTGCGGTTTCGAATCGCTTGGCGATGAGCGCGACAATGTTGATGAGGGTCTTGGCAGGCTCGCCGCCCTTGGAAGCCAGGTTGGCGATCTCTTCCAGGGTAAGAACGTAGTTGGCGTCAGCTTCGCGGGTGGGGTTCATATGAGAGTTTATCGGCGCCTCGTCGCTATCGCTTCAGTCCATTCCGGCGGCCGCTTTCCGTACTCGGTAACGGCCTTGTGACGATGGTCCATCCGCTTCGGTATCTCCGACCAAATTCTAAAAGTGAGTGGAACTCTAAGTCTAATCGAATTTCACGATGACCGGCCAACGGCTTTGGAATCGTGTGTGGTTTGTGACAATTTCGTAAAGTTCCTCCGGCCTTTTGGCGGGTACTTTACTCCTGCATTCCGCACCTTTAGACTCGAAGCATGGGTTCGTTCCCCCGCGGTTACGCACGGCGATTCGATTGGCGTGGCTTCCTTCCACCAGCGATACGCTTCCTGGTGATTTCGTGCGCCTCGGTGTTTTTCCTGCAGATGCTGTCGGAGTTCATTTGGGGCCAGCGCGGCCGGAGTTTCTGGGGGACCTATTTCGGCCTGGTTCCCGCCCTGGTGGTTCGCGGATACGTCTGGCAGCTGGTTACCTATCTTTTTCTTCACGGCGGGTTGTGGCACATCCTGCTGAACCTGCTGGTGCTATGGATGTTCGGCGCCGATCTCGAACGCTTGTGGGGAGCGCGGCGCTTTCTCACCTACTATTTCATCTGCGGCGTGGGCGCTGGCGTGGTCAACGTCATTGTGGAAATGCTGCTCGATCCTTCCGGCAAGGGCTCCGCGGGACTACCCACTATTGGGGCGTCGGGGGCGATCTATGGAGTTCTTATCGCCGCTGCGGTGGTGTTCCCGGACCGCCAAGTATGGATTATTCCGTTCCCGGTCACTATTCCCATGAGGATTTACGTGATCGTTATGATCGCGATTGAGTTTTTCTCCACGCTGGGAGTTAGTGGGGATAACGTCAGTCACGTTTGCCATCTGGGTGGGGCGGCGGTGGGGTACATATATCTGCGGCGGGGATCATTCGGTTATAACTTTCGGAATCGGTATCTGGATTGGAAACGGCGGAGGTTGCGGCGGAAGTTCGATGTGTATGTTCGGCGGCACGAGGAGAAACCTCCCTCGCGGCCGGATAATTGGGTTAACTAGGCGCTTCGACGTGGGGACGACTACCGATTAAGAGCAGGTCAATACACCCGCACAAGGATAAGCGCGCGAAACCGCAGAACCGTTATTCGATTCGGTGGAGTTTCATCAGGTTGGTTGTGCCGCTGGCGCGCAACGGCGTGCCCGCCACTATTCCTACTATGTCGCCTTTTTGCACCAGGCCTTCTGCTAGCATGCGCCTTTCCGCGGCTCTCACCAGGTGATCGATATCGGCCACGTCGGAAATTGTGCGCGGGAGCACGCCCCACAGCAGGCCCATTCTGCGGCGGGTCTCGAAATTTGCTGAGAAGCCGATGATCGGAGCGCGGGGGCGATACTTTGATACCAAGCGTGCTGATGATCCTGACTCGGTGAACACGGCGATGGCCTTCAGACGAAGCTCTTCCGCGGCGTGGCAGATCGCTTCGGCGATGGTCTCGTTGATGTGCAGTTCGGTTACGCGGGCCGGCCGTGGCGGGTCGGTTACGCTGGCTTCGGCCTCGCGGATGATGCGGTCCATCATCTCCAAGGATTCCAGCGGGTAATGGCCGGCGGCGGTTTCCCCGGAAAGCATTAGTGCGTCGCTGCCATCGAAGATGGCGTTGGCCACATCGGAAGCTTCCGCGCGGGTGGGGCGCGGATTATCCTGCATCGAATCGAGCATCTGGGTTGCGGTGATCACCGGAATCAGCGCATTGCGCGCGCGCAGGATGATCTGCTTCTGCACTACCGGTACTTTTTCCGGACTCATCTCCACGCCCAGATCACCGCGCGCCACCATCACCCCGTCTGCCACGCTCAGAATTTCCTCGAGGTTGTCGATGGCCTGCGGTTTTTCCAGCTTGGCGATGATCGGTATTTTTCCGCCGGCGTGCGCGATGGCCTTTTTCCCGCGCAGCACGTCCGCGGCGGAGCGCACGAAACTCATGGCGACGAAACTCACTTCCAATTCGATCGCCACCAGCAGATCCTTGCGGTCCTTGTGAGTCATGGAAGGAATTTTCAGCATTACGCCCGGCAGATTGATGCCTTTGTGCTCGCCGAGCTCGCCGCCGTTTTCCACCTGGCAGATCACGTCCTTGCCGTTGGTGGTGACCACGCGCAAAGCGATCCGGCCATCGCAGAGCAGAATCGGATCGCCTTTTTTCACCGCTGCCGGCAGTGCCTGAAAGGTGGTGCTTACTCCGTCGGCCGTGCCTTTCATGTGTCTGCTGGTGATCGTGAATTTCTGGCCGAAGTGCAGCTGCACCGGCTTTCCGCCGTCAAGTGGCCCGGTGCGGATCTTTGGGCCCTGCAGATCGCCCAGGATCGCGATCGGTTTCTGGTGGCGGATTCCAGCTTTTCGCACCAGAGCTACACGCCGCGCATGTTCCTGCGGCGTGCCGTGCGAAAAATTCAGACGCGCCACGTCCATTCCGGCCTGGATCATACGGTCGATCATTTCGGGCGAATCGCATGCCGGTCCCAGGGTGCAAACGATTTTTGCTTTTCGTTCGGTCATCGGTCGCTTCAGTCCTCGCTAGCTGCCGCCGGGATGACTGCCGTCGTTCGTCTTACTTGGACACTGCGAAATCTTCAACGATCCGATCGAGAAACTCCACTCCCTGGCGAAACGACTCTACCGGAATACGCTCGTCGTTCCCGTGCATCCGGAATTCATCTTCCTCGGCCAGCGGAAACGGCAGCAATCCGTAAGCCTGAACCTGGCGGAGCCGAAGCTCGGCGGAATCCGTGGCGCCAGTGGACATCATGGGGATCGTGGGCGCGCCAGGGAATTCGTCACTCGCGGTCTTGGTCATCGAACGGTACAGCTCCGACTCCAGCGACGACGATGGCGCGGGACGGCTCTGCGGGTCCACCTCAAATTTCAGCGCCGGATCGTTGATCAGCTCCTTCAGCTTGGCCAGCAGCGGGTCCAGCATGTTGCCGGGGAGCAGGCGGATATTCAGCGTGCCGCGAGCCTCAGCGGGAATCACGTTGGCGCGAATCCCGGCTTGCAGCATGGTGGGGGCAATGGTGTCGCGCAGCATCGAATTCCACAGGGGGTTCGCTTGGGAGACATATCGCGCGGCGTGGTCGGCACGGTCGGAGGAATCGAGCGCGCGCATCCACTTCGCGGCATCCGGGTCGTCGGTCACTTTGGCGAGGCTTTCGAAATATTCGCGGGTGATGGTGTTCCACTGTACCGGCGTTTCGTAGGTTCCGATTTTGGCGATCGCCGCTGCGAGGTGCACCACCGGATTATCGGCTCGCGGCATGGAAGCATGGCCGGATGTGCCGGTGGCGATCACCGTTACGTTGGTGGCTACTTTCTCGCTGGCTTGAATGGCGACGAACTGCACCTTGCCATTTCTCATCTGCACCCGGCCACCTTCGTTGATGGCGAATCCGCAGGCGATCTTGTCCCAATGCTTCTCCACGGCGAAACGCATTCCGTGTTCGCCGCCTTGCTCTTCGTCGCCCTCGGCCAGGAAAATTACGTCGCGGTTCAGCCGCGCGCCGGAGCGCTTCAGCTCGACCATCACGGCCAGGTTGGCGATGGTCGCTGATTTGTCGTCAATCGCGCCGCGCCCGTAAAGGTAATTGTCCTTGATCACCGCGGCGAACGGATCCACGCTCCACTTGCTTCGATCCAGGCCCACGACGTCAAGATGGCCCAGCAGCAGGAGTGCTTTTGAGGGATTGGGAACCGCGCCCGCCGAGAGCCGGGCAACCACGATGCCCCGGTTCGGGGCACTCTCAAATACCTCGGCAGTAATTCCTTCTTTCTGCAGGATGCTGGCCAGGTATTTCGCCGCTTCCAGCTCGTTGCCCGGAGGATTGGTGGTGTTGATCCGGATCAGGTTTTGCAGCCAACCCAGCGCCTCCACTTCCAGGCTGCCCAGGTCGGCCTTGGCGGGCGTCGTCGTCTGGCTCACCGCCGGCGTCTGCGCGAAAACGGCGGCACTTGTGCCCAGCAACATCCAAACCGCAAGTCCCAGAACCCAGAGTCTGCCGCGGCAAACCATTCGCTATCCCCCCGTCACGTGCCGTCCATCGTTTCAAACTCATACTAACATGCTGTCCGCCCGGTCCTGCCGCCGCCCAACGCACGGTTTTCCAAGTGGCATTTGACCATCTCCCGAGGTCGTGGCAGCATCTCAAACCTGAGAGGATTCCTATGCGCAACTGCACACCGGTCCGGGTGGTATTTTTGGTGGTCTTGGCGGGACTGCTCGCCATTCCGTTCCAGTCATTCTCAATGCCCCCGGCGCCGCAAGAGTCGGGCCCGCAAACCCCGCCGCCGGCTGCGCCTGGCGATCAGCAAGTGCCGCCCCCGGCTCAGGGGCAAGCTCCCGCCGGCAACAAGGGCGATCAGAAAAAACCGAGCTACTCGATCCAGGTGGAATCGAATGTGGTCAACGTGGATGTGGTGGTCACCGACCAGAATGGCGACGTGCTGACCGGGCTGAAGAGAGAGAATTTCCGCGTCCTGGATGATGGGCAAGCGCAGGTGATCACTAATTTTGGTCCCACCGAGGCACCCATCACCGTCGCCATGGTTATGGAGTACAGCGCCCTCTCATACAACTATTTTGCGGCCAAAGCCACCTACTGGGGCTCCGACTTTCTGAACCATCTCAACAAGCAGGATTGGGTGGCGCTGGTCACCTACTCGATGAAGCCGACGGTACAAGTGGACTTCACCCAAAACAAGGATGAAGTCTACCGAACGATGCGTTCCCTGGGTTTTCCAGACTTCCACGAAGCGAACATGTTCGACGCTTTGATCGATACCCTGGATCGGCTGCAGGACGTGAAAGGGAAGAAATCCGTCCTGCTGATCACCACTGGCAAGGATACCTTCAGCAAACACACCCTCGACCAGACGTACAAGCGCTTGAAGCAGACGGACATCAGCGTTTTCTGCCTGGCCCTCGCGGAAGTGGAGAATGTGTTAGCAGATGCCCGCGGGCGTTCCGGCGCGCAAAACATTGCTTACCTTCAGTCCAAAAACGAGCTGGAAAATTTCTCCAAGCAAACCGGCGGCTACGCCTGGTTCCCGCGCTTCGACGGCGAGATTCCCGAAATTTTCCAGACCATGGCGGCCTTCCTGCGCAACCAGTACACCATCAGCTTCGCGCCATCCAACTCCGCCCATGACGGCAAGTATCACAAGCTGAAAATCGACGTGGTGGAACCGGACGGGAGTCCGCTCAACCTCACCAACAAAAAAGGCAAGCGGATGAAGGCGCAAGTGTATGCGCGCGAGGGCTACACTGCGATGACTGGGCAGGTGGGGGATTTGAAGTAGGCGACTGTTGTTGTTCCGGGTGAATGAGGTCAGTGGGTCAGTAGCCGCGGCTGAGATCAACGCGGTTGCGCAGTTCTTTCCCGGAAAACCAGCGCTCCAGGTTATCGAGCACCAAATCGGTTTGGCGGGTCCACAGGTTTTCGGTCGAGGCACTCAGATGCTGGGTGATGAAGACGTTTTCTAGATCCCATAGCGAGCTTTCTGGCGGGAGTGGCTCGTGTTCGGTGACGTCCAGTGCGGCGCCGGCAATTCTGTGCGCGCGCAACGCGGCGATCATCGCCGATTGGTCAACCAGAGAGCCGCGCGCCATGTTCACGAAATACGCGTCTTGCTTCATGGCCTCGAATTGCGGCGCGCCTATCATGTGCCGGGTTTCGGATGTTTCCGGTGCTGCCAGGACGATGTAGTCGGCCCCCTGCAACGCCTTGTCTAGTTCCGTCGTTGGATAAATTTTCTCCGCCAGGTTTGAATCGCCGTGGCCGGACCGCGTTACCGCGTGGACCTTCATTGAAAATGCTTTGGCCATCTTGGCCACTTCTTGCCCGACGGCGCCGAATCCGATCAGCAGCAGCACCCGGCCATGCAGCTCGCGCGGATGCGGAAGCTGGTCCCAAATTTCTTGCTGCGACCAGCGATGCGCCTGCTGCTTGCGCCAGACGTCTGGAAAGCGGCGTCCCATCGCGACCAGTACCCCCATTATGTGTTCGACCATGGGTATGCTGTGGACGCCGCTGGCGTTGGTGACTACGATTCCGCTTTCGCGCAACTCGGGATACATGAGCTGGTTCACACCTGCAGCGGTGGAGTGAATCCATTTCAGGTTTTTGGCGTAGGCGAGCTGCTCGGCGCGCAGTGCGAAACTGACGAAAATATCTGCGTCCGGCAATTCTTCCTGGAGTCGGTCGTAATTCGGTAGATGCACTACGCGCATTTTCGGCCAGCGGGAGTGGATGCGTTCGGCCATTTCCGCGGGCGGGCGCCACAATGTGAATTTGTGCAGGGCTGCGATTAGCATTTTTGTTTCGGCGGGGATGGGCAAATTTGGCGTCATCATCTTGTTATCATGAACCCCCTCGCGCGGGTACGGGCGGACACGTTAGGCGCCTGGAGGACGCTGGGTGCCCGGCTCCTCGCTGCGGCGGCCCTTGTCGCAGGGGAAGGTGCACCAATTGCGCGCGCCGGCAGTTCTAACGGCGCGATTACTTTGGAAGTATGCGCATATCTTTGCCGGTCATCTCTATTGGTTCCTGCACCCCTAGCACCGCTAGCAACGTCGGCGCGATGTCTTGCAACGAGCCGCCCGAGCGCAGTGCGTGGTGGCGGTCGTTATCTGCCAGAATGAATGGTACGGGATTTGTGGTGTGATAGGTGTGGGCGCCGCCGGTCACTGGATCGATCATTGTCTCGGCGTTTCCGTGGTCGGCGGTGATGATCCATGCTCCGCCCCGCAATTCCAGCGCTTGATAGATTCGACCCAGGCATTCGTCGACGGTTTCCACCGCTTTAATTGTGGCTTCCAGCTTTCCGGAGTGGCCGACCATGTCGGCGTTCGCGAAGTTCATGATGATCGCGTCGAAATCGCCCTTGCCGATCGCGTCGACGATCCCATCCGCGATTCCTGCGGCGGACATTTCCGGTTTCAGGTCGTACGTGGGCACTTTGGGGGAGGGAACCAACAAGCGTTCTTCGCCCGGATAGGGCTTTTCCACGCCGCCATTAAAAAAATAGGTTACATGCGCGTATTTCTCGGTTTCGGCGCAGCGCAGGTTTTTATAATTCAGCTCGGCGAAAACCTGCGCCAGAATATGTTCCACTTTTTCCGGCCCCACCACGTATCGCAGCCACGGCCACATCTTGTCGTACAGGGTCATGCCTACAAAAAACAGATTGTTGGGCCGTGCATCGTCCACAAAGCCGTTGAAATTCGGTTCTACCAGCGCGCGGGTGATCTGCCGGGCGCGATCGGCGCGATAATTGAAGAAAATGACCGCGTCTTCGTCGCGAATCTCACCGCGCGGTTCCGCCGGCTTGCCGTCGGTGCCGGCCTGGGTGATCACCGCCGGCACGATGAATTCGTCGGTGACGCCCTTTTCGTAGTTCGCGCGCACTGCCGCGGAGGCATCGGCGAATTTCTCTTTGGCATCGCCGTGAACCATCGCGCGGTAGGCCTGCTCGATTCTCTCCCAGCGATGATCGCGGTCCATCGCGTAGTAGCGGCCTGAAACAGAGGCGATCTGCCCGACGTTGTATTCCCGGAGCTTTTGCTCGAGCTGGCGGATGTATTCGATGCCGCTGTTGGGGGGAGTATCGCGCCCGTCCATGAAGCAATGCACGAGGACCCGCTCCACTTTATTTTCGCGGGCCATCTTCAGAAGCGAAAAAAGATGCTGGATCTGCGAATGGACGCCGCCGTCGCTGAGCAGGCCAATCAAATGAAGCTGGCGCTCGCGGCCCCGCACCATCGCTTCCTTCAGCAATTTGTGGGAATAGAATTCACCGCTGGCGATCAGTTGGTCCAACCGGGTGATGTCCATCTGCACAATTCGCCCCGCGCCGATATTCAGATGGCCCACTTCGCTGTTGCCCATCTGGCCTTCGGGAAGGCCGACGTATGGCCCGGAGGTATGAATCAGGGTATTCGGGAATTTCTGCAGCAGCTTGTCGTAGTTTGGTTTGCGCGCGAGAGCGATCGCGTTGCCCTTGGTCTCAGCGCGGTATCCCCAGCCGTCCAGCACCGTCAGCACAATTGGTTTTGGTCGTTTCGTCATGGTCACCCAGAATACACGTAACGCGCGCGGCGCGCATTCCTGTGCGCTGCGCCGAATTTAGTTATGGAAGTCCGCCCGCGTTTTGTGCGTGGTCACTTTGTCCGCGGACAAATAAAGGCCACTCGCGCGGATCGGGCGATCGCTCCTAATGCCGGTTGCAATCCCCCGGATGCATGCTTCTGTGCTTCCTCGCGAATTCGTTCCAGCCACGCCGGATCCGTGGCTAACTCAAAAACGTCGGCGCGGTCGGCGTAAGAGTATTCCCGGTACGCTGGCCGCCGCGCCGCGCTCTGCTCCAGAATGCGTTCCCATAGGCTACGACTGCGGAACCATGGCCGGGGCCCGCACACTTCGCGGTTCAGACGCACCGCCGGACGCGGCGGCGAGCCCGAAAATTCAAACCGCACCTCACTGCATTCGTCCGCCCGAAACGCCCGGCCCGGCTGGGGCCCCGGAAAGCTGGCCAGCAATCCCTGCAGTTCTGCAGTTTCCGCCTCGAAGCCCTCCCACCAATAGCGATAGGAATGAAAAACTACGGTGCCCGACCGCAGCAGCGTTTGGATTCGGTCGACGTTGTTCCCGGTGACGCCGAGGATCATGTCCACCAGTTCGGCGATCCGAAACGTCTGGCGGGTGATGGGACGCAGGCTTAGGTACTCAGCTTCTTCGGCGGTGTACTTGACCCCGATGGTTTCAGGCAGGCTCACGGCGGAGGCGGCTACGAATCGTTTGGTTCCAGATTCCAGGTCAATTCCACTGGTTTACTTGGGCGCGGACAGCCGCTCCCGCACCCGCTCGCTCAGCGCCTTGCCATCCACCGTTTTGCCTTCGAGCTTGGTTCGCGCCGCTTTCACTACCGCGCCCATCTGCTTCAGCGAATCCGCGCCCGATTCGGTAATCGCCGCGTCCACCGCCGCATGCATCTCCGCATCGCTGGGCGCCGCCGGCAGATAGTGTTCGATCATGGCGATCTCTTTGGTTTCTTTTTCGGCGAGGTCCGGCCGCCCGCCGTGGATGTACTGCTCCACCGATTCGCGGCGCTGCTTCACCAGGGTCTGCAGCACCTGCAGCGCCTCCAAGTCCCCCAGCACCTTCCCTTTTTCGATTTCCTTGTACTTGATCGCGGATTTGATCATGCGCAGGACGCTCAGCCGCAATTCATCCTTTTCCCTCATGGCTGCGATTAAGTCTTTTTGGATGTGTTCACTGAGCGGCATACTCCCCCTCCGGGATACACGCAAGAATAACATACGACAATTGTGCGCCAACGGGCATTTGACACCGTTTCGCGCAGCAATTACGCTAAATTTATGAAAATCGTGATCGCAGACAAAATCAGTGAGCGCGGCATTACCCTGCTGCGTGAAGCTAAATGGGACGTCGTCGTCTCGACCGCTGCCACCCTCCATCAGGAATTGCACGACGCCGATGGATTGATCGTTCGCAGCGCCACCAAAGTAACCGCCGAGCTGCTGGAGAAAGCTCCCAAACTGCGTGTGGTCGGCCGTGCCGGGGTGGGAATCGATAATATCGATGTCGACGCCACCACCCGTCGCGGCGTTCTGGTGATGAACACTCCCGGCGGGAACTCCGTCGGTGTCGCCGAGCTCACCGTGGCGCTCATGCTTTCCATGGCTCGCTCCGTGCCGCGGCTCAATACCTCCATTCACGAAGGACGCTGGGAAAAGGCCGGCGCGGGTGGCACTGAACTACGCGGCAAAACGCTGGGTCTGGTGGGTCTGGGACGTATCGGCGGGGAAGTAGCACGGCGTGCGCGCGCCTTTGAAATGAAAGTACTGGCCCACGATCCTTATGTGAGCGTTTCGGTCGCCCAGGAGCTGGAAGTGGAATTGGTTCCGCTGGCGGATTTACTGAGCCGGTCCGATTACGTGTCACTGCACACCGGCGTAAGTCCGGCCACCGAAAAAATGATCAACGCGCAGACTCTGGCGCAGTTCAAGAAGGGAGCCCGCCTGGTGAATTGCGCTCGCGGCGAATTGGTTGACGAAGCGGCTTTGGCCGAAGCGTTGAAGTCCGGTCATCTCGCCGGCGCTGCGCTGGATACTTTTGCGGTCGAGCCGCCGAAGAACTCACCTCTGATCGGCGTTGCCGGTTTGATCGCCACTCCGCACGTCGCTGGCTCAACCGCCGAGGCGCAGGAGGAAGTTGGTACGCAGATCGCCCAGCAGATAAAGGACTACCTCGCGGAAGGGCAGATTCGCAACGCCGTCAATCTGCCGTCGCTATCCGCCGAACAGTACCGCCGCATCCGCCCGTACCTGGGACTCGGTGATCGCCTTGGCGCATTTCTGGCCCAGGTGGCCGGCGCCGGAAGCCTGGGCAGCCCCGCGCGAATCCGCATCCGCTACGCCGGGGAACCCGCCGAGCTGGGGACACACGTTCTGAGTAGCGCGGTGCTGGCCGGTCTGCTGAATAGCTTCATGGACGAAAAAGTCAACCTGGTGAACGCGGTGGAAATCGCGCGGTCGCGCGGCCTGGAAATCGAAGAGAGCACTCGCCGCCGCGAACGCGGCTTCCTGAACACTATCGAAGTGGCCCTGGTGAACGGCGGCAAGGAGCTGGCCGTCGAGGGAACCGTGCTGAGCGATTTGTCTTTGCGGATTCTGCGCTTCGACGGGATTCCGTTGGAGGCTCCGCTGGAAGGCACCTTGCTGTTGACCCGCAACCGTGACGTCCCCGGCGTAATCGGCGAGATCGGTACCACCCTTGGCCGCTTGGGTGTAAATATCGCTACGTTCGCGCTGGGCCGCCGCGCCCCCACCATGGGTGCCGACGCCGTAGCGCTGGTCCGCGTCGATGGCGAAGCAGGCGAGGCGATCCTGGGCCCGATTCGCGCGATCCCCTCAATCACCGAAGCGCGCCTGATCCATCTCCCGCAAAACTGATCGACTCTGCGGGGGAAGAGCAGTACGGAAGGTGCGCTAGGTTTCGATCCTTTTGGCGAAAGCTGCCGCACGCTGCTTCCCGGGGCATTGATATGACGCGAGAATTAGGTTCGCCCCGATTGAAATTTGCGCTCGGCCCGAAACCCCCTAGCAACGCAGGTTGCAGCCAGTTCCATACCGTCGTAGACTGTTAGCCTGCAGTAACCGCAACACTGTCGGGGCGTGGCTCAGCCTGGTAGAGCGCCTGGTTCGGGACCAGGAGGTCGAAGGTTCAAATCCTTTCGCCCCGACCA
>Ga0182024_10020265_pt1 | contig 12170 bp, 10 predicted proteins | sample P32metaG_FD_120480 | JGI IMG/M metagenome (GOLD analysis project Ga0182024, IMG submission 120480) | Permafrost microbial communities from Stordalen Mire, Sweden - P3-2 metaG (Illumina Assembly) | ecosystem: Environmental > Terrestrial > Soil > Wetlands > Permafrost | place: Sweden: Stordalen...
CTCGACGATTGCCCGGCGATGTACGAAGCGCGCGTGTTGATTACCGAAATGACGTTTGTCGCGCCGTCACATCGCAAAGACAAGATTCACAAATTCGGCCACACGCATTTAGACGATCTGGTGGAGCGGAGCGAGCGGTTCAAGAACGAAGTGATCATCGCGTCGCATTTCAGCACGCGATACGTCGAGAGCCGAATCCGGCGATTGGTCGAACGGGCCTTCCCCGACCTTCTCGGCGGCCGGCTCCATTTGTGGTTGTAAATGTGCATGACCCGCTTGAAGAATCGAACGACAGCGCAACTCGTCGCGAGCGACGCGGCCAACGGCAGTCCGCGCTCGGTTTACATCCACGTTCCGTTCTGCGCTCATCGTTGCGGCTACTGCAATTTCACGCTGGTGGCCGGGCGTCTTGATTTGGCCGAGCCCTATCTCGCGGCGATCGAGCGCGAGCTGGCCGGCCTCGCCGAGCCGCATGAGCCGCGCCCGGTCGACACCTTGTTTTTCGGCGGCGGCACTCCGACGCAACTCTCGCCGCCGCAGCTTTCGCGGCTTTTGCAATCGGTGCTGCGCTGGCATCAGCCTGCCGCCGGCTATGAATTCAACATCGAAGCCAATCCGGCCGATGTCACGCCGGAGTTGATCGCACTGCTCGCTCAACATGGCGTCACGCGAATCAGTCTCGGCGCCCAATCGTTCCAATCGGCGAAGCTGCGCACGCTTGAGCGCGATCATCAGCCCGACGATATCCGCCGTGCCGCCGGCTTGATTCGCGAATCGGGTTTGCAATTGTCGCTCGATCTAATCTTCGGTGTCCCCGGGGAAACCGCCGCCGATTGGCAGGCGGATCTCGATGCCGCCCTGGCCCTCGCGCCGGACCATATTTCCACCTACGGTCTGACGTTCGAACGCGGCACTACCTTCTGGAACCGCCTGTCGCACGGCCAACTGCACCGCGCCGACGAAGGTACGGAACGATCGCTCTACCTGCGGGCGATCGACCAACTGTCGGCCGCCGGGCTCGAGCATTACGAAGTGTCGAACTTCGCCCGGCCCGGCCGTCGCTGCCGGCACAACGAGGCCTATTGGGCCGGCCAGCAATACGACGCCGCCGGCCCCGGTGCGACGCGCTACGTCGCTGGCGTGCGCGAGACCAACCACCGCAGCACGACGACCTATCTCAAGCGCATTCAAGCCGGCCAGTCGCCCGTCGCCGAGCGCGAGCAATTGGGCCCAGAAGACGCGGCGCGCGAACTATTAGTCTTTGGCCTGCGCCGAATGGCCGGCGTGGATCGCGCCTGGTTCGCGGCCCGTAGTGGTTTCGAGATCGACGCCCTCGTCGGCCCGTCGCTGCGCCGCTATGTCGATCTAGGAATGCTCGAGGACACCGGCACCGCGGTGCGCCTGACCCGCGAAGGCCTGTTGGTCAGCGATGCGATCTGGCCCGATTTTTTGCGACGCTAACTCGAAGCATTACTGAGACCAATGGGCAGATCGACGCCATTATCTTCCAATCGCCCGACGAATTTGTCGAGCAATTCTCGCGCGGATTCCGCCGGCAGGCTGGCGTCGTGATGCAGAGTGATCGTGGTGCAACCGCACAGAGTTGAGATGCCGAATGCGGCGGCGGTGCCGGGGCGAACCGGCGGCAGGAAGTTCAGCGAAACAAGTTCGAGCCGGCTATCGACGGCCGGTTCGCCGCTCTTCGTCGGTTCCACGGCCGCGCTGATGTTCCCCAGATTGCTGAGTACGCACGTGGATAGACAACCGTCGTCGGGCAGCAGCGACGCCAGCTTGCCGAACCGGCGCGCGAGACCGACGACGTGGTGCATGGTGATGCCCAAGCGGCAGCGCTTGATAATCGCCATTTCCAGCGAAAGGCTTTTGAGTAGGCGGCGGCCACTCGCATAGCGGACCGGGCGGCGGTCCAAGTTGACCATGCTCACGATGTTGGCCGCCGGCGTCGCCCGGTCGGCATCGCCCCGCAGATTCGTCGGCACCATCATGCGCAAGAATTGCTGCCGCGCCGCCGGCTGATGGACGGCGAACCAGTCGTCGGTCGCCGAGAATAGGCTGGCCAGCAGAAGGTCGTTCAGCGTCACGCCCTCGGCCCGGGCCGCCTGCCGCAATCGCTCGGTTTGCTCCCGTCCGAAACGATGATGCGTCCAATGTGGAAATTCGGCGTCGGATGGATTTTCTTCCACGGCCTTGCCCGCGTCCGCGACTGTCAGGCATGGCGGACGGTGCCAAAGAAATTCGACCACCCCGAGCAGACCCAAAAGCTCTTGCGGCAGTCGCAGTAGCGTGCGGAAGGATAGCAAGCGAAAGTCTGCCCGATGGCGCAGTCGCTCGGGATCGAGAACCGGGCGTGGCGATGCCGACGCCGGTTTCTGCCACCCACATCGGTACGCGGCCAACACGTCGCCGACGAACTGCATCGCTCCGAGGCCGTCGCAACACGCATGATGAAATTGCACCCACAGCGTCCACTCGTCGGCGCTGTCGGAGCGCACCCACACTCGCACACCGATCTGCCGGCGCAAGTCGATCTGCCGGCCTTCGGGAAAATCGAGCTCGCAGCCCGCTCTGGCGCGACTCACCGGCGGCGGCGTTCCAGGGCCCGGGATCCACTGCAATCTGCCGTCGCTGCCCTCGTCCAACAGGCTGGCGAGAAGCGGATGTCGAACGAGCGCGGCGGTCAATGCCGACGTTAGAATCATCGGATCGTATCGTCCGCGCAGCTCGAGCCGCAGAAAAAACGTCATCGGCCACCGCGGCCGATCGTCGGCCAGCATGTATTCTTCGAACGGCGTGAGCGGCAGCGGGAAGATCATGCGTGCGACCGGGAACCAGACAGAGGGCTCTAGCCCAAGTCTAGCACGCCACTTTGGAGAGGGGACTGGCTCATTTTGCGCAGTCCGCGGAGCAAAATGTGCCTGTCCCCTTTCCGCGGGCCCTGCGCGCGGTTCGGCCAATGTCTCAATTCCGGCGGCTGTTGCCCGAGAGGAGCATCAGATAGTAGAGCAGCGTGAGAATCGATTGCAGCGTGCCGGCCACGTAGGTCAGGGCGGCGGCGTTGAGCACCTTGTTGACGTAGTACATCTCTTCTGGCGGGACGATTCCCAGCTGCACCAGTTGCAGCTTGGCGCGATGGCTGGCGTCGAATTCGACCGGCAAGTTGACGACTTGAAAGAAGACGAACGCGCTGTATGCGATAATGCCGAGCAGCACCAGGCCCATGACGTGCATGATCACGCCCAGAAGCAATAGCGTCCACGAGATTCCGCCGCCGAAATTGGCCGCCGGCACCGCCATGTTGCGGATTCCCATCAAGGCGTATTGTTGCGCGTGCTGCAGCGCATGGCCCGACTCATGGGCCGCGATTCCGACGGCGGCAAGCTCCTGGCCGCGGTAATTCTCGCTGCTCAGGCGCAAGACGCGCTGCGTCGGATCATAACGATCGGAAAGCGTGCCGGGGATTTCTTCGATCGCCACGTCTTGCAAACCGGCCGAGTCTAGAATATGCCGCGCCGCCGCCGCCCCGCTAAGCGGAGCCGGCTGCCGCCGGGCCGTTGCCACGGTCGACCGGACGCGGAATTGCGCCCAAAGGCCGAGAATGATGGCGGGACTTAACAGAATGAAATAACGAGGATCGAGCCACATCATGGCATTTACCGGTTTCGGGTTGATGGATTGGTTGGAAGTTCGCGGGTGGGCCGCCTTCAGTTGATTCGCCGAGGCGGTTTGGATATTGGCCCGCCTAGAATCGTGCGGCGACTGTGGGATTATACCGGGCAAGGGAATTTGCGGCTGCGGCAATCGCGGCGGCTGTGGAGGTGGCGGCGGTATCTGTTGTGGGCGGCGGCACTTGCGCGCTTCGGTGGCGGCGGCAGACCCAGGGAAGGCCGGCGACGCGATTTGGTGATGGTAAGACTTTGGGCGGCCATCCCTGGGCTTAATTGGGTATTGAAGCGCAAACCGTGGCGCCGCTCTTCAATGCTGCAACTTCTTATACCGAAACCGATGCGGCTGATCCGCATCCATGCCCAACCGCTGCCGGCGCTGCTCCTCATACGTCTGAAAATTCCCCTCGCAGACATGCACATACCCGTCTCCCTCGAAGGCGATGACGTGCGTCGCGACGCGATCCAGAAACCAACGATCGTGGCTGATGACCACCGCGCAGCCGGCGAAATTCAGAATCGCTTCTTCCAACGCCCGTAGCGTATCGACGTCCAAATCGTTCGTCGGTTCGTCGAGCAGCAGCAGATTGCAGCCCCGGCGGAGCAGCTTGGCCAGATGTACGCGGTTCCGCTCGCCGCCGGAGAGAACGCCAACCTTCTTTTGCTGATCCTGGCCGCTGAAATTGAAGCGGGCGACGTAGGCGCGGGAGTTGATGCTGCGGCCTCCCATGTCAAGCGTGTCGTGGCCGCCGGAGATTTCTTCGTAGACCGACAGGTTTGGGTCCAAAGCATCGCGAGACTGATCGACGTAGCCCATTTCCACCGTCGGGCCGATGCGGATCGTTCCCGAGTCGGCCTTTTCCTGGCCGATGATCATGCGGAACAGCGTCGTCTTGCCGGCGCCGTTCGGCCCAATGATGCCGACGATCCCGCCGGCCGGCAAGCGGAAGCTGAAATCCTCGAACAACACTTTGTCGCCATACGCCTTCGAAACCTTATCCGCCTCGACGACCAATTCGCCGAGATGCTTGCCCGGCGGAATCTGAATCTCGAATTCATCTTCGCGGTCGGCATATTTCTCGGCCGACATCTGTTCATACGCCCGAATTCTAGCTTTGCTTTTGGCCTGCCGGGCCTTTGGAGCCATGCGGATCCATTCCAGCTCGCGAGTGAGCGTCTTTTGCCGGGCCGACGCGGCCTTTTCTTCCTGCACGAGGCGCGTCTTCTTCTGCTCGAGCCACGAACTGTAGTTCCCTTCCCACGGAATGCCGCGGCCCCGATCGAGCTCCAAAATCCAGCCGGCCGCGTTGTCGAGAAAATAGCGATCGTGCGTCACCGCGACGACGGTGCCGGCGTAGTCGGCCAGATGCCGCTCGAGCCACGCGACGGCCTCGGCGTCCAAATGGTTCGTCGGTTCGTCGAGCAGCAGCAGATCGGGCCGTTCGAGCAAAATCTTGCACAGCGCGACGCGGCGCCGCTCGCCGCCGGATAGCTTGGTGACATCGGCATCGCCCGGCGGCAGATTCATCGCCTCCATCGCGATTTCGATTTGCCGGTCGAGTTCCCAAGCGTTGAGGGCTTCGATCTGATCTTGCACCCGGGCCTGCTCGGCCAGCAGCTTGTCCATTTCGTCGGGCTCGAGCGGTTCGCCGAGCCGGGCGTTGATTTTGTCGAAGCGCTGCAAGATGGCCCGAGTTTTCGCGACCGCCTCCTCGACGTTTTCCAACACGTTCTTATCGGGATTCAGTTTCGGCTCCTGGGGCAGATAGCCGGCCGTGAAGCCATCGGCCAGCTTGGCCTCGCCGTCGAACTCCTTATCCTGCCCGGCCATGATCCGCAGCAGCGTGCTTTTGCCCGAGCCGTTGCGCCCGAGCACTCCGATCTTCGCCCCCGGATAAAACGAGAGCCAGATATTCTTGAGCACTTCGCGCTGGCCATGTTTCTTGACGAGGTCTTCGATTTGATAAATGTATTGCTGACCCATGCGGAACCGTTGGTAGGAATGGCGTTGTCGATGAAAGAAGCCGAACCACAAATTCTACCGGCCGGCATAACCACGGGAAGGGGCACGTCCGAGGACAACGAAGAACGAAGAGGGGGAACCACGAATCACACGAATTACACGAATGACGAGGAGAAGGGTTTTGCTGCACGCCTCATCTTCCTAAATTCGTGTGATTCGTGTGATTCGTGGTTATATTCTTCGTCGTCTTCTGCCGGGCCGCCCGATTGCATGCCGCGCGTCGCTTTAGTAGGTTGAACGCCACCCACTACTCAAACGGCGAGGATTTCATGGCCAAATATGCGTTTCCCGAAGTGCTTGTCTCCACCGCGTGGGTCGACGAGCATCGGCACGACCCGGGCGTGCGGCTGGTCGAGGCCGACGAAGATGTTTTGCTTTACTCGCAAGGGCATATCGCCGGAGCGGTGCGGCTCGATTGGCACACCGATCTGCAAAACCAGACGGTCCGCGATTTCCTCGATAAGCCCCATTTCGAGCAGCTCATGCGGGCCAAAGGCATTGCCAACGACACGTCGGTCGTGTTCTACGGCGATAAAAACAACTGGTGGGCCTGCTATGCCTTTTGGGTGTTCAAGCTGTTCGGCCATGAAAAATGCTTCATCATGGACGGCGGCCGAAAACGCTGGGAGCTCGACGGCCGCCCGCTGGTCCGCGATTCCGAGCCGCATTATTCGCCGACCGAATATCAGGCCAAAGAGCCCGATCTTTCGATTCGGGCCTTCCGCGACGAAGTGCTCAAGCACCAGCGGTCGGGCAAGCCGCTGGTCGATGTCCGTTCGCCGGGCGAGTATTCCGGCCAACTGCTCCACATGCCCGACTATCCGCAAGAAGGCGCCTTGCGTGGCGGCCATATTCCCGGCGCGGCGAATATTCCCTGGGCCAAGGCCGCGAACGAAGATGGCACGTTCCGTTCGGCCAAGGAGCTCGAAACGCTCTACCTCAAGGAAAACGGCCTAAAGCGCCGCAGCCGGGTGGTCGCCTATTGCCGCATTGGCGAGCGATCGAGCCACACCTGGTTCGTGCTGCACTACCTGCTTGGGTTTCCGAACGTGAAGAATTACGATGGATCGTGGACCGAATGGGGCAATTCGGTCGGCGTGCCGATCGAACGCGGCACGCAACCGGCGGCGGTGGAGGCAAGCTCGGAACTCGCCTCGCCACATTCGCCCGAACCCAAAGCGATGCCCGAGCCGACGGCCGCGCCGACGAATCCTGCGTAGCCGTGTGCGATTGTGTCCCGAGCCCGCAGCGCTAGCAAGGACGAAAACACCGGCGAAGCCAGTGCCGAGCGGCGGTGCTGCACGAACGTCCCAAATACTCTGCTCCCGTATGTCTTCCGCCGCCAACAAATTGAATTCAATTATCGAGCAATTCGCCGAATTGGAACCGCGCGAACGGCTCGAATTGCTTCTTGAATATGCCGAAGGCTTGCCGCCTCTGCCGCCGCGATTTCAAGCGGAGCGCGATCGGGCGGAACATCGCGTTCACGAATGCCAAACGGCCGTGTTCCTATGGGTCGAGGTGGTCGACTCCAGAGTGCAGATCTACGCGGAAGTAGCGCCGGAGGCGCCGACGGTGCAAGGATTCGTCGGCATTTTGGTCGAGGCGTTTTGCGGAGCGTCGCCTGATGACGTGCTAGTGGCCCCAGCCGATTTGTTGCAGCGCCTCGGCTTGGTCGAATCCCTCGGCATGGTCCGCATGCGCGGCCTGCAAGCGATTTTTACTCGAATCCGCCGCGAGGTGGCGGCCGCGGCAGCCGCCGTTTCCGAAGCGCACGTCGATTCAAAGCGTGACACCTGATCCCCTGATACAGATAAGCGTTCGCTCGGAATTGAGGCTGGGATGGACGGCCAAGAGTCTAAATGCCGGCCCCTCACGATTGGAGAGCGGGATCTGATTCGCTGGATGTTAGAGCACGGCCGCCCTGAGGCAACGCCGTTTCTGGCTCAATTGGATTCTGTGCGCGTAACACCGTGGCGCTGTGAATGCGGATGCGCGAGCTTCAATCTCGTTTTCGAGGGCCGCCCGGCGCCGTCTGGCGGTATGGAAGTACTCGGAGATTTCGTGACGGGTACTGACGCCGAGCTTAGCGGCATATTTGTGTTTGCCCAGAACAGCTTGCTCGCCGGCGTTGAGGTTTATGGGATGGCCGGCGATGCACCAAAATCACTGCCGCCCCCAGAGTCGCTTCGGCCGCTGGAACATATCCCTTGAATTCAGATTTGGGCCAAGACCGCGCGACCACTTTGCATTCGGTTTGACTTAGAGCGATCGAAAGCCGATACTTGGCTCGTTCCCCGAAAGGGGCCTGTGAGACTGACCTGGACGCGAGCCAGGCAGCAGGCATCCGTCAGGCGACGCAAGCCTGCGGATGCCTAGTCGCGAGAATTACTTAGGTAAAGTCTGCCGCCCACATGGCGGCTTTCTTTTTGCGCCCGCCTGAACGAAGTCTTTCATGGCCTGATCAAAAAAATCCGGCCCATTTTCGCCCGTTTGGTTACCTCCAATTGGGGGCCAAGGTCCCGGATAATCGACTTTCTCCAGCGAACTTCCGCCGGGGCGGTGGAAATTGGACGGTATGCATCAGGCGACCTTATTTCCCGAAATTCTCGATCCGCCGGCCGGTTCGCTGCGCGATCGGGATAATCGGTTCTATTCGCTCCTGGCGGGAGGCGCCCGAACGCGGCTGCTTGAAGGGTTTTTGGAACTCAAAATCCCAGAGCTTTTGGGTGCCGAGGGCCCGCTGACCGCCGCCGAGATTTGCCGCCGTCTCAGCTTGCATCCGCACCGTGGTTGGAAGTTTCTGCATTTACTGGCCCTCACCGGGCTGCTCGACGAGCAAGGAGGCGCCGACGGTGGCGATTTTGCCATCTACGGCTTGTCGGCAACGACCAAAGAATATTTCGGGGCGGAGGGCACCGGCGGCTATTTCTTCCGCGATCTGGTAAACTATTGGCGCAACGTGGCGATCCTGCCACTGGCTCACGTGCTCGGCGGAATGCCGCTGCCGGAAGCCGTTCGCTGGCCGCCGCCGGGGGAAGAGGCGGCCGTTCACCTCGAAACTTGGATGCGAGTGACTGCCGAAGGGGCGATCAAGGCACTTCACCATTCCGGTGCGATGCACGGCGCTGGCCGCTTGCTCGACGTCGGCGGGGGCGATGGCACCATCGGCTGCGCATTGGCCCACGAGTATCCGCAATTGCAAGTGACGGTGTTCAACCTGCCGGCCTCGGCCGCGCTGGCCCGGCGGACGATCCTCGAACGGCGATTCACTTCGCGCGTCGTGGTGTACGAAGGGAATTTCCTGGAAGACGAGTTGCCCGGCGGGTTCGATCGCGTGTTGTTCAGCCGGGTGCTGACCGATTGGGACGCAGGCGTCTGCCGGATGTTGTTCGAGAAATCGCGCCGCGCGCTGGCGCCCGGCGGCGTGCTGGTGATCAACGAGGCATTTGTCGACGGGAATTTGGATTACACTATTGCCTGGGAATTCCGCTATCTCTTCTACGACACATTTGGCCGGGCAATGTTCAAGCCACTCGAAGTGTATCGGCAACTCCTGGCCGACGCCGGTTTTGCAATCACCAAGGTTTCCCCGATGCTCGACGATGCGTTTTACAGCGTGATCGAAGCGAAAGCGATTTAGAATCCCGCGTGAGTCAAAGGGGTCAGGCACATTTTTCGGCTTCAATCGTATGTCGCAGTTCCGGCCGCCAGAAGCCGAAAAATGAGCCAGACCCCGTCCCCCGAACCCTACCCCCTCACCCTAACCCCTCGCCAATGCTGACCAAAGAAAAACCCCGATCGAACCGGCTCAAAGATCTGATGATCAACGACAACGGGTTCGCGTTCGATCCTCGCAGCGGAATCACCTACAACCTCAGTGCGACCGGCGTCGAAGTCGTCGGCTGGTTGAAACAGGGCATCGATGGCGATGCGATCGTCCAGCGACTGACCGATCAATACGAAGTCGCCGACAACACCGCTCGCGGCGATTTGCAAAGCTTTCTCTCGACATTGCGCAAATACGCGCTGATCGACGACTCGCAATCGAAAACTCGCTGAAACAGTTTCAAAACCTCAACGCGAGGGGGACAGTCCCCATTTTTCTCCGAAGACTACGCAAAATGGGGACAGTCCCCGGCGGTTTTGAAACTGGAAGAACACCACGGTTCGCGCCATGAATCCGATCACCATTGCCGTCAGCGGCTTGAACGCCGGCGAAAATCCTCAGCCGGGGCCGGGCATCATTCGCAGCCTGCGCCGCCGCTATGACAATATCCGCATCGTCGGGCTGAGCTACGACGTCATGGAAAGCGGCATCTATGTTGCCGACGGCCCCGATGTCATCTATCGCCTGCCATTTCCCTCCGCCGGATCGGCCGAACTGCTGGCCCGGCTCGATGAAATCCTCCCCGAGCAGCCGATCGACATCCTGATCCCGACCTTGGACACCGAGCTTCACGGCCTGCTTAAGCTGCAAGACGAATTGGCAACTCGCGGCATCCGCATGCTGCTGCCGCGATTGGAAGCTTCTCGGGCCTGCCGCAAATCGGATTTGCCGGCGCTGGCCCGGCGCTGCGGCTGCGCGACGCCGACGAGCATCAACGCCGTCGATGAAACGGGCCTGCTCGCCGCCGCGGAGGAGATCGGCTATCCGCTGATGGTGAAAGGGCCGTTTTACGGAGCGTGTCGGGTCCACGACGAACGCACGATGCTCGACCGATTCGGCTACATGATCGCGTCGTGGGGCGGGCCGGTGGTGGTTCAAGAATGCATTGATGGCGGAGAGTTCAACGTGATGGCCATTGGCGACGGCGAGGGAAATGCCAGCGGGTTGTGTGCCGTGCGAAAGACGGTTCTCTCCGACCGGGGCAAGGGTTTTGGCGGCATCACGGTTTGCGACGAACGGTTAAACGAAACATCGCTCGAGCTGATTCGATCGCTGAAATGGCGCGGCCCGCTGGAACTGGAATTCATCCGCGACGATTCGACGGAAACATTCTATCTCATCGAAATCAATCCGCGCTTTCCAGCCTGGGTCGATTTTCCTTCGACGTTCGGCCACAATCTGCCCGCATTGGTCGTCGAACAATTGATCCACGGCCAAATGTCTGCATTGCCCGAATGCCCGACCGGAAAATTTTTCATCCGCCATTCCGTCGACTTACTCGGCGACATAGCCCAATTAGGCGAGCTAACAACCACCGGCCGCTTTTGCCCCGCCGACTTCGAGCCGATCCCACTTCCGCTCCCGCAACAATTGATCGCCCCCGCAGTGCCTCCACCCATACCCTCATCTTCTCTTCCGCCGGTGAAAAAACGCGTCGCGAGCGACGCGGCTAACCCGGTGCCGCCGCCCATTCCGTCAACTTCTCGTCCGTCGTCTCCTCCGCGTCTCCGCGTCTCCGCGTGAGCTTCTTCTCTTCGTAATCGCCATGAAAGCCAAATACGTCCCCCCGACGATCGCCCGAAATTTCTCCGGCTTGATGAACAAGCACGGACACTCCGCAGCCGCGGCCATTGATCGGCCTTTCGACACGATCGACGGCGCGAGCATCGAGGATCTGGTTCGCGAGCATGGTTCGCCGCTGTACGTCTTTTCCGAAGAGACGCTGCGCAAGAAATATCGCGACGCCCATCGGGCCTTCAGCGTCCGCTATCCGAAAGTGCAATTCGCCTGGTCGTATAAAACGAACTATCTCAGCGCGATTTGCAACGTGTTCCATAGCGAAGGATCGATCGCGGAAGTCGTGTCCGATTTCGAGTACGAAAAAGCTCGCAAGCTGGGCGTGCCGGGCCATCAAATCATTTTCAACGGCCCTTGTAAGAGTTATGAAATCCTCCGCCGCGCCGCGGCCGAAGGGGCGAAGATTCAGATCGACAACGCCCAGGAGATCGTCCTGCTGGAGCGAATCGCCCGAGAAATGGGCCGCACGATCCCGGTCGCCATCCGCGTCACGATGGAAACCGGCAATCAGCCGGCCTGGAAAAAATTCGGCTTCAGCTACGAAAATGGCGATGCCCTGCGAACGCTGCAGCGATTGGCAGCGAGCGATCGGTTGAAACTAGTCGGCCTGCATGCCCACATCGGCACGTTCATCCTCGATCCGCAGCAATACAAAACCGCGACGACCGCGCTGTTGAATCTTGCGAAGCAAATCAAAGAGCAGTTTGCTCTATCGCTCGAATACATCAACCTCGGCGGCGGCTTCGCGTCGGCCAGCACGCTGCATTACCAATACCTGCCGGGCAGCGAGGTCGTGCCATCATTCACTCAATACGCCGAGGCGATTTGCGACACGCTCAATGAAAGCCTGCCGAGCGACCGAGCGAAGCCGACGCTGTATCTTGAAACAGGCCGGGCTTTGGTCGACGAAGCCGGCTATTTGATCACGACCGTGCTGGATTCGCGGCGCACGGGCGAAGGGCGGCAATCGGCGATTCTCGACGCCGGCGTCAACTTGCTC
>Ga0182024_10020266_pt1 | contig 12169 bp, 12 predicted proteins | sample P32metaG_FD_120480 | JGI IMG/M metagenome (GOLD analysis project Ga0182024, IMG submission 120480) | Permafrost microbial communities from Stordalen Mire, Sweden - P3-2 metaG (Illumina Assembly) | ecosystem: Environmental > Terrestrial > Soil > Wetlands > Permafrost | place: Sweden: Stordalen...
CACTTGTCCCGCGCCCTGGCAAGCAGGGCACGTGCGGGTGATCGAGAAAAATCCCTGCTGATAGGCCATCTGTCCGCGACCGCCGCAGGTCTTGCATGCAGCCATGCCGCTGCCGGGTTTCGCGCCAGTTCCCTTGCAGGATTCGCAATTTTCGCGGCGGACGAGGCGAATCTTGGTGCTCACGCCGGTCGCAGCGTCCTCAAAACTGAGCGACATGTCGTAGCGCAAATCGGCGCCACGCTGGCCTCGGGCGGCACCGCGACCTCGCCGGCCGCCTCCACCGAACGCCTGATCGAAGCCGAACAGATCGCCCAGGATGTCGTGAAATTCTTCAAAAATCACAGAATTGAAGCCACCGCCCTCAAATCCCCTGCCGCCCAGTCCTGCATGTCCGAAACGGTCGTAGACCGGGCGCTTCTGGGGATCGGACAGAACGGTGTAGGCTTCTGACGCCATCCGGAAATTGATCTCGGCTTGTTCTTTGTTTTCCGGATTGCGATCGGGATGCCATTTGAGCGCGGCCTTGCGATAGGCCGATTTGATCTGGTCGGCCGAAGCGTCGCGCTCGACGCCGAGAACCACGTAATAGTCAGACTGGGTATCGGACGACATTGTTCCCTTTTAGAACCGCTGACCGCACAGCTTCAAATCCGAGCCCCCTGGAGACTCGAACGGCTCAGGAATCGGCGGGCGTTCTGCCCGAGCCAGGGCCACGAGCCGCCAGACTTCCGTCTTCATTCTCCGCGAGCTGCGAATGCAACTGTTCGATCCACCGTCACGCGCTCTTAGTGTTCGCGCTTGGAGACGTGCGCGGACTTCGGTTCCGGCGTGCTCGCCACGCGGACCATCGCGGGGCGCAGCACGCGGTCATGGAACCGGTAACCGGACTGCATTTCGCCGATAACGGTTCCGTCGGAATACTCCGACGTCTCCACGCTCTCAATGGCGTGGTGAAGATGCGGATTAAACTCCTGGCCCACCGATTCGATCCGCGAAAGCCCCTGCTTCGCAAGCGCCTCCCAGAGCTGGCGGCGGATCAGGTCGAAGCCCTTGCGATATTCGGCGGTGGCTGGATCGTTCTCACCGGCGAGCGCGCGGTCAAACGCGTCGAGCACGGGAAGAATATGTTCGACCAGCAACTCGACGCCGCGGTGGCGGTCCTGTTGGCGCTCTTTCTCAACGCGCTTGCGGTAGTTCTCAAAATCAGCCTGACGGCGGACGAGCGTGTTCATGAGCTCCTGTTTGTCGGCCAGGAGCTTGGAGACCTCATCGGGCGCGGACTCAACGGATGACTCGGCGGAGCGTTCTTCGACCGAATCTTCGTCGCCCGAAATCGGCGTCAGCTCGCGATCTCTGTCTTTGTGGTCCTTCGGGTGGTTTTTGTGGTCGGTCACGGCTTTGTCGTTTCGTCAGGATTTTCCGAGAAGAATTGTGCCATAAAGGCGACGGCGGTAATCACGCGCTCATAGTGCATGCGCATCGGAGCCAGAATTCCGAGCGCTCCAACCTGGTCGTTATTGGAATAGGATGCAGAGACCAGCGCCAGATGCTTCCCGGCGTTCGACATCTTGTCCAGGCCGAGCTCGACGTGCACCGGCTCAGGTGCCTCGATACAGCCACTCAAGAGCTCGATCAGGCGATCCTTCTCCTCGATCGCTTCCAGCAGTTCCCGCAACTGATCCTGATTTGTGAACTGCACGGCCGAGGCCATTTGTGCGGCACCTTCGACGTAAATGCGCCGCTCGGTGCTTTCACCGAGCACAGCCGGATCGCAAAGCATCAGCGCGTCGCCAGCGATACGACCATATTGCTCGCGATCACGCTCAACCTGCCCGCGAAGATCCACGCGCATGGCCGCAAGCGTCCAGCCGACGTAGTGGCGGTTGAGATGGTTCGCGATGCGATCCAGATCTTCCTGGCTAAAAACGCGATCGGGATGAATCACCTTGTCGCGGGTGACGCCGCCGGTGGTTACCAGCACGACCAGCACGCGGTGATCCGGCACAAGCAGGAATCGCAGGTATTCGACGACGCTGCTCGCGAGCGGCGGCGAAATAAAAATTCCCAGTCCCCGCGAAACAGCGGCCAGGACATGGCTTGCCCGCTCCATCACTGCTTCGGGGGTCTGCGCCGCTGCGAGTTCACGGCGAATCCACTGGCGATCTTCCGGGCTCGCCGTTGCCTGCGCTGTGACCTGCTCGACAAAGAAGCGGTATGCCGCAGCCGTCGGCACGCGGCCAGCCGAGGTGTGCGGCTGATAGAGATAGCCCTCGCCTTCCAGGTCAGCCATCACGTTGCGAACCGTCGCCGAGCTGAGCGGCTCGACGTGCCGGTGCGCAACGCTGCGCGAGGAAACCGGCTCGCCGGTCTCGATATAGACGCGCACCACGTCGGCCAGGATCTGTTGGTGCCGCTTCTGTTGCAGGACTGTCGGGCTCATGGACTCCTGTAAATCGTTCCCTGAATAAAATTCTAATCGGAGTTGAGAGCGGCGTCAACTTCGCTCGGAGCGGATACGCGTGGGGAAGGAACATCGTCGCGGGTACTTCTGGGCTCCCGCAGCCCAAAAACAGCACCGGGCACAATCCCTGCGGATTGTGCCCGATCCAGATCGAACGAAATACTTCAGAGACTATTCAGGTACGGCGGTCGCTTCCGGCATCTGAAGCTTGGCCTTTGCCAGTGCACGAACGATATTCGTTTCCACCGTCTGTTCGGTCGTGTTGCGCACCGTCGCCAGCTCGCTCACCAGAAGATACTTCGCGCGTTCGAGCATCTTTTTTTCGCGGAAGGAGAGCGGCTTTGTCCTGCTTAGGGCAACCAGCCCCTTCAGCACGGCAGCAACTTCCATCAACGAACCTGTGCGCATGCGATCCGAATTTTCCTTGAAGCGGTGTTTCCAATCGTGATGCGATGCTGAGCGGCCCTTTTCAAGGTAGGAAAGAACTGCGCCGGCTTGGGTTGAGCGGATAATGGGTCGCAAGCCCACGCTTTCGATGTTCGCCTGCGGCACCATCACCTTCAGGCCACTCGAAAGAATCCGCAACATGTAAAAGCGTTCTGATCGGCCGTTCACATAACCAAAACTAATCTGTTCGATAAGCCCCACACCATGGTTCGGATACACGACTTTTTCGCCTAGCTTAAAGTCCATGAGTCTGAGTTCCTCCCCCCGAACTGCGTCTTCAAATCTTAGGCTTATGCGAACGACGGCGTCAAGCTAATCCCATCAAATCGTGCAAGATGAAAGTTGAAGAAATAGGATGTTTTCGGGCCAGTTTGGCAGGGCGATTGCCCTATAATCAGGCACGTGCTGACGTTCGCCCTCGATACCTCTTCTCCCGCCGGAAGTCTTGCGGTCCTGCGCGACGATCGCGTCATCGGAACCGTTTCAACTTGGACCGACGAGATTTACTCTTCGCGTATGTTTCGCCACCTGGAATTTCTGTTGAAAGATCTGGCACTGGACCTCGGCGAGTTTGATCTTTTCGCTGTGGCAGCGGGCCCGGGTTCGTTCACCGGATTGCGAGTAGGACTAGCGGCCGTCAAGGGTTGGGCAGAGGTCTACGGAAAGCCAATCGCTGCAGTAAGCGGCCTGGAAGCCGTTGCGGCGCAATCCACTTCGTACTCGCCGACGGTAGTACCAGTCCTCGACGCACACCGAGGACAGGTCTATTCCGGAATTTACCGGAGAAACGGTGCGCCCGGCGAAAAGCGATTAGCACTCGAGGGCGAAGAGCGCGTAATGACGCCGGAAGAATTCATCGAATCGCTCGATCGGCGAGGCGACGTCCCCGGCTGCGCGATTGTCACACCCATGCCCGCACTGATTTCAGGCGCCGCGTCTCGTTATGAGACGGCTCATGCCCGGGCTCAACCGATTCCCGTGGAGGAGGTATCGTCGGTGCTGGCACCGCACGTCGGACGACTCGGTTATCTGCGGGCGCAACGCGGCGATGTCGTCGATTCGCTGACTCTTGACGCCAACTACATCCGCCGCACAGACGCCGAACTCCGCTGGAAGGCGCCGAATCAATCTTGAGCACTCGTCCGGTCCAGACGCGCGATCTGCCGTTCATCCTTGCGATCCAGTCCGCGTGTGCGGAAATCGCGCAGTGGACCATGCGGGATTACGCGCGCGTCGTCGAGGGCGACATGGCTGGATGGGTCGAGGAGCAGAAAGACGAAGTCGCGGGATTCGTTGTCGCCCGCCGCGTGGGCAGCGAGCTCGAGATACTGAACTTTGCGGTGCGGCCGGACTGGCGAAAACGCGGGATCGGTCGAGGGCTGCTTGGGCAAGCGCTCAGCTGGGGCGCCACATTCCAGGGCGAAAAAGCATTTCTCGAGGTTCGCGCTTCCAACCTCGAGGCACTACGATTTTACCAACACAGTGGATTTGAGGTCACCGGCCGCCGGCCGCACTACTACTCGGCCCCTATCGAGGACGCGTTGGTCCTGGCCGCGGCGCTCCCGTCGTCGTGAACAAGCCGAGCGCCAACCCCGCCAGGATAGCTGCTAGGATAGTTGCGTGAAATCTTTTGATGTGGCCATTATCGGCGGCGGCGTAATCGGCGTGTCCATCGCGTTTGAGCTTGCCGGAGCAAAGCTTCGTGTGGTCGTGCTCGATCGCCAGCAGCCTGGCCAGGAAGCATCCTGGGCGGCGGCGGGCATGCTGTCACCTGCGCCCGATTCCGCGCGGGACCTGCCCCTGGTGCCGCTCGGGCGCGAGAGTCTGAAGCTGTATCCGGAATTTGTCGCTGCGGTCGAGGAAGCATCGGGCGAATCAGCGGGATATGCGAGGGAAGGAACGATTGAAATTTTTCATGCGCCGGGCGGCGCCGCGGCTCGAGACCGCCGGATCGCCCAATGCCGACAACTGGGACTGGCTGCCGAACCTGTCGCGCTCGATACGGCGCGGGAGTGGGAACCGTCGATCGGTCCCACCGCGTGCGCCGCGGCGTGGTTTTCTGAAGAGGGCACCGTCGAGCCCCGGTCGCTAATGAGCGCGGCGTTGACAGCGGCGCAGCGCAAAGGTGTGGAATTTCGTTCCGATTCCTGCGTCACAGGACTGGTTCGCGAAGGCAACCGGTGCACCGGAGCGATTGCAGGAGGCGAGGTAATTTCCGCCGGCCATGTGGTCGTCGCGGCCGGATGCTTTTCGCGTGGGATCGCACCCGGCGACGAATGGTTCGCGCCCTATGTACCCACGCGTCCAGTCCGCGGGCAGATGATGGCGCTACGCCCTGAAGGCGCGGGCTTGCGGCGCGTCTTGCGATCGGACGCGGGCTACCTGGTGCCGCGCCGGGACGGGCGGATCATCGCGGGCAGCACTTCAGAGGAGGTCGGATTCAATCGGCGCGTGACGCCTGCGGGAATGCGCAAAATATTCGACGCTGCGCTTGACCTTTGTCCAGGACTGGCCGGCGCGGAACTCGTTGAAACCTGGTCCGGGCTGCGGCCCGGTACTCCGGACGACCTTCCCATCCTCGGACCTACCGACATTGACGGCCTGCTCATCGCAACCGGACACTACCGAAACGGAATACTGCTTGCGCCCGTGACGGCAAGACTCGTTCGGGGATGGATCACCGGTGCGCACGGCGAACTGGACCGAGCAGCCTACTCACCTCTGCGTTTCGCAAATCGCAAGCCGAAAACTCAGAGCGCGCACTGACATCTCGGTGAGAATTCACGGCTGGGTGGCATCCGCGCCGCGATCGTAGCGGCCGCGAGGTCTTGCAACCGACGACGCTATCGGTCGGCTAGAACGGGATTTTCGCGCGCGTAGGCTCGCGGTTGGGCGGACCAGGAAGCGTAGAAGCTTCTCCGGGACTGGTGAACTGAACCTTATCGGCCTCGAGAAAGATGGAACGGTCAATCACCACTTCGATGGTCGAGCCGCGCGGCAGCTCGGCGTCGGGACCGCGAGAGAGCAGCACAGCGCCAAGTCCAGCAGCAGCTCCAATGCCGGCGCCGATTCCGGCGCCTCGTGCGCTCCCGGCGATCGCTCCGATGCCCGCACCCGCCGCAGTTGACTTGATCACCGTGCCAGCGTCGGAAGCCTTGTCAGTGTCGCCCACCACTTTTCCTTCGTTGTTCACTGTCTCGCTTCCGCCCGAACCGGCGTTGCTGGGCACCGCGTTGAGGTCCACCATGTAGGAATTCGGCAGGATGATCGTGGTCAGTTTGATTCCCAGCTCCGCGCGTCCCTTGACGCGTCCCGCTCGCTTCGCCTCGGTGACCTCACCGCTCATGTAGGAGCCCGCCGGAATTACGACATGGCCGTCAATCATCACCGGAAAAAGCGTCTCGAAATAAACCGGGTCGCCTGATCGCGCGCTGCGCGTGGAAATCGCATTGTGAAGCACAAGCGGGATGTGCGTACCGCCCGGTACCTCGACCATCGCCGGTTTTGTCGTGACGCTTGCGGTCCTAGCAGCTGCTGGCGCGGCCGCCGGAGCGGGGGCGCCGGGAGCCGCCGGAGCCGCAGCCGGCGCGGGCGAACCCTGCGCCGCGGGTATGGGCCCCCCTTCTTGCGACCAAACCGGAGCGGCCAATCCCAAAACTAGCAAAGCGAGGGCCGCGCGGAGCACGCACATCGGATGGCTGTTCATCGGATTTCCTCGTAACAGCTCGGGTCGAACTCGGAACAAGAGATGCGCTCGGTGTATCTCGAGATGCTTCGAGGGTAATCCCGTAGCCGCCCGCTTGGCCACTGCATTTTGCAGCCCGGACCTGCGCCGGGCGCGAGAGTTAACGGAGTGCACGACTGAGCACGAGCGCCCGCGCCTTGCGGCAGCTGATTCCGCCCACCCCTATACTAGAATAAGGCGCCCGAGGCCCGGATTACACCATGCGATTTCGTTTGCGGACATCTCTGCGCAATAAGACTCTTGTCATCGTCCTGACGGCGTTGGTTGCATTGGTGGGCGGTTTGTTTGTTGTCTCGCGTGCCGTGCTCTTGAGCGGATTCTCCCGACTGGAAGCCGACTTCGCGACCGAAAACCTAGGTCGAGCCTCAAGCGCGCTCCTGAATGAGATCGACACGCTGCAGCATACAACCGACCAGTTTGCAGACCAGGATCAGACGTACGCCTATCTGGGAGGACCAAATCCGGAAAACGTTCGATCCGAGTTTCCGGCGCGGATCTTCGAGCAACTGCGCGTGAATTTCATCGTCGTCCTGGACCGTTCAAGGCACAAGGTCTTCTCCAAGGGATTCAACGTGGCGGGCATGAAAACGGCGCCCGTTCCGGCTGGGCTCGACCTACACCTGCAGACGGGCTCTCCCCTGCTTGGCAACGCCGGAGAAACCAGCGACGTGGCCGGTATTGTGATGCTCGACTCCGGACCCGTATTGATTGATTCCAGCGCAATCCTAAACAGCAACTCCGATGGGCCCTCAGAAGGACGCCTGATTATGGGACGGTTGCTGGACGCCGATGAGACCGTACGCCTGGGGGAGATGACCCACATGCCGCTCGAAATCGAGCGCATCGATTCCGGCGACATGCCTGCGGATTTCCGCGTCGCGGCCAATGCAATCACCCCTGAACAACCCAGCTTAATCCGTCCCGACGCACGCGGTTCGCTTGCGGCATTCCAGGAATTGCACGACATTAACGGCCAGCCCGCTGCGATTCTGCGAGTTCTGCTTCCGCGCAAGATCTACGGACAAGGCCAGACCAGCCTGGTGCAGTTTCTTCTGCTCCTGTTGGCTGCCGGCATGGTGTTCGGCGCGGTCACAATGTACCTGCTCGAGCGATTCGTCATCTCGCGCGTTGGACACCTCAGCGACGACATTACACAGATCGGCGCCAGTGGCGATCTGGGCAGACGGCTGCATGTTTCCGGACACGATGAACTCGCCAACCTGGGCGATACCATCAACGGCATGCTGGAAGACCTCGAAAGGGTTCAGTTCGAACGGCACCAGGAGCGGGCACGCCTTGCGGTAATGGTCGAAAAGATGCCCGCGGTGCTGTGGACAACCGACGCCGGCCTGCAGATCACTTCCGCCATGGGTGCCGGACTCGACGCGCTGGGACTGCGCGCGCTTGAGCCGGTCGGGTTGCCGATCCTCGGCTTTTTCTTCACCCAGGACAGCGAAGCGCCTCCGATCGCAGCGCACCGCAAGGCGCTTGAGGGTGAATCGGTCGCCTACGAGGTCACCTGGAAAGACCGGCGCTTTGAGTCGCATGTGCAGCCGCTGCGTGACGGCGAGGGAGCAATCCAGGGCGTGATTGGAGTTGCACTCGACATTACCGAGCGTGAGCGCCTCACCGATCAATTGCGCCAATCGCAAAAAATGCAAGCCGTCGGCGAACTCGCCGGAGGCGTGGCGCACGACTTCAACAATTTGCTGATGGTCATAAAGGGCCACTCGCAACTGCTGCTGGACCGCATACCGGAGTCTTCCCCTCTGCGGCTCAGCGTCGAGCAGGTGGAAAAGGCCGCCGACCGGGCCGCGGCGCTTACCCGGCAGCTGCTGGCCTTCAGCCGCAAGCAGGTTTTGCAGGCGCGAGTGATGGATCTGAACGACACGGTCGCGGGCATGATCCGGATGTTTTCCCGCGTGATCGGCGAAAACATTCAGATGGCATTCGTACCCGGCAGCATTCTGGGGCGCGTGAAGGCCGACCCGGGACAGATCGAGCAGGTGCTTTTGAATCTGGTGGTCAACGCGCGTGACGCCATGCCAGATGGCGGACGATTGACGATTGAAACTTCCAACGTGGAGCTTGACAGCGGCTACGCTGCAACGCACACGAGCTTCGAACCCGGACTCTACGTCATGCTCACGGTCACCGACACGGGCTGCGGTATGGACGCCCAGACGCAGGCTCGAATGTTCGAGCCGTTCTTTACGACCAAGGGGCCGGGCAAGGGCACGGGATTGGGCCTTTCGACCGTGTACGGCGTGGTGAAGCAGAGCGGCGGGTATATTTACGTTTACAGCGAAACCGGCCGCGGAACCACGTTCAAGATTTACTTGCCGCAGGTCAGCGCCAAGCTCGACGTCGTCTCACCCGACTCTGAGAAGCGGCGCAGCTCGAGAGGGACGGAAACGATTCTGTTCGTCGAAGACGAGCAAAGCGTCCGCGAGCTGGTGCGCGACTATCTGGTGGGTGCCGGATACTGCGTGCTGGAAGCCTCCGACGGAGTCCAGGGGCTGAAAGTGGCCGCGTCGCATCCCGGTCCCATCCACATGCTGATTACCGACGTCGTCATGCCGCATCTGAGCGGGCCGGAACTTGCCACCAAGCTATCGGCGCAACGACCTCGGTTGAAGACGCTGTTTATCTCGGGTTACACCGACGATACCGTGTTTCGACACGGCGTGCTCGAAGGAGGCGTCGCGTTCTTGCAGAAGCCTTTCAACCTCAAGGCGCTCGCGCAGAAGATCCGGGAAGTACTCAGTGGTGAGCCCGCCGCAGCCCCGCGCGCGGATCTGGTAAAAAACTAGACTTGGATTTCGCTCGAGGAATCGCGGGGCGCGCGCGGATGGCCGAGCTGCGCTAGATCAGAAAAACACTCTGCCCCGTAAGATCGAAACGCTTGCGGCACTTCATATTCCGGCAGGCGGCAAGATTATCCACACGGACCATGTAGGAGCGCGCCTTCGCAAACTGCCGCTTGTCCTCTTCGTTCGCTCCGGGGGGACATTGCGCCTTTTTCGTCCGCACCATCCAGCGCACCGGAAACGAGGTGTCCTGCCGGCAATGCGGGCAGACCAGGGCTTGTTGCTTGGTCTCTTCCTTCTCGTCATAAAATCGCCGCTCGTCCATAATCTCCCGCCCCGCTAAATCTTACCCGATTGATCCGGTTGTTGCATCTGGTCCAGGGCCACGAAGCGAATTCCGGAATCTTTCCACCGCGGAAGCCAGTGCTGCAGCGCCGCAACCGTATGGCAGCGATCGGAATTCATCACCCGGTGATCGCCGTCATGCAGCAGGACAATATCGCCTCCCTGAGCGCGGCGCAAGCGTTCAATCACACGCTCGGTGCGTTGCGGGTTCCAATCGCGCGCCGATGCCGACCACATCACAACGCCCGCGCCGCCGCGCCTGCGTACGATCCGGTCAAGCAGCAGGCTGCGGTAACCGAACGGAGGGCGCATCCAGCGGGGTTTTTGCGCCGTAGCCGATTCGATCGAGTCATCGCACCGGTCAAGCTCGTGCGCAATGCGCCGGGGAGAGAGCAGCGTCAGCGCCGGGTGCGAGTCGGTATGATTTCCCACCACGTGGCCGCGGGCGGCGATGTCTTTTGCAAGCGACGGCTGCCGGCGCACCCAGGCGCCTATCAAAAAAAATGTCGCCTGAACCCGGTGGCGGTCCAGCAGATCAAGCAACGGGGGTGTCGCTGCGGGATTCGGGCCGTCATCAAACGTGAGTGCAATCGTCAACGGGTCGACGGTGCGCCGAATGGTCGGACCGAAGAGCTGCGCCGACGGAGCAACCGAGCCCCACGCGAACGTTGCGCTCGCACCGATCGCTCCTGCCGTTGCGCACAGCGCCGGAAACGGGTGAACCATGCCAGAAAGTTTGGCATTGCCGCACGCAAAACGCCACCCGATGGGATTGCCCTGTTTCATCTGATACGATGGCCCGAGAAATTGCTAAAACAATGGCTACGCCTGCGCCAGCGCCGACCGCATTTCCGATATGGATTCGCTGGGCGGTCCTGGTCTGGCTCGCGATCTGGATTCCCGCGTACTGGCGGACCTGGGGTCCGGCGAATTTCCTGCACCTTTGCGACATCGCCGTGATCCTTGCGTGCGTGGGCGTGTGGACCGGAAGCGTGCTACTCGTTTCTAGTCAGGCCGTTTCATCGCTCCTGGTGGATGCTGCCTGGGCAATTGATGCGGGCTCAAGGCTGGTTCGCGGCCGAGGCCTGATTGGCGGCGCCGAGTATCTGTTTGACGCGCACTACCCTCTCTGGATCCGGCTATTGTCGCTGTTCCACCTCGCGTTGCCGGTCCTGCTGCTTTGGGCGATGTCTCGAACCGGCTACGACCGGCGCGGCTGGGGACTGCAGTGCGCAATCGCGCTCCCTGCATTCGTCGCCGCGCGGTTCACCGCCCCGGCCATGAACATTAATTACGCGTTTACCGATCCTTTCATCCACCGCGCCTGGGGACCGCCGCCGAGTCACGTTGTGATCAGCTGGCTTTTTATGGCTTTCGTGGTGTATCTGCCGACGCATCTGCTGCTCAAGAAACTGTTCCGCCCGACACCGCAGCGAGCAGCGTGAGCGCGATCTGGAGTACCGAACTGGTGCCCGAACAGCGCGTCATCAACGGAAATTGTTCGACTCATCTAGCGGTGTCGGAATGGCGTAGCTTCGGCTAAGGCGGGAATGCGGATTCTCGGACATGCACCGGGCTAGTACTGTACTTTTCCGAGAAGCGCGTTAAGCCTGCCCGGGCTCCGCTTTTGAAAACGGCACACCTCTGAACGCCTGGATGGCAATCCAACATCCCAACACTTCCAGAACGAGAAGTAGAACTGCAGTCACTCGGAACTGCAGCGCCCATGGCGTTGCCGCGACATAGAAAACGCTGAGCGGCCCGGGGTTACAAAATGCTCATTGCCTCCGATGCCGAGTCCTACGGCCAGAGGAAGAAAAAGAAGAAAGCCGCCGAGGCGGAGAAAATGAGCCCACAGCAGGACCAATGCAACCGTGGGCACCAGGGTTATCGCAGCGGTCGCGGCCAGCACTTGATCGTCTGTAAGCCCCGGAGTGATTTTCGCCACCAAGACCAGGGGCCAAAAGACGGCCCCGGCGTGCGCTAGAACAACGAACGTTGCGTATCGAGCGGTGCTCTTCATAAAACCTCCGGCCAGAGATGGCTTGCCCTGACCGTACAGAAAGGCTTCGGCTCTACGTCAATCTTAGCGCGGGCGGAACCCGCTGGTCGATTTCTGATCGGTAGATAGCATAAGTTTAGAATGAATTGAAAACACGTACGCGGATGAGCCCAAGTTCCTTCCGAAGCTGGCCTAAGCCTCATAATGCCCATTTTCTGCCAGACGAAGAACTTGTGCCTGATAAGTTCTATAAAAGGAGAAGTCAAGAAAAAACACTTCTCCGCTGGCTGGAAGTTTTCTTGCTTCTCAGCCCACCTCGATGAGCAGGATCGGTTCTGATGGCCCGCACCATGTGCTCG
>Ga0182024_10020267_pt1 | contig 12169 bp, 9 predicted proteins | sample P32metaG_FD_120480 | JGI IMG/M metagenome (GOLD analysis project Ga0182024, IMG submission 120480) | Permafrost microbial communities from Stordalen Mire, Sweden - P3-2 metaG (Illumina Assembly) | ecosystem: Environmental > Terrestrial > Soil > Wetlands > Permafrost | place: Sweden: Stordalen...
GCAGGTCTGCGGCGGCAAGCTGATATCGGTCGAGGAAAAGAATGCGCTCGACGAATGGTACATCCGCCATGTTTCGTTCCGACTCGAAACCGTCATCGTCGCGCGCACTATAGGAATCTTTTTGACCGGTGACCGGCGCGACGAAAAAGCAATCGCGGCGGCACTGGCTGAAAGTTCTCGCGCCGACGACGCCGAGATGAACAATCCGGTGGCAGTCGAGGCGACGCAGGTGCGGAGCGAGATTGTCGAGCTGAGTCCGGCAAAACCGGACGTGCCGAAGACGCCAGCCGAAATCGTGAAACAGGCCAAGGCTGTCGGATCTTAAGACCGCCAACCGCATGCTCTGGGCGTTTTTGGGGTTACCGTGGCAACATGGCTCGTTCAACGAGCCGCAACGCAATCAATCGTGGAAAATTATCTGGCGCGGCAAATGTCACGGACCGGGAAATAACGCATCCGTGTCGCCGCCGATACGGCAGCCAAAAAGCGCGATCCATTCCTCATAGCATCATCAAACTGAGCGCCCCGAACGTCGGTACTCTGCAATCTTCCCAGAACAAACCGTCTCTTTCCATTCAGCACGCCCCCCCGGAACCTCTATAGATGACATTGTTGCTCGGATCGATGCATAGCGGCTGCTTTCCGCCTGGCGTTACCGCAAGGCCGTTCACCGTCGCGCCCTTGGCAAAATTTAGAACATTGGATTGATATTGCCCGCCGCACGCGGCGATGCTTATGCCCAGTGAAGGATTTTGGCCACCCCAGATGTTATCGGCATCGCAATTGGTTCCCCCGTACCAGGCGCTTTTCGTAGTGGCATTCAATTCGACAATTGACCCTCCGCCAGGCGGAGGATTGCCTATTTGCTCACCCTCAAATTCAAGCTCCCCACCGTTGATAGCGATGAAATGGGTAGGCCCTCCCGGCGTTATATTCCATCCATAACTATTGGCGATAAGAATGGCGGTCGTCCTGTCGCCGTCAGCGATGACCGAACGCATTGCGGACCCGGCAGCGGCATTGGCGTCTTCATAGCGGTTTGCGATCAACCGATTCGCCCAACCATGCAAGTGCACCGAGGCCAAGGTCCGACCGCCATTGGAGTTCGGTCCCCCTACGGTGCCCTCGAAGTCATTCGCAAAAATCAAATTGGAATCGCCGTTTTGGACGTCGATGCAATAGGTCCCACACCAATAAAACTCGTTGTGCTCGACCGAATTCGAGTTGGCGTCGACCAGAGCAAGACCGGTCCCCCATGTGGCCAGGAAAAAATTGCGATCGAATTCGTTCAAAATGCAATTGATGTCACAAATAATGCCCGTATTCGCATAGGTTATCGTATTGTCTTCAATCACCGTCATCGCGACATTGTGGAGAAGCAATGCTGTTGCCGGCCTGTGTGACTTGTCGCTGCCGCCTAAAATGCAGCCACGCAGCGAAAACTTTTGCTCATGGTCAGTGCCGGCGGGATCACCAAGCGTGAGCAGCGTCCCGCTATTGTCGGGGCCTATCCACACAAGACTGGCGTCGTTCGTACATTCGATTACCAACGGGTTCAACCCGTCATGCCTAGAAACGAGACCTACGCTCGTCGCGCATTTGCCATTGATGAGCAGCGGCCGATATGTTCCAGCAACGGCGTTGAGCGCCTTTTGGATCGCGGCGCCATCATCGGTGACGCCATCGCACACCGCCCCCCATTCGGTAACCAGAGCAAACCCCGCATTGTCGGGCGATTGCAGATCGCGCGGCGTCGCATGATTTTGCGCGTCTGTTACAACCGCGATTCCGACCAATAATACCGCAAGTCCTATACTTGCAATTTTTCCCATTTTTTTATCAGCCTCCTTCAAGGCCGGCCCACACCGGTCTCTGCCAGGCGATGTTTGAATTGCCAATATGGTATGGCACCAAAATATCCTTGTCGCTCCTAAGACGCAATCTGCACCGAAGGAATCGCAAATTACTAGATACGAGGACACGCCGTGCCCGCTGCGCGCGCCAGCCTGTAAAGCTGCGCTGGAAGCGAATGCGGCGCGTCAAAAATTATGGACGCGGATATAAATCATCCGTGGCGCCGGCAATGCGGTAGCCAACAAGCCCAATCCATTCCCTCACGGCATCGTCAAACTGAGCGATCCGTTGCGCCACCGTCGACGCGTACACATAGGAAGTGCGATCGGTATGAAAATCGACCGGATCGGCCGTGACATGAAATCCGGCACGGCGGAAGCAACCAATCGCCCGCGGCATGTGGGCGGCCGAGGTGATGAGCAACCAAAACTCCGTCGCTTTTGGGTGAACCAGCGCGGCAGTATCCACCGCGTTCTCAGCGGTAGTTCGGGAAGTTGTTTCGAGAATTAGTCGCGTGGAGTCGATATCGACATTGCGTACTTCCATTTCCGCAACGGCCAAATTACCCGCCCCGGTGTAAACGAGCCGGACTTGCGGAAAAAGTCGACTCAGTCGCGCCAGTTCGTAGAGCCGATGCCCAGTGTCGCCGCCGAGCGCGATAATGCCATCCGGCGGAGTTTGCGACGTCGACTGCCAAGGAGGAAATCTGGCTTCGAGCGGAATCATGAGCCAGCCGCCGACCGGTACGATGCCGATCAATAACAGCAATGCAGCCGTCGTCGCCGCCACAAAGCACGCGCGCTTCGAGCCGAAAACCGCCCAGGCGCATGCCACGATTGTCGCAAATTCCAGAATATGGCTGGGCGCGCCGACAACCCAAAATGCCCTCGAAAGGCAGTACAGCAATCAAGAACTCCGCGCGCTCTTTCCAAATCTCTTAGAGTTATCTCTAGCAGGATTGCGCGTAAGGCGGGCTCGCATCTCGCCAGCACCAAACGCCGCAGCATGGTAGGGGGAAAGTCTTGACATGATCATTCCGATGTAGACATAAGCCCCGTTTGGCTGACAGTATCCAGTACGTTTCGCGACCGATGATCGCCCGACGCGATTTGCGAGGAGCTGGAATGCACGGGGTTCCGAATGCGGCTGATCAGCTGGCCCGCAACAAGATTAGGTCGTTAGCCGATCTTACCATTTTCGCCGAGCAAAGACGGTGTGCCGGGCAGCGCGTCGTGTTGGCGCACGGGACGTTTGATCTTCTCCACCTGGGTCACGTGCGCTACCTTGAGGAGGCGCGCCGGCAAGGCGATATCCTCTTCGTAACCGTCACCGCCGATCGTTTTGTGAACAAAGGGCCCTCGCGTCCGGTGTTCACATCGGAATTGCGGGCGGAAATGCTGGCTGCACTGAGTTGCGTCGATTACGTCGGCATCAACCACGCCCCGACTGCCGTCAACGTCATTGAGCAGTTGCGTCCGGATGTCTACGTCAAAGGTATCGAATACAAGGACGCGGACAACGATGTTACCGGCAACATTATCGATGAGCAGACTGCAGTCGAGGCTTATGGCGGACGCATTCATTTCACGGACGACATCACTTTCAGCTCGTCTTCGCTGATCAACCACCATCTCGACCTGATCGATCCAAAGCTTCGCGCCTATCTCGCCAGTGCGCGCGAGCGCGGCTTCATGACGCGCCTTCCAGATCTGATCAAGAGAATCGAGAATATGCGCGTACTCCTTGTTGGGGAGACTATCATCGATGAATATAATTACGTCGCGCCCTTGGGTAAGCCACCCAAGGAATTTGTGCTGGCGACACTCCATCGCAACCGCGAAATCTTCGCGGGCGGCGTTATCGCCGCAGCCAACCACGTCGCAAACTTCTGCAAGGAAGTCGAAGTCCTGACTTGCCTCGGTGATCGCGAGAGCTACGAAGATCTGGTCCGGAGCTCGCTGCTGCCGAACGTCAAGCTGTCGGCCATGCATCGCCATGGCGTCCCGACAATTCGCAAGACGCGCTACGTCGAGGCCGACTTTCTGCGCAAGCTATTCGAAGTTTACGTGATGGACGATTCGCCTTTGCCGCCGGAGCTCGAGGCGCGCTTGGGGGGCGAAATCGCGCAGCGTGCCGCGGATTTCGATGTCGTCATCGTCACCGATTTTGGGCATGGGCTGCTGACCCAGCCGCTGCGCGCGGCGCTTGTGAAACACAGCCGTTTCCTCGCAGTCAACGCCCAGAGCAATTCGGCCAATCACGGATTCAATCTTATTAACAAATATTCGCGCGCAGACTATGTGTGCATCGACGCGCCGGAGGCGCGGCTCGCCGTGGCCGAGAAGGACGCCGACCTCGCCGAGATCGCCAGCAACCAGCTGCATGAGCGCATGTCGATCGACCGTCTGATTCTGACTCACGGGCGCAACGGTTGCGTGACTTACAGCAAGGACGAGGGCGCGCGCAGGGTGCCGGCCTTTACGACGCGCATTCTCGACACCATGGGCGCGGGCGATGCCTTCCTGGCCGTAACCGCGCCGCTGGCGGCTGTTGCCGAGAGCACGGAGATGGTCGGTTTCATCGGCAATGTGGTGGGTTCGATCAAGGTCGGTATCGTCGGACATCGCCAAGCGGTGGACAGAGTTGGCGTGCTCAAGTACATCCAGACGTTGCTGAAATAGGCTGTGAGGCGGTTCTGGTGGGTCCACGGATCAGCGATTATTTTCAACACCTTGGCGAGCTGGGCGGAAAAACACAGGCAAGCGACCGGGCAGGTTTGGCCGTGGCGTTCGACGACGCCATTGGCCGCGCCGTTGCCTTCGCCCTTGCGACCAAGCAACACGGCACCCGAGTGCTTTTCGTTGGCAATGGTGGCTCGGCTGCGATCGCGAGCCACATGGCCACCGACTGGCTCAAGAATGGTGGCTTTGCGGCGAGCTGCTTTAACGATGGGGTGACTCTTACTTGTCTCGGCAATGATTTGGGCTACGACCAGGTCTTCGCGGTGCAGATCGAGCGTCATGGACGTGCCGGCGATCTTTTCTTCGCGATCTCGAGCTCGGGCAAGTCGCGTAACATTCTAAACGCGGCTGCCGCAGCACGCCGCGCCGGCGCAACGGTCGTTACCCTGAGCGGCTTCAGCGATGACAATCCGCTGCGGCACATGGGTGATCTCAATTTCTGGATGCCCGACAGGCATTACGGCTTTGTCGAGATTGGCCACCTCGCGATCTGCCACGCCGTCCTCGACATTTCGATGGGCTGGCGCCGGGTCGGCGACCTACCCGTGACGACCGAAGCGGCAGCCCCGGCGTGACCGAGGTTTGCGCATGACTCTCACCAATACCCTTTCTTGTCCGGCGCCGACGGACGACGCGACGGAAGGCGCACGTCTGTTCCGCACCATGCTGCGCATCCGCATGGTCGAGGAAGAGATCGCCAGCCGCTACGCCGAAGAAAAAATGCGCTGCCCGGTCCATCTGTCGATTGGCCAAGAGGCAGTGCCCGTCGGCGTCAGCGCGCTTTTGGGTCACCGCGATCAGGCGGTCTCGACGCATCGCTGTCACGCCCATTATCTTGCCAAGGGTGGCAACCTCAAAACTATGCTTTGCGAGATCATGGGACGCCAGCCTGGCTGCTGCGGCGGCCGGGGCGGGTCGATGCATCTCTTCGATCGCAAAGTCGGCATGCTGTTGAGCCTCCCAATCGTCGCCGCCTCGATACCGGTAGGGGTCGGTGCAGCACTCGCGATGAAGCAGCGCGGCGCCGACAATGTTGCAGTCATCTATCTGGGCGATGCCTCAGTCGAGGAGGGAGCGTTCCACGAGAGCGCCAATTTCGCGGCCCTTCGGCGCCTGCCGGCGATCTTTATCTGCGAGAACAATCTCTATTCGGTATATACGCCTCTCAAGGACCGCCAGCCGCCGCGGCCTATCCTTGAGCTGGCGCGGGCGCACGGTATGCAAAGCTTGCATGTCGACGGCAACGATGTCTTCGCGGTGCGCGAGGCCGCAGCCGATCTCATCGCCCGCGCCCGCGCCGGCGGCGGGCCTGGATTCCTCCAGGCCGACACCTATCGCTGGCGCGAGCATTGCGGCCCTGATTACGACAACACGCTTGGCTACCGCACGGTCGTCGAGTTCGAGGAATGGCGCGCCCGCGACCCGATCGAGTGGCTCTACCACCGACTCAAAGCGGCGGGCCAGATTGATGCGGCGGACCGCCAGGTGATGACAAGCGAGATCGCGCAGGAGATCGCCGAAGCTTTCGTCTTCGCCGAGGCGGCACCTTTCCCGGCGCCGGAGACAGCCGCGGTGGACGTCTATGCCAGCGGGAAACAACCGCGGTGGACGTCTATGCCAGCTGAGCACATCATCACGGCAGCCCAGGCGGTGCGAGAAGGGCTAGCTGAGGCGCTGGCAGCGCACCCAGAGGTCTACCTCATGGGTGAGGGCGTCACCGATCCAGGCGGCATTTTCGGTACCACCAAAGGATTGATCGACGAATTCGGGCCCGATCGTGTCGTCGAAATGCCGGTGGCTGAGAACGGTCTTACCGGTGTCGCCATTGGCTCCGCGCTCATGGGCCAACGGCCGGTTATGACTCACCAGCGCGTCGACTTTGCGCTGCTCTGCCTTGAGCAGCTTTTCAACACCGCCGCCAAAAGCCATTACGTTACCGGCGGCGCTCATCGCGTGCCGCTGACAGTGCGCATGGTGATCGGTCGCGGTTGGGGACAGGGACCGCAGCATTCGCAAAGCCTCGAGGCGCTTTTCGCGTACATTCCTGGTCTTAAGGTGGTCATGCCCTCAACGCCCTACGAATTCAAGGGCATGCTTCATGCCGCGATCGACGACGACAATCCAGTGGTAATTCTCGAACACCGCTGGCTTCATTACGTCACTGGCACCGTGCCTACCGGCCGTTTCGCCGCGCCCCTGGATGGTCCCAAGATTGTCAAGCGTGGCACGGGCGTCACCGTTGTCGCAACTTCCTATATGGTGCTCGAGGCGTTACGAGCGGCGGCAGCGCTTGAGAGTGTCGGCTGCTCCGTCGAGGTCATCGATCTGCGCGTGCTGCGCCCGCTTAATATTGGGCCGATTCTGGAATCGGTGCGAAAAACCGGTCGATTGATTGTTTGCGACACGGGCTGGCGGCAATTCGGCATTGGCGCTGAAATTGTTGCCGCGCTCACCGAACAGGCCTTCGATTCGCTGAAGAAGCCGCCCATTCGTATCGGCTTGCCGGATCATCCGACGCCATCGAGCTTGTCGCTCGCCACCGTCTACTACCCGGACTCAAAAGATATTGTCGATAAGGTCGGCTTGCTATGTAGCCTTGATGCGGCTTCGGTCACGACGGCGCGGACCGAAGTCGCCGCCGCACGCGAGGGCGTGCCAGTCGACAAACCCGATCCCGCGTTCAAGGGACCATTTTAATTTAGTCCGTTTAGCAGCGGCCGAAATTGCTGCAACCCAGGTGTTCGATGCACGTCCGTTACTCCTATCTGCGCCAGCAATTCGAGGATTGTGACGACCTATGGCGACAGCTCAAAGAGTTCGTCCCGACCGGCGATTTCACGCTCGGCAAACCTTTGGCCGAGTTTGAACGACGCTTTGCCGCGCTCATCGGCACGAAGCACGCGATTGGGGTCAACTCCGGCACCGATGCGCTCAAACTATCGCTCGAGGCGCTCGATGTCGGTCCCGGCGACGAGGTTATAACTGCAGCCAACACCTTCGTCGCCACGGTAGGCGCTATCTGCGAGGTGGGCGCGACGCCGACTTTCGTCGACTGCGACGATACGTTCTGCATGGATGTGGCCAAGGTCGAAGCGGCCATTACGTCAAACACGAAGGCGCTGATGCCCGTTCACTTCACCGGCTACATGACCGATATGAAGAAGCTTACACCGATCGCGCGCCAGCATAACCTCATCGTGGTCGAGGACGCGTGCCAATCGATTCTCGGTGCAATCGATGGCAAGAATGCCGGAACTTGGGGTAACGCTGCAGGCTTCTCGCTTCACCCTTTGAAAAATCTTAACGTGTGGTCGGACGGCGGCGTCATTGTCACCGACGACGATGCGCTCGACCAAAAGCTGCGCCTGTTGCGCAATCACGGCCTTGCAGACCGTGACACGGTCGTTCTCATGGGCCACAATTCCCGTCTCGACACGATCCAGGCCGTCGTGGGCAACTGGCTCATCCCCAAGACCAAGATAATCGCGGATGCGCGTATTGCCAACGCCAAGTTCTATGATGATCAACTGGGACGCATCAAAGGCATCCGTATCCCCCCGCGTATTCCTAATATGCGCTGCGTCTATCACCTTTACATCGTATTTGCAGAGCGCCGCGACGAACTGTTGAAATTCTGCATCAACCGTGGCATCGAGGCAAAGATACATTATCCGATCCCGATTTATCGCCAGCCAGCCTTGAAGCATTTGGGTTTGAAGGAAGGCGACTTTCCCATAACCGATCGTCACACCGCCGAGATCATTACTTTCCCTTGCGACCAGCATCTCTCGAATGCGCAGATGCAGTTTGTGATTGACACTGTGGCCGAGTTTTACGCCGAGAGAGCGAACCGCTGATGGTCGTCGATCGGCCAATCCCGTACGTCGACCTCGGTACACAATATGCCGAGGAGCGCAAAGAACTGCTCGCCATCATTGACCGCATAATGGCCGATGGCCAATTGGTCGGCGGCAACGCTGTCGCCGAATTTGAGCAGGACGTCGCGTCGTTCCACGGCGTAAAGCACGCGGTCGCGCTCAATTCGGGCACGGACGCGCTCTATCTTAGTCTCGTCGCGATGGGCATCGGCCGGGGCGACGAAGTGATCACGCCACCTAACTCCTTCGTCGCCTCCACCGCCGTGATCGTCCAGGTCGGGGCCAAGCCCGTTTTCGTCGATGTGCTTGACGACCAGAATATCGATCCTGCGAAGATCGAGACCGCGGTCACTTCACGCACCAAGGCGATAATGCCCGTGCACCTGACGGGCCGCGTCGCCGCCATGGATCTCATTATGCCGATTGCCCGGCGTTACAGCCTCATGGTCATCGAGGATTCGGCCCAGGCAATTGGCTCGCGCTATCATGGCCGGCTCTCGGGCACGTTCGGCGATATCGGATGCTTTTCGGCGCATCCCCTCAAGAATCTCAACGCCGCCGGCGACAGCGGGTTCATTCTAACCAACCACGATGCATACGCCGACACGATCCGGCTGCTGCGCAACCACGGCCTTGCCGATCGCAATACCGTAACGCGGTTTGGCCATGTGTCTCGCATGGACACGCTCCAAGCGGCTATCCTGCGCTATCGCCTTAAACGGCTTGACTGGATCATCGAGCGGCGGCGCGCCAACGCCGACGAATACAGAAAGCACCTCGATCCCGCCCATGTATTCGTGCCGCCCGAGCAGAATCACGAGTTCAACACCCATCACACATACGTCGTGCAGGTTGACCACCGCGACGCTCTGCAAAAGCGTCTGGGCGAGCGCGGCATCGGCACCGCCATCCACTATCCGATCCCGATCCATCTCCAACCTGCCGCCGCCTCTCTTGAGCATAAGCTCGGCGACTTCCCGGTCTGCGAGCGTCAGGCACAGCGCATCCTGTCGCTGCCCATACATCCTGGCCTCAAGTCTGGCGACATTCCGCACATCGCCGCGGCGATCAACGATTTCTTGGGCGCGGGGCGCAGGGGCGCAAGTCGAGCGCGTTCGATCGAGGGTGAGCCTCGCGGACCAGACATCCTTCGCCATCGATAGCGTCGCCGCGCTGCTCGCGACCAAAGACGGATGGCACCTCCCTGCAGCTTCGCAACGACGAGCACGGCTTGGCGCTCTACGACCTCTGGGTGCTGTTCGACGGCGAGATTGAACCAAACGAGACGTTGGCGCGGCCGTACGCCGACCGGCTTGCGCCACCTCTGCGGACGACGGGCTCAGGCCTCCCTGCTCAGGTATTCGAACCACGTCCGGGTGGCGCGAGCGATCGATTGCGGATCCCACAGCGGCGCGTCGCGCCAATGTTCGATGTCTTCCATCATGCGGCGGACGCCTTGTTCGAACGGTACCGCGGGCTGCCATTCAAGCTCGCGCTTGATTTTGCCGATATCCGCCCAGGTGCAGTCCGGCTCGCCCGGCCGCTTCGGGATGTGGACGACGCCGCCGCCGAGAAGTTCGACAAGACGGTTCACGCTCTGCGGATTGCCGGCCCCCAGATTCCAAACCTCTCCGGAGAAGTCGCTTTCAGCGGCGCGCAGGAACGCCGCTGCCACATCCGTTACATAGAGGAAATCGCGCCGTTGGGTGCCGTCGCCGATCACCGTAAACGGCGTTCCGGCAAGCTTCTGCTTGAAGAAGACGCCGAACACCGCGCCGTAGGCTCCGGTAGTGCGCACGCGCGGTCCATAGGCGTTGAAGATGCGGATTGAGTTCGCCGGCAGACGATAGACGCGATGCCAGTGCAGCACCGCCAGCTCGCCCGCGTACTTGCTCAAAGCGTACGGATGCTCGGGCGCGATCGGATGATCCTCCCGCGTCGGAACCTCGGCGAGGCCGTAGCACGACGAGGAGGCCGCATAGACGAATTTGCGCACTTTCGCCGCCCGCGCGCATTCGAGCACGCGCACGGTCCCCTGCACGTTGGTGTCCATGTAATCGATCGGCTGCTCGATCGACGGCACGATGTCGCCGATGCCGGCAAAATGAAAGACGCAATCGGCGTCCTTGAACAGCGCGTCCCCGGCCTCGAGGCGGCGGATGTCGCGGCGATCAAGCGAGAGTCTCGGCTCGTCGCCATGCTGGGCGAGGTTCGCTGCGCGGCCGCCGACAAGATTGTCGATCACCCGCACGCCGTAGCCGCGCGCGAGCAACAGGTCGACCATGTGGCTGCCGATAAAACCGGCCCCGCCGGTGACGACGGCGATGCGTCCGCTCATGCCGCCCGCAAATTCTTCATGCGGCGAACGTTGTAATAGACGTCGTCCGCCATGGAATTGGGCAGCCGGCCGTCCTTGAAGGCGCGGCAGAGGTCGCGCACCGCCTCTTCGATGGTGCGCTTCGGAGTGTAGCCAAGCACGCGGCGGATCTTGTCGGAATTGATGTGATAGGAGCGCTTGTCGTCGCTCGGCGTGGTGACGATGCCGATCTTGCCCTTCTCAGGAAACTCCTCCTGCACGACGCGCTGGACCAGGCGGGCGATCTCCATGATCGACATGTTCTGATAGCCGACGTTGAAAATCTCGTCGCCGATCTTCTCGTCGGGCGCATCGAGCAGCAATTGCACCGCGTCGCAGTAGTCGAGGATATGCAGATTGGGTCGCATCTGCTCGCCGCCGAACACGGTGATCTTGCCGTTGCTGATGGCGTGGTTGGTCAGGATGTTGACGCTGAGATCGAAACGTTGCCGCGGCGCGTAGCCGCAAACCGTGGCCGGCCGGAACACGACGCCGACGAAGTCCGGGCTGGTGTGCTTGAGCAACAGCGGCTCGCACATGCCCTTGTATCTGTTGTAGAGCGTCAGCGGCACCAGCGGGTGCTCCTCGGTCACATTCGGCTGGTCGGACACCCCGTAGACGGAACTCGACGAGGCGAAGACGAATCGCTTTACCCCGGCCTTCTTGGCCGCCAAAACCATCGGCTCGAAGGCGTCGAGGTTGACCGACGTCGAAAGCTTTTCGTCGAGCTCGAAGCTTGCGTCGTTGGAAATGCAGGCAAGGCTCACGAAGGCGTCGTGTCCGGTGACGGCCTTGGTCAGCTTGGCCGTGTCGCGGATGTCGCCGCGGATCACTTGCAGGTTCGGATTGCTCTCGGGCAGAAAGCTGTCGCCGTAATAGGAGATGTCATAGCTCGTCACCTTGCAGCCGCGATCGAGCAGACGCGGCACGAGGACGGAGCCGATATAGCCCGCCCCTCCGGTCACGAACACGCGCGAAAACCTGTTCGGCATTCCCCTCCTCCAACTCGGTCGCGGATTCATCGACCGACGCCCCCTTCAGGGTGCCGCGTTGCACGCCGGAACCGCGATCGCAAAACCCGTCGCAATGGCGTCGTGATGGAACATCATCACGGTCTCCGGCGAGCATTTGCGAAGGTCACTGCCGACAACAGACAAACTTGCCAAGCAAGTCGTGACGCACGGTGATGATGTGGCAGCCTATTTCGCCGGACTGCCCGGAAGCGAAGCCGGAGATGATATCGTAAAAGCCTGGTAGTCGTCCGTATTCCTCGCAACAAAAGCTAAAGTTGACTTGGCCCGGTCATAGCGTGGGCATGTATTGCCGTCAACTCACGCCGA
>Ga0182024_10020268_pt1 | contig 12169 bp, 16 predicted proteins | sample P32metaG_FD_120480 | JGI IMG/M metagenome (GOLD analysis project Ga0182024, IMG submission 120480) | Permafrost microbial communities from Stordalen Mire, Sweden - P3-2 metaG (Illumina Assembly) | ecosystem: Environmental > Terrestrial > Soil > Wetlands > Permafrost | place: Sweden: Stordalen...
GCGTAGTGCTGCTTCATCAGCTGGTACACGCAGCGTGGATGCGCGAGAGTCGGGTCCGCCTTCACGTAGCCGTCGGGCCCGATCTCATAATCCCAGGTCGACTTGTCGTAGCTGTGCTTATCAGGGTCGTAGCCGGAGTACAGCCCGTCGGCGAAGGCGAAGTCCTCACGCACGATGAAGCTCAGGTCGGTGTAGTTCTTGGCGTACTCGTGCTGGATCTTGTCCTCGGTGATGAGGTAGCTGATGACCCCACCGAGGAAGGCGATGTCTGTGCCAGTGCGGAGCGGCACGTACACGTCGGCCACCGAGGCGGAACGCGTGAAGCGCGGATCGACGACGATCAGCCGCGCCTTATTGTGCGCCTTGGCCTCGGTGACCCATTTGAAGCCGCAGGGATGGGCTTCGGCGGCGTTGCCGCCCATGATGAGAACCAGATCGGCATTCTTGATGTCGACCCAGTGATTCGTCATCGCTCCACGGCCAAACGTCGGGGCAAGACCTGCCACCGTCGGGCCGTGTCACACACGCGCTTGGTTGTCGAAGTTAAGGATGCCGAGGCTGCGGACGATCTTGTGCGTGAGATAGCCGACTTCGTTGCTGCTGGCAGAGGCCGCCAGCATGCCGGTCGTCAGCCAGCGGTTTACGGTCAAACCGTCGGGCGTCTTCGCCACAAAATTCGCATCCCGATCCTGCTTCATGAGCTTGGCGATGCGATCGAGAGCGTCGTCCCAGGAGATCGGCTGCCAGTGATCGGACCCAGGGGCGCGGTACTCCGGTTGCGTCAGGCGACTTGGGCTGTGCACGAAGTCGATCAATCCGGCACCCTTCGGGCACAAGGTGCCGCGATTCACCGGGTGATCCGGATCGCCCTCGATGTGAAAGATGCTCGATTCAGCATTCTTGGCGCGATCGCCCAAGCTATACATGAGCACGCCGCACGCGACGGCACAATACGGACAGGTATTGCGCGTTTCCGTGGCGCGCGCCAGCTTGAATTCGCGCACCTCGGCAATCGCAGCGGTTGGTGAGAAGCCGAGGAGCGCGAGGCTCGACCCGGCCAGGGAGGCGCTTGTTATCTTGAGGAACTCGCGCCGCGTCACTTCAGCCATAGCAAACCCCTCTTGCATGTCTGCAGACCGTCGGCACTTTATACCCCTCCGGAACGCTCATGTCTGCCTCTCGCAATGCTGGCCAGCGGGCAGGAGAGCCTAAGGCGGTCTCAAGCGGCTCTGAATTGCTCTACCTTGGCGTCGCCAGAGTCCTGTGCTTGCGCTATCCCGGCTACACAGAGCGCCAGGAAGGCTACTAGGACTGCGGATTTCGAAACGCGCGTAGGTGAAGAGTCGTAGTCAGGCTGCCAACGTCGCCGGCAGATGAGTTCCCGCCGCTACTCAGGGGCTACTAGGAAAGCTTGTCACGAACGCCACGGTCGTGCGTCCGACTGCTGCAAGACTACGCTCCGAACACTTATCCTCCGTGTCATGTGATGTGTTGAACCACGGTTCGTAGTCAAAATCAATCACCAACAGGCTGGGTATACCAATCTTCGCAAGCGGAACCTGATCATCTCCTATTGGCGCAGTCTCAGGGTTCGCTTGAAAAGCTTCTGGTGCGAGACTTGCACCTATGCTCCAGAAACGGCGAACCTGGTCAGGGGCAGATTGAACAGACCAATGCTCCGGATAGAGACGAAGATTCGTTTTGCAAACCATGTCGTACGCTACAGCTGCTCGCGGCAGTTGCGACGGATAGAGATCCCTGACGTGACGCGCAAAATATGGCGATCCCAGCGCTCGCCAGTTGGGATCGCCAGCCCCTAGTGCATTTGGCCCCTCCTCGCCGTCGAAAAACACGAAGTCCACACCAAGCGGTATTTTCCCGATTCGACTTAGAACTCTGGCGACTTCCAAGAGCAACGCCACACCGGACGCCGAATTATTCGCACCGGGCATTGGCGAGATTCGCAGCGCCGGATTGGGGTCCCTGTACGCTCGGACGATCGAATCGTAGTGTGTACTTAATATTAGGCGCTGCGCAGATTCAGGGTGGAGACGTGCAATCAGGTTGGTCAGGCGCAGTAGTCCCCCATCGTCCCGTTGCTCCGTCCATTCCTGGCGCACGATCACCATGTCCGGCTCGGAGCGAAGGTGTGCCGCTATGTAGCTGAGAGTTCGCGCATGGCCTAGCGTGCCAATACTGCGGGGCGCCCAGCGCATGATGGAATGGATATGGCCCATTGCGCGATGAGAGTCGAACGAAGCGCGTTCCGTTGCTGACGGAGCCTGCTCTGCCACCGAATCGCAGACCACCAGCGCATTGAGAGCGAGAAGTAAAACTAGCTTGTGCAATGTGCGCTCCATTCGTGAACAAAGATCGCGAAACTCCTTTGGAGAGGTCGCGGATCTGTTGGTGATGGATAGTTGTCCCGCCGGTCAGTTCAGCTTTGTCGCTTCGCTGCCGCGGAATAGCCACTCCGTGGCGGCGAGCGTTCCCGCGGATGCTATGAGGGTGCAGGCAAATCCGTAGGTTATAGCTCTGGATCCAATTGTCGGCACAAATACAAAGGTCGTAAGCAGTACTCCCGCGATATTACCCACCGTTGATACGCCGTAGAGCCAACCTGCCGTGGCGCCTGAGTTCTTCGAAAAGGTCGACAGCGCGGCTACGCCGACGGGGGAAAGGGTTCCGAGCAGAGAGAGTGGTATCAGTGTCAAGCCAGCAGCAGCAGCAAGCTGTCCAACTGCTCCTGCCTTAAACCTGTCTAGTATCCACAACATCGCGCTATCGGCGAACAAAGGAACGAGCGAAAGGTATGCTGCCGCCACTGCAACCAGCATGCCCACGATCCGGAGGGATCGGTGCCGCGTTGTCAGTGAACCGCCAACGAAGTATCCGATCGCAAGCGCGAGCAGCACCATCGAAATAAGCGCCGCCCACATACCGATGCCAGCGCCAAAATACGGATAGATATACCGGCTTCCCAACATTTCAAAGCCCATTATCACTGCCCCGATTGCGAAGGCATTGCCGTAGACCGCGCCAACAAGAAGGCTGGGAGGCCTGCTATCAACTAAGGTGTTGGGTTCGGCCACTTGCGATTGTGTTTCTCAACTGCCCGAAGGTATTCAACGGGCGCGAAATCGTCAGTCAGAACCTTGGCATTGTGATCAATTGATTGCTCGACGGACGCATACGTCTGCCGCACAGAGAGCAGCTGCTCCAGTTTATACCTGGGCCGAATTGCATCATCACGCTCTCGCGCCCTCCCCTTCAGCGCCGACGAGTCCCGCTCTGGACCCGAATACGCTACGGTAACAATATTCCCGTCGGCAGGGAAAAACTCAACGTTCGGAAATACCGCGCGAATGGTGTTGACAGCAGAATCAAAAAGCATCGTTGACGGTTCTACATTTTGAATCACGACGCCACCTGGTCGCAGGTGCTGCTTGACGACTTCATAGAACTCCTTTGTTAACAAATGAAACGGAACAAATGGGCCGCGGTACGCGTCTAGCAGAATGAGATCAAATCGCTCGGAAGTTTTCCTGAGGAACAACCGCCCATCATCGTTGGCGATGTGAAAACCGCTTTCTTCCCTGATACCAAAGTACTTCTTGGCAATCTCCATTACAGCCGGATCGAGCTCGACGGTCGTAATGGACGCGTTTGGCAAGGTCTTGTGCAGGTACCACGAAGTGCGGCCGCCGCCGGACCCGATTTCGAGAATGGAGCGCACGGAACTCGAATAAGCCAGTCCCACGGTCATGAATTGCGTGTAGCGGGCCGGGAGTTCCAATTCGTCCCACGTGTTGCATACAGATTCGGTATACAAACTTCGGTTGTACCCGAACGTCAGGCTGACATAAATGCCGTTCCGATAAACATAAATGTTGTTGTATAGGGACTCGCGCTTAAGAATTAGCGTTTGGCCGCTATCGGCGAAAGTCAACGAGGAGAAGCAGCCAACAGAGAATGCAATTACGGCAATTCCATGAAGGACCCTATGCAATGTCACTCTTTGGGGATGTTGCATGCGTAAATGTCTGCGAGCCAAGAGGTACGACGGACGACCGGAGCAAGATGGAGTTAAGGGTAATCTTGATAAGTAAGATAAATTGCCAGAATGCCAAATTGCGCGACCCAATGAGAGACAGTCTCGTAGTCGCCAGCCCACCAGTCGCGATTATCCAGCGCGGTAGTTACATCCGCCAGGTACGCACGCAGGTAACGAGGATCTGATGTCGACCAATACACCGCCCACAGGCCCCAAGCACGCGAAAAGTCAATGCCGTGGTGATGTGGAGTACTTGGGTCTGTCACGGGTTCCATGATTTGAGCCGTGGGGGGCAGAAACGAAGACGCCCAATTGCGGAACTTTTCCGGTTTCATGTACATGCTTACGAGCCAAGCCCAATTTGTGCAGATCGGCATAAAATCTGTGGCATGAGCCTCAGCGTCTAAGGCGGGGCATGGCCCTTCGATAAGAGCGTAGTAGTGAGTAACAGCTTCTTGTATGCGCGTGAGCAGTTTTTCGTCCTTGCGCCACGCAGCGTAGTAATGAAGATTGATGAGTGCCCAGGTATCGCTTTCATAAGAGAGCGAGCCTGGATGTATAGGGCGCGAGAACAGATATTGGGCCAGCGATGCGGCAACATCGTCGGACATATCAGTGAGCCGGGAGTCGCCAGAGGCGCTCTGAAAATCTACTGCCAAGCGAAGAAACCATGCGCGGCCATAGGGCATCTCAAACTTCGGGTGATCTTGTAGAAACTGCCGCTCGGTTTCCAGGTCTCTTGGGTTCAGTAAAGTCGTAGCCTTCTCGATAAGCTTGTTATCGTGCAGAGCACTACCAACTGCAACGATGGACCAGACGCCATGAACGGAGGAATGCCAGTCTATGCATCCATGAAACACGGGATGATCGGTGTCGTTTCGGACAACGCAGGCCAGCGGGGAGGTTACCAGCCTGGTTAGCATCGAAGCCCGCTGATCCCGAAAGTGAATAAGCTCCTGGGGAATCTCAGCAGCACTCGCGTCCGTACATGCCGTCACAGTCATGACGGCGCAAACCGCAATCCAAAGACCAAACGCACTACACGGTGACCCGACTTGGAGCTTGGACCTTGCGCAAGGCATGTCGCCAGGCGAGTTCGCGAACTCAGGTCCAGACGACATTAAGGTCCCCCAATGCCAGGAAAAACGCCGCGTCCGTCAGAGGCGCGAGATCATCGCGCAAGTGTATATGCGCGCATCGTATTGCATCGAATCGCCCACGCACAAAAGACAAAAAGTCACCTTTGATGTTGCTCGGCTTCTGCCGTGAACATTCCGGTGAAATCCTCTCCAATCTTCCAGCTTCCCCAGATGTTTTGCGCGTTCTGATCGATGATTCCAGAGTAGTAAACGGAATGTTTCTGTCCGCAGGTCCCGTCATAGGTCTTAGTGAACTGAATACTGTTACCGACAACCCGCCCTGTAATTGTTGCATACAAAAAAGAGCACGGCTGCGTGCCGAACGTCGCGGACTCAGTCGTTCGCGCGGTGAAATCTTGTCCTTGTTGAGATGTGATTTTCAGCTCGAAGCTAACCGGGGGTGTAGCGTTGCTATAAAAATATTTTCCTCGCCACGCTTTCGGAAGCTCACCATTTGCCGCGCGGACTGCACTGCCAGACAGAGCAATGACTGCCATTGCCACGCAGCAAATGATCGATGATCGGCGCAGCCGCGGACGTAATTCTGTTCTGACGTTCATTGGAGCTTCCCCTTACCTGAAGGCGTGGCCAGTCTTCAGAAAGATTGTAGCACCTGCTGCGAGTTTGGACGGCCGTGCAACGGATTGAATTCACGTGCCACTAAGTCGATGCCGCGGGCGACCGCCCCCCGCAGTCAGTGGCGCGTCATTTATGACGCCGATGCGCAGGACGCCTTACTATCCTTACTTGAGGCGATTCCCCGGCGGGCTTCAAATCGAGCTGGCAGCCTTGGAATCGAATCATGTGGAGGAGCGTGTGATCTTGCCATCCCTCGTGAGCGTGCTGCTGCTGATCGGGTCCGCCACACTCTGCGCGGCGGCCCAGTCTCCGGATTCGGGGAACGGAGGGGTTAGGTCCTCGCCGATACCGGGCAAGCATCTGGATGAGGCCATGATCGTCGACGGAGATTACATCGAGACTCCCAGGCGTCTCGATCTGCTCCGGATCGGTGCGCTGTGGGAGATGGACGAGCCGGTCTGGCTGTCGAGTCTGCCGGGTGCGGATGAGGTCTACCGGCTTTGGTACCAGCCGCCGTTCGATGACCTGACAATCGTGCGCCTGACTCACCGCCAGGGCGTGTGGGTGCTTTCGGTGCGCACTCAGGCCCAACAGTTTCTGGTCAACAAGGTGCTGATCCGCTGCATCATGTCGCGCAGACAGAACGATCCCAGCCGCTGTCGCTACCCGCGGCTGAAAGTTGATGTCGAGCGAAAGCTCGAGTCTGACAAGGCGGAAGCGGCTGTTCAGCGTCTGCGGTCGCTGGACCTGCCAGAGACGCCCGAGCCGCAACCCTCGACGCCGGGATTCGACGGTGTGAATTGGACTCTCGAGGTCTTACGCGGCGGAAAGTCTTCTGAGGCGCATCGCTTCAATCCACCACCCGGCGCGTTCTTGCAGGCGGCCGAAGCGCTGCTGGATCTGGCCGGCATCTCTCGCTGAACACCTCAAAAAAACGCGCCGGTGAGCTGCGGGTTCTCTGCCACACCGATGCGGCGATCGCTAGCGAAGAATAAAAGCCGCAACTCCAGCAACAATCGCCGCGGCACACCCTAGGAACAGTGCCACGCGCCAGGCGAGGCGCCACGCAACGGATTGTCCGGGCATCCATCCGGGCGCAACGATCATATAGAAAAGACAGAACACGATGGGTACCGCGGCTACGCCAACAAGCGCTTTCTGTCCGCTTGGCGGCAACCGTGGCATCACAATGGCCAGCACAACCACGAGAAGAAATAAGATGATGGGTATCTCGAAGAGATACCCACGCTGGAACTGAGGCGGTGACGCCCTGCTATTCATCATAACGGCCGTGACCAGACGCACGGCACTATCCGCCACACTGTCTACAAATATAGGATTGCAGGAAATCCATACACGTCGAATCAGACTGATAACTCATGGGAGGATAGCAGCCTCCAAATTCTGTCTCTCCCAGCGCAGTAACTGCCTCCTCGGTCACAATCTGCCCACACTGCTTGCACCGCACCGTATCGCTGGTCGATTCGAGGATAGCGGTGCCGCTGCCCTTTCCCACGACCTGTGCTGCCGGCCTTCCTCGCATAGACACCGCATTATTCACAGCGTCAAATTCGAGCCAGTCGCACGGATAGGTGGGTCCGGAAAATGATGCAGCAATGCAAAAATCCTTCCAATACTTCCCCGCGCCTGAATCAACGAGCCCAAGAAGTCCGTAATTTTCCCACGAACCAACTATGTCATGCACATCAGGCCAATTCATAGCGCCGTCAGCCCGGCAGATATGATCGTCGTACCAGACCATATCCGTCATCGCCCCCCATGACTGCTTGAAGAACTCGAATCCGCCTTGCTCGCCAAATACCTCCTCAATTGTGCGGTTCGGTACGATGAGGTTGATAAATTCGAGCTTGATCGCCATTTCTGGAACCACGCAGGCAGTATTGATTCAGGACCCACAGCCTCTGCCCCCGGCCGTTCCGGTGTCGGCAAAACGGCCTCCAGATACGCGAGCGCGGATCGTGGCATGCGTCACAAAACCATCAATGTCTTTGCTCAAGAGCCCCTGGCAAACAAGATCCGGTCGTAATTCGTGAGCCGCGATCTTGCACCCCATACTGCCATAGACATACTGACATACCAATAGTATGCTCTGACGCATGAGGACTACAGTACGTGTGGATGAAGCGCTGCTTGAGCGCGCCCGTGCAGAGGCGGCCAAACGCAAGACCACCCTCACCTCTCTCATCGAGCAGGGGCTCGAACTCGTGCTTCGGCGGCCGATGAAGCGGGCGGAACACCGGCCGGTGGCGCTGCCCGAGTGCCGCGCCGGGGGCGGTACATTGCCAGGTGTCGACCTGGACGATAGTGCTGCGCTTTTGGACCGGATGGACGGCCGCGATTGATCCTTCCAGACGTCAATGTCCTGATCTACGCTTTTCGCACGGATTCCGCAGACCACGAGCAGTACAAGCAGTGGTTGGAATCAGTTATCAATGGGCCCAGCGCGTACGGAATAGCCCCGCAGGTGCTCGCGAGCGTCGTGCGTATCTCCACGCACCCGCGGATCTTTGCCCGTCCCAGCTCTCGAACAGACGTATTCGACTTCTGTCGAGCGTTGCTAGAGCAGGCCAATGCGACCGTTACGGTACCAGGGCCTCGACACTGGTCGATTTTCGAAGACCTCTGCGGCAAGGCAAAGGCCACCGGCAACCTTGCGCAGGATGCCTGGTTCGCCGCGCTCGCCATCGAATCCGGATGCGAGTGGATCACGACGGACAGAGACTACGCGCGTTTCCCGGGGCTTAGCTGGCGAGAGCCCTTGTAACCACGGGCTCTAATTCCTGAGCGGACTAAAACGGGTGTTAGGTCGCAAGCACTGAGTCCTGGATTGAGCCTGGGTGGGGGCGGTGCTGCGCGTCCTGCCCGCGCAGCACCCGAAGCGCTAGTGCATGCCGAAAAGCCTTGCGCAGGAACTCGTCGCTGGTGCGCAGCATCTTCGCGCGCGCCTTCGAGATCCGCGCGGTGGTGATCGAGCTTGTCCCAGGTGACAAGCTCGCCGTGCGCTCCGATCGCGCTAAGGCGCGCGGTCATGCGCTGAAAGGCCTATTTCGGACCACCCTTGTCATCGTGATCATGATCATGGAAGACGATTGATGCAAACGTACCGGCCATTTCGCTTTGTGCTCCATTGCCCGGACCTACGGTGACGAACAGTTCGTTTTGTGCTCCATTGGCTGAGGTTCCGCCACCGAAGGCGATTCCCCAGGTGTTGTTGAAGATAATCCTCTCCCCGTGCTCGCCCCTTACCGTACCCACAAACTCCCCGGTTTTAGGATTGAACCCGTTGATGGTGCCGTCGGTGGAGTTGTTTGAAACCAGCAGAGTATTGCTCAGCGGCCCAAAATTGCCGGGAGCGCGGGCGACGCCCCAGGCCTGATTTAGCGGCAGTCCTTGGATCAGTGTCTTCACGAAGGTACCATCCTCCTTGAAGACGTCGATGAAGCCGCCAGCACCGACGTTCGGTATTGCATACGCGACGTAAACCAGGCCATTGATGTCCTGGATGCCAAATACCGAGAAGTTCGATGGGATGCTCGGATCGCCAAACGACGTCAGCAGCGTAAAGGTGCCGTCGAACATATCGATATGATTGTTGGTGTTGTCCGCCGCGTAGAGGAAGTTCCCCGAGGGTTTGCTGGTGATGGCCAAGCCCGTGTACATTGCTTTGCTGGCGGAGTTGTCCACCGCGATTGTCGCTTGGTTGAGGTTCACGCCCGGTGACCAGGCGCTGATAGTGCCGTCCAGGGTCGCAAAAATGAAAGGCGCGGGTTTGCCCTCAATCTGGAAATCCGTCTGCGATCCGTTGAAAACGATTCCCGTCGGTGTGCCAGGGCCGTTAAGGCCTTTCGGCGAGGCCGGTCCGTTTCCGGCGGTGGGAATCAAAACCTTGAGTGACTGTGGTGTTCCGGTTGCATCGTAGAGAGTCGACCATCCCGTGAGGTTATCGCTGACCCACCAAGGCGATGTGGCGCTCCGGGCTAATCCCCAAGGGTTGACCAGCAGGGGATCGGTGTTCGGGGCATGCTCATTGACTTGATTCGAAACTAAATTGGTAAGGCGATATTGTGCTTGGGCCGGGGCCGAAACGATGAGAACAACCAGGCCGACGCAAGCGGCGACTGCGTTCCTGCAAACCTGCATATTAATGAGTGGGCACACGACTACACCCCTTGTGCTCTTGGTTGAGAATTCGGGCGTGTGTAAGTGGCCGCAAACCGGCACGTTGGTTCAAGCCCTGCTCAGGTAGAGTCTTCGGAGGCGTGCGCGTCGTTCACCTCTCAAGTTGATGAGCGTCGGCCTGCACGGTCGGATCATCGGTCGCCCCGGCCTCCTTGAGACCGAAAACCTGCTCCTTCGGAATCGAGTTCGCCACGATGTGGGCATCGATGCGTTGCTGGAGCTGCGCGAAGTGAACCCCCTTCGCGCTGTCGCCAGGGCGCGCGGCGAAACGCCGGCCCGTGGGACCTCCGCGCTAGCTCTTTCCGGCCCGCGCCTTGTATTCCTTCAGCATCCGTTTGGCGGTTGCTCGCGTCGCCTCCAGTTGCTCCTTGAGCCGGTCAACCGCGACATCGATTTCATTATCAGTCGCCAAATGCGCCGTGAGTTCGTAGCTCTGGCTGTGCTCCTTCCCCAGTACCGGCTTGAATGCAATTTCAACACTCGGATGGGCGGGGCCGAAGGTGAGGGAGGATCCCGCAATGGACTCTTTGACGGTGAACGGTGACATCTGGTGGCCCTCCCCGCGATCTCGCGAAGTCTCTATTAAGTGGACACAAGGGCGGACACAGTCGGTTGGCGAGATGCTCCTTGCACCCCATAGTGAAACCTCGGTAATTACACACGCCCGCCGCAGTCCGCGACCAGCTTCATCTACACATGCTCGTCCTGGCAGTGGGTCTCACGGTCAATTGCCCTGGACCATCTTGCCGGGTGGGCCATGCAGCACAGGAATGATGTCCGACCCCAGCAGGGCGCCCTGGTCGCCGCGCCTGGCGTCCTTGCCGCGCTCGATGGTCATCTCAACATCCAGCGGGAGATCAATGGCGTTGCCGTCGAGCTTGGTCTGATCGGGCTTGGGCACCTGCGCCAGCGCTTCTTTCCAGGCCTTTTCGATCGCCGCCGCCCCGTCGATCAGCGGGCGGCCCACGGTCGATCCCGTCAGCGCCGCGGCGCGTCCGATGTTAGGCATGGAACGAATCTGCATGACAGCGCCCTGCGGGATGAACTGCACCAGCGCAGCGCCACCGGAAAATGAGCCCGTGGGAAGATTCTCACGCAGCAGCGTTCCGGCAACGCCACGCACGGTGCAGGCGTAGCCGAGCGAATACGTGGAGAGCTTGCCTTGCGCATCCAGTCCGCCGGCACGGCAGGTTTCCCCGGCATGTTCGTAGCTCTGCTCCACCCCCTGCCCGAGTCCGATCTTGGTCCCGAAGTCGAGCGCGGAGGCGCGGTCGCCGAGCTCGAACGCGCGCTTGAAATAGGTGGTGGCGCCAGCGCTGTCCTGTTTCACACAGACGCCCTCGTCGAGCATGCGCCCGGCAAGGAAGTGGGCGCCCGCATCGGACGAACTCACGGCGTCGTTCATCTGTTTGAGCGCCTTGTCGCAATCGCCCTTTTTGATGGCTTTGACGATCGATTGTGTTGCGGCCGACTGCGTTGCGGCCAGCGCCGCGCCCGCAGTGCCCATTGCGGCCACGGCGAGCGCGACACTCCAGCGGGTGAGCGTAAAGGTTTTCAAAGCGTACTCCTCATTGGTGGGAACCCTCCTCGCAAGCTCGCGAAGCCCGTATTTTCTTGAAGTGGGTACAGAAGGGGGTACAGGCGTTTTCATAGACCCTGAAAGACTGGTCGGAGCGCCGAGATTTGAACTCGGGACCCCTTGCACCCCATGCAAGTGCGCTACCAGACTGCGCCACGCTCCGACACGATTGGACTCAAAAGGCCGCGACCGGGGATCTGTCGCGGGGGCGCCATAATACAGCGATTCAGCTCCCGGGGCGCATCCGGTCCGGCCGCACGCGATCTTCAGCGCCGCAGGATTTTCATCAGCTCTTCGAGCTCGACCCGCAGCTGCTTGACGATCTGCTGGCTCTGCGTCACATCCGTGCGCGCCTCTTCACCGCCGAGCTTGTTACGCGCGCCGCCGATGGTGAAGCCCTGCTCGTAGAGCAGGCTTCTGATCTGGCGGATGACGATCACGTCCTGGCGCTGGTAGTAGCGGCGGTTGCCGCGGCGCTTGACCGGCTTTAACTGTGGGAATTCCTGCTCCCAGTAGCGCAGCACGTGCGGCTTGACGCCGCACAGCTCGCTCACCTCACCGATGGTGAAGTAGCGCTTGCCGGGAATCGCCGGCAGCTGGGCGTTATTCCTTGGTTCC
>Ga0182024_10020269_pt1 | contig 12168 bp, 15 predicted proteins | sample P32metaG_FD_120480 | JGI IMG/M metagenome (GOLD analysis project Ga0182024, IMG submission 120480) | Permafrost microbial communities from Stordalen Mire, Sweden - P3-2 metaG (Illumina Assembly) | ecosystem: Environmental > Terrestrial > Soil > Wetlands > Permafrost | place: Sweden: Stordalen...
ATGAATTGGTCGGAGCGGATTGGCTGGCAGTGGAGCGGCGGCACCCATGAACGACTGGAATGATGCCGAGCGTCGGGTCGAAAAGGCCCAGGAGCTGTTCGAGCAGCATCGCTGGAACGAGGCGCTGGAAGAACTGCGCGCCGCCATCTCCATCAATCCTTACAACAGCGGGTGGTTCTCAATATCGGACTCACGCTCGACGAAATGGAGCGTTACGAAGAGGCCATCGACGCGTATGAGCACGCCCTTTCGATCGATGCCGACGACCTGCAGGCGATGCAGCATCTGGGTCTGGATCTGCATCGGCTGGGGAATTTCCCCAAATCGCTGCAAACCTTCGAGAAAATGCAGGCCGTGGATGCCTCCTGCGAGGCATCCTATTGCCATCGGATCATGATTTACGCCGACACCGGCGATCACGAGCGGGCCGAGGAGATGTTCTATCTTGCCCGGCTTTACAAGGAGCATTGCCCGCATTGCTATTACAACATGGGGTGCAGCCTGCGGGATCGGCGGCTGTTCGATAAAGCCATCTATTGCTGGCAGAAAACCCTCGATCTGGAAGATGCCTACCCGCAGGTGCAGGTGCGAATTGCCGAGGCGCTCTGGGGCAAGGGTGAACTGGAATCCGCCCGGCAGCATTTCCTGATCGGGCTGCGGCAGGATCCCGGCAATACCCGCACGGTTCTGGACTTGGGGGAATTGCTCTCGGAAATGGGACGTTGGGAGGAAGCCGGCGAGAAGTTCCGGCGGGCCATCGAACTGGCCCCCGAAGAACCGGGCGGCTACTTCTACTATGGTTATTGGCTGGCCAGGACCGGCCAGCCCGCCGACGCGATTGCGTCCCTTACCCGGACGCTCTCCCTCGATCCCACGTTTCCCGGCGCTCATCTGCGTCTGGCCGAGCTATATCACGCCCGCCGCGACATCATGGCTACACGCCAGCACCTCCGCGCGGAGATGATGCTCCGGCCGCAAGACCCCAATTTGCTCCTGGATCTCTCCAATCTGCTCTCCGATGCCCGCCAGGACCGGGCCGCCATCGCGTGCCTGCGGCGTCTCACGCAGATCGCCCCGTCAAGCCCGCTGGGCTGGCAGAACCTTTCGGTGGCCCTTTTCGTTGCCGGCCGCTACGCCGAGGGGATTGAGAGCTGCCGGGAAGCCCTCAAGCTGGAGCCGAAGAACGCCTCGGTGATGTTCAATCTCGCCGTCGCCTTGGAGCGTCAGGGCCGTCTGGCCCGCGCCGTGGTCTGGATTCGCCGGGCGCTGGAGGTGGACGCCGAAGACACTTCGCTGCAGCGGCAGGCGCTGCGGATTCGCTTCCTGCGCTGGCGCGGGCGGCTGACTTCCGCCGTGAGGCGGCTGCTGCACGTCTCGGCTTAGATGCCAGTCAGATTTCAGGAGGCATTGTGATGCCGAGTCCGCCGAAATACGTCCTGCAAGGGTCGTTCGATGTCGTGCCCGAGGTTTGGAATTCTGCGAAAGAGGAGATTCGCGCGATTCTGATCGAGAAGGCGAGGCAACGCGCGATGATCCCGTATTCAGAGTTGAACTCGCTCAAGCGTTAGGGCGAAATACTTCGGACGTGCTCAGAGCGTGGATTGAGGAAGTGAAGAAGGTCTACCAGCACTGGAACAAGCGATCGAACTTACGCGGCCAATGGGTGGGTCCATTGGATGGTTTCTTAAGGGGGTCGGCCCACGCCGATCATGGAGCCTTCGCGATGGCGGCATTGGCGATGTCCGTGATGATCTTACGCGTGAGTTCCCAAGTCTCGCGATGGTAATGCTCGGGAATGTCGATCTTCTGCCCGTCAATGTAACGAGCGAGTTTCCCCGCCTACGCTTCATAGGTCTTGTTGACGACTCCTCTGTTGTGCTCGAGCACATCCCGCGAAGCCTTGGCCTCCGCGAATTGCTGGATTTCGTTTTGACCAGGGCAACGCAGCTTGACCCGGTCCTCGACGTATTTGAACCATGCGGCGGGCGGGCCGTGCAGAACGTCGGCCAGTTCCTTGTCGATCACCAGGAGGGCAATCGCGTCCTTGTCCTGCGCGTCGAGAACCTCTTGAAAGTCTAATTTCTTCCCACCCAGGCTCTGCGGGTATGCCGCCAACCATAGCCGCAGGAAGTCGAGGAGAAAGATCTCAAACGTCGAGATGAACCGCTGAAAAGTCGCTTCCGCAAGTTGCTCGGCGACGTATCCGCGCGCCTTGCCCGCGAGATCGGCTTGCGTGGTCAAGGTGCCGGTGGTCATGTTCCGGATTGAAAGCGTGTGCCCGGCAGCAATAACCTGACGGACGATATCCCAGGCGCTCTTTGTGTCCGTGTCGTAGTCGTGGGCGGCATTCAGGTCTGCCAACACGCGGTCCCGCAGTGCTGCGATATCGTCGGGGAGTGCCATGAGAACGCCGGATCAGTGAACGCCGTCCAAGAGTTTTTGTACCGCGGACGCATCTGCCCCGCGGCCGAGATTGATAATCGCGATCTCTGGAGTGCCGTTCAATGAAATAGCGTTCTCGTCAACCCAATGCTGAATGTGGTGCCGGTCGAGAAGCTCTTTGACCTCGTCCAACTGCGTCACCGGGACCATGACGTAAGGCCCGGCCGTACCGTCGGTCGATACGCCCAACCGCTGTTGATTTGTGGCATCGATCATTGTCCGTTCCTTTTCAATCCGCGCGGGGTTCATTGCCGGCCCCCGCGTCCCCTGTGATCTGGTCGGCGTGTTGGGCGGAGTAAGTGGCGGCTTCCGCCATGTCGTCCTCACCCCATTCGTCGCTGACATCGACGACACTCTCGGAGCGGGCCAAGTCGTCGAGAATCAGCCAGGCTAGCTGCAGCCGCTCCGCGGGCACCATCGGCCTGACACGCGCTTCATACAGGTCTTGAATCTTGCCCATGCGAAATCCCCTATTCTTGCACATCATTATACAAGAGAATGCCGGTGGGGTCGATAAGAAACGGATGCTCGCCTCTTTGTGGCAGGCGATTATTCATCCTCCGGCGGCGTCTTCATCCTTTTCGCGGCTTCCGCCCAGGCATCCGGATAAACGGTCGGCTTCCGCGAGGCGGTGAATCTTCGCCGCAGAAAGTCGCCGGAACGCAGGGCAATCAGCAGCAAGCCCATCAGGATGATCAACAGCAACACCAGCAGCAGGCGCGCAGAGACCGCCAGAATCTGCCGCTGGTGGGGGGTGGCGTTTTTGGCAATCTGCAGCGATGGAATCAGATACTCGCGGCAGACGACAATCAGGATCGCCGTGAAAACGGCGAGATAAATCATCAGCGGCACGATGGATCGCGCCCGGCGCCGCTCGGCTCTTGGATTGCGATGCACCATCGGCAACTTCCAAACCGGTTTCAATCACTTCCAACGGCGGTTCCAACTACGCAATCGCCGCCTGGAGGAGCGTTCCGGCAACGTCCGTCAGGCGATAATAGCGGCCCTGGAAGCGGTATGTCAGCTTCGTGTGGTCGATGCCCATCAGATGCAGGATCGTGGCGTGCAGATCGTTGATGTGTACGGGATCCTGCGTGATGTTGTAGGAGTAATCATCCGTCTCGCCGATGACGCCGGGTTTTACCCCGCCGCCGGCCATCCAGATGGTGAAGCAGCGGGGGTGGTGGTCGCGGCCGTAGTTGTCGGCTGTCAGCGTCCCCTGGCTGTAGACGGTGCGTCCGAACTCGCCGCCCCAGACGACCAGCGTGCCACGTGCGGCGGGGCGCGCCGGTATTCTGGGCAAACCGTCCGGCGCGATGGAGGGCGGCGGTCCTCCGCCGCCGGGATTGGCCGTGGTTCCCGGCATCCCGGCGTCGCGGGAGCGACGCCCTCCATGGCAGAATGATGCCCACCGCCGGGAGTGGCTCACGGCCACCTGAGGTCGGCTCGCGGATTGAGGGGAAATCGGCTTTCCAGCTTCTGGATCGCCGCGCGGCCTTCTTCATCAATTTCTTTCGGCACGATCACTTTCACGATCACCAATTCGTCACCCTTTTCACCCGCGCGCTCGATGCCGCGTCCCTTGATGCGCAGCTTCGCGCCGCTGCTGGTGCCCGGCGGGATCGTCAGCGTCACCGGCTTGTCGAGCGTCGGCACCTCTATTTTCGCGCCCAGAACCGCCTCGTACATGCTCACCGGCAGATCGAGCAGAACGTCCAATCCCTCGCGGCGGAAAAAGCGGTGGGGGAGGACTGCCGTGACGATAAACAGATCGCCCGGCTCGCCGCCGGTCTGCTGGCCGCGCCCCTTGATTCGCACGCGGCTGCCGTCCTTGACGCCGGGGGGAATTTTGACGTCGATGGTTTCGATCTTTCCGTCACGGTCCACTTTCAACGTGAGATCGCTGCCGCGGGCGGCTTGCTCGAAGGTCAGCGTGACCGGATGTTCCAGGTCTGCTCCGCGCTGCGGCTCCGGTCGGGATCGCCCGCGCGATCGCCCACGACCCGCACCGCCGCCGCCGAACATCTGCTCGAAGATTTGTGAAAAATCGCCGCCGGCGCCGGCGCCGCCAAAGTCGAAATCCTCGACGGTGACGCCCGGGGACGCCCGCCATCCGGACCGGCCCGGTCCCGTGGTGCCGCCGCGGCTGCCTTGGGCCCGGCGAAACGCTTCAAACGGATCGCCGTTGCGCGCTCCGGCGGCTCCCCCGATGCCCGCATGGCCAAACTGGTCGTAGTTTTGCCGCTTGGTCGCATCTGAAAGCACGTCGTAGGCCTCCTGAATCTCCTTAAACTTTTCTTCGGAGTCTTTGTTGCTCTTGTTGCTGTCGGGATGGTATTTCATCGCCAGCTTGCGGTGGGCGCGCTTGATCTCGTCCGCCGCTGCGGTTTTGGAGACTCCCAGAACTTCGTAGTAGTCGCGTTGAGCCATGGTTGATTATTTCGCCTCTATCCAGAACCATCATATCATAGCATCCCAACGAGGAATAACTGATGGGCATTGCGAGCAAGTTAAAGGCATTGCAGTCCTCTGAAACGGGCGGCGAGCCGAAAACCATCCTCGACCGCGTGATTGCCAATACGCCCGTGGTCATGACGGTGGTAGCCACCATTCTGGCGGGCCTTTCCTCCGGCGAAATGTCGACGGCTCAATATAACCGCGCGATGGCCGCCCAGTTTCAATCCAAGGCGGGGGATCAGTGGAGCTTCTACCAGGCCAAGCGGCTGCGCGCGAGCGGCAACCAAAACAGCATCGATCTGCTCGAAGGTCTCATCGCTCCCGGGCTGCTCGATGCCGGGGCGATCGCGACGCAGGCGAAGAATAACGAATCGCGGATTGCAGTGCTTGGCGCGCTGCTTCCTTCCATTGCTCAAGCTCCCAACGCCGATGCGTTGACAGCCGCCATCGAGCTGGCGGAAGGAAAGGAATCGGCCTCGGCATCGAAGTGGAAAGCGGCGCTTGCCGATCCGCAGATACAGGAGGCGATGGTGTATTTGTCCGGGGATGGGTTGCCCACCATTGAGGAACAGCATGCGGCTTCGCCCGCCATTGGAGAGTTGCTGGCAGCCATCGACGCGGGGAAAAACGAGACCGAAACTGTGGATTTGGTCCGGAAAGTCGATCGCAAGGATCTCGACGCGGCCGAGGCCGCCGCCAACGCAAATGCAAATGCGTTTGACGCCGCGACCAAACCCATGGTTGCCTCGATCGCCCGCCTGGCCAAACTGGCGGCGAGCGATGCCGCCATGCTCCGCGGCCTGCATCGCAACCTCGCCAGCATGGCCGGGGTTTCCCCGGCGGCCGGTTCGGATCCGGTTGCGAATCTGCTCAGTCGGGCCGGGAACATGCAGCAGATGCAGGATGAATTCCTCGCAAGTTTATCAACCGCTCGCCTGCGACTTGATGCGCGGCGGTATCAGCAGGAGTCGGCATATAACTCCGGTGTCGCGCGGCTGTACGAAGTGGAAGTGCGGCGAAGCAGCGGTCTTTCCGACCGCAATCGTCTTCGCAGCCGCAATTTTTTCTACGGCATGCTCGTCGCCCAGGCGGCGGTGACGATCGCGACGTTTTCCCTGGCGGTGAAGCAGAAGAGCTTCCTCTGGGGCGTGGCCAGCACCGCGGGATTGCTTGCGATTTCGCTGGGAGTCTACGTGTACGTGTTTACGTGACGTCATGCCGCATAGTGGCCCGCAGGAGGGCGACGACGTGGTTGGGCAAGATCGCACTCCGTGGTCGCCCTCCTACGGACCCTACGAGACCTGGCAGATCACTTGCGCTCGGAGAGCAGTGTCTTTGCGCGATTGAGATGGTCTCGTGCGGAGAGCGGGTAGGCCCGCATGTCGTCACGATCACGTGCAGTGAGATCCTTGAGACCCTGCGGACCGAGTGCGCCAAACTTTTCCTCAAACATGTGGCGCATTGCCAAAGCGTCGGCATATCCCTCGAGATCGCTTCCGCAGCGACGCAACTCGTCGAGCGAACTCGGCGGATCTTTGCGCAGAATCAAACCCGCGGGAGGTTTCCATTGGCGCGTCAGAGCACCCAAGGCGGCGAGGTCAGATTTGATCGTTTCATCGTCTGCGTTCATCGATATGTCCGCCAGTACCCGCTCGTCCGCCTTTATCAGCGGCTGGCAGGATGCTGCGTAACGATCGTAGCAATGTCGCTGCCATACGAAGAAGGCTGGCACGAAAAGTACGACAGCGATGATGGCGATGATCGGCGGACGGCGTCGCAATCAGTGCCTCCTGGGACGTGAATCAGGAATTATACCCGAGATTCGCTGGTTGCATAATCGCTCACCGCATCGCCCTACTTGGGAATGAACAGCCGGTTGACCAAATCAGCCGTTCGATATCCCGCCAGCACTGCCTGTCTTGCGGCGACCTTTTCCGCGTTCTCCAGATAATCCGCCGGGAGCGCGGGAACGTTCGCCTGCCGATCGACGCGATTGGTGCTCTCGCTGGCGGTGGCGAGTTGGCCGTTGAGATAGCACGAGGTGATCGCCAGCGCGTGCGTGTCTCTCGCCCAGTCGGCGAAACTCTGCTCGCGCAGCTCTCTGGCGAGCTTTTCGCGGGAATATTGCGGGTTACTGCGCAGCCCGGCGGCGACGTATCCAATCATTTCCGGATCCTCATACAGTCCGAGCATTTCATCCCATAGCGCATGCAAACTGACGTGGGCGCTGAATTGCGTGGGCGGCCGTTTCACCATCGCCATATTGCCCCCCTTGTCGCCGTCGGGATATTGCGCCGAATAAAAAGTGGCCGTATGCAGCGGCTGATGCAGGTCGCCGCAGAGATGCAGAACCCAGCAGAGCGCAATTGCCCGATCAGTGGCCGGAAGCTTTTCGTTGCCAATGTCTGCAACGACTTTGTCCATCGCCTCAAGAATATTCCGCGGCTCGTCCGGCTGAGTCGCCGCGGCGGGTTGCGTGGCCGGCGCCGGGTAGCCCGCCGCGGCGATCGGCAGGTCGATGTAATGCCATCCCGGATGATTGGCGACGAAGCGCATCGGATGCGTCTGCGACTTGACCATGTCCGGCCAGGTCGCGGCTTTCATGAAGACGTAGCGGTCGCGATCGAATCCATCGGGGCATCCGGCCAGCAGATCCTGTTCGTAGCGGGGATGATGTTTGAGGAGTGCGTTCGCCGCAGCGCGCGCTGCCGGTGTCAGTTCATCGTAGGCGATGGAGGCGATGATCTCGTGACCGGTGTCGATCCAGGCAAAGGAGACTGTCGGGAACAGGAGCAGCATCAATGCCGACAGCCAACTGCAATGCTGCGTACCGGGCCGAATCCTCATGGCAGCATCATAATGTAACGGCCTCAACAATCATTTGGCGAATCGGTAGCAAGTCTGTCTAATAGCTGGAGTTGGTGTTGCAATCCCTCTCGAAGGCGGAAGGACATATGAAGTGGTTCCTCGGGTTTTTGATCGTGCTGTTGATAGTCCTGCATCAGGACTTCTGGAACTGGGCGGCGGCAAAGCCGCTGGCGTTTGGGTTTCTGCCCATCGGTTTGACCTACCACGTCGTGTTCGCCCTCGCCTGCGCGGGGCTGATGGGATTGCTGGTGCGGTTTGCCTGGCCGAGCGAGCTCGAATCGGCTTCGCCGGAAACCCCCGAAGCGCGACGCGCGGAGGGCGGCCATGAGTAATCCCTGGATCCCCGCCATCTTCATCTTCGCGTATCTGGCGGTCGTGCTCTACATCGGCATCTTCGCGTTCCGAAAGGGACGCGCCACCGGCGAGGATTTCTTCCTCGCCAGCCGCTCGATCGGATCGATCGTCTTCTTCCTCTCCCTCTTCGCGACGAACATGACCTCGTTCGCCATCCTCGGCTCCTCCGGGGCGGCGTATCGCCAGGGGATCGGCATCTTCGGCATGATGGCCACCAGCTCCTGTCTGGTCATCCCTCTCACGCTGTTCTTCATCGGCACCAGACTCTGGGCCGTCGGCAAACGCTTCGGCCACATGACGCAGGTCGGCTTCTTCCGCGATCGCTTCGAATGCTCCTCCACCGGAACGCTGATCTTCGTTCTCACCGCGGCCATGCTTCTGCCGTATTTGATCATCAGCATCGTCGGCGGCGGAACGATCCTTCAAGCGCTGACCGATGGAAAAATCTCCTACCCCGTCGGCGGCGCAATCGTCGCACTGGTGGTGATGGGAACCGTTTTCTTCGGCGGAATGCGCGGGGCCGTATGGGTCAACGTGCTGCAGACGCTTCTCTTTCTCAGCTTCGGCGCCATCGCCTTCACCGTCATCGGCCACAATCTGCCCAATGGTCTTTCCGGCACGGTGGAGCGGTTGCTTGACCCCGCCAACCCCGGCAACGCGGCCCACACGCCGCCGGGAATGTCCGCAGTCGCCGCCGCGATGACCCACCCTGCGACGCTCCTCACCCGCGAGCGAATCCCCTGGCAGGTCTTTCTCAGTTTCATGCTGATTCCGCTCTCCTCGATCATGTTTCCGCACATGTCGATCATGTGCTTCACCGCCAAGAGGGTGACCGCGTTCCGTCAGACGGTCGTGCTCTACCCGCTTTGCATCATGGCCATCTGGCTGCCATGCGTGTTCCTGGGCGCGCTGGCATTCAGCCAGCCGACGGTGACGCGCGACATGGCGGGTGAATCAGAAGAACTGACCACCTGGCTGGAGAATCATGGAAAGCCCCAGCCAGGCGCGCTCGTGACAACGGCGCTGACCGCCGTGCTGAACAAAACGGAAGATCGTTGGTTGTTGGATAAAGTTCACAGCGATGGGATCAACATTACGGCCGTCAATCCCCAGAAGACCCTCACGGGCGGCCCAGCGTTCATCTCGCTGCTCTCCCGCGCGGATGACGCGGCTCTTAAGCCTTTTATCTATCGCATCGCAGGCACCAACGACTCCAGCGTGCTGCTCAAGCTGCTCAAGGCCAACGTCACGCCCTGGCTCGCCGGCATCCTGGCGGCGGGAATCATCTCCGCCGTCATGGGCTCCGATTGCCATCAGATTCTGGCGCTGAGCACCATGTTCACGAAGGACGTGTTCGACTACTACGGCAAGGGGAGCAAGATTACTGAATCGACCAACGTCCTGGCCGGCCGGGTCTTCATCATCGTGTTGAATTCACTGGCGTATTTGGTGGCGCTCGGCAAGCCGCAGATATTTGATCTGGCGGTCACGTATGCCTTCGCCGGCTTTGCCGCCATGTCCCCGGTGATGATCGGCGCGCTCTTCTGGCGGCGCAGCACCAAGTTCGGCGTGCTCGCCTCCACCCTCTGGGTCATCGGCTGGATGGTGTTGCAGATCGTGCTTGGGCAGGAGCATCTCGCGCCCGGCACCGCGGCGTTAAGCCTTGGCGGCGTGAAGCTGCTCATGGTCAATCCTGCCGGCGGACTGAGCTTCTTCTCCTATACGCTGGTTGTTCCGATGGCGCTTGGCTCGGCGATTCTGATGGTGGTTGTGTCACTGATCACGCCGCCGCCGTCAGTTGCTACGATCGGGAGGTATTTTCCGAAAGCGGCATGAGAGGGTCAGCGAATCGCTGAATTTCAAATTTCAAATTTCAAATCTCAAATATTTGAAATCGCTGACGGTGCCTGCCGGCCATCGGTGCCTGCAAAATCCGAATATCTTGATTCCCTGAACCCTGAACCCTGAACCCTGAACCCCGACCCCTGAACCCTGGCAAGCCTAGAATCGACCCGATGATGCGGAGCGCGAAGTGAACATCGGCATTCTCGCCGCCGGAGCAGGGGGGATGTACTGCGGCAGTTGCATGCGCGACAACGACATGGCCATGGCGCTCAAACGCCTGGGGCATGCGGTCACGCTCGTGCCGCTCTACACCCCGCTGCGCACGGAGAATCAGAGCGACGCTTCGGAAGTCTTCTACGGCGGAATCAACGTTTATTTGCAACACGCATCGTCGGTCTTCCGGCACACGCCGCGGGCGTTCGATTGGCTGTTTGACCGACCCTGGCTGCTGGGAATGGCCGGCTCGCTGGGGGCGCAGACGCCGCCGGAAAAACTTGCGGAGTTTACCCTCGGCATCGTCCGCGGCGAGGAAGGAACCGCGCACAAGGAATTGCATCGGCTGGTCGCGTTTTTGAAGGAGCACGTCCGACCGCAGGTGATCAGCCTGCCGAATCTGATGTTCATCGGAATGGCCCGTCTGTTCCGTCAGGAATTGGGAGTTCCGGTGGTCTGCGAGATGACGGGGGAGGACATTTTTCTCGACGCGATGCACCCCGCCGATCGCCAGCGGATGCAAACACTGATTCGCCAACGCATCGGCGATGTCAGCCGGTTTGTCGCCACAAGCGATTACTACGCCGGGCGAATGGCCGAGTATCTCGGCATCGACCGCGGCCGGATCGACGTCGTGTATACCGGCGTCGCGAAGGAATATCTCGAGCCAATTTCCAATGGTGATGCAGCATCGGCGGGTCGGCCGCCCACAGTGGGTTATCTCGCCCGCATCTGTCCCGAGAAGGGATTCGACCAGGTGCTGGCGGCGACGGAGAAGCTCGTCCAATTGCCGGGGATGAGCGGGGCGAAGCTCATCATTGCAGGTTATCTTGGCAGCCGCGATGCGAAATGGGCGAAGGCGATTTTGCAGGGGATTAGCCAGTCGCCATTGAGGGATTCGGTCACATTTCTGGGGGAAGTCGATCGCCGCCAGAAGCTGGAGATGCTCAATTCGATTGATGTGTTCACCGTGCCGACGCGTTATCCTGAAGCCAAGGGCGTCTACGTCCTGGAGGCGCTGGCCCGCGGCGTGCCGGTGGTGCAGCCAGACCACGGCGCGTTTCCCGAATTGCTGCAGCGCACGGGAGGCGGCTTGCTCACGCCGCCGGGAGATGCGGCGGCTCTCGCCAAGACGCTCGCCGAACTGCTCGGCGATCTGCCGCGCGGGCGCGAGATGGGCCGGCGCGGGCGGGCGGTGATCGAATCGCAGTTTACCGATGAGCAGATGGCCCGCGGCATGTTGAAAGTCTTTGAATCGGTGTCGAAATGACAATGTCCAACTTGACCGGCTCAACTGGCGCGCAACCGGCTCTTCGCGTTTCTCAACTTGGCAAGGAATACCCGACGCCGGCCGAGCCGCTGGTCGTGTTGCGGGATGTCAGCTTCGAGCTGAACGCGGGGCAGACACTGGCCATCGTCGGCCCCAGCGGCTCGGGGAAGAGCACGCTGCTCAATCTTCTCGGGACCATCGACAGGCCGACCGCCGGGCAGGTGACGTTGGATGGTGTCGATGCTTTCTCGCTCTCCACCAAAGAGCTGGCGAAGTTCCGCGGAACGCGAATCGGGTTTGTCTTTCAGGATCATCATCTTCTTCCCCAACTGACGGCGTTGGACAATGTGCTCGTTGCCCGTTTGGCGGTTGGCCGCGTGCGCGATGAGGATGTTTCCCGCGCCGAAGAATTGCTCGAGAAAGTCGGGCTTGCCTCGCGCTCCACACATTTGCCCGGTGAGCTGTCGGGTGGCGAGCGGCAGCGCGTGGCGATCGCCCGGGCCTTAATGAATCGCCCGCGGCTGTTGCTGGCCGATGAACCAACGGGGAACCTCGATACCGCTTCGGCGACGAGCGTTGCGGATCTGCTGCTTGCCGTCGCAGGAAGCGAGGCGATGGTGATTGGCGTGACGCACAGCGAGTCGCTGGCGCAGCGATTTGGCCGCCGCATGCGGATGAACGACGGCGTGCTGCGAAATCAGGAGTGACGCCGTGACCCG
>Ga0182024_10020270_pt1 | contig 12168 bp, 5 predicted proteins | sample P32metaG_FD_120480 | JGI IMG/M metagenome (GOLD analysis project Ga0182024, IMG submission 120480) | Permafrost microbial communities from Stordalen Mire, Sweden - P3-2 metaG (Illumina Assembly) | ecosystem: Environmental > Terrestrial > Soil > Wetlands > Permafrost | place: Sweden: Stordalen...
AAATTTCGATAGAATCGGAAGAAGCCCTCTCCGTCGGGCGTTGGGGTGAAATCTTCGCGCACGGCGATCTCGCGAAGCGACTTGGTAAAATCGGCCACTATGTAAGCGTAGAACGGCGTGTTCTCTCTGATATGAATCGCCTGTCCTTTAGCGCGACGGCCCTCGCCCGATTTCAGCGTCGTGACGTACTTCAAAACTTGGCTGACCGGATTCTTCTCGGGATCGTCCATTTTGAAGTCGTCCCGGACCGGCCTTTTGAATTCCACCAGCACTACGGCCCCGATCTGATCCAATGAATCGCTAAATGCCATCGGCCGGTGAAATACTGCGAGGTCCGGGCGGTCTTCACTATCCTGCTTCACGGTCTCTTTCATGTCTTTGAAGGGCATGTCGGACGCGAGGTAGTAATGGAAGTAAAGGCGATCGTCTAAAAGCCAAAGGTTCATCTTGGCTGACGAAGTCTCCTCCGAAGACGCGCGGGTTGGGCAAATCGCCGCGTGGACTGCTTCCTCAAGAGAATATTTTCCGTTTTCCTGCAAGCCGATCTGGTCTTCCAAAAACTCAATTACGGCGCGGCGATACGCGACGTGGCGAGCCAGCTTCGCGATCCCTGCATCGTTGAGTTGCTCAAGCAGCTTATCGAGCCGTGCCTTCCTGTCGTCCGCAGCCTCGTCCGGGTCTTTCGCCTCAGCCAATTCCCGGCTCAGCGATTCCCGGCTGTCGATGTCCATCTTCTGCTCGATCTTGTACAGGGCGATATCGAGGTCTTTCCCGTCAACGCCGGGCGCGATGGCGGATACTTCATCGGGCCGGTGCTTGAGAAGATAGCGGTACTGTGGATAGGTCGTTTCTATCTGATTGCGAATGCGAGTTTGGTTTGCTTCCAATATCGGCTGGAGGATCGGGTTGAGAAATGCCCTCGTCTTTACAAGCACGGCGTCGAGAAGAGCTTCAAAACTGACAGTGCCTTCTGGTGGCTTGTTCGGGTCGTATGTGAAAAGCCCCTCAAAATCGAAGCTGGCGCGCTCAACGTCCACTAATTGATCAAGGACTTCACCGGAAACATATCCCTGATACGCGAGGTCCTCTGCGGTGCCCGGCGGGCGCAGTCCGCCCGTCAGACCGGGAACCTTTCCAGTTAGCCCCTCGTCCTTTACACGCCTGGAATGAGCACAGAAATGCAGGGCGTGGCGTGAATTCTTGCGGCCTCGGACGAGCAAATGCGTTACGCGAAATTTGGAGCCGTTGATCGCAAAATCGTCACGCTTTATTTCGGATTTCAGTTCATCGCGGAATAGTTTCCCCAACTCGGCGTCGTATCCTGCTGCCGCATCGACAAGGTAAATCAGGGGCTTTGTTTCAGCGATGAAATATTCCAGGCAGTGCTCGATGGTGCTGATGGCGATGGTTTCCGTTTCATGCTGCAAGGCATCGCGGTAGTATTCGACCGGGGATTTGATGACGACCGTCGTGCCGCGGGCCTCCTCCGTGTCGGTAACGGTCGGGTTGCCAATTCCCTCGGTGGAGAAGGTGAAATGTCGTTTGGAGGCTTTCTTGCCGTCCTGAAACACGCTCGTCACGCTGACGTTGCCAAAGACTTTGATCCAGAGAAGACGACCCACGCCTTTCCCGCCGTATTTGGCTTTGGTTGTGGAATCGGAATAGTTGAAGGATTCGAAATTCGGATCGGTGAAGCCAACCCCGTTATCGTGAATTTCAAAACCAATGACCGGCCCCAACTCGGTTTTTCCGTCCAATGTTTGTTGGCCAGTTCCCCGAAGAACGTTGATTTTGATTTTTCCCTTCGTGGGCGCTGGTCCGTCTAAGACGGCGTGAATCGAATTGACGACCGCCTCATAAAGGGCGAAAAGTGCGTTTGATGGTGCGAGCCGCATATTTCGGACCCGCCCCCGGAGATCAACCTTCAAAGGCAAATTTGTGAGGGGCATGGCAACTCCAAGCTCTCGCGGCCCTGAATGCGACCGCTGCTATGCGCCGAGTCTCTCTCGGAATCTCGCGAAACTCTGAACCCTTGACAATCTTTCCAGGTCACATTCCCTGGCAAGTCGGACCGCATCAATCATGTCGGAATATCTCCGGGCGATTCGGGGACTGCTCTTGAACATCGAAATAAATTGCGCTTTCGGGTTCTTGACCTTCTCAGGATTCTTGAATTTCGGAATGTCCGCCTGATGGGCTTCGGTGCTGAGAAGTCTGAGCAACGTTGCACGATCCGCACAGAACCAGCATTCGATCTCTTCGCGAATGGAAATTAAGGAAACTTTGTCGTGCTTGACACCTTCGGCTCTTAACGAGGTCTTTACGGCCTCACATTCGCGAACGCAGTCAAGTTTCGCACCTTCAGGATGGGGCGGCCGCAAATCCCATATAATGAGAACTTTGTCGCATCCGCCGTCGAGCAATAAACGAGCGGACTTTCCGCATGTTTCGATTAGCGTCTTCTTATTTCCGAGCGTAACTGGAGAAACAACGATCTTTTCATTGAGTCGCCGCGCCAGCTCCTTGCACACCTGAAAGTCCGGCCCGTCCTTCCCGCACTCAAAAATCATGCCGACGGTCATTTTCCCCTCCGCGAATTCAACCGACTCATTGTGTAGAGCTGACCGGGGCTGAATTCCTTTGCCCAAGCTCGAACGTCCTTGTCACTTGCTGGCCGAATGAAATGAGGGGAACCGTCGATGCGATCAACCAGTACAATGCTTTCGAGTGGCAGCAGGTCAAGGAGGTAGGGTGAATGGGTTGTTGCGACTACCTGAATGCCCGCTTCGTTCGCGGCCTTGATTTCGTCAACAATAAGGTGAATGGTACGTGGATCGAGGCCATTTTCGATTTCTTCAACGAAAATGATCGGTGCTGGGTTCGGGTGTCGCAATAATGCCAATAACGCGAGGAGACGGACGGTTCCCGTGGACATCAGCCAGCCCTGCACCTTGAATTCGCCCTCTGTCATTTGCAGATACACGGTCCGTTGCACCGCGTCGATCACTTCGGACTGAACATCGCGTGCGTAAGGCAATATGTATCTGAATGTCTCGATCAGGCCATTGAATGCGCTTAGGTCCCGCTCCCGCAGATCCCACAGATATTGCCCGAGGTTTGATCCGTCGCGATTCAGCTTGATACCAGCTCGGGTAAGTTGAGGCACGATTGGCAAACCCATGATGTCGGGATGCATTGCGAGGAACTGCCAATCCCTGACTATAAGCTGCATATCAACGGGTGCCGCTGTCTCAAACGGATGAAAAATCGCCTTGCTTTCGGCTTTGCCATTTCGGGATATGTTGACTACGCCCTCCCTATTCCGTTCGTACAACCGGCCTTCTCTCAGCTTTATTCGTTCTTCCTCAATGCGCATTCCGTTGATTCCCGGATCAGCGCTTAGCGTCATCCGTGAGGAAAACGCGCCGCCAAGCAGCGTTCCCCGCAAACTAAAGTGCATCGGATTCTCGTAGGTTTCGGCTTCCGTACCGACAGATTGCCGATTGTGGCGCCGACCTCGATTCCAGATGTAGTCAAATCCGAGCCATTTTTGCATTGCCTTTTCAAGGCCGTCAGTCACCACCGTCTGGTAAGCCTCGGCGGCCTCCATGAGACTGCTCTTGCCAGCGCCATTGTTGCCGATGAAGACGGTCAACGCGGAAAGTGAGACCGTACCGCTATCCTGAATGGCTTTGAAGTTTTTGACACGAACCGATGAAATGCTGGTCTTTGATTTCACTTGATCAGCCCCCTCTCAACATCGCGATATGCATTATGAGCCGCGACACGTACCGGATCAGGAACGAGCGGAAACGTGGAAAGAATATACGTGAACTCGGCCTCGGTGAGACCGTAAACATGCGCGATCAAACCGTCCAACTCGGCACGCAATCTCGCCCGTTCTTCGGCCTTCGATGCTCCATGTTTATGGCTTCCTAAACCCGCCGTCTTCGCGAGGTCATCAAACTCAGAGGTCGTACAGACGAGTCGAGCGGCACGTTCAACAATTGACGCAAACGCGCTGTTTTTGGATGTTAATCTCGGTACGGGAAGTTGATAAATGAAGAACATCGTCAGGTTCGCTGTAACACTCTGGCGAAGCTGATAATCCAACGTCATGCTATTCAAGAAAGCAGTCATCAATAGCAATTCGCTTCCTTGTAGATCGTGCGTAGTCGCGTTGAGAGAGTGACCATAGAACGTCATCGGCGGAAGGACCGCGGCAATCATGGTTCTTGCATCTGTGTTCCGCGCAATTGACCGATGCGCTATTCGATAGCATTGATAACTTAATACTTGTTGATCGTCGTCTTGCCGGCCAAGTAATGCTTGGCGACCCTTTTTTTCGTCAACCCAATAGCGCCCTTCCGAGAACTGATGAGTAAACTGATGAATCATCTTGCCTTCAAATAGCGGTAAGCGTCCTCGCGCAGGGCGAGTCTCAAACAACTCATGGTTGCCCGTCATGTGAAACTCATTCGTGAGCTTGAACACCCACGATGAACCATCGTCCACGCCTAACATTGGAAAGCGGGTTAGCTTTTCAGCGATGGTGACATCAACCTCGTTTTTAAATTCCATGACCGAAAGGCTGTCGGGCGAAAGCTGCTTCACCAGATCGATGGAGATGCTGATTGCCCCCTGATCTGGAAATCGTTCAAGCTCAGCAACGTCCAGTCTCATGAAAGCTGCCGGAAAGCATCGCGTATTATCGCCCTTCGAGAATGTCAGAACGACAAATTTGAAACTGCGATGAACGTTCTCGAAAACCTCTTTACGGTTTTCAAAGCAGAACAGCCCAGTAACACGAGTCTTCTCAAATAGCATGTTACGAAGCTGTTTTGCGCCCAAGTCCGTATAGATGCCTGAGGGAATCACGATGCCGCACTGTCCACCAGCGCGCAACAGATTGAAGCATTGTTCCGTGAACAACTTGTAGAGATTGATATCACTGCCGGCTTTCTTGCCATTGACCACACTGATCTGGTTTTGGTACTGCGGTGCCGATCGATAGAAAGCACTGACATGGGGATACGAGCTAAGGTATTCGAGCCACGCCGCTCTAATATCCGGGAATTTGGCCAAGATTTCAGCTTGTTTGTCATCGAAATCGTGGATCGCCATCTTCTTCTTTGATACTTCATCAGAATATTCTTCGAAGAATTCTTTGGCGTTAGGCTTCAAAATCTCCCACGGTGGATTCGTTATGATTGCATCAAAACCACCTCGCTTATTTAAGATGTGATCGAATTCATAACCCCAATGAAACGGACGCAGAGGAACAGTATCCTTCAATCGAAGTGGGCGTTTCGTGGGTTTACCTACAATCTTGTCCCTCTCGTCCCACGTTGCCTGTTCGAACTTTATGTCGAGGTCATTGAATGCGCTCAACAGCATTTCGTCGAGTACGCCCGCCGTATTTTCCTTCAGTTTCTGGATGTCATCGCGTCGTGCAGTAAGCGCCTTGAAACTGTCAGCATCTTCGCCTAGTAAGCCCTCTTCGTGGCGATAAGCGTCTATTTTCCTGTTCTTCTCTTCAACCAATTCGCGATAACTTTTCCGAAAAAGGGTCGCATCTGTTGCTTTGGCAAACTGCTTCTCGTCTACGCGCATCAGGCCGATCAGGGAGTTGCCGGGGAGGATATTGAAGTCAATATGAGGAAGAGGTTCAAGGTCGGCGATTGCCCGGGCCGATGCAACGAGCGCGAGAAAAAGGCGCAATTTGGCAATCTCGACAGCCTCCTCCATGATATCAACGCCGAACAGATTATCCGTTATGATGCGCTTCTTAATGAAGTAGCTGACGGATGTATGGTCCTTCTCAACCTTTGCAAGCCATTTGCGAAGGGCGTCATCGCCAAGGAATTTGATCCGCCCAACGATGGCGGAATAGAGGTTGATAAGTGTCTTCATGGCTGCGACGAGGAATGCGCCAGACCCGCACGCCGGGTCTAGCAGGCTCAGGTCGGGCAAAACGTGATCAAGAAGCAACCGGCAAAGGGGTGCATCCAACGCCATGAGCACATCAGGGACAGAAGAGAATTGGCGTGGAGCGATGCCCGGTATGCCGGGTTTATTGACAGCCTCCAGGACGAGACTATGGATAGTTCGCTCACACAAATACTCGGTAATTTCAGGACGAGTGTAATAAGCCCCAAACGCCTTCTGATTGATGTATTTCTCGAAGATGTATCCGAGAACGTCAGGGTTAATTTCGTCGGCCTCTCCACCGGGTGTGTCATCGAGATTCCATGAATATCGCGAAAAAAGGGCGAAAAGGTTATCGAATGCTTTGTCCGGAACCTGGAGTTCAGGGTTGTCATCCTCATTCACCGCAGCATGGGGAAGAAATAGTCCGCCGTTCAGATATCGGATATCGCCGATCAATTTGCGGGTTTTAGCGGACCGTTGCAGTTCGGGCTTGGCGAATCCTTCAAAGAACAGGACTCGAAGGAAGCCGCGAAAGAAATGGTCTTTGCCTTGCTTCTTTGATTGAGCAAGCTTGTCCTGTAGATAATTTGGATTCCCGGGCTGGCCGGAGCTTTTCGGGTCGAGAAAGTATTTCCGCTGAAGGAAATAAATGAACATGAGGCGGTTGAGCAAGACTGATGCGTACCAGCGACGGTCGTGATCGTCTTTAACTCCACGGATCAGCCCCATGAACTCTACGTGCTGATCTTGGAATTCGGTATAGAATTTCTTGGTGACGCGCTGTACATCCAACGCTTTTTGCAAGCGCTCGGTTACCTCGACGATGGAAACGTTGCCGGACGCGTCGAATTCACTGAGGTCAAAGACCATCTCGTTGAGCTTGGTGAGGAAAAGATCACCGGGCTGACCACGGAAAAAATGGTGGTCGCGAGGGTAGAGTTTTCCATCGTGACGCTTGACCCAATACCACAGGCTTTGCGCACGATCCTTGTCCAGAAAAATGAGTAGGTTTTCGTGGTGAAGCTTGGAAATCTCCTTGTGGACTTCGCGCCGCAATTTGGCAGACGGGATTTGGCCATTGGCGGCGGTGACTTCAAACACCAAGGCACCCGCTAGCTGTGCAATCTGCCGGCGTTCAAACTGCTCATCATCGATCTCGAATCCTACACCCTGCCGGGCACTAGGGCGGGACCATCCAAGTTCCTCGATGAATAAGTCGCCGAAGGCGAAGTCATTGAGATACTTCCGCGTTTGTGTGAAATTGATTGCCATCTACTCGGTTACTCCCGGGCTTTCGCGCGCGACAGAGATGACACCACTTCGTCGTCGCCGCGACTGCGAAGTCCCATTGAGCAAATGATGCGCGGTTCGGTCGCTCGGTTTTCATTGTCTTCGGTGACCTGACAGAGCCGGCCCTCTTCGCGCAATGACAGCACAATTTCCATCAAACGGAGTTCAGTGGCGCCTGCTTTGAGCAGACGGTTGATCGTATCGGTCGCGAAACTCGTTAGTGGGAACCGATATATCTCGTCAATCGCCTTGTTCAGCAGCGACGATTCGTAAAGCGTGCCCTTGAGTGCTTCGGCGTGATGCTTCATCCGCTCATATATCCGGAACCGAGCGCCCGAGGGACGGCCGAGTTGACCGCCAACGGATCGCTCCTCGGCGGCGACAAGTTCCACAGCTTTGGTAACCAGGCCGTAATGCGTCGGATCCCTTTGAACAGCCGGCGTATCGGGGCCACACTCGGCGGCCTTAAGGATTTCAAATTGCGATTCCGTGACGGGATTACCCTCCTGGTCTATCCATGCCAAGGCATCGTTGTCCTGCGGCGTTCGGAGGTACACCAGTGCTCCAGGTAGTTTGGTATCGCCCACGGAAAGCGCGCGACTGGCGTGCGAGATTGGCGGCAGTGCCGGGATCAAGTTCTCCAAGGCCGGCTCGCGTTCGATCGCATTCTTCCATATTTGATAGGCATAGGATGCCAGATCGACCTCATCGTCATCATCACCATCGAGCAGACCGGCTGTTTCTGTGAACAGATGGCGGATCGTTTGGTCGGTCTGGTCATCCTCAAAGAAAATCTCGTCGCTGCCGACTGATTCAGCGTTCTCTTTTAACCTTGCTTTTACGCGTGAACGCAGGCGGATGATGCGTTCGACGCCATCGGCGGGCAGGAATGAATAGCAGAGAATGTTCTCTGCTTGCTGGCCGATACGATCCACGCGACCGGCGCGCTGAATCAGACGAATGATTGCCCAAGGCAGATCGAAGTTGACGATGATTGAGCAATCTTGCAGGTTTTGGCCTTCACTGAGCACGTCGGTGGCCAGAAGCACGCGATGCTCATCCGCCGGTAGGACACGATCGCGTTTCTCATTGCTGATCGGGCTGAATTGCCATGCAGCCCAGGTCGGGTTGGTGGATTGTCCAGTGACGCCGATGATTTTGGTGACACCGCGAGCCTTGAGCTGTTTTTCAAGGTATTCCACTGTGTCTGCGAATTGGGTAAAGATGAGCACCTTTTCAGAAGGGTGTTTTTTCAGTAGCAAATCAGCCAATGCGTTGAGCTTTGCGTCCGTACTCGGGTTCCACGACCCACTTCCGTTCAGCAATGACATGAGCGTTTTGACATCTTTCTTCAGATCTTTCGCCAAGTCAGCAATGAACAGATCGGCACGTGCCCACTTAAAGCGGTTGTGGTGTTCATCGACATACTGCTGATAGATCGTGGCGGCGTATTGTCTGTAGTCGGCTTCGGTCAACAGCGTTGGAAGTGTCTCTTCCGGCGGGTCACTTCCCTCTTCATCCACGGACGTGCCGGTAAACATTGAATCATCGTCATCGTCCTGAGAAATATCGAGGAGGCCCATGTCTTGTGTGCCAATTGGAAGCGGTTGGCCGTTCTGAATCGCGTGCAAGTAGATGTAGTTGCGGAGAATGTGCCTTTCGATGGATTGGACAAAGGCGTGTCCGCTGCTCTCAAGCCGCTTAAACAAATTGGTTCTGCAAAATCCCATCAACCGCTTTCCGGCGCGGGAGAGATCGTCGAGAATCTTCCCCTCATCCATCGTCGGTGGCTTTCCCGGCGATGGTGCGACGTAGAGACCCAGGCCGTAGCGAGGAAGTTCGAGCTTGTTAATCGTATCCACGACCGGCGGCGAGTAGAGGCGCGCATACTGGTCGGTGGTGTCGCTGTCATTGATCTTAAACTTCACCGTCTTCGGAACGCGCACGGGAAAAAACGATCGCTGACCATTCTCAAACAGCAAATATTTCCGGCCTGTTTGATCGTCTGTTTTCCCGTAGTTTTCCTTAATGAAACTTCGCGTGCGACGCACAAGATACAGTCGCATCAATTCTCGCCAGTCATCGGGATGTTCGCTCTTCTCGAACGCCGAGAGTGAACGGACAAGGCACTGGTGACGGCGAATAAACTCGGTTTCGCCAATCTCCCGCAGTTTCTTTTCCGGACGAATTCCGATGTCCGAATCGTCCGAGACGAACAATCGAAGCTGGTTCGAAAGATCAAGGTATGTCTTATTGTATGGTGTTGCACTGAGCAAGATGACTTTGCTGTTGCTCTGAGTGATGTACTCCCGGATCGCCTGATATCGCCGACCGGCGCGGTTGCGCAAATTGTGGCTTTCGTCAATTAGCACCAGGCGGAATCGCGCGGGTACGTCACGGAGTTGTTGCTCGACAGAGCCGAGCGACATCACCATTGCTTGCAAGCCGTATGTATGAACGTAATCGTGCCACATCGGCATCAATTTTGGCGGACAAAGTATCAATGTGCTTATGTATTGCGTTTCTTGAACAACGCGGGCCAGCGCCGTTGCCATGAGTGTTTTCCCAAGGCCGACGACATCACCGAGAATGACGCCGCCACGTTTGGTCAGGTGGTGCGCGGCAATCTTTACTGCTGCCTTTTGAAACTCCAACAGCCTGTGGTCAATATCCGAAGGGATGTAGAACTCGGTTAGGCCGGCCCTGGCTTCTTGTGAAAGGTGATAAGCCATCTTCACATAAATGTAGTACGGCGGAACGAGCTTTTCGCCGGCCCAACTTTCTTCGATGATCTTCACAAGGTCATCGGAAATATCGATGCAAAACTTGTCATCCCACCGCTCGTTGAACCACGCGGCGAGCTTGTCGCAAGCGTCGTGATCCATTACATCGACGTTCAGTTCGCCTTGATTGGACAATCCGGAAAAGGTCAAGTTGCTACTGCCAAGAAATCCGACGGTAGGATTTACCGGGTCCTGACGGAAGAGCAGATACAATTTGGCATGCAGCGGATGGCGCAGAAACAATTTGACAATGATTTTTTTCGCCCTGATCTGAGCGGCAAGTCGCCGCAGGCCGGCTTCGTCGGCATTTGTTGGCGTACCGATGGTGAGTTGTTCCCGAAATTCTTCCGCCAAGCGCCGACGTAATCGCGATGCAGTTTGATTGTCGATAGAGGATTCAGAATTAGCGATGCCAACAAGCTCTCGCAGTTGGTCCTGCGGAAGTCGTTGCATGCCGACAAGCAGCCGGCATCGCTCATCGGGATCGCCAGACCATGGCTCAACATATTCGTGAAGCTGCTTCCAACCGCGAAGGTTGAAGTAGCCGACGCAGAAATCCGCACGCCGGGATACTGAGAGCGTGTCGCGGAGGGCATCCACGAGTGACTGCTCGATGTTGTCGAATATTCGCGGCAAATGCGCTCCTTATGCTACCGGTAGATGCCGGCATCTTCACCGGGCCATCGCAGCTTTCTCCATCGCCTTCATGGCTTTACGTTCACGGAAGCACGATGATAACCGAAACTTAGAACGGGGCGACAGCGCGATCTCAGATGAGACGGATTGATCGCTCAGAAAACATTGCTCACTAAATAATTCTGGCCGTCGAATCCGTCAATTTGCACGATGCGACGGACAGCACGGCCCGGAGTTCCGCTGACTCGTTCAATAAAGATCACCAGATTGATGGCTGACGCGATGGATCTGTGAGGAATGACCTGCGAGGCTTCGCCCACCAAGTCTTCGATGCGCCGCAGCGCATCTGTGGCCGAATTCGCGTGAATCGTGGCCACACCGCCGGGATGACCGGTGTTCCACGCTTTCAGCATGGCCAGTGCCTCCGGCCCGCGCACCTCACCAATGATGATTCGATCAGGACGAAGGCGCAGTGTCATGCGGAGTAAATCGGTCATCGTTACCCGCGGTTCGGTGTTCTTCGTGAGCAATTCTACTTTGTCCTCTGCGGGGCATTGAAGTTCCTTCGTATCCTCAATCAGGACGATGCGATCGCTCTTGAACGGCGGTTCGGCCAGGATCGCGTTAACCATCGTCGTCTTGCCTGAGCCGGTGCCACCAGCCACCAGAATATTCTTCCGATCCACGACCGCCCGGCGAATCACCTCGGCACCAGCCGCCGGCAGGATTCCTTTGGCAACATAGTCGTCGAGCGTGAACACGATCGATGCCCGCTTGCGGATGGTGAACACCGGCCGCTCGGCCAGCGGCGGCAATAAGCCCTGAAAGCGTTCGCCGCTGCGTGGCAGAACGCCAGCGACGGCAGGACGATCCGGCGTGACGGTCTCGCCCATATGGCTTGCCAGCAGCCGAATGGTCGTCTCGGCGGCCGATTGCTCGATTCGGCCCACTTTCTCGCGCCCGATGCCGGCCCGATCGACCCAAAGTGTTCCGTCCGGGTTGGCCATGATCTCCACGACATCCGGTTGGGCCAGCGCATCGGCAATCAACGGCCCCAATGCGTGATATAGGCTTTCCTGCTGTCGGTGGTGAACAGAATGTGTATTTGCCGCCATAATTGAACTCCCTCGTGCTTGGAATTACTTCTCGCCCCGCGGCTCAAACAATCCCCAGTTTCCTTGGGCTTTCTGCCCATTCGCTGCCGCTGGCTGGATAGCTGAGGGGTCGGATGGACGCTCGACACCCCGGCGGGAATCCGGTTTTTCAACGGGTGCCAACGGATCTGCCTTCCCGGTCACTGAAACTTCCCCCTGCGGTGTTTTCGATTCGCTCGGCGCGTCGAACTCCTGCAGGGGAATATCGCTGAGGATGGATTCACCCTTGCGAAGATTCTTGGCCAGTGTGTCCAGATAGCCGTGAAAACGCTGCTTTCCGCTAAGGATCGCCGCGGCCTTGGTCGCCTCCGGAATCGGTGTGGTGTGGTTGAAGAAGGATCGCATTCCCAACCCGGCCATCTCTTTCAGCACCG
>Ga0182024_10020271_pt1 | contig 12168 bp, 11 predicted proteins | sample P32metaG_FD_120480 | JGI IMG/M metagenome (GOLD analysis project Ga0182024, IMG submission 120480) | Permafrost microbial communities from Stordalen Mire, Sweden - P3-2 metaG (Illumina Assembly) | ecosystem: Environmental > Terrestrial > Soil > Wetlands > Permafrost | place: Sweden: Stordalen...
CATGAAGAGAATGACGAACAGCAGGAGCGAGCCCTCGAGAATCAAGTAGAGCGAACCGTTGGAGTACGTAAGCGTCAGGTACTGCTGGAGATATTCCAAGATGAGCGCGCCGATCAACGGACCAAGCAGCGTGCCAAAGCCGCCGAAGAACGCCATCAGCGCGATGGAAATGTCAAAGATCGGGTCGAAGGCAAACTGCGGGTAGATCGATCCTTGGAACATGGCGTAGAGGGCGCCGGCCATGCCAATGGCAAATGACGACAGCACAAAGCCGGTCAGTTTCACGGGGAAGACCTTCACGCCCAGACCCAACGCCCGGTCCTCGTCGTCGCGGATGGCGAGCAGTTGGAGTCCAAAACGCGAACGGCGAACGAGGGCGGAGAGCACGGTCGCCACGATCAAGATGCCGAGGGCCACGAAGAAGAAGGGCACGTCGAAGTAACTGATCAGCCACGGCACGTACGGCAGTGAGAGTCCAGAGGATCCCCCGGTATAGGACATATTGATGGCGGCCAACTGAAAGACGAAAAAGATGGCAATCGTGATCACGACAAATGTGTGACGTCGCACGCGCAGGGCAATCGCGCCGACGACCACCGCCGCGAGCATCGCCGCCACTCCGCCGAGCGGCACCAACCAAAACATTGCCTCTCCGCCCGACATGTGCAGGTGGATCGACAGGAGCGCCATGGTGTAGGCACCCGTGCCGAAGAAGGCGGCCGAACCGAGCGCGACGTAGCCCGAATAGCCCGAGAACATGTTCCACGAGGTCGCGCACGACATATAGATGAGCGTGTAGATGGCGATCGTCATGTAGGCGGGATTGGTCACCACGACCGGATAGAGCGCGAAGATCAGCAGGGCCAGCGCCCACAGCCCGCCCTTGAGTCGCAGCACTAGGCCAACCTCGCGGCCTGTTTACCAAATATTCCCTGCGGGCGAATCGACAGCACGATGACGAGCACGATGAAGAACGTCATGGTCGACCAGACGGGCGACCACACCACCGCCACCAGATCCTCCAACGTCACCATCAAGATGCCGGCCAGCAGCGCACCGCCCAGGCTGCCCATGCCGCCGAGCACGATGATCGTGAGCAGCCGGGTAATGAGGTCGTAGCTGGTGCTCGCGTTGAACGTATTGGTCGCGCCGTAGACCATGCCCCCGGCCGCCGTGACCGCGACACCAATGCCAAAGCACAGCGTCGCGACGCGCTTCACGTCAATTCCCACCAGTGCCGCGGCCGTCTGGTCGGCGAGCGACGCGCGGATGCTCGCGCCGAAGCGCGTCCGGTACAGCATGACGTAGAGCGCGCCGAGCAGGCCGGCCGCCAAGAGAAAACCGAACACATATATATACGGGAAGTAGACCCCGAAGAGCCGAAAGGACCGGTCCACGTACCAGGCTTGGAGTTGCACGTCGTTGACCGAGAAAATCATGTTGAGCGCGCCCTCGATGACGAGCGACAGCGCGTAGGTGACCAGAATCGACATGGCGGTGCGTTCGGGCCCCTTTAGTCGGGTGATGAAGACCCGCTCGACCACGACCCCCACGACAAAGAGCGTGGGGATCGTGATGAGCAGTCCGACGAACAGGTCAATACCAAAATGCACGGAGAGGGCGTAGCTCAGGTAGGCCCCGAGGATCACCAGGATCCCCTGCGCCACGTTGATGATGTTCATGACTCCGAAAATGAGCGTCAATCCTGTCGCCATGAGGGCGTACACCGAACCGGTAAGTACGCCATCAATGACGGCATGGATGACGGCAGAGCTATTCAAGGATTAACTGGTCCAGGCCGGCTTGGGGAAGAGGACCGGTACAGCTCCCTTATCTGTAGTGGGGTTGATTTCCACGAACTTCGCACCCTGCCACTGGAAGGTGTAGGCCGTTTGCGCCAGGTTCTCGCCGAGGGCGTTGAACTTGACCGAGCCCTGCACGCTCGTGAGCGTGACTCCGGTGTGCAGGTACTTGATGATGGCGGCGTTGTTAAAGCCACCCGTGGCCTTGACCGCTTGGGCCATCACCTCACCCACCGAGTAGGCCTCGGCGATGTCGGCGTTGACGCTCGCTGCGGTGCAGGGATTTGCGCAGACCTTGGTGCCGCCGTCCTTCTTGATGTAGGCGGCAACCATTGCGCGACTTGAGGCAATGGGCGAACTTCCGTACCACGAGTTAGGCACCATCATGCCGTCCGCGTTGCCTATGCCCACGGCACTGGAGAATGCCTGTCCCTGGTCGGGACCGGCGGTCGCCACAAAGACCTTGGGCGTGAAGTGCGCCTGCTCAAAGGCCTGCATGAAGGCCGAGACCGTCGGCACGTCAACCGAACCGAGCATCACCACTTGGGGCTTGGTCGCCGCGACCGCGTCCGCAATGGCGGTGTAGTCGGTCGCCTCGGCCGGGAAGACCTTGTTGTAGACGACCTTGATGCCGTGGCCCGCGATGAGCTTCTGGGCGACGTCCACCACTGGCTGGGTGAACGGGTCGTTGGACGTCACGTAGGCGATGGTCTTGGGACGCGTGCTCGCGGGCAACGACGTCAGCCACTTAGAGAAGGGCGCCAAGTCGTAGGACACGGGCAGCGTCACGTCAAAGACGTTCTTCAGTCCGGCCTGGAAGACCGATGGTCCACCACCGGCACCCTCGAGCATCGCGTAACCGTACCGATTGACCGCCTGTGCGGCGGGCAACGTCAGCAAGGTCGAGAATGGGCCGAACGTCAAATTGACGTGCTTGACCGAAATCAGGTCCTGGTAGTTGGTCACCACCTGGGTCGGACTGGACGCGTCCGAGACAATGTCGAGTTTCACTTTGTGTCCGAGCAGCCCTCCGGTTGCGTTCACCGAATCGGCCCACAGCTCGTAGCCCTGCTGGTAGGCCTGTCCGTCAGCGGAGAAGTCACCAGAGAGTGAGAGCGAGATTCCGATGGTTACCGGCGCACCTTTGGCGAGCGTCCCGCTCGAACTGGCACCACTCGATGTGGCCATGAAAATCATCGACGTTGCCATGACCGACGACAGACCTAGCGCACGAAAAAGTTTCCCTTTGTTGTTCATCAATTTCCCCCTACCTATTGCGCCTCTGGCTATCCCCCGAAAGCCTCAATGCCAGAATCGATCACTCGGTGAGTGATGGCGTAACGCTAACGATACGGCGCTGCACATTCAAGGCAGTTGACCCAATAAACCCTTATTTTCCTTGAAAAGTTTTCAAGGCTAGCGCACTATCCATCGCGAGTAGTTCTCAGTTACCATCAGCATCTATGCAGTTCTGAGGGGGCTCATGGCCGATGTTTTGTTAGAGACGGCAATCACCAATTGGGAGCCTCGTTTCACCGTGAACGGAGTTGACGCCAACGATTACGCGCGCATCACGAAGCCACTCACAAGTTGGAACGAGTGGTGCAGCGCCTGGTGTGCGGGAGCCCAGGAACATTTCGACCTCGCGACCGAGGCCCTGGCTGATGGTCGTAACCGCAGCGCCGGCGAGTTCTACGCCCGCGCAGCTACGTACTTCCACTTTGGCAAGTTCCTCTTCGTCCACGACCCCGATCAGGCCAAAGCCGCGCACGCGCGCGCGGTCGATGCGCTCAATCGCGCGTTGCCGCTCTTCGATCCGCCGGCCAGCCGCGAGGAGATCAACTTCGAAGGCTCAAAAATGGTGGGCGTATTCCGGGCGCCACGTGGTGAAGGGCCCCACCCCACCGTGATACTTATTCCCGGGCTTGACTCAACCAAGGAAGAGTTCCGCGACGTGGAGCGGGCTTTCCTTGACCGAGGCCTCGCAATCTTCGCGCTTGACGGCCCGGGCCAGGGCGAAGCCGAGTGGACGCTCGCGATCCGTCCCGAATGGGATCAGGTCGGTGCGGCGGTGATTGAGCATCTGCACTCCATGAACCAGGTTGACAGTGAACGCATTGGCGTGTGGGGCGTCAGCCTCGGGGGTTTCTACGCGGCGCGCATGGCGAGTTCGGACCTCCCATTGAAAGGGACAGTGGCCTTAGCCGGGCCGTACAACTTGGGCGCCACCTGGAAAGACCTCAATCCGCTCACGCGTCACGCCTTCGAGGTGCGGTCGTTCTCGTCCTCGCCCGAAGAGGCAGAAAAACGGGCGTGGGACATGACACTCGAGGGCTACGCCTCCAAGATCACCACCCCACTCATGGTGATCATGGGCAAACGGGACCGCCTCTTTCCCTGGCAAGACGGTGAACGACTAGCCAAGGAAGCGAGCGGTGAGACGTCACTGGTGCTGCTCGAAGAGGGCAACCACGGTTGCGCCAACGTGGTCTATCGCCATCGTCCCTTAAGCGCCGACTGGCTAGCCCAACGACTGCTCGTCGCGCCGTCATGACGTTGATGCATCTCAACGTTGCGAGACACCGAGGCTTCGGTGTCTGACGTCACGATGCCCCAGCTCGGTGAGACCGTCGCCGAAGGCACGGTCACCAAATGGTTCAAGGCCGTCGGCGACGACGTCGAAAAGGGTGAGGCGCTGTTCGAGGTCTCCACTGACAAGGTCGATACCGAGATACCGGCGCCCGCGAGCGGCGTCATTACGGCAATCCTCGTGCCCGAAGGCGACACCGTGGACGTCGGCACAAAGTTGGCGGTCATTGGCGTCCCTGGTGATTCGCTGACGACGCCACCTACCGAATCCACAACGACAACGGCTTCGCCATCGCCAACCGACACGGCGAGTGTCGAGACGGCCCGACAGGATTCACCATCAGAAAGTGCCCCACTGTCGCCCGTAGTGCGCCGCTTACTCAGTGAGCATGGCCTCGATGTGTCCCAAGTCGTTGGCACCGGGCCCAATGGACGTATCACTCGTAGCGACGTGGAAAACGCCGTGAGCGGCACAAAGACCTCCGCATCGAAACTTGACAGCGACGAAGTCGTTGCTTTCACCAAGATTCGTCGGCTCACCGCGGAGCACATGGTGCGCTCCAAGGCCACGTCGGCCCACACGTTGATGGTCAAGGAGGTCGACTACGAAGCAGTCGAAGGGGTGCGGCGGCGCCACGGTAAGTCGTTCAAAGAGATGGAGGGTATCAGTCTCTCGTATCTCACCTTCAATGCCTTGGCGACGGTCGCCGCACTGGCCGACTTCCCTCATCTCAACGCGTCGGTCGATGGTGACAATCTCGTCGTGCACCACCAGGTAAACCTCGGCATCGCCGTGGACCTCGACGGCGAGGGACTCATCGTTCCGGTCATCGCGAAGGCTGGCGGTTACAACCTTCGCTCGATGGCTCGAACGATTCGCCAACTGGCGGACGGGGCTCGCAACAAGCAGCTGACGGTCGACGACACGGCCAACGGCACGTTCACCATTTCCAATCCCGGACCGTTCGCCACACTGCTCACCGGCGCCATTATCAACCAACCACAGGTCGCGATACTTTCGACCGACGGCGTGAGTCGCAAACCCGTGGTGGTCGAGTTGAACGGCGTCGAGACGATTGCCATTCATTCCGTTGGCCTGTTGGCCCTCACGTTCGACCACCGCGCCGTCGACGGCGCCTACGCCGCGCGGTTCCTCAACCGGGTGGACGAGATCTTGAACACCCGTGATTGGGCCGCTGAACTCGAGAATTAACCGGCCCGCGTCACGAGACTATTGTCCAGTCATGACGAGGGACAGGATTCTTGAGGCCGCCGCCCACGAAATTGAGCGCAATGGACTGACGCAGTTCCGCGTGAAGCGTGTCGCGCTCGAAGCCAACATCTCCATCGCGCTCTTGTACAGCTACTTTGAAGATCGCGAAGACCTCATCGCGGCAACTGTCGTCTATCGCTTTCGACAGGTGCTGGTCGGGCTGGCCGAAATCTTCACAACCCCGCTACAGGGAGTGGAAACGACCGACGAACTTCGTGCGGCGCTCAAGGTCATGATCTCCGACGCGCAGTTGCCGTTTCGCACCGAGGCACGAATCCTGCGTATAGAAAGCATGTCGTTCGCTGGCCACAACGAGATCGCGTCGCTGGGCATCGCCGACGCTAAGCGTGAAGCCAGTGACTTGATCATGCAACACGTCCAGCCGCTCATCGAAAAGAACCTCTTGGCCCCGGGCATGACCGGCGTCGCCTTCGCGCGCATCTGGTACGCCCTGTTCTTCGGTCAAATCTCCTTGGAGGGCGAGCACGCACTCTCGATCAATTGCGACGACTGGTTAATGGCCCTCGAAGTTATTGCCACCTCAATGGTGCGAACGGATGTTCAAGCGTTCGTACGTTGAGGCACCACGAGTCGAACCGCCCCGCAAGTAACCTGACCCGATGGATCTTCGACTGCGTCCTTATCGAATAGACGACGAGGCGGCGGCCCGGGCCGGTAACGAGATCATGAAAAACGATGATTTCATGTTCGTGCTGTACTGGGATCCCGATTCATCCTGGGCTGACTTTCTACGTGGCGAAGAAGTTCGACGCCGCGGTGAAAACCTAGGACCCGACGTGGTCCGCTCAGTGCAGCTGGCGGCTGAGGTTGACGGTCAGTTGGTGGGCCGCACCTCGATCCGCTTCGAACTAAATGACTTCCTCGAACATCGGGGTGGTCACATTGGCTACGGCGTCCTACCACCATTTCGCCGCAGGGGTTACGCCAGCGAAATCCTGCGCCAGTCACTCGTCATCGCCCGAGGCGACGGCATCGAGCGGGTTCTCATGTTTTGTGACGATGACAATGTCGGATCAGCAACCGCCATTGAGCGCTGCGGTGGTCAGTTAGAAGCAGTCATCACCGTCGATCCTGACGAGCCGGCCTTCCGAAAATATTGGATCAGTTGACGCGTTAATGCCCACCATCTCTTGGGCCAGCGTTACGCCAATACCACTCAGGGCAAAAGGGAACGGATCCGTTATCCCTGAAACCGCGCCCGAGAGGCCTCGAGCTCAGCCAACGCTTCATCTCGACCGACCCAGTTCTCAACCTTCATCCACTTGCCAACGTCGAGGTCCTTGTACACCGTAAAGAAGTGGGCAATGCGGTCCAGTACGTCCTTGGGGATGTCGCCAATGTCAGTCGCGGACTTCCATTTGGGGTCGTAGTCCGGCACCCCAATGAGCTTGGCGTCCTCGCCGTTTTCGTCGGTCATGTTGCACATACCCAGGATCTTTGTCTTGATCAGGCAACCAGGGAACGTGGGAAATTCCGTGAGCACGAGAATGTCAAGCGGATCACCATCGCCGCCCAATGTGTCGGGCACGAAGCCGTACTCCGCTGGGTAGCCCATGGACACGATCAAGTGTCGGTCGAGCATGATCGTGTGGTTCTCGTGGTCGTACTCGTACTTGTTTTGACTTCCCCGTGGGATCTCAATGATGGCGTTGACTGTGTCCATGTTCCGGCCTATTCCTTCTGCGAGGTGATGTGTGGTTGAGAACAATCGTAGCGAGCAAAAGCGCTGGTCGTATGGGTGACTCAGTAACGCGACGGTCTCTTCGAGAACGATCAATTCGATTGAAAATTGACCTTCGTGAGGATTCCACCTCGACTTCGCTGTTCGCACTCGAGACCTAGACTTTCGCTGCGCAACGTACGCGTGACGTTCGATGAGGAGGTCCCGATGGATCGAGTTGGTGTAGTGGGATGCGGCCTCATGGGTTCAGGAATCGCAGAAATTGCTGCACGCGCTGGCGCCGATGTGATTGTGGTCGAGCGTGACGCTGAGTCACTCGCCGCGGGTGAAGCCCGGATCGAGAGGTCGCTCACTCGGGCCGTCAGCGGCGGCAAGATGCCCGAGCAAGAGGCCAACACCGCGCGCGGCAACCTCACCTTTACCGAGGATTTCGAACGGCTCGCCGATCGTCAGATGGTGATCGAGGCAGTCGCCGAGGACGAAGCCACCAAGATTGCCGTCTTCAAAACACTCGACGCCGTCGTCACTGATCGCGACGCCATTCTCGCCACCAATACTTCGTCAATCCCCATCATCAAGCTCGCGGTCGCGACTAGTCGACCGACCCAGGTGATCGGCATGCACTTCTTTAACCCCGTGCCGGTGCTGCGTTTGGTCGAAGTGATCTCGTCCTTGCTCACCAGCGCCGAGACCACATCGCGTGTCCACGAATACGCCATCGAGTCACTCAAGAAGCAAGTCATCACGTCGCCAGACCGCGCCGGCTTCGTGGTGAACGCTCTTCTCATCCCCTATCTCTTGTCCGCGGTGCGCATGCTCGAGTCGGGCTTTGCCAGCGCCGAAGACATCGATACCGGCATGGTGGTGGGCTGCGCCCATCCGCTCGGACCGCTCGCGCTCACCGACCTCATTGGACTGGACACCACCCTGGCCGTCGCCGAGTCGCTCTACGCCGAGTTCAAGGAGCCGCACCTCGCGCCGCCTCCGCTCTTGTCGCGCATGACGCAGGCCGGATTGCTCGGTAGAAAGTCGGGACAGGGATTCTTCGCGTATAAGTCCTAGGGCCGCGTCTCAACCGATGTCGCTTCAACTGCCGTGCCCAATGTCAGAGGACTCCATCAAGAAAATGCTCAATCGTTCTACGATGTCTTAAAAGAAAAGAGCCCACGTGCCGTCCTACGTAGTTACTTTGCAATGCATCGATGGTCCGGGCATCGTGCTCGCCGCCAGTTCGGCCATTGTCAAGCTGGGCGGCAACATATTGGAGAACGACCAGTTCTCCGATCCCGTGACCACCCAATTCTGCATGCGCACTCGTTTTGAAACCGAGAATGACGACGTGGCAGTAGTGGAAAGTTCGCTCGCTCAGGAGTTGGACCGCTTTGCTCCAGATTTGCGCGTTCGACCCGAAGCAGTGCGCCGCCGGGCGCTGCTCATGGTTTCTAGATTCGATCACTGTCTCGCCGACCTCCTCTATCGCCGTGATCAAGGCGACCTCGTTCTCGACATTGTGGCGATAGTGAGCAATCACGGTGATTGCGCGAATCTGGCGCAGCGTCACGCGGTGCCCTACTTCGAGATAGCGGTGAGCCCGTCAACACGTGTCGATGCCGAAGCACAACTGCTCGCGCTGGTGGAGCAATATGACGCTGACTTCGTGGTGCTCGCCAGATACATGCAGGTACTGTCGCCCGAGTTGTGCGCCAAACTCAGTGGACGAGTCATCAACATTCACCACTCATTCCTGCCCGGCTTCAAGGGTGCCAAGCCCTACCACCAGGCGTACGAACGCGGCGTCAAACTCATCGGCGCCACGGCACACTTCGTGACAAATGATCTTGACGAAGGTCCCATCATTGAACAAGGTGTCGTGCGCGTCTCGCACGCCCGTCAGCCCAGCGAACTCGTGGCAATGGGACGAGATATTGAACGCGACGTGCTTTCTCGCGCGGTGCAACTTGTCAGCGAGGATCGAGTGGCCCTCGTGGGCCAGCGCACTGTCGTGTTCTCTCAGTAACTCTTTACGTCACCGCTCTTCTCACCGCGAATCTCGGATCACGGTAGGCGTCTGAGTCCATGACCTCGACCAGGTGCTCGACCGCGTCAAAGACGTCGACAAAACGTAAATAGAGCGGCGTGAATCCGAAGCGGCAGATGTCGGGATCACGAAAGTCACCGATCACGTTGCGTTCAATGAGGGCCTGGATAATTCCGTAGGCCTCGTCGTGACGCAAGGCAACCTGGCTGCCGCGCCGGGAATGCTCGCGCGGCGTCACTACTTCAAAGGCCCCCGATTGGCGCTGCGCGACGAGCTGCATGAAGAGGTCGGTCATGGCCAAGCTCTTGGCGCGCACCTGGTCAATCGTGACGCGGTCCCATATCTCAAGAGCGCCTTCCAATGCCGCCATCGCCACGATGGAGGGCGACGACGTGACGAAGGCCTGCATGCCCTTCGCCGGTTCATAGTGAGGTTCAAAATCAAAGGGTCGAGCGTGGCCAAGCCAACCGGGAAAAGGATTCTTCAGTATCCCCTGCCACGACGAACGCACGTACAAGAAGGCCGGCGAACCGGGACCGCCATTGAGGTACTTGTACCCGCACCCGGCCGCGAAGTCGACGTTCGCTCCCGTCACGTCGAGCGGCACCGCGCCCGTCGAGTGGGCGAAATCCCACAGCATCAGCGCCCCCACGTCGTGCACCTTGGTCGTGATGCGCGCTAAGTCGAGCATCTCGCCCGAGCGAAAATCTACGTGGGTCAACATGACCAGCGCAACGTCCTCGTTCAGTTCCTCGTCGAGCGTGGCGCGATCAATAGCGCGAACGACGACGGGCCGGCCCGCCCGCGTCGCCATGGCTTCAACGATGTAGATGTCCGAGTGAAAGTTGGCAACGTCGGTCAGCACCACGTGGCGACCAGGTCGTTGTTCCAGGGCGCCGCCAATGAGTTTGGCGAGCAAGATGGTCAGGGTGTCGGCGACCAGCACCTCACCGGGCCGCGCACCAATGAGTGGCGCCACTCGGTCGCCGAGTCGCGTGGGCGCATCCATCCACCCTTCACCCCAGCCGCGCACGAGGCTCTGAGCCCACTCGCCATCAACCGTCTCGCGCACACGAGTCTGCACCGCTTTGGATACGGGACCCAAGGAATTACCGTCGAGGTAGATCAGCGAATCATCGAGGATGAACTCGTAACGGAGGGCGGCCATCGCGTCGTCACGGTCGAGCGCGAGGCAGTCGTCGCGAGTGATCACAGCACGCTCCGCACGTGCCACAGCACGGGATAGAAGCGCTCGGCCAGCGTGGTATCGAGATAGGCCATGCCTTCGCTGCCGCCCGTGCCCGGGCGTCGGCCAATCTGACGTCCCGCCATGAGCATGTGCTGGTAGCGCCAGAGGGCGATACGTCCATCGTGGTCCATCAAGAGCTCCGCGACCGTGTGCAGGGCGGATCCCTGTGCGTCGTCGTGCGACCGGTAGAGCGAAATGACGAGGTCCAGAATTTCATCGTCCGCGGACGCCTGGGCGAAGTGTCGTAGCGAATGTTCGAAGCCGGACCACACCGAGGGGATTTCGCTCATGGCTTTGAGCCACGTTCGCTGCTCTTGGCCGAAGAGTTCGAAGGTCAACATTCCGGGCTTGCCGCCGCCGCTCAAGAATTCAATGGCGCGAAATTGGAAGGATTGAAACCCTGACGCAGGGTTGAGCGGGTCACGGAACTCTAAAAAGCCTTCGGGCGACATTGAATCGAGCGCCTGCAGGTGCGAGAGCAACAGGTCCTCGACGATGATCATGCGACGTAAATGCGAGATCGCGTTCCACGGTTCATTGGCGTGCAACGCCACGCTCGAGCGCTGCAATTCGTCAATAATCACCTTGAACCACAACTCGTACGATTGGTGCACGACGATGAAGAGCAGCTCGTCGGGAGCGTCGACCGTCAGTGGAATTTGGAGTTTTAGGAGGTCGTGAATTCGTAGGTACGTCGAATAATCAGTCCCATTCTCCACGAAGAAACTCTACGCCACCCAAAAAATACATTCCGATTTCGGTTACGACCGAGAGATTGGTTTGTAGTGCATTCGGTGTGGCTGATCGGCGTCCGTGCCCAACCGCTTGTGACGCTCGGCCTCGTAGTCCGAAAAGTTGCCCTCGAACCACCGCACCTGCGCGTCGCCCTCGAACGCCAACACGTGGGTCGAGATTCGGTCGAGGAACCAGCGATCGTGACTGATGACGACCACGCAGCCGGGAAAACTGAGCAGCCCGTCTTCGAGGGCCCGCAAGGTATCGACGTCGAGGTCGTTTGTGGGTTCGTCGAGCAGCAAGACGTTGCCACCGCTGCGCAGTACTTTGGCCAATTGAACTCGGTTGCGTTCACCGCCCGAGATCTCGCCGACTTTCTTCTGCTGGTCGCTGCCCTTGAAACCAAAACTCGCCACGTAGGCGCGCGCGTGGATCTCGCGGTTGCCCACCACCATGCGCTCCTGACCCTCGCTGATCTCGTCGAAGACGGTGTTCTCGGCGTTCAGGTCATCGCGCGATTGGTCAACGTAGGCGAAGACGACGGTCGAACCAATGGCGATGGTTCCCGAATCCGGTTGTTCCTGGCCCACCATCATCTTGAACAGCGTCGTCTTGCCGGCGCCGTTGGCCCCGATGATCCCCACGATGCCGCCCGGCGGCAGCAGGAACGTGAGGTCCTCCATGAGCAGTCGCTCGTCGAATCCCTTGGTCAGCTGCTCCGCGTTCACCACGACGTCGCCGAGGCGCGGACCAGGCGGAATCGCGATTTCCAATTTGTCG
>Ga0182024_10020272_pt1 | contig 12167 bp, 18 predicted proteins | sample P32metaG_FD_120480 | JGI IMG/M metagenome (GOLD analysis project Ga0182024, IMG submission 120480) | Permafrost microbial communities from Stordalen Mire, Sweden - P3-2 metaG (Illumina Assembly) | ecosystem: Environmental > Terrestrial > Soil > Wetlands > Permafrost | place: Sweden: Stordalen...
AAGATGCCGCCTCAGGATGGCTACTTTTTCTTCCGGGGTGAAATGCTTCCGTTCCTTCCTCATACGTTCGCTCCGCTATCTTAACGGACGAACGCTTTCTCCATTTCCAACTGAGGCAGGACACTCCGGGCAACATGCGCCTGTGGCGAGTTTTTTGTATATTCCCACACTCTCGATCCCAAGAGAAATAAGGAAGCTCTCAGCGTGCTTGAAGTCCGATTCGAAGAGCATCGCCTGAAGAAGCGCGGTCCTCGCCAGCATCACTAGCTATCCACACCCCCTGTTTGCATTCCTTCACCAATTCTTCATGCTTAGAGAAGGTTCGTTTTCCCCAACCGATGAGGTTGGATTCAAACAATTCCTCGTGATTCGTCCCCAGCACTCATAAGTGCACCGAAAGGTTTGGAGTGGGGAGGAATCGTGGGGAAAGCGAGTCTACCAAACCAGTCGCCAGATTAATCTCTCCGCCCACACCGGAGACGACCCAAAATTCAGGGTCAAGGGGCTGCCCCCTAACATTGGAAAAAACACTACCTTGCCGCACTTTTCCTCATATCCCTCACTAGTGGCTCAAATATTGCTTTTGCTCGGTCTTTAATCCCAGACAGGACAATCACCGTCCAGCCGCCCGTTCCCGCCACCAGCACGACCCTGACAGGCAAAAACTGGGTATATACCGTCCCTTTCCCAGTCCAGCATGTCGCTGACATCGAAAAACTCATCCAATGCGAAAGCCAGGGGATAAACGTCTCACGGCCGGACTCCAATCACCGCATCAGTGACGGAGTGCTTCAGTTCAATCGCGGGCTTTCCGACACGCTCGGTTCCGGCACGTGGACCGACATGGAAGGTCGCTTTCACTTCTACGGAAGCCCAATCAATCCCACACAGGCTATCCACATGGCCGACATGATGATCGGCGCGGGATTGTTAGATCGCTGGACGTGTGCAAAAATAACGGGACTTCTTTAGGGAGCTTCCCGTGCCCTCACTCGCCAAGCTCGCCGCGCAGATCCGCTACGAACGAAAACAAGCTCAGAAATACGCCCTGAAATATTCTCTGCTCGAAGACCTTGGCGGCGAATTCTTGGGATTCGCCCACCGCCAAATTGTCCAACTCTGCGACCAGAAAATTGAAGCCCTCAAACAAATCCAGGAGATTCTCCGCGCCTGCCGGCCCGTAAGGAAACGCCGCGCTCAACGGTAATACATATAGGCGAGCGTGAGGCTTGCCCAGGTCGAATCAAATAGGCCTTTTCAACCAAAGCCAAAAGCCGACCTTTTGCACCGCCAGATTGGGATTAATTTCTCCGGCGGTTTTTTCTTTCAAACCCCTGCCAGACAAGGCAATCACCCCCAAGACGTGATACGATGCTTTAACTTTTCTGACCCTCAAAGCCCAGCATTCTCTCCCTCGGGGGGACGGGACACTGCCGGGCTTTTCTGCGGTCATCCAGCTATCCCCAACCCCACCTCTTGCGCGATCCCACCCATTTGCTAGGGTGAAAGGGAAGTAACAACTTCACCTTCTGTTCAAGTAGAAGACGGTGGAGAGCAAAACTCTCGACCTGGACCCGTAAGGGTCACCTCCAGTAATGGAGTCTTCTTGACGGGTCGGGAGTTTTGCTTTTCACGAACATCCTGCGGGTTAGGTGGCTGACCAGCTCGCCTCCCGCGGACGCCAATTTGAAGAGATGGACTAGGTAACCCAATGTGCCGACAGGATTCGGCTCACCCATAACTCGTGGAACCCTAGCGTGCTCCTGCGTCCTCCCCGGCGCAGAAGAATTCGTTCTCTGATTAGGGATGCAATAAATCACAAAGATAGGGATTACGCGGCGGCGGCCGAATAGAAGTAAGGCAACGCACCTTCTTACCCTACGCGCCTTCCATTTAGGCGTCCCCAATCAGAGAGCGAACCGAGACGAACCCAATCGGCCAACGGACCGAGCGGAGAGTGGGGAGTGAAGCGGCCGGACGATTTCGTTCTTTCTAAGCTGAGTGTGCGGTGGTCATGTAGGATTTCCCTAGATCCGAATGATTGCTCAATGGGACATTTCAACCTTCGGGTTGATGCACTCAGCTTCGAGGGAGCGAATGAAAAAACCGATTGCGCCGCTAAAAATCAAAGACCTCTCACCCGGCTCTTAACCCTCCTATACCCATTCTCGTAAGAACCCGACAACATTTGAATTGTTCGCGTAAAGTGCTTGGGGTGAGGAGGGCCTCCATGAAACTCAGCCTGAGAATTAAGGTCGCAATCGGCCTCGGGTTATTGGGTATTTTTTCTCTGATCGGGGCCGACGACGCTCAATTCGAGTGGAGACATTGGTCTTGGACAGTGTGGTTCTTCCTCAAAATCGCATTCATCATGTATGCCGCCTATGTTTTGATAATCGACGACGACGAGATCGAAACATTGAAGGCGAGCAATAAGAACTCAGAGCGGCTCATCGACGAACTGATAAAAAAGGCGAACACGCCCGAAACGCCCTGATTTTCATCCCTACGGCAATCCCCGTATTGTGCTTCCCCAGGAGATGCCTCAGTATCGGTGCATGAAGCTGACACGATGTTGCCCCCGATGCTTTAGGCCGTTGGTGGCCAAACAATCGAGTTTGGGATGCTATCTTTCCTGTCCTAACTATCCGGATTGCAGACGGCCGGAGGATCTACGCAAGCCCCCGCAGCACGTGATCGAACACGCGCACGCGGCATAAAAATCGCCTAGGCGATTATTAGTCCATATATTTCCCGGTCAGATTGTTAAATTCGTCGACGGTTTTGCATTTCGTTCCCGTCACGTAGCACTCAACCACGCTTTCGCGGTTTCCAGCCTCCGATTTAAGAGCAATGAAATGATCGTCGATAAACGATCCGTATTTCCTATTTTCGTACACGTTCCAAAGCGTCATTTCATTAATCCACTCTTCCGAATTTACAATGCCACTTGGTGTATTGTAGTGCCACTCCACTGCAATGAAGCACTTGTTCTCGGCTTTGTTGTAATGGTTTCGAAAGTCCAAAAGGACGGTGTCCTTTGTCTCGCACATAATTGCGTCCATACCACTCCCTGGCATCCTTTGCACATTTGCCTTGGAGATCGAAGTCCGTCACTGCGGATTTCTCTTTGGCGACCAGCTCCTTGATTTCCTGATTCTGTTTTTCCAGGCGGGTGACCCTGTCCGGGATGTCGCAGCTGGCCGAGGCAAGCAACAGAATTGATCCGATAACTAAACCGAATCTCACCATCGCGCGGCAGTGTAGCACAGAAAAAAGATACACCTTGAGTTTTTAATGGGTGGTATACAATAGCCGCCATGCTTCAAAAACTCTTCGGCACCGGGGCGCTTCTCATGTGGCTTCCGATCGTTGTTATCGCCTTTGTTCTGCCGGAATGGTTCGGCGCAATGAGACGGCTCTGGCGGCAATAACTGATGCGCAACTATCTGGTCCACTACAGCTTTACGTGTCCGGCTTGCGGCCACAAGAACTTAATGCGCGAGACAACAGTGTTTGCGGCAGACAAGATTAATGCGGCAAGTAAAGCTCACGCCAAAGCTACGTGTACTAGGTGCGGTGAAGGCCTCCCGCCCGGACACCCTTTTACAACCACAATTAGCGAACTTTAAACCCAAGTCAGCGTTACCACGTCCTCTTCACCGCCTCTTCCAGCGCATCCTGTCTCGACTGTACCCACGGCGCGTAGTGTTTTTCCGTCGTCGCGATCGAGGTGTGCCCGAGCAATGTAGAAACCGTCTCCAGGCTCACGCCTTTCGAAAGTAGATCAACCGCGAACGTATCCCGGAACCTATGGCTGTGCCCGTCCGGAATGCCGGCGATCTTGAAAAGTTTGTGCAATCGGGACTGCCACTTCGTTTGCGCGGTTTGTAGCGTGCCGGCTCCGGGCCAGAAATAATTCGGTCCATCATCCGTGCAATCCGCGAGTGCAGCTATCACCTCTTTTGAGATCGGAATCCACACCGGCTGTCCGGTCTTTGCCTGATACAGAAATAACCGGCCGCCTTTCTTTCCCGGACTCACGCGATCCCGTTTCAACGAAACCGCATCCGAGATCCGGAGTCCCGAATACCGCATCACGAGCACCAGCGCGCGCAACTGCTTACACGTCGTTGCCGGGGTCTGTTTATGGATGTCCCCGTAGAGCCCGAGCGCCGTCACAATATCGCGCCATTCAGCATCGGAGAAGGGAAGTGTCGGGGCTTGCGTATGCTTCGGCAGTTTCAAAGGCTTGCCCGGATTCGTCGGCATCCAACCGGACGCAACACAGAACGCGAAAAACGCTCTCAGATATTCCACGCGCTTCCGCGCGGTCGATCCCGCAAACTTCCACCCGTTCCGCAAGCTCCGAAGATCATCAACGCTAACGCTGTGGACCGGGACGCCCGAAAACTTCTCTTTCAGCTCCGCCGTCACGTACTTGTATTTCTTAATCGTTTCTTTGCTCAGGTTCCGCGCCTCGGCATCGGCGAGGAATTTCTTACAGGCTTCCTCCACCGAAACGCTTTCTTTTTCCCCGTGGACTTCCAGCTCATGCACCTTGCGGTTCGCCGCTTCCCAGCTCGTCATGTCCAGCGAGTAGCGGACCGGACTACCGTCCAGGAGTCCTTGTACCCAGATCGGGCAGGAGCATTTCTTATATTTCCGGGAGTGATGCGGACAGGTCGAGCGATGCCTGCGGTAGATTGTGAGCATAAAAGTATGGCGGTGAGGGTGAGATTCGAACTCACGGAACCCGTAAAGGTTCGCCGGTTTTCGAGACCGGTGCCTTCAACCACTCGGCCACCTCACCGCAACCTATGCCCACTTTAGTACATAGGAGGTACAACAGAAAAGCCAAAAATGTAAACTATTTATATTCAACAGTTTAAGAAGATGGGTTGGGTGGGATTTGAACCCACGATACCCGTTAAGGTATGTCCGCTTTCGAGGCGGATCGTTTCAACCGCTCACGCACCTCTCCGGAAGGCAGCTTTCAATCGTCAGCCGGGCTAACGACGGTTCTTAAAGAACGTTTGCAGCAGTTCTGCGCAGCGGCCTGCCAGTACGCCGCCACGTACTTCCACCTGATGATTCAGTTGTGGATGATTCAGCAGCTGCATTACCGATTGCACCGCGCCCGCCTTGGGATCGTTCGCGCCGTAGACCAGGCACTTGATCCGCGCATGCACCAGCGCTCCGGCGCACATCGGGCACGGTTCAATTGTAACAAACAGATCGCAACCGGCCAGGCGATGGTTCCCAACCGCTGCCGCCGCTTCGCGCAGCGCCACAATCTCGGCGTGGGCCGTGGGATCGCAGTCGCCGATGTTGCGGTTCCATCCCCGGCCAAGGATGCGGCCCTCGCACACCACGACCGCTCCCACCGGAACTTCGCCCGCTTCTAGCGCGCGCTGCGCTGCGCGCAGAGCCTCTTCCATCCACAGTTCATCGGGCTCGGTCGTTAGTTGTTTGTCGCTGGTCGTTGGCACAGGAAGCCTACGCAGCAGGGTATCACTGAGGTGTGAAAAGCAGATCGAGAAGGACTTCGCTCAGAAGCAGCCCAGATCAGTTCCAGTTCACATTAATTTCAATACCTGGCGCACCACATCCGGCACTACGGCGTGAACCACTGCGGGCAGAACAACCCCCACGATCATGTAGGCGACCACGATCGCGGGTACGGCCAGCAGCATCCGGGTTTTGGGCGTCAATTTGTCGAGATAGGCTCGCATAACATCCTCTGATTTCAAATACGCAAAACGAGCCGAAAAGATTCCCGGGGGCAGGACTAAGTGCCCATAGGAAGAAACAGTCTGTGGAGCGGCCTACTGAAACCTTCGAGCTGCGCTCGAAGGACCCTTCGGCTTCGCTCAGGGCAGGCAGCCGGGGGCGGCTGTCCCCACATAAGCTTATGCAATCACTGACCACTGGCCACTGACCACTCGCAACTGATATGCTTACCCCGTCATGGGGATGCAAAGCCTGCTCCGCAAAGTCTTTCTGATCGACCTTCTGCAGGGATTGAAGGTCACGTTCCTCTATCAGGATCCCAAGGAAATCTACACCGAGCAATATCCCATGGAGCGGCCGCAGGTGGCCGAGCGCTACCGCGGAGCGCCGCGGCTGAACGTCAATCCCGATACCGACGAGACCATGTGCATTGCCTGCGACCTCTGCGCCCTCGCCTGCCCGGAGAATCTGATCGTAGTCTCCAGCGCGCGCAACGAGCACACCCGCCGCAAAGAACTCACCAACTTCACCTACGACCTGAGCCGCTGCATGTTTTGCGGCCTCTGCGAAGACGCCTGTCCCGTCGACGCCCTCGAACTCACCCAGGATTTCGAACTGGCCAGCTACACCCGCGAGGGATGGATATGGGACAGGGAGACGCTGGAAAAGGGACCGTCGCCTACGCAGTATAAGAAGTAGCTCTCAGCTCTCAGCTATCAGCTCAAATCCCTTTGTCATTCCGAAACGGGCGACAGACCAGTGAGGAACCTGCTGTCCGCTGCCTACATTTAACGGTTGACGTTATTAACGGAAATCGTTAAACTTGGGTATGTGATCAAGTTTTTCGCGGACAAGAACACAAAAGAGTTTTGGGAAACCGGCAAGAGCCGGGGGATGCCACCAGCAAGTCTGCGAAATACAGCAAAACGGAAACTCGCCGCAATCCACGCAGCCGTCGGCGTGGAGGATTTGCGGATTCCTCCCGGCAACCGGCTGGAGCAGTTGCGTGCGGACCGCAGCGGCCAGCACAGCATTCGTATCAATGACCAGTTCCGCGTGTGCTTCCTGTGGCGGGACGGCAATGCCTACGACGTGGAGATAACGGATTACCACTGACCTTGCGTACCAGAGAGCGGGGCAGGGGGAACAAGTGAGGAACGGAGAAAACCGTGAGTATCAAGAATGAGGGTGCGGCAGGCTGGGCGGTGCATCCCGGCGAGATTCTTCGGGAGGAGTTTCTCGAGCCGATGGGCATTTCTGCGTACCGGCTCTCGGTCGAATTGCGTGTCTCCGCTCCCACCGTCAATGACATCGTTCGGGAGAAGCGGGGAATCACCCCCGAAATGGCCGCCCGCCTCGCCAAGTACTTCGGCACGTCCGAGCAGTTCTGGCTGAACCTGCAGGATGCCTTTGCCGTCCATCAGGTCAAAAAGAAGTATTCGAAGGAACTCCGGGCCATCAAGCCTTTAGCTACTGCTGCGGCGCAATGGGGCGCTCGAACACATAGAGGAATTGGCGCAGCGCGTTCACTCACGCGACGGCAAGAAGGAGTTCTGCATGATAGAGGCATACATGGACGAGAGCGGCATTCATGATGGTGCTCACGTCTGTGTCATTGCAGGATATTGGGGAACCGTTAAGAAATGGAAGAAGTTTGAGAATCGCTGGAAAACCATTTTGCGTGATGCGAATGAACCCACGTTAGTGGAGTTTCACAGTACGGAGTTCTGGCACAAAGACGATAGCCGCAAGGGAGTCTTTGCTAAATGGAGCAACCAAAAGGCTGATCGATTCATAGACGATCTGGCACGTTTCCGTGGATTTTCTTGGACTACCTTGCTGGACTGTGCATTTTATACACCTCCGATAGGGGAGTAGAAAGACGCTATCGAGGTAGAGATGGCTTGAAGTCTTTACTGTGGGACGGAATTTTTCTTTTGCCAGTTATGTTTCTGCTGAGGTGGTTATCGGGTGGGGCATTAATCCCACTTCAACCGCGCTTTTAGGCGCACGGGTTTGTCAAAGGCATAATTCCGCGAAATCTTGTCAAGCCCCCTCGGCCGCGTTTTTCCGGCTAGGTTATTGATTCTCTTGGAGAAATAAACCTGGCTAATGTGGCGCTTTTACCCTTTGCGGCATGATATAATGGTGTTATAGAGTTGAAACAGCGGCGCAGCCCTTTGGGCCTGCGCTGTTTGTGTTTTGGGGCGAGGTCGAGGTGGAAAGCAGGAGGAGTCTGTGCCGCCTGCGGAGCGTCGGGCGAGGACGCCCGACGGACAGCCGCCGGGACGGCGGCGCTACAACACATTTCACAAAGGAGTGTTCTTCGGGCGCAGCTTATTGGCTGCGCCTTTTCTGTTTATGCGAGAGAAAAACGACAATTCGGGCGGGGAGCGAGAGAAGGACGCGATCGACCTGCAGGCGGTTGCTGACGATAACACCAAGAGACTGGGGGAAGCGATTGAAGCGGCGTTTTTGGCTAAGGTTTGCAGGCTTCGGATTCCGGTGTGCAAGCCCTGGGGAGACAGCGAACGCTACGATTTTGTGGTGGATTGGGGGGAGGGGTTTTGGCGGGTGCAGGTTAAGGGCGGGTCGTATTATGAGCGGAGCGGGAGGCAGCGGTCGGCCGTTTACTAAGGCGGACATGGATTTTGTCGTCGTGCATATTGTCCCGGAGGATTTGTGGTACGTGGTTCCGATTGAGATGGCGGAGGGGTTGGTCGCGCTGTGGTTCAATCCGCGGTCAACGCGGGCTCGATTTGAGAAATATCGGGAGGCTTGGTGTTTGCTCGATTGTCCGCGGAAGGTGCGGGGACGCGGGGATATTCCGGTGCGGTGCCGGAGCGAGGACGTGAAAGTGCGGTGTGCGGTTTGTCCGCTGCGCGGGCGGACGGGGTGACAGGCGGTGCAGGCAACAGCAGATTCCTCGCTCGCCTCGCCGAGCTTGGCTCGGCTTCGGACTTCGCTCGGAATGACAACCAAAAAAAAGAGCGGCGAGCGAGAGTGAGTGAAGTCTCTCGTTCGCCGCACCGATTACCTGTCGACTGCTGCTTTTAGAAGAAGCTTAGCGTTTGCCGACGTGACCGCGTCCATCGCGCACTTCGTTGCCTTTGAAGTGATCGATCTTGTCGAGATGCTTTGCCGGGTCGGGCCTTTCACCACGAGCTGGCCTTGGTCCGGTATAGCCGTGGTCAGGATGGAAATGGTTGTTGACGTGGCCGTGAAAACCTTCGGGACCGTGAAACCATGGGCCCGCGCCGATGAAGACGCCGCCGGTAAACCACTCCGGTCCGTAATAGCCGTAGGGGGCGCACTCGTACGGAGGAACGTCATAGTAGCCGTAGGGACATACCGGCGCAACGCCGACGTCGACTTGCACTTGAGCCTGCGTTCTCGGAGTGGTTGCCATGAAGCAGATTGCAGCAACCGCAGCTAACACGACAAACTTAATTTGGTTCATTCGATTCTCCTGTTTCGGGTCTGAACATCGCGGGGCATCACCTGCCTGACCCCAGCGCTGTGGTAATCAGACCAGTCTCGATCTGAATAGTACGATGCAGGCAAGTACGATTCAACTTTGGGGCAAAGGGTTTACTCCATAAAACGCAGAGGACAGCAGATTCCCTTCGGCAAGCTCAGGGCAGGCTCTCCTTCCCCTCGCCGAGCTTCGCTCGCCTTCGGACTTCACTCGGAATGACAAGCACTAGGGTGGGGAATGACAAGTGAGTAGGGCGTAGAAAAACAAAAGCGAGCGAGAGTGGATCTCTCGCCCGCCGACGCACGATTAAAATGATCAGGCTTCAGCCTTTGTGTTTGCCGTCTACTGCGTGGCCGCGTCCATCGCGCACTTCATTTCCTTTGAAGTGGGCAACGTGATCGACACGCTTGCTGGGCTCGGCTTTCTCGCCACGGGCCGGTCTTGGGCCGCTATAGCCGTGCTCGGGATGGAAGCGATTGTTGACATGGCCGCGGAAGCCTTCCGAGCCGTGAAACCATGGTCCCACGCCGATGAAGGCGCCGCCGGTAAACCACTCCGAGCCGTAGTAGCCGTAGGGAGCGCAATCGTAGGGCGCGACGTCGTAGTAGCCGTAGGGGCACTCGGGCGCGACCCCTATGTCGACGTTTACCTGAGCCTGTGTTTTGGGAGCAGACACCGCGAAGCAGATTGCGGCAACAGCAGCTAATGCAAACAACTTAAATCCGTTCAGTTTAGATCCATTCATGCAATTATTCTCACCCTCTTAATCGACGTTTGTGGGGACGCATCAACGTCACCCCAGCCTCATTATTCTGGTCAGCAGGAATTTGATCTGAGCAATATGGAACAGACAAATATGGATCCGCATTCCCGAAATAGGACCGATTCCCTAAAGGAGGCTCGAGGTGTTGGGGAGCCGGAGGGCAGTTCTAGTCGCCGGCGAGCTTCTTTTCCGGCAGAAAGTATGTTGCTGGGATCAGGACGAAGATGAAGAACGAGGCGTAGACAGAAACGTAAGCCAGCGGAACGGAGAGCAGGTAGAGCGCGCCGGAAAGAGCGTTCTTGCGCTGGACGCCTTCGTGGTACTCGACCATCGCGGTATCGCGTCCGCTCTGGCGAATCAATTCCACGCGCAGAAGGTAGAATCCCGTGGCGCACATGAAGAGGTCGAGTCCGTAGAGCGCAACCGCCATCGGCTCACGGTAGTTCTTGCCCATGAAATCGGTAACGAAAGGGACAAGCGACATCCAGAACAGCAGGTAGAGGTTCGACCACAGCAGCCGCGCGGTGACGGAGTGAACGGCGTGAATCAGATGATGGTGGTTTACCCACATGATGGCTGCTACCAGGAAGCTCAGGGCGTAGCTGATGAATACTGGCGCGACCTTGAGGACCGCCGCGAAGGTGGGTTGCGCGGGGGCGCGCAGCTCCAGGACCATGATCGTGATGATGATAGCGATTACGCCGTCACTGAAGGCCTCCAAGCGGTTTGTGGTCATCTCAGACATTAGCTCTCAGCCATCGGCTCTCAGTAAAACTTGCGCGCTGGATCCACTGCGGCGCCTCGCGACAAATTTACACCCTACAATGCTCAGGCCTTTGCTGCCAACTGAGAGCTGATGGCTGACGGTTGTTGCTGCGTCATGCAATGCATGGTGCCGAGTCCCCAGACCAGGTCGCCGGAATAGATTGGGACAATCTCCCGCGCGGGGAATAGGTCGGCGAGCATGTTCAGGGCCACGCGGTCGTTGGCGTCATTGAATACCGGGGCCAGCACGATGCCGTTTGCGATGTAGAAGTTCGCGTAGCTCGCGGGGAGACGCCGGTTCTCAAAGACTACGGGACGCGGCATGGGAAGCTCGATGACGTTCAGCGGTTTGCCGGTTTGATCGGTGGCGGCTTGCAGGCGGCGGAGATTGTCGCTGAGTGGCTTGTGGTTTACGTCTTTGCGGTTCGGTTCGACCATCGTGATGACGGTCCGTGGGGCTACGAAGCGGGATAGGTCGTCGACGTGGCCGTGAGTGTCGTCGCCGTGGATGCCTTTGCCTAGCCAGATCACATGCGGGGCGCCGAGGCAGTCGGCGAAGAGCTTTTCGTAGTTTTTGCGCGACATGCCGGGATTGCGCTGCTGGATTTTGCTTAGCAAGCATTCTTCGGTGGTAAGGAGGGCGCCTTGTCCGTTGACGTCGATGGAGCCGCCTTCGAGGACTACGCGGGTGTTGTTGAATAACGGACGAACTTCCTGGGATTTGGTTGAGCTTGCCATCAGGGTTCCGATTTTTTCGTCGTGGCGCCAGTTGGAGTATTTGGCCCAGGCGTTGAAGCGGAACTTTGCGGCGAGGAGGCTCCCCTCAAGGGCTAAAGCCCGCGTTGGACAGCCGAGGGCGGCTGTGCCGACATGGGGCGTGGTGAAGATGCAGCCTGAGTCGCGCAGCCAGACCCGGTTGGTGGGCCAGCAGTGGAAGCCGACATTCTTCACAAGGGCATTTGCCTGGCCGAGGAGCATGCGGGCTTGTCGCTCCGCCGAAGCGTCGTTGACGATTAATTCAACGCGCTCGTGGCGGGCTAGATTGCGGATTATTTCGGTGTAGACCCAGGGGATGGGATCGAACTTGCCCGGCCAATCGCCGCGATAGTGCGGCCAGGCTAGCCAGGTGGCGGCATGGGGCTCCCACTCGGCGGGCATGCGACAGTGGATGGTTGCCGAGGAAATACTTAAAGTAGTGCTTGAATGATTGCGTCGAGACATTAGAGGTAGTTTATTGCACGGGACGATAAATCGCGCACTGAATCCTGAGGCTGACGTTGATTTTAATGAACGGATCCCTGCTCGATGAGTTCTATAAAAAGGGATGTCAAGAAAAAAGTTCTCCCTCGACCGGATCCGAGATTTATTTCTCGAGATCCAGCCCACTGTAGTTTCGCTTCTCTGGAGAGGTTTGGCTTGTTGTCCATT
>Ga0182024_10020274_pt1 | contig 12166 bp, 12 predicted proteins | sample P32metaG_FD_120480 | JGI IMG/M metagenome (GOLD analysis project Ga0182024, IMG submission 120480) | Permafrost microbial communities from Stordalen Mire, Sweden - P3-2 metaG (Illumina Assembly) | ecosystem: Environmental > Terrestrial > Soil > Wetlands > Permafrost | place: Sweden: Stordalen...
CAAGGTCATCCAGATGTGGTCGGGAGTCACCGAGCGCGTCGCCGATGAGATGTTCAACAACATGAAGCGCGCCGACAAGGAAGGCGCCATGAACCCCATCTACATCATGGCGGACTCCGGCGCTCGCGGCTCCAAGCAGCAGATCCGCCAGCTCTCCGGCATGCGCGGACTGATGGCCAAGCCCTCGGGCGAGATCATCGAGACGCCCATCACGGCCAACTTCCGTGAGGGCCTCACCGTGCTGCAGTACTTCATCTCCACCCACGGCGCGCGCAAGGGCCTGGCCGATACCGCACTCAAGACCGCCGACTCCGGCTACCTCACCCGCCGCCTGGTGGATGTGGCGCAGGACGTCATCATCTCCGGCCACGACTGCGGCACCGTCGAGGGCATCTACGTCACCCCCATCATCGAAGCCGGCGAGACCATTGAGCCGTTGCGCGACCGCATCATCGGCCGCGTCTCGCTTGAGAAGCTCAAGGACTACGAGGGCAAGACCATCGTCGAGATCAACCAGGAGATCGACGAAGACCTCGCCAGTGCAGTCCAGGCAGCGGGCATTGAGCGCGTCAAGATCCGCTCCGTTCTCACTTGTGAGTCCAAGCGCGGCGTCTGCATCCTCTGCTACGGCCGCAACCTCGGCTCCGGCAAGATGGTTGAGATGGGCGAAGCGGTCGGCGTCATCGCCGCGCAGTCCATCGGCGAGCCCGGCACCCAGCTCACCATGCGCACCTTCCACATCGGCGGCACCGCATCGCGCGTCTCCGACGCCTCGCACCTCGAGGCTAAGAACGCCGGCAACGTTCGCTTCATCAACCTGGTCACCGTCCGCTCCAAGGATGGCGGCCTGGTCGCGATGAACCGCAACGGCTCCATCGCCATCGTCGATGAGAAGGGCCGCGAGCGTGAGCGTTACGCCATCGTCTACGGCGCCAAGCTCAAGGTCGAGGACGGAGTCGCCGTCACTCAGGGCTCAACCCTCGGTGAGTGGGACCCCTACACCTTCTCGTTGCTCACGGAGATCGCCGGCACCGTCCAGTTCAAGGACCTGCAGGAGGGCGTCACCCTCAACGAGGAAGTCGACGAAGTCACCGGGCTCTCTCGCCTGGTGGTCGCCGACTCGCCCGACGAGAAGCGCCAGCCCGCCATCCTCATCAAGGCGGCGTCCGGCAACAAGCGCTACCTCATGCCCTCGCGCGCCCACCTCATGGTCGCCGATGGTGACGAGGTCTTCCCCGGCGACATCCTCGCCAAGATCCCGCGCGAGACCACACGCACCAAGGACATCACCGGCGGTCTGCCCCGCGTGGTCGAGCTCTTTGAGGCGCGCAAGCCCCGCGACCCGGCAATCATCTCGAAGATCGATGGTGTCGTTCGCTTCGGCGAGGTCTCCAAGGGCCAGCGCAAGGTCTACGTCACCGCGGACAACGGCCAGGAAGAGGAGTACACCGTTCCCCGCGGCGTCTACATCAACGTCCAGGAGGGCGAGCGCCTGCGTGCAGGCGACGCGCTCATTGATGGGCCGCGCAACCCGCACGACATCCTTGAAGTGCTGGGCGAGCGCGCGCTGCAGATGTACCTCGTCAACGAGATCCAGGAGGTCTACCGCCTGCAGGGCGTTGCCATCTCGGACAAGCACATCGAGACCATCGTTCGCCAGATGCTGCGCTGGGTCAAGATCGAAGAGGTCGGCGACTCGAACTTTCTGCTCGAGCAGCAGACAGACCGCTTCCGCTTCAACGAGGAGAACGAGCGCGTGCTCAAGAGCGGCGGGCGTCCTGCAATCGGTCGTTCGCTTCTGCTGGGCATCACCAAGGCGTCGCTCTCCACCGACAGCTTCATCTCGGCGGCGAGCTTCCAGGAGACCACCCGCGTGCTCACCGAGGCCTCCATCAACGGCTCGATCGACACCCTGCGCGGCCTCAAGGAGAACGTCATCGTCGGCCGCCTCATCCCCGCCGGCACCGGCATGGAGCACTACCGCAACGTCCAGCTCTCACCGGAGCTTGAGGAAGCGGCAGCCGCGGTCCAGCAGGAGGTCGCATCCGCCATCGAAGCCGAAGAGCGCGAACTCGAACTCATGCGCATGGAAGGCGAACAGGAAGAGATGGCCGCAGAATAACTTCGGGCACTAACCGGGCGGCCCGCCCGCCCAGTAACATCGAGTGGCCTATCCGCCACCAATACCGGGTGGCCCACCCTTTCGCGATGAAGCCGTGAAAGGATGGGCCACCCGATGCCACGCACCCTTAAACGAAAACGCCAGAAGCCTCGCGGCCTCTGGCGTCTCATCCTTGAAGAGCCTCGCAGTTTAGTCGTCTGTCCAGGCCCTTGCGGCGCTGCCGTTGGTTCAGCTTTCGCCTACCCCCGGCCCTGCCTCGAACCAGCCGTCAGCTTTCGCTGCCGCCCAGCCCTCCAGAACCCGTGACCTCCAACTCTCATCGTCTGCCTTGCCGTGCGGCGCTGCCGACCGGCTTGCCTCTGGCTTGCGCCTTCAGCCGCTCCTTCGGCCCTGCCTCGAACCAGCCTTGCGGCTGGCCCTCCCAGGCCCGACCTCCGAATCTCATCGTCTGCCCTTGCCCTCCGGCGCTGCCCTCGGATCAGCCTCCAGCTTGCGCCTTCAGCCTCTCCTCCGGCCCTGCCTCGTATTCGGACTTCAACTTGCGTTGCGCCGAACTCTTCAGGCCTAGCCTACGACTTCTTCTCGTCCGCTCGTTCTCCGGCTGCCGTTGCTGCTGGGCTTGCGCCCAACCCTCCCGGTCTCGCCTTCAGGACATCGCCTTGCGGCCGTCCCTCCGGCTTTGCCTTCAGACTGAGTTTCCGCTCCAGGCTTGCGCCCTTTGCCTCCGCTCAACCCTCCGGCCGCCTTTCGGCTTGCGTTTGACATCCAACTCGAACCTTGCGGCTCGCGCCTTCGTCTCCTGCCTGCCTTCCAGCCAGCCCTCTGGCCGACTCCCTCAGGGGTTCGGCTCTCGCCTCGCGCCCCGATCTGTAGTCAGCCCTCTGGCAATGCCATCCAGCTGGAACCTCTGACTCCTGGCCCGGACCTTGCGGCCCGTGTCTCTCGTCTTCGCCCAGCCTTTGGAGTCGTCTCTCCGGCTTGCGCCTTCGATTTCAACCCCCCGGCATCGGTCCCGAGGCTTGTTCCGATCCTCCCTGCACCTGCCTTGCGGCCTGCGCCTCTCGTCTCGGTCAACTCCTCCGGCCTGGACCCCCGGGCTCTCGATCCTCCAGGCTTGCGCCCTTCCTGATCCGCCCTACGACTGGACCTCGTCCGCGTTCGGCTTGCGCCTCCTGCTTCTTCTGTCCAGCCCTCTGGTCCTGCCTCGGCGTCCCTTTCCTCTGAATCCCGGCTTGCGCCTGCATTCAGTCTCCGGGTCTTCCGTTCCGAACCGGTCCTTGCGAACCAGTTCTTCCGGTGCCTTTCAGATCGCTCTTCCGCTCCGGGCTTGCGCCCCTTGCTTCCGTTCGACCCTCCGGCCTGCCTTCAGGTTAGGCCTCCGGCTTGCGCCTTCCGCTCGACCTTCCAGCTGCCTTCGCTGTGTGCCAACGGACTTGCGCCCGTCTGCTCACCCTCCGGCTCCGCCGCGGGCCTGTCGGTTATTCATGACTCTCGGCTTGCGCCTCGTGCCCTGCCAACCGGCCCTTTCGAATCCAGCTAACGACCTACTGCGTGGTCATCAGTTGCAAGGACTTTAGGCACGGGTTACCTGTGCACGCAAGTGCAAATCAAATGATTTCTGTGGATATTTTTCAGCCCTGCATTTGCTTCCACTTAGCTACTAGAAACGAGCAAATCCGCGCAGAATGCGCCCTCCACTTAGTTTTTCCACACAGCTTTTCACGCCGTTCGCATTTGCACACCGCAACTGCGTGCGGAGCGAACTCCTCGCTCTGCCTACCGGAGGGCCTTGCCTTAGCTAATCAGTTTAGCTAACATAACTCCATGGAAGTCAACGTCCATCACGCCAAGACCAATCTCTCCAAACTCATCGCCGCGGCCGAGAGCGGGGAAGAGGTCATCATCGCGCGCAATGGCAAGCCCGCCGTCAAGCTCATCCTCGTCACCCCGCCTGTGCGCAAGTCGCGCAAGCACATGCGTGGCTCCGGTATCGGCAAGATATGGATGGCCCCAGACGCCTTCTCGCCAGAGACCGACCTCGAAATCCAGAAGCTCTTTGAAGCCGACGACCCAAACCTCGAGTTCCCGCCGCGCAGCGCCGCTCTTAAAAAGAAGCCTCGCAAATGAGGGTTCTGGTAGACACGCACACCTTCATCTGGGACCTGCTGGATGATCCTCGAAGCTCGCGGCTCGCGCGCCAGGTTCTAAAGTCGAGCGAGCACGAACTTGTCTTTTCGCTGGTCTCGCTTTGGGAGATCGCCATTAAGATCAGGATCGGCAAGCTCAACGCCATCGGCTCATCCGTCGCCTATATCCGTGACGAGATGGATGCTTACGGCATGGAACTGCTGCCCATCCGCTACGAGCACATCCTGCAGCTCGAAACCCTGCCGCCACACCATCGCGAGCCTTTTGACCGTCTGCTCATCGCCCAGGCCATCTCCGAGTCACTGCCCATCCTCACCGAGGACGCCAAAATCAAGCTATACCCAGTTAAAGTCCTCTGGTAGCTTCCCTGCATCCAACAATCCATGACCGCGTCCACCCCAGCGCCGCAGGACCTCAAGCAGCGGACTGCCGGCAGTCCTGATCACCCGGATCCCAGCCCGCATCCAGACGCGCACCCGGGCCACTCGACCGAGGCCACTTCGTCCTCCCATCCCACCGCGGTCGAGCACCCCGAAAGCCCCGCCGACCCCACCAACAACGTCAGCCGCATCATGTTCTTCGTCATGCTGGCCATCATCGTCGGCGCCATCGCTATCTTCCTCATCCTCCATCCCCGGCCGCCCGGCTAGCGGTAATTGGCGACATGACAAACCCAGTCCTCCAAATCACTGAAAAGGAAGATGAGAGTCCCGCGAGCCGGGCAGAATTGAGTCCCGCGATTTCCGCAAAGATCAGTGCGGCTTTCGCGTCGGCTTTTGAGGAAGTTCATCGTCTTCGCTCAAGCCTTCGACCTGCCGCAGGATATCTTTCAGCCGCCTGTCCGACTCCAGAACCTGGGCCATCTGAACCGTCACCATGTTCTGAATAGATCGGTCAGATAGAACTGCCTCAATCCGTTCGTCTCCGTCATCAGGGAAGGAACGCTTTACCAGTTCCCTCAATGCGAGGTTCTCTCGCATCGACTCAATGAGAAGGGCGAGATTCTTCCGATGCAGGTCCGCGTCGTCGTAGGTCATTGCGGAAGGCTAGACGCCTTTGAGAAGTTCCGCAACCGTCATCTTGTAACTGCCAGCCAGCATCTCCAAGGCGCGCAGACCAGCCTCACGGCGACCATTCTCCAGTTCCGAGATGTGGCTGCGACCGAGGCCGGAGACCTCGGCCAGGTAGGCCTGAGTCCAGCCGCGCTTGGCCCGCAACTCCGAGAGCCGTCTGCCCAGGCGGATGCAAATATCATTTGCCACCCCTTCAGAGTCGCGTTAGGCTGGGCATACGATGTTGTGTATGCACAACAAGAACGCTGCCCGAATCCTCTGCGCCATGAGCGTTGGAATCTTGGCGACAACCGTTTCGGCTGCCAAGCCGAACCCCGAACCCGCGACAATTATTCCAGTGCGGCTAATCGCCCAAGCCGAAAGAGACGTTGGTCAAATCTTTGATGAAGTGACCATCTATGTGCTCCTTCCAGACGGCAGTCATGCAGTGGCAGTGTGTAACCATTCCTACATGGATTCATCATCGCCGCCATGCCGTGTCGAGTCCTTCGCACCAGAGAAACGCGTCGTGGACGACTGTGTAGACGCGAAGCGGACGATTCAAGTCGATTGCTTCATCAATATGGAAGCCTACAACGGGCAGCGCGTCGGGAACGACCTGATAATTTACGGCGCGACTGGAGGCATCCGATACCACATCACCGGATCGTGGGGTGAATTTTCAATCGGAAAATTGACGCCGCATTACGATCCGAACTGGACTGCCGTCTGCCAAGATGGGACATACAGTTACAGCAAGGAACGCTCAGGCACCTGCGCGGATCACGGCGGCGTAGACGTGTGGCATCCGTAGACCTCCCGGCAAAGCCGACATATACTCCAACGGCCTTAACGTGCGAAAGGCCGGATCGCGAGTCCGGCCCTGCGCAAAAACTAGGCCACTCCTGGCCCTCCATAGATTTTATCATTTGGAGGCGCGAAAACGTGTGCACGAAAAAAACCTTTCCGCTACAGGAAGAGTTCGATCCGCTGAAGATTTTGAATGAGGGATTGAAACATCTTTGGGGAAAACCTAGACCCCCGGAGGTTGAAGCAATCTATCGCGCATGGTCTTCGTCGCCTTCTGGGCAGCCAGCCACGCCTCAGAAGCACCAGTCTGCACCTTCTCTTCATACAAATTCTCCCAGTCCGGAACATGTTCGGTCAGAAGAGTCTCTAACAGAGCAATCCTGAAGGTCTGTTCCGTAACCTGCTCAACAATCTCTTCAGCGGCTCTCTGATCGAATTGCATGAAGAAATTAAAACATAATCGGCGGTATCATCTAGCCCATGACGGCGAAGCGGCCAACGACGGAGGAGCGGATCGTGCAGGCCGGTAAGCGCGCGCGGGGCGACAAGAACCTGGCCGAAGAGATTGGGCCCGCGTCGAAGCCTGTGAGCCTCCATCCACTCACGCTGGAGCAAGCGGTTTCGGCCCTGCTGAAGGTGAAGCCGGAACCGCGCAAGGCCAAGCGTTAGGCTTGTGCAGGCTGCGGACGCACCAGTTCCTTGTACATGAGCCGCTTGCCTGAGACCTGCCCAATCAACCGGCAGCTTCGCTCGCCGTCCGTGATCTTTCGCGTGTTGTAGCGGAAGTCGAATTCGGAAAGATAGCGGTGAAGGTGCCGCGCGCTGACGTGATGGAACGTGCCGTGGATACCCCTCTTGAGCAGGCTGAAGAATCCTTCGACCGAGTTGGTTGTGATGCAGACACCGTTCTCATAGCGTCCGTACTCGCTTGCGGTGTGGTTCACCTGATCGTGACGCCGGGGATGGATGGCACCGTGTAGGACGGTGCCAGCGTCCGTCATCACTCGTGCGCCGTACTCGATATTCCAGTTCAGGATCGGTTTCAGAGTGGCTCCGGTGACTCGTTGGACGTGATGGGAGCGGACATCGCCGCCTCGCTGAACCATCGCCACAACCGCTTGTTTGTTGTCTACGGGAGAGGGGTGATCCTGGGGACGGCCTTCCACCTTTGCGGCTTGCGCGCGCAATTTGCGGTGTTTGGAAGTGCGACGGCCGCCGATATACGCTTCGTCGACTTCGATGATTCCTGTCAATTGTGCCGCAAACGGATCTTGGGTTGCGGCGTACCGCAGGCGGTGAACCATGAACCATGCGGTTTTGTAGGTAATTCCCAGCATCCGATGGATCTGGTGGGCCGAGATGCCCTTCTTGCTGGCGCACATCAGATGCAGGGTCATCAGCCAGACATTCAGGGAGATGTGGCTGTCCTCGAAGATGGTGCCCTTGGTCACGGTGAACTGCTTGCGGCATCCCTTGCACTTCCAGACGCCAGGGCGGACCGGGGACTTGGAACCTTCCTTGGCTTTGAGCCTGTAGGACTCGCCCACCACGCCGCAGTGCGGGCAAACCGTGCCGTCGGGCCAGCGTTGCGCTTCAAAGAACTCTCTGGCGGAATCGACATCGGAGAAGTGCTTGGCAATGGACTTGAGATTCATCGGCTGATCCCCTCTAAAAACAAGGATGCGCCTTTTCAGTGGGTTTGTCAAGTAGTCAATTACCCGGCTAGCGCTTGACACCCGCTGTAAAATAGAGGCAGTGGGGAAATTAAGTTGGGAGCACTTGGGCAGGTTCGCCATCACTCAGGTAGGTTGCGCCCGGCTGTGGCTTAATAACCACAGTCATGTGTAGTCGATTTGCCACATAGATCCGCAACTCTAACTTGTGAAATCAGTTAGGGGTGTGACATAGGGGGGGGTAGACTCTGAGGCGCATCTTCACCTTCGTGCTGGGCGCGCTGACCATGGTCGCCGTCGCGCTGGTCTCGGCCTTCATCACCATGCGCTTCGCCATCCACGGCCGCGAGGCAGTGGTGCCCGCGATCACCGGCCTCTCCATCGCCGACGCCAGCCACGCCGCAGCCCACGTTGGCCTGAGCCTCACCCTCGAAAACCGCTTCTACTCCGCCGCCGTTCCCGCCGGCCGCATCCTGGCGCAGGACCCCGCGCCCGGCTCGCGCGTCCGCCGCGAATGGGCTATTCGTGTCACTGAGTCGCTCGGCGCGCAGCAGGTCAGCGTCCCCGACCTCACCGGCGAGAGCGAGCGCGCTGCCACCGTCTCCATCCGCCGCCTGTCGCTCGAGCCCGGCGTCATCGCCCGCCTCGCCGTTCCGGGCGACACCGACGTCGTCCTCGCGCAGACGCCGCAGCCCAACGACGGCGCAGCCGACAGCCCGCGTGTCAGCCTCCTGGTCAGCGATCCCGCCTCGGTCGAGCCGACCGCCTACGTCATGCCTTCGCTGGTCGGCCTCACCTTCGCCGCCGCCGCCGAGCGCGCCGCCGCTGCAGGGCTGCATCTGGAACTCGCCCAAAGTGCTCCGCCTGCCGCTGTGACGCCCGCCGCGTCCGCCGCACCAAATGCAGTGCCCAACACTACCGCCCCTGCACCCAAAGCTCCACCAGCAGTCCCGTCTGCCGCGCCAAGTGCAGCGCCCGCAGCACCCGCACTCACACCTCTGCCCGTCATCCGCGCCTCCGGCATCGTCACTGCGCAGACGCCGCAGGCTGGCCGCCGCGTCCTGCAGGGCGATGCCGTCCACATCGCCCTCGCGGAACCCTCTGCTGCACAGCCCCAGCCCGCCCCTACCTCACCCACACTGCCTGCGAAAAATTGACCGCGGCAATCTTGCCCACTCCGCGCGCGGCGGGCTAGACTTCCCTCCATGCGCCGCCCATTCATATTTTTCGCCACCCTTCTCTTCGCCCTCGCCGCTTCAACCGCTTTGCCCGCGCAGGATTGGGCCAAAGCCGCGCTGGACAAGTCGCCCCGCCACCGCGAGTACGTCGCGCTGAAGCACGGCGACCGCACCGTGCAGGCATTCGTCGTCTATCCCGAAGTCAGCGGCAAAGCGCCGGTGATTGTGATGATCCACGAGATATTCGGCCTCAGCGACTGGGCGAAGGATATGGCCGACGAGCTGGCCGCGCAGGGTTATATCGTCGTCCTGCCAGACCTGCTCAGCGGCGCCGGCCCCAACGGCGGCGGCACCGATGTCTTCGCCGGCCAGGATGAAGTGACGCGCGCAGTCTCCGGGCTAAACGCCGACCAGGTCACCGCCGATCTGGACGCCGCGGCCGACTACGGCAAGAAGTTGCCCTCGGCCAGCGGCAAGCTCTACGTCACTGGCTTCTGCTGGGGCGGCGGCAAGTCCTTCGCCTTTGCCACCCATCGCCACGACCTCTCTGCCGCCTTCGTCTTCTACGGCCCGCCTCCGCCGGACGATGCGCTGAAGGCGATCACCGCGCCGGTCTACGGCTTCTACGCCGGCAATGACGCGCGCATCAGTGCCACCGTACCCGCGACCACCACGGCGATGGCCGCCGCCGGCAAGAAATATGACCCGGTAATCTATGACGGCGCAGGCCACGGTTTTATGCGAGCCGGCCAGCAGCCCGATGCCACTGACGCGAACAAGAAGGCGTGGGACCAGGGCTTTCAGAAGATGCTCGGCGTCCTGAAGAGCGGCGGCTCCGCATCGCTGTCGCCGATGACAAAACCTACGATGAAGCCGGCGCGCGGCAGCGTGGTCGCGGTGAAGGCGACGGTTGCTGCGAAGAAGCCGGCCGCTGCGGCCGACACATCCTGCCACGAGATGCCCCCAGCCGACGACAACAAGACCGCGGACAATGGAAGCGCAAAGAGCGCGCCCGGCGACATGGCTGAGATGGAGTATCTCTCGAATCGCTGAACCGGGAGGCCGCGAGCGCTGAGTGGCTTTTTCCCCGAGAAAAAGCCACCTTGAACGATGACCCAATCTCTCGTGAATTCGAGAGATGCTCTAATGCATATGTGAGCCCCACGCGCACTGCCTCTTTGCAGGATGAACTCGATCGCATTACCCAGCAGACGCGCGCGCTCGTGCAGCCCGAGCGGCTAGCGGTTTCCGAGCAGGCTACCGCCGAACTGCTGGCCAGCGGTATCGAAAATAGCGTGCTTCGCACGGGCGCGCAGGCGCCAGAGTTCACCTTGCCCGACGCCCTCACCGGCAAGTCCGTGCGCTCCGCCGATCTGCTCGCGCTCGGCCCGCTGGTCATCAAGTTCTTTCGCGGACGCTGGTGCCCGTACTGCGTGACGGAGCTTGAGGCCTGGCGCGACCTGCACGCCGAGTTGCGCGAGCGGGGAGCGCTGCTGGTCGCCATCTCTCCACAGAACCGGCGGCACAACGACTTTACCGTGCAGCAGCACAGCCTGCCCTTTCCCGTGCTGTCGGATGCTGGTGCTGAGGTGGCCGCGTGCTTCGGCATCGCCTACACCGTCCCCGCGGCGCAGCGCAGCTACTACCAGGGCATCATGGTGAACATCCCGTTCGTCAACTCCGGCGCCACGTATAAGGATGCGCCGGAAGCCAGCTGGCGTCTGCCGCTGCCCGCGACCTTTGTGGTCGCGCAGGAGGGAACCATCGCCTTCAGCGAGGCCCACGCTGACTTCCGTGTCCGCCCCGAGCCAGCCGATGTGCTGGCCGCGCTCGATCGCATCACAACCCGCTGACGCCCCGGATTCGCTCACCGCCGCGGCGCGTACCAGACTCTACTTGCTCTTCCGGTATCTCCGGATCAGGCTCGTCGTTGAAGAGTCGTGCTTCAATTCCGGCTCAGCAGAAGCTTCGAGCTCGCCGAGGATCTTCGTCGCCAGCACCTTGCCCAGCTCCACGCCCCACTGGTCAAAAGAGTCGATGTTCCAGATCGCGCCCTGCGTGAACACCGAGTGCTCATACAGTGCGACCAGTTGCCCCAGCACAAACGGCGTCAGCACATCGGCGAGGATCACGTTCGATGGCCGGTTGCCCTCGAAGACGCGGTGCGGGACGAGCCAGTCGGGCGTGCCTTCGGCCTTCACCTGCTCGGCGGTCTTGCCGAAGGCCAGCGCCTCAGCCTGCGCAAACACATTCGCCATCAGCATGTCGTGGTGCCGGCCCAGCGGGTTCAGCGCCTTGGCAAAGCCGATGAAGTCGCACGGGATCAGCCGCGTGCCCTGATGGATCAGCTGGTAGAACGAGTGCTGGCCATTGGTGCCGGGCTCGCCCCAGAAGATCGGCCCCGTGTCCGCGTCAACGCGCGTGCCCGCGAGCGTGACATGCTTGCCGTTCGACTCCATGGTCAGCTGCTGCAGATACGCCGGGAAGCGCTTCAGGTACTGCTCATACGGCAGCACCGCAATGGTCTGCGCATCGAAAAAGTCCGTATACCAGAGCACCAGCAGCCCCATCAGCACAGGCAGGTTCTTCTCAAACAATGTCGTCTTGAAGTGCACGTCCATCGCGTGGAAGCCCGCCAGCATCGCGCGGAAGTTGTCCGGGCCGACCGCGATCATCGTCGAAAGTCCGATCGCCGAATCCATGGAGTAGCGCCCGCCCACCCAGTCCCAGAAGCCGAACATATTCTCCGTATCGATGCCAAACTTCGCGACCTCCTTGGCATTGGTCGAGATCGCAACGAAGTGCTTGGCCACGGCGCTCTCATCGCCGCCCAGCCCGGCGAGCGACCAATCGCGCGCACTGTGTGCATTGGTCATCGTCTCCAGCGTGGTGAAGGTCTTCGACGCGATCAGGAACAGCGTCTCGTCGGCCTTCAGGTCGGCGACTGCCTCGGCAAAGTCCGTGCCGTCAACATTCGAGACGAAGCGGAAGGTCATGTCACGCTGGCTGTAGTGCTTCAGCGCCTCGTACGCCATCACCGGCCCCAGGTCCGAGCCGCCGATGCCGATGTTGATCACGTTGCGGATGCGTTTGCCGGTGTGACCCTTCCACGCGCCCGAACGTACGCGCTCACTGAACGCAGCCATCTTGTCTAGCACCGCGTGGACCTCGGGGACCACATCG
>Ga0182024_10020275_pt1 | contig 12166 bp, 13 predicted proteins | sample P32metaG_FD_120480 | JGI IMG/M metagenome (GOLD analysis project Ga0182024, IMG submission 120480) | Permafrost microbial communities from Stordalen Mire, Sweden - P3-2 metaG (Illumina Assembly) | ecosystem: Environmental > Terrestrial > Soil > Wetlands > Permafrost | place: Sweden: Stordalen...
GCGTTGGGATAGATCACCCCGTTGTTGCCCAAGATCCCGACGGGGTAGCCATGGATGCTGGCCCATCCGCACACGAGCGTGCTGCCGTAACGGGCCTTGAACTCTTCGAAGCGTGACCCGTCGCCGACGCGAGCGAAGATGTCGCGCACGTCGACGGGTTGTCGGAGGTCGCGGCTCACGATGCCGAGCAGTTCTTCGCTGTCGTAGACCGGATCGTCCGCGTGGAGCGACGCGTCCGGACCCTTTTTCCTCCAGTTGAGATGTGACACGACCTCGCGGCAGAGTCGGATGGCGTCCATCTCGTCTTCCGCGAAGTAGTCGCCGAGCCCGGATACGTCGGCGTGCAGTTGCGCGCCGCCCAACGTTTCGTCGTCGGACTCTTCTCCGGTCGCCATCTTCACCAATGGTGGCCCAGCGAGGAAGATCTTGGATTGATCCTTGACGACGATGTTGTAGTCCGAGAGTCCCGGTTGGTAGGCGCCTCCGGCCGTTGATGATCCAAAGACCACGCACACGGTGGGCACGCGCATCTTTGAGAGTTCGATGAGGTCGTAAAAGAAGCGTCCGCTCTCGGCGAAATGGCCCGTTTGCATACGACCGCCGCCCCCGCTGCCTACGCGCAGGTCCGCGCCCGCTGACTCGACGAAGCTGACGTAGGGGATCTGATTATCGCGCGCGATTTCTAGCGCGCGCATCCACTTCTTGGCCGAATAGGCCGTCAGCGCACCGCCCAAGACCGATGGGTCGTTGGCCATGATGAGGCACTCGGTGCCGGCAATGACACCGATGCCCACGACCATGCCGCCACCCATTGCGTACTCCGAGTCGTATCCGGCGAGCGCCGAGATCTCCATGAAGGAACTGTCAGGGTCGAGCACGTTGGCGATGCGCTCTCGTACGGGTAATTTATTACGCGACCTCATTCGATCCATTGCCTTTTGGCCACCGCCCGCCTCGGCCTGGTCCAGCAGGTCGTCAATCACGGCTAATTGTTCGAGCACGTCCTCGCGGTTTTTCTGAAACTGTTCGGACGAAGTGTTCAATGTTGAAACGAGTGGGGGCGCCAGCAAGGTTCGCTTCATGAGCCGATACTAGTTACAGGAGTCATCGAGCGACTCTGACGGATTCGTCAGCGCTTTGGTGATGGTTTAGTCCGTGGCCGCGCGGTTAGGTTGTTACTCGTCGCAGTCAATGTGGATTGGAGTCAACCGTGAGGGTTCGAATCGTCGTCGGTATCGTGTTCTGTCTCGCGGGCCTCGTGTGGATTGCGCAGGGCACGAATATGGTGCACGGCTCAAGCATGAGTGGCGAAACGCAGTGGACAGTAATTGGAGCAATCCTGCTCGTTATCGGAGCGGTGCTGCTGGGATGGGCGTGGCGACTTAGTCACCATCGATCGTCTTGAGATCTTGTGGTCGCCTTACTCCGACGACGGCGTTAGTTACGCGCCTAGCTTTTCCACGATTTGGTCGATGATCTCTTGCGGACTCAGTGAGATGTCCACGCGTATTCCCAACTCATCGTCTTGAAGACCCTTGAGGGTCGCGAACTGCGAGGTGAGTAGCGACGCTGGTACGCCTGACTTACGCGTAGCAATTCTCTCGCGTATTTGCGCCAATGATCCATCCAGGAAAACGAAGAAGACGTCGGGCACGTACTCACGCAGGATGTCGCGATAGGTGCGCTTGAGTGCGGAACACGCAACCACGGTTCGCATTTCGTCCGACTCCGCTATCTTCATCCGTTGGCCCACTAGGTGCAACCACGGCGACCGGTCCACGTCGTCAAGGGGCTGGCCCGCCGCCATTTTCGCAACGCTCTCGGTTGTATGCAGCCAGTCGGCGTCAATGTACTCACTGCCAAGTCGCATCGCCAGACCCGACGCAATTGTGGTCTTGCCTGAGCCGGACACACCCATCACCACGATTGATCGCATGAAGCCAGCCTTGCGCACGCGTGGCGTCGCGCGCAAACTCTGGCCCCTGTAATTGATGAGCAATGAACTGCAGTCTGAAATAGCAGTAGCCCATGGTGATCAAGCGCCGGTCACCATGGGCTAACGAATTTAGAAAGGTAGGGTAGAGACGATGCGCGTCGCCCTTGGTTCCGATCACGCTGGCTTCCAATTGAAGGCCGTACTGGCCTCGACGCTGACCGAATGGGGCTACGACGTGGTGGACCTCGGCACAGTTGACGCATCAACGTCCGTTGACTATCCCGACTTTGGTGAGGCGGTCGGTCGACGCGTGGTCGAAGGGGACTGCGACATGGGCGTGGCGGTCTGCGGTTCGGGCATCGGCATCTCCATCGCGGCAAACAAGGTGCCGGGGGTGCGCGCAGCGCTCGTGCACGATGCCACTTCGGCCCGTCTAGCGCGCGAGCACAATCACGCCAACGTTCTTTGTTTTGGTTCGCGCCTCATTGGAGAACTCGTGGCCATCGACGCGCTCGCAGCGTGGCTGAACGCGACGCCTCAGGATCGTCATTTAGGTCGTATTGAGAAACTTCACGCGCTCGACGGGCGCCCTACGGAAGAGAGACAGTTCCAGTGAGCACTTCACCATTTGACGCGTGGATCACCAATGACGACGAGGTGGCGTCGCTGCTGAGTCAAGAGTGGAATCGTCAGACGTCAACCTTGCAGCTCATAGCGAGTGAGAACTTTGCGTCGCCGTCGGTGTTAGCCGCCACCGGATCGGTGCTCACAAATAAATACGCCGAAGGGTACCCCGGTCGCCGCTACTACGGGGGCAATCAGATCATCGATGAAGTGGAAGATCTGGCTCGCCGTCGATTGACCGCGCTCTTCGGCGCCGACCACGCCAATGTCCAACCTCACTGCGGCGCCAACGCCAACGTCGCGGTCTATCAGGCACTGCTCGACGCCGGCGACACGATCCTCGCGATGCGCCTTGACCAAGGAGGTCACCTGACCCACGGTTCTCCCGTGTCGGTTACGTCCAAGTACTGGCACTTCGTCTCATATGGTGTGACGCCGCGATCGGACGATCCCGATGCGCCCGGTGAGCACATTGACTTTGACAATGTGCGTGATCTGGCGATACAACATCGACCGAAGCTCATTGTCGCGGGCGCCACGGCGTACGCGCGAATCATCGATCCGGCTCTCTTTCGCGAGATCGCCGACGAGGTTGGCGCGTTGCTGATGTTCGACTCGGCACACGTGGCCGGGCTCATCGCGGGGGGTTCGCACCCGAACCCCGTGCCCTACGCCGACGTCGTGACGTTCACCACGCACAAGACGCTTCGCGGACCGCGCGGCGGCGCGATTCTCTGTCGCGACGAGTACGCCAAGAAGGTTGACATGGCGGTGTTCCCCGGTCAACAGGGCGGACCGCTCGAGCACGCGATCGCCGCCAAGGCCGTGTCGTTTCGAGAAGCGGCGCAACCGAGTTTCTCCGTCTACACCGATCAAATCGTGAAGAACTCCAAAGCTTTCGGTGCGGCTCTGGCGGCCGATGGGTTCCGCCTCGTGTCGGGCGGCACCGACAATCACATGGCAGTGCTGGACCTACGCGACTTCGACGCGGAACTGACGGGCAAGGAAGCCCAAGAGGTACTGGACCGTGCTGGCATCACCACGAACCGCAATCAGATTCCCGACGACCCGCGCAGCCCGTTCATCACGTCCGGATTGCGCGTGGGCACCGCCGCCGAGACCACCGCCGGCATGAAGGAAGCTCAGTTCGTGACCGTCGCCGCCTTGATGGCGCGCGCCTTGCGAAGTCGCGATGACGACGCCGCCATCGCCCAGGTCCGCGCCGAAGTGGCTGAGCTGTGCGCTGCGTTTAATCCCTACGCCGGATTCACGAAGTTGTAAATGAGCAACATCGGCTTCTACATCATCGTGCTGGTGGTAGGAGCGGTCGTGACGATGGCGGCGAATGTACCGGCGCGAATAATTTCTGAACGGGTGGGCTACACCGCCCTACCCGACGAACGTAAGGTCCACGAGAAGCTCACGCCCTACGGTGGTGGCGCCGCGATGCTGGTCGGATTCTGCGTGGCGCTCGTGGTGGCGGTGGCTATTCCGCAACTGCGTTCGGTGATTACCTCATCGCACGAGATGATCGGCGTGCTGCTGGCGGCCGGCGTGATATTCGTGGTGGGGCTGCTCGATGATTTTCGTGACATGAGCGCCCCGGCGAAGGTTGCCGGTCAAGTACTCGCCGCGTCGATTCTCTACTTCTCGGGATGCACCATGTACCAGTTGAAGCTTCCGTTCGCGGGCTTCGTCGTGCTGGGGCCCTCAATCTTGCCGCTGATCACCGCAGCGTGGGTCATCGCGCTCACCAACGCAATCAACCTGATTGACGGCCTCGACGGTCTGGCGGGCGGAATCGTGGCCATTGCCTCGGGCACATTGTGCATCTATGGGCTACGCCTCGAAGATTTGGGGCTGCTGCCGGTGACCAATGTGGGTCCGCTCATCGCGGCCCTCACCTGTGGTATCTGTCTGGGTTTCCTGCGTGACAACTTTCACCCGGCCAAGCTATTCATGGGCGACGCCGGCGCGTTGATGTTGGGACTGCTGATGAGCGCCTCGACCATGGTGATCGGGGGGCGCACCCCTCCGGCGAGCGGCGTGACGTTCTTCTTCTTCGCCCCGTTATTCATTCCGGTCTTCATTCTCGGAGTGCCGTTGATCGACGCGGTGTGGGCCTTCGTGCGCCGCACCGTGTCGGGACAGGGGTTTCATACCCCGGACAAGAACCACATCCATCACCGGCTGATGCGACTGGGCCATGGTCAGCGCCGCACGGTGATCATTCTGTGGTTGTGGACCGCCCTGCTCTGTGGTTTCGTGCTCTTTCCGCTCTTCGAACCTCGATTTAATGTCTTCATTCCTCTTGGCGTGGCGGTGCTCGTCATTGGTCTGTTCTTCTGGTCGAGTCCATTGTGGATACGCCGGCGCGCCCGGCAAGGGACATCAAAAGCGTCCGCCAAGAGTTCGTCAAAATGAGTGATTCAGACGCGCCAGATGCTGGAGAGAATCACAGTAATGAAGTTTCAAATCTGCCTGGCGCCGCAGCATTTTTGGCTATGGGAATGACAATCGCGATCCTTATTGGGATCGGGGTGGGTCTTGGAATATGGGCAGACGACGAGTGGGGTCACGCGCCTCTCTGGCTTTTTATCGGACTAGTATTGGGAACGGTCGCCGCCGTGGTGAGCGTTAAGCAGCAAATCCGGCGTTTCCTCTAGAAACTCTATTGTCCGTGCTCGATAACCTCCCCACCAATACACTGCCTCGACTACTGCGTCGAACCACCTTGTCGGCCATCATTGTTGGATTTATTGGCTTCGTCGTAGCCCTTTTCGTGGCCCCGCCTCTCGCGGCATTAGGCCTCGTCATTGGCGTGGGATTGGCCATTGTCAACTTGCGCTTCCTCGATCGTCAGGCCGCGCGCGTGGAGTTACAAGGTGAGCAGAGTTCCAAAGCAATTCGACGTCAATTGGGCGGGAAAACGGTTGGTCGTCTGGCCGTCATGACGGTCGTGGTCCTGGCGCTGGTCTGGCTGGATGCCCCCCTGGGAATCGGTATTGTGGCAGGGCTTGTGCTTTATCAAATTGTCTTCGTCGCCAACGTTCTACGTGTGGTGTCGAATCAGGGAGGAATCGAGTGAGGACGCTGTACGCAGCGGGGAAAATTTCCGTCGGGGTTCACCCGACGATTCATATCCTTGGCCTCAAGATTGACGGTGACATCCTTTTAGGAACCTTGCTAGCGGTTGCGATCTACCTTTTTCTCGGTTTCCGTATGCGAGCAAAGGCCACCGAGGGTGTTCCCGGAAAATTGCAGTTGTTCTATGAGATCATTGTTGAACAAGTGACCGAGTTGGCCGATTCGGCAGTCGGCCCGGAGGGTCGGCGCTACGTCCCAATTGGAGTAACTCTTTTTATCTTCATCTTGATTTGCAATTGGATTGATTTCATTCCTTCGACGATGCAATCCGGTTCGGGAGCAATCTTTCCTTCGCCCACGAGTGACGTCAACCTTCCTCTGGCGATGGCACTCTTCGTCATCGTGTGGGTTCACATTGAATCATTCCGAGCTCGAGGATTTATTGGCTATTTCAGGCACTTCTTCAAGCCCTACGCTGCGCTAGCTCCTATCAATATGGTCGAGGAAGTTACGAAGCCGATCACGATGACTTTTCGACTCTTTGGCAACCTCTTCGCCGGCGGCCTCATGATTGTGGTGATGTCCGCCTTAATTCCTGTTTTTGTCAGTCCGCCCCTCGAAGTGGCGTGGAAGCTCTTCGATACTGGTCTGCTAGGTGCAATTCAGGCTTATATCTTCATGCTGTTGACCATCTTGTATTTCGGTATGGCGACAAGTCATGACGAAACGAACCACGTTCCAATTGAAGTTTCTACTTAATCCCAACCCAGGAGGAATGAAAAATAATGGCTACACAATCACTTGAAGAAGCAATCAGCATCGCGGGTGCGCTTGTCGGAGGCGGCATCGCCCTCGGTGGAGGCGCCATCGGCGCCGCAATTGGTGACGGCCTAGCCGGTAGCCAAACCATTGCTGCCATTGCACGCCAGCCTGAGATTGAAAATAAGGCCCGTCAGTATTTCTTTCTGACGGTGGGGCTTGTTGAAGCCATGTACTTCATCAATCTCTTGTTCATGGTCGTCTTCGTTTACGTCTTTCGCAAGCTGTAATTTTCACGTTGATGCACCCAACTCAGGGCGTGCCAGCAATTCCAATCCACTAGACAAAGAAGGTCATCGCTGATGATTGCCGAGTCCATCTTCCTCCTGCCCAACGGTACGTTTGTTGTTGAACTAATCGTCCTGGCAGCGATCCTGTACATAACCGCGAAATTCATCTTGCCGCGTCTCAACAAGGTCATGGAAGACCGTCAAGAGAAGATCCGCAGTTCGCTTGCAGCGGCCGATGAGGCCCGCGCCGAGGCGGCGGCGGCCGGTGACGAACGTCAGAAGGTCCTTGCCCAGGCTCGCGATCAAGCACGTGAGATTGTGGCTGCTGCGCAAGCGACCGCTGATCAGGTGAAAGCGGAAGCCGGTGGGAGGGGACAGCAGGAGTACGAGCGAATTGTGTCATCGGCCAACGCCGAAGTGGATACCGCGCGCCAGCGCGCCATCGATGAAGCGTCCGCGCGAATCGGAGAACTCGTCTTTGAGTTAGTCGCGACCATCGTTGGAAGAGAAGTTGATCAGGGCGCCCACGAGGAACTTATCCGTGAGGCCGTAGCGGCGCTCAACGCGGAATCCGAAAAGGGAGCGAGCCTCTAATCATGCTCCCCAAGCTCGAAGGATTTGCGGCCGCCCTCCTGGGTTCGCTTAACAAGACCAAGCTCGCCAAGGTCGCCGTTGAGTTACGGTCGCTCGAGCAGACCATTCTGAGCCAGGCGGACCTTCGCGCGGTCCTGACCGACACCTCCATCGCGGGCCACGCGCGTGGCGAAATCCTTCGTGACCTGTTGACGGACAAGGTGGACGCGGCCACGCTTCGCCTGAGCGTCTACGCGGCGAGTGTCGCCCCGGCCCAAGAAGTGCCGCGCGCCATCGACGAACTGGCCGTCGCGGCGAACGTCTTGAGTGAGACCGGAGAGTTCCCGCAGGCCAATTTGGGTCACATTGCAGCGCGTCGGCGCGTGAGTGGATTCGCCGATGAGTTGCTCGACCAGATTGAGACCGGCGACTTTGGGACCATCGAAGAGGAACTCTTTCGCTGGGCGCGCACCGTTGAATCGAACCTGGATCTTCGTCGGCTCTTGCTTGACCGCGACGCGCCGCTTGAGTCACGACTGGCAACGGTCGAGCAATTGCTCAAGGGCAAAGTCCACAAGGTCACGTTGCTACTGAGTAAGTACGTCATTGAGGGCGGCCGTCCCCGCGACGTGGTGGGCACGCTTGATTTCCTCGTGGACTTCGTTGCTCGTTCCCGCGACTGGCGAGTGGCGCGAGTATTTACCGCGCGCGAACTAGACGAGTCGAGTCGCGATCAGTTAGTGGCATCGCTGAAGACACTGACGGGCAAGAACGTGGAACTGCAAGTCGCCGAAGAGCCCGACCTGCTGGGCGGCGTGCTCGTCGAAGTCGGCGATCTTCGCCTCGACGCCACCACCCGAGGTCGCCTGGGTGCGCTGCACGACGCCGTGGCGTCTAAGCGCCTCTACGAATCGGCAATCAATCGAAATGAATAAGAAAAGGAAGCTGTGATGACTGAGCTCACCATTAGTGCCACCGAGATCACTGACGCGCTGCGCAAGCACGTTACCGAGTTCGACCCCACTGTCGGAGCCGAGCAAGTGGGACGGGTGGTCGAAGTCGGCGACGGCATCGCCCGCGTCTCGGGCCTGCCGGGCGCAAAAGTGAACGAGTTGCTCGAGTTCCAAGATGGGACCTTGGGTCTCGCCATGAACCTCGACGAGGAGACCATTGGCGCGGTCGTGCTCGGCTCAGTTGACAGCATTGAAGAAGAGCAGATTGTGCGCGCCACTGGTCGGATCCTGTCGATGCCTGTGGGCGACGCACTCTTGGGCCGCGTGGTGAACGCCCTCGGCGAGCCCATCGACGGCAAGGGACCGCTGGTTAACCCCAAGAGTCGGCGCATGGAAGTCCAGGCGCCCGGCATCATTGGCCGCCAGCCCGTGAGCGAGCCTCTGCAGACGGGCATCAAGGCAATCGACGCCATGACGCCCATTGGCCGAGGCCAGCGCGAACTCATCATCGGTGACCGCAAGACCGGCAAGACCACGGTGGTCGTTGACACGATTCTCAACCAAAAGGGCCAGAACGTGAAGTGCATCTACGTCGCAATTGGTCAGAAGAACTCTTCGGTCGCCCAGACGGTAAAAGTCTTCGAGGACTTTGGTGCGATGGAGTACACGGTGGTGGTGGTCGCGTCCGCTGGCGACCCGGCCCCGTTTAAGTTCCTCGCCCCGTACGCCGGCTGCGCGATTGGCCAGGAGTGGATGGAGGGCGGCGAGCACGCTCTTGTCGTCTACGACGACCTGTCCAAGCAGGCCGAGGCGTACCGTCAGATTTCACTGCTGCTTCGCCGCCCACCGGGCCGCGAAGCGTACCCCGGCGACGTCTTCTATCTCCACAGTCGTTTGCTCGAGCGCGCCGCGAAGTTAAGCGACGAGCTCGGCGGCGGGTCGCTTACGGCGCTGCCGATCATTGAAACCAAGGCCGGCGACATTTCGGCCTACATCCCCACCAACGTGATTTCGATCACCGACGGCCAGGTGTTCCTCGAATCGGACCTCTTTTATTCGGGCGTTCGCCCCGCCATCAACGTCGGCAACTCCGTGTCGCGTGTCGGCGGCGCCGCGCAGATTAAGGCCATGAGATCAGTCGCGGGAACCCTCAAGATTGACCTAGCCCAGTTCCGTGACCTGGAGTCATTCGCCACGTTTGGTTCCGAGCTCGACAAGTCATCCCAGCAGCAGCTCGACCGCGGCTACCGCCTCACCGAGTTGCTGAAGCAGGGCCTCAACGCGCCGGTGCCCGTCGAAGAGCAGGCCATCGCGATCTACGCGGGCACCAAGGGCTGGCTCGACACCGTGCCGGTGCAAGACGTGCAGCGCTTTGAAGCTGAGTTGCTCACCAATTTCCGTGCCCAGCACGCCGATTTGTTAGAGCAGATTCGCAAAGAGGGCACGTTGCCCGACGTCGAGAAGCTGGACGCCGCGATGAAAACGTTCCTCGACGGCTTCGCCATTAGCAATTAACTAGCCAAAAAAGTTCGAGCGAGAAAGGAGGGACCATGGCCGGAGGACAGGAAAGGATTCTGCGTCAACGCATCAAGACGGTGCGCGCCACGCGCAAGATCACCAAGGCCATGGAACTCATCGCCGCCTCTCAGATCGCGCGCAGTCAGGCCCGCATCATCGCCAATCGTCCCTACCGAATCGGCATGCAGCGCATCCTCATTGAGGCAGCGTCAGCTGACCCGGCCGCCGCGAAGAAATTGCTCGCCGCGCCCGACAAAGTCGCGACATCTTTGGTCCTCGTTATAACCGGCGACCGGGGATTATCGGGCGCCTACAACGCATCGGTGATGCGCGCCGGAGAGCGTCTAGTGACGAGCCTTAAAACCGAGGGCACCGACGCCCGCCTCGTCGCCGTGGGCAAGAAGGCCGCGGCGTTCTACCGGTTCAGGGGCATGCCCGTGGAACGTAGTTTCGTGGGCTTCGCGGACCGTCCCACGTTTAGCGACGCGCAGTTTATTGCCGCCACGATCGCGACGCCCTACGTCAACGACGAGGTCCAGCAGATCGTGATGGTCTCGACTCGTTTCCATTCGGCGGGCAGCCAGAGCGTCGCGGTGGAGCAGTTATTGCCGCTCGAGATGCCCGAACCCGTCATTGACGACCAGCCACCGAAGTTAGAGGGTTACACCGAGTTTGAACCCGAGGTCGCCAAATTGTTGGAGAAGCTTGCGCCACGCGCGCTCGAGAGTGAGATCTTCTCGGCACTCCTAGAGGGAGCGGCTTCGTTCCACGTGAGCCAGCAACGCGCCATGGCGGCCGCCACCGATAACGCCGACGAACTGAGCCAGAACCTGTCACGCATCATGAACCGGGCCCGCCAGGACTCGATCACCACCGAAATTATGGAAATCGTGGGCGGCGCTGAAGCGCTCCGCTCGGGAAAGTGAGAAACAAATGACCATCGCTCCTGAAAAGACGACTTTGGAGACGGGGCGGGTAGTCGCGATTGCGGGCCCGGTCGTCGACGTCGAGTTCCCGCCGCACTCGCTGCCCGAGATCAACCACGCCGTCGAGTTCGACATCGACCTTGACGGCGACAAAATCACCGTGACCGGTGAAGTCGCCCAGCAGATTGGCGAAGGACGGGTTCGGTGTGTCTGCATGAAGCCCACTGACGGGCTCGTCCGTGGGGCCGTCGTACGCCAGACCGGCCGCGGCATCTCGGTGCCGGTTGGCGATGCCGTGCTCGGTCACGTGTTCAACGTGCTCGGTGAGTCGCTCGATACCGACGACATTGGACCGGTGGAGGACCACTGGGAGATTCACCGCAATCCACCGGCCTTCGATCAACTCGAGCCCCGAGCCACGATGTTCGAGACGGGCATCAAGGTGGTTGACTTGCTCGCCCCCTACGTGCAGGGCGGGAAAATTGGCCTTTTCGGGGGGGCCGGGGTCGGAAAGACAGTGCTCATCATGGAGATGATCCGTCGAGTCGCCGAGCAGCACAATGGTGTCTCGGTCTTCGCCGGCGTCGGCGAACGCACCCGCGAGGGCACCGACCTGCTGCTCGAGATGCGCGAGTCGGGCGTTATTGAAAAGACGGCCTTGGTCTACGGGCAGATGGACGAACCACCGGGCGTGCGCCTGCGCGTTGCGCTGGCGGCCCTGACGATGGCCGAGTACTTCCGCGACGTGAAGAACCAGGACGTGCTGCTCTTCGTCGACAACATCTTCCGATTTGTCCAGGCCGGTTCCGAAGTTTCCACTCTGCTGGGGCGCATGCCGAGTGCGGTGGGCTACCAGCCCACCCTGGCCGACGAGATGGGTGAACTCCAAGAGCGCATCACGTCGACACGGGGCCGTTCGATCACGTCACTGCAAGCCGTCTACGTGCCGGCTGACGACTACACCGACCCCGCGCCGTTCACGACGTTCACCCACTTGGATGCCACTACGGAACTCAGCCGACAGATTGCCGCGCTGGGTATCTACCCGGCGGTTGACCCACTGACGTCGACGTCAAATATTTTGGCGCCGGAGATTGTGGGAGATCGCCATTACGCGGTCGCTCGCCAGGTACAGCAGATCCTTCAGCGCAACAAGGAACTCCAGGACATCATTGCAATCCTCGGACTCGATGAACTCTCCGAAGACGACCGGATTACCGTTTCGCGGGCCCGCAAGATTCAGCGGTTCCTCTCTCAGCCCATGTTCGTGTCCAAGATCTTCACCGGCATCGACGGCATCAACGTGCCGGTTCAGGAGACGATTGAATCCTTCGAGCACCTCGTTAAGGGTGACCTCGACGCCTTCCCCGAGCAGGCCTTCCTCAACGTGGGAGGGGCCAGTGACGTCGAACGCAAGGCCGCCGAGATTCAACGGGACTAATTGATGGCCACGCTGCAAGTCGAAATAGTCTCACCCGAAGTGGCGCTGTGGGCCGGAGA
>Ga0182024_10020276_pt1 | contig 12166 bp, 8 predicted proteins | sample P32metaG_FD_120480 | JGI IMG/M metagenome (GOLD analysis project Ga0182024, IMG submission 120480) | Permafrost microbial communities from Stordalen Mire, Sweden - P3-2 metaG (Illumina Assembly) | ecosystem: Environmental > Terrestrial > Soil > Wetlands > Permafrost | place: Sweden: Stordalen...
AAGTCGCTCATGTCCCCGCGCACCACGAGGCAGCATATGCGCAAGTCGCTCATGTCCCCGCGCACCACGAGGCAGCATATGCGCACGTCGCTCATGCGCCCGTGCATCACGAGTCCGGATTTGCGCAAGTCGCTCATGCGCCCGTGCATCATGAGGCAGCATATGCGCACGTCGCTCATGCGCCCGTGCATCATGAGGCAGCATATGCGCAAGTCGCTCATGCGCCCGTGCATCACGAGGCAGCATATGCGCACGTCGCTCATGCGCCTGTGCATCACGAGGCAGCATATGCGCATGTCGCTCATGCGCCCGTGCATCACGAGGCAGCATATGCGCATTTCGCCCATGCGCCTGTGCATCACGAGGCAGCATATGCGCATGTCACCCATGCGCCCGTTCATCATGAGGCCGCATACGCGCACACGAATGAGCATCCAGTTCATGTTGTGTACGAATCACCCTATGTGCAAACTTCGCATGTGCCTTCGAATGCCCGTTCGGAACACCAAGTTAGTAATGCGACCGAAGATCATAGAATCCAGTACCATGTTGCCAACGAATCATCCAACAGGAGCGCTGATGTCACACACTCAAAGGGAAGCGCAGTTTCTCATCATCAAGTCGGTAGCTCTCACACTGCTGGCCACGCTCACTACAACTCAATCGAACACAGAGTGAATAATCTCTCGGGACATACCGATGTACATACTTACTACGATTACACTCAGCATTATCAACAAGCCAATAACATTGAAAACCACAATATCGCTGGTTCCAACGAACACACTCATATACAAAGAGGCTTCTTGGACAAACTCTCTTCTGTAGCCCAATCGGCAGTTCCGCCAGAGTCCAGCCATGCCTCTAGCTCACTCAACTCTGCACTTGGCAGAGCAAACTGTCCCGGACTCTAATTGCTGAGAAGCACATAGCAAGCCAGCGCACCCCAAGGCTGTTGTCATTTTTACAACAGTTCGCCGAGCGATGAGTCCAATCGCTCGCGCTACTTGCCGTCTGGGACCCAATGTTCCTACCCCGCGGTTCTCACGTTAGTCAACCTGACGCCCCCCCGAGAGAGCTTCGAGGCACTCGACTTCAGCCTCCTTTTGCCAGAAAAAAGCATACTTAGAAACAAGCCTTGCAACAATTCAGCCATAATTCAGAAAAAAGTCTGACTTAAATGCGTCAGGAACAAAAGGGCGCGTATCGTATTGAGAGGCTCAGGGAACCGATAACGCTTATGGGGCGGACGACGTTTAAACGCAGAAGCACGGAGAGAACATGACAGCCAAGACCGAGGTGAAGACAGTCAAGGTAGCGATTGCGGGAATCAATGGCCGCATGGGGCGTGCCAGCGCCGCAGCGATGATGCACCATCCTGACTTCAAGATCGTGGGCGCATTTGGGCGCAGCGGCGCCGCTTATGTAGGAAAAGACATAGCCAAAGTGGCCGCGCTCGCGGGCGATGACAAGACTGGTATACTTGTCAGCAACGGATTTTTGGACTCTTTGGCTGGCGCGCCGGATGTACTTCTGGAGTTCACCCAGGCTGAGACTGCCGTGGAACACGCGAAGCAGGCGCTCGAACGTGGAGTCCGTCCGGTTGTAGGAACGTCGGGCATCAGCCCCAAACAGGTAGAGGAGCTCTCGAAAATCGCTGCTGACAAGAAACTCGGTGCCATGATCGTCCCCAACTTTTCAGTCGGGGCGGTGTTGATGATGGAGTTCGCCAGGCAGGCTGCAGCAATGTTCGAGCACGTTGAGATTGTCGAGATGCATCACACTGGCAAGCACGATGCTCCTTCCGGAACTTCTATGCACACAGCCGGCAAGCTCGCTCTTGCTGAAAAGACTTTCAATAAGATGGAAGTCGAGGAAAAAGAACTGCTGGCCGGTTCGCGTGGGGGGGCGACTGCATCTGGAGTTCGCATCCATTCCCTCAGACTGCCGGGACTGATCTCGCATCAAGAAGTTATTTTTGGTGCCGACGGAGAGCTGCTCACAATCAGGCACGACAGTTTCAACACCAACTGTTTCCTCAAAGGCATTTTTCTGGCTGTCAAATCCGTAATGCAGTTGGATCGGCTTGTCGTCGGTCTCGACTCGGTGCTTCCGTTGGGAAGCAAACACTAGATCCATGGAGGTTCTTTGTTCATGAACGCTGCAAGACCTGTAACAGTCGCAATCCTTGGCGCTACCGGCAGAGTAGGGCAGGAGCTGCTTAAAGTTCTCGATCAGCGCGACTTTCCCCTCAAAGAGCTGCGTCTTCTTGCCAGTGCCAGATCGAAAGACAACACAATCGAGTACAAAGGCAAAGCCTATCCCGTGCAAGAACCTTCGGCTGAAGCCTTCAAAGGGGTAGATATCGTGCTCGCTTCAGCAGGTCAGGAGATCAGCGAGAAGTGGACTCCGATTGCGGTCGAACAAGGAGCCTGCGTAATCGACAATTCGAACGCTTACCGCATGGACCCCACGGTACCGCTGGTGGTGCCTGAAGTAAACGGTGAAGCGCTGAAACATCATAAAGGTATCATCGCCAATCCCAATTGTTCCACAGCACAACTGGTGCCTCCGCTGAAACAGTTGCATGAATTGGCGGGTTTGAAACGAGTGATCGTTTCAACCTATCAATCCGTCAGTGGCGCCGGTAAAGAAGCTATGGACGAGCTGGAGAACCAGACCCGCGCGCTCGTCACCGGAGAGGATTATCCGGCGCAAGTCTTTCAGCGCCAGATCGCTTTCAACTTGATCCCTCACATCGACAAGTTCCTCGACAACGGATATACGAAAGAGGAAATGAAAATCGTCCATGAAACACGCAAGATCCTGTCGCTGCCCAATCTGCCTATCACATGCACGGCTGTGCGAGTGCCGGTAGCGATCTCGCATAGTGAAGCGGTGACTGTCGATCTCGAACGAAAAGTGAGCTGCGAGCAGGTTCGCGAAGCGTTTGCAGAGAGTCCGATCATCGAAGTCTGGGATAATCCTGAAGAAGGAATCTACCCCACACCACTCGATGCCGCCGGTCAGGACCCTGTCTATATCGGACGAGTCCGCTACGACACTTCCTCAGAAAATGGCATCAACTTCTGGGTCGTTGCCGACAATCTGCGCATCGGCGCCGCACTGAATGCGGTGCGCATTGCCGAATATCTCGTGGCCCACAACTTGCTGCGCCAGACCGTGGCGAGCTAGCGTTTCTCTCACTGTTCGGAGTGATTCATTGTTCGGAGCTGATTATGATTAGAACGGATCGACCCCCATTCGGCAGATTGCTTACAGCGATGGTGACACCGTTCGACGATCAGTTGAAACTCGATCACAAAGCGATTGTGCGCCTGACCGAACATCTGATTGAAACGGGCAGTGAAACAATCGTTGTGGCAGGCACCACCGGCGAGAGCCCGACGCTGGAAGAGGCGGAAAAAATGGAATTGCTGCGTGCTGTGATCAAGGCTGCGACCGGCAAGGTGAAGATCATTATGGGCACCGGATACAATGACACCGTCAAGACAGCTAAAGCATCGAAAGAAGCAGAGCACGCCGGAGCTGATGGTATCCTGGTAGTGGTGCCTTATTACAACAAGCCCAGCCAGCAAGGCATGCTGCGGCATTTTGAAACCGTGGCCCAAGCGACTGCACTGCCGATCATCGTTTACAATATTCCCGGACGCACCGGTGTGAACATAACGGCGGAAACAACATTGGAACTGGCGCAACGCGTTCCAACTATTCATGCGCTCAAAGATTCTACAGGCAGCGTGGAGCAATCCGCCGAAATCGCCGGCAAGGCGCGCGATGATTTTCGTGTGTACTCGGGCGATGATTACCTGACGTTGCCGTTCCTCTCCATTGGAGCCAGCGGTATAGTCAGCGTCGCCAGTCACTTTTCCGGCATGCAGATCAGCAAGATGATCGACAGCTTCTTTGCCGGCAAGCTCGACGAAGCCCGTGCGATTCACTACGAGTTGCTGCCTTTGTTCAAAGGATTGTTTGCGGCGCCTAATCCGACCTGCACCAAATACGGTTTGTCGAAGCTAGGCATTTGTTCTGAGAACCTGCGTCTGCCACTTTTGCCTCTGGAGTCGACGCAGAAAGCGGCTATGGACGGTATTTTGAAGCAGTGCAACATTATTGCCGAATTTTCGCGCGCGTGAGATAGTCCAGGAGTGAGATATTGCGTTTTTCTCTTACCAGTAAATTTCCAGCACCAATGTCGGGCGCTTCGCAACGGCGGGCTCCTGCCCGCCGCACAAAGGCCACCTACACTAGTACCGGCAACCCCAGCAATTCCCTAGAATGTGTCGTTAGTATACCATACATATATATGGCGTGTCAAGTGAGGAGAAACTCAATTTGTGACCGATCGCAATATAGATAGTCGCAGTGAGATAGATAGATAGTCCAGGTGTGCGGACGCACACTAGTCCAGGAGTGTTGAGTGGTATCGGAAGGTAATCGAGCAGGGGCAAAACCAGCACCAGCGAAGGCGACTCCAAGCCGGAGCGACCCTGGCACGAACGTTTTGCGAGTGATTCCACTGGGTGGGCTCGGCGAGATCGGCAAAAACACGATGGTGCTCGCCTGCGGCAACGACATGATTCTGGTCGACGCCGGGCTGGCGTTCCCCTCTGAAGACATGCTCGGTGTCGACCTGGTGCTGCCCGACATCAGTTTTCTCGTTGAGAATCAGGACAAATTGCGCGGACTTGTGATCACGCATGGACACGAGGATCACATCGGCGGCATTCCTTTTATCCTGAAAGAGATCCCCATTCCGGTGATATACGGTCCCGCCCTTGCTCTTGGATTGCTCGAAGGCAAGCTGAAAGAAACGGGACTCTCGGATCGCACCACCATGCGCAAAGTGAAACCCCGACAGCAGGTGCGCATCGGATGTTTCACCATCGACTTCATTCGCTGCACGCACTCGATCGCCGACTCATTCAGCTTGATCATCGGCACTCCGGTCGGAAAGCTGATCCACACCGGCGACTTCAAATTTGATTTCACCCCCATCGATGGTGAGCTGTCTGATATCGCCAGCCTGACTGCAGCAGCAGATGAAGGCGTGCTGCTGTTGATGAGCGACAGCACCAACACGGAGCGCGAGGGTTACGCACCATCAGAGCGCACTGTGTGGCTCAAGCTCAACGAAGTGTTCGCCAACGCCAAGCAGCGCATCATCGTCACCACTTTCGCCAGCAACGTGCATCGCGTTCGCCAGGTTTTGCAAGCGGCGATGAAATACGAGCGGCGCGTCGCCATCCTCGGGCGTTCGATGCTGAATCTGGCCGGTATTGCGCGAGAACTCGGTTATATGACTTTCCCCGACGGGCTGCTGCTGCCGGTCGATCAGATCAAGGATATGCCTCACAACAAAGTGGTGATCCTCACCACAGGCAGTCAGGGCGAGCCGCTGTCGGCCCTGAGCCGCATCGCCAACGACGAGCACAAACAGATCAAAATTGCCAAAGGCGACACGGTAATTATTTCGGCCACGCCGATTCCAGGCAACGAGCGACTGGTGGCAAACACTGTTAACTCACTGTTCCTGCGCGGTGCCGACGTCATTTACGGACGAGAAGCCGGAGTGCACGTTTCCGGACACGCGTGCAAAGAAGAGCAGAAATTGATGATCAATCTCTGCAAACCAAAGTTCTTCATGCCCATTCATGGTGAGTACCGCATGCTGGTCAAACACGGTGAACTGGCGGTGCAATGCGGTATAGACGAGAACAACATCTTCGTTATGGAGAACGGCGACGTTCTTGAAATGACCAAAGACAAAGGCCAAAAAACAGGGCACGTCAAAGCCGGCATCATCCTCGTCGACTCTTCACGCAATTGGCACATCAATGAGGAGATTGTGGAGGAACGCCGTCATCTCGCCGAAGATGGATTGGTCAGCATCGCCCTCACCGTAGACAATCAGAGGGACCTGCTCGATGATCCTGAGATCAGCCTGCGCGGCATCATCTTGCCACGCGGTCTGCCGCCCGAACAGTTCGTCGAAAAGATTCTGTCAGAGATCAAAGCGATCATCAGCGACAAAGCAGCGGTCGGCAAACTTTCCGATGACGATCTGCGCAACTATATGTTAGGCGCGCTCAACCGTTTCTTCAGCGATAAAATGCATGCCAGCCCGCTAGTGCAAGTGATCCTGCACAACGTGCAGAAACCACGGACAGAGCAACCGCCGCCCACTCTGAAATCGTCGGCATCATAAAAAACCTTCGGCGCAATCAACGGCACATGCTCAATTTCTAAACGGCGAGAAGCAAATCAATCGTCTGAATCGTAGTCACCGACATAACGATGAGCCCACCATGTGCCCCCCTGTTTGGCTTGTTTAGGCACCTTATCTGGTGTACGCAGAGCGTCATAGTCTAGCAAGACTACGCTGTGCGGTTCGCCCGGGCGTGGCACATAGCCGAGTTGATGTATGCCATGTTGGGAGAAGTCGTTGTCCCACAATTTGTAAGTGCCTTCCTGATCGATCATCGCATCGAACGCCTGAAGATCTTCGATGTGGACCGGTGTTCTTGCCCGTTCCTGAATGTAATAGGTGGCGGGACCGTCGGCCAGATCGATTGACTGCGGTTTCGTCAACATGCGTGCGTCAATCTCCCTCTCTCCCCACCATGGTGAAACGATTCGGCGAGATCCCCACTCCGGATTCCAGTCCTTATCGGTGATTTTGAGAATTCGGCGATCGGCCAGTTCGAGAACGACGCTGTCGGCTCCGCCGTCCATAATTTGCAACGCGGGAATTTTGAAGTGCTTCATTGCTGTGCCCATCGCTGAGAGATCGTGCATATCGCGAAGACGCTCAGAGGCGCGTGGGTCTAAAAGCAGATCAGAGACGCTCCTTGCTGCGAATCGCAGCTCTACAGGCTGAGACTCGCCAGGACTCACAGTTTCCGGCATGGCGGTAGAGAAGCGCAGGCGTCCATCGGTGGCTTGCGTCAACCACAAGCCTGGTTGGTTGGAAAGGAGCACCTGTTTCGACCGCATATCGTCAGGCAAAAGCGACTGATTGCACGAGGCCAGCAAGTCTGCCTTTGCCGCAAGCGTGTCGATCAGCGGCAGTCCCTCGCCGAGGTGCTGCACGAGAAGGTTTTGCTCAGGACCTAGCTGTCCGGATGCAGCCACTTCGCGCACCGGCACGTACATATATGATTGAGGCGACTGTCGCAACGTTTCAGCCACCGGAAGGGTGGGATCTACAAGCTGGAACTCTCTGGCTGTGGCGCCAGGGAAATTTCGCTGAATCCCGGTTGCGGCAATTCTTCTTTCCGTTTGTTCGGCCCCCTGTTCAAGTCCGGAGGCCGGCTGTGCAGCAGCATCAGTACCATCAGTACCCGCTACATTGGCAGTGGTTCCGGCTCCGGCATTTGCGACGGTTCGAGCTTCGATCTTCGGCGCCATCGAGGCATTGACTATACCGCCCGGAGCTGCGGCGACCATATCGGTCACTCCTGTCCAGAAGGCATGGTTGACCACTTTGCCCAGGTCGAAATCTTCATGAGCAGCTTGCTGGCGCCTGATTTCCTCGACACTGCCGGAGGAGATGCCGAATACACCGCTGGTAGCCACCGTGGCGACGAACTTGTTCTTAAGCGCGCCGGTTGCGCCCAACTTGCCCAGTGCTCCGTAAGCCAGCCCGAATGTAACCACGTCCGACGCCATGGAGGCAGGATCGAACATGCCTCCGAGGGTGCGTTGGGCGCCGAGAGCGGCGCTGTAGTCGCCGGTTTTCGCATCCAAATAGGTCTGTCTCGACAGGGTCAGCTCGGCTGCGCGCGAAGCCAGTCCCATGGAAACGCCTTTCACCGCTACGTTGTAGTTTCCCTTGCCGATCAGCTCGAACGAGCCTTTGAGCGCCAATCCCTTGGCCAAGCCCAATCCGGCATCGACTGCGGCTAGCCCCAGCGACTGATTCGGTTTGAAGCTGTCGGCTGCATACGCTGCTGCCGAGAGGGCATATCCGGTCTTGCCGGGCATGAAAAGGCCGGCTGTTTTGAGCATGCCAGCGCCATATCCATCGATTGTCGCTTCTGACGCCATGGCGTTGTGATCCGCCTCCGCCAGTTTTTGGGCTGTCAGCGCCAGACGTCCGGCAGTGGCGCTATCGCCTTTGTCTAGCGCCGCCTGGATTTCATGACTGAGCTCATTGACGTTCTCCAGCGAAGTGTTGCTGTGGGTCCAAAACTGCGTCGCACTGGACAAACCTCGCTGAAGCCAGCTCTGGTCAGCGGTTTGTTTAGCGTGCAGTTGAGCTTCTTCGCTTAACAGGTGGACGGCGTCCGAACCAGTTGCTGAAGGAGACCAACTCGGATCATGTCCGATTGAGTCGTATGCCACAGGGATAACCGCGAAACAAAGAGAGTCAACAATGCGAATTTAATATTTCCCAGGGTGAATCTCAATAGGGAAATTCCCATGGCAGATTAGAATCCCAGGTTTCTTGCGGGGATTACGAAACGCGGTTCGCACCAAATATGGTGGCACTTCGTCAGACCGCTACTTGCACCATACCGCACAGGCTGCATTTGCCTTCCGCTTTGACAATGGCGCCGCAGAACTTGCAGCTGCCATACGCATTGCGGGTCAGTTGTGCGTTGAACTGGTCGTCTGTTTCGATCAAAGCTTCCGATTCCGGAATGTCGATTGTTTTCCAAACACCTGAAATCAAACCCGTGGCACGGGTGCTCAGGTTGTCGGCTTCCGAATTGCGGCCGAGGGTTTTCAATAAATCAGCGTAGTGTTTGCTGACGCGCAAGGTATCAGGATGCTCGGCTCCCAGAGACTTGATGCGGATTTCGAGCGTGCGCTTGTAATATGGCTCTGCGTCCTGATATTTGCCCTGCACGTGATGCAGGCTGGCTAGATTGTGCAAGCAAATGGCGACGTTGGGATGCTCGGGGCCAAGCCCGTTTTCATAGATTTCTATGCATTTTAGCGTGTACGACTCTGCTTCCGAATAGCGTCCCATTAAATAGTGCAGCCCGGCCAGGTTGTTGGCAGTTACCGCGACTGCCGGATGGTTCGACCCAAGCACGCGCAGTTTACTCTGTAAAGACCGCCCCCAAGCCATTTCCGCCTGTCCGTATTTTTCCAGCCTGTACAAAGTTTCGCCGATGCGATCGAGCGAATGCACAAACCGGCTGTCTTCAGGGGCGAAACTCTCAGCGATATTCAGCGCCTGGTTCCACAAGCTCAGCGCGGTCGTGTAGTCCTCCACCGCGTACGCCCGCTCCGCCGAAGCGTTGTAGGTTTCCCAACCTTCCTGCTTGACCTCGACAGCAGTCTCAGCTGCTCCCTTAGCCGCTGCAGTCGGTCCTGCCATAGTCGCAGGCGGCACCAACTGTGGGGGCACCGCCATCGGCGCTTTGGTGCGCGCCCACTTGCCGGTGGCGACGCCATCGATGCAGCTCTTCAAATGAGTCGCTTCCGCCTCCCTGTGTGTCTTTTGCAAGAGGTCGGCGTAGCTGTCGAGCAAGCGCATCACGTCAGCGTCTTTGGCGCCTAGAAACTTGGTCTTGATGCTCATGGCAATTTTGTAGAGCGGCTCTGCCTGCCCGTATCGTTGTTGAGCGTGATAGACCATCGCCAGGTTGTGCGCCGCCATACCCACTTCCAGATGGTCATCGCCGCGCACTCGTTGGTAAATCTCAAGCGCCTGCTTGGCTGGCCGTTCCGCTTGCCGGAACTTGCCCTGGTACCAGTACACCTCCGCCAATCCTTCAAAGGTCAACGCCAACCTCTGGTCGACTGGACCAAACTCTTCAGCCTCCTGCAAGGCTGCCTGCCACATCGTTTCGGCATAGTCGTAATTGCCGTCTCGGACAGCGTTTTCAGCTAGAGCGTAATATCTCTGCCAGTCCGTTTCCATCGTTGATCCTCTCACAAGCACCCCGAAGTTCCGATAGTGGTGTAGACCGCTCGGCGTTTGGGAAGAAGCACATTTCTACTATGCCTCATTTGTCGTCAATTATCCCGGCTAAACTTAATTAATCGCTCTGTCGGCTTCGTCCCTCGCCGCCTCCGCTCTGAGTTTCGCTTCGGCTACGACCCATTCGACTCCGCTTCGCTGCGCTCGGGGCAGGCTCTCCTCGCCGCCTGGCCTGCGCTTACTGCTGCGACAATCATGGCCATTTTTAGTCTCGGCGTTCAGTCCGTCTGGTATAAGAAAGGCATTGAGTTTTCGTGTGTTCGGTGGGAACAGAGGAGATCTGCGGTGAAACACTATCCGATCTTGGCCATGGCGATGACGACGCTGCTCGCGAGCCAGGCGTTGGCGGCAGGAGCTGAATATCCTGAGTATACGAAGAAAGAGCTTTTCGCAAAGAACGATCTGCGGGGAGGGCAAGCGCCGGCTTTGCAGGTACAGAGCTGGTTGACGGGAGCGGCGCCCGACACAAAGGGAAAGGTCGTTCTGATTGACTTCTGGGCGACCTGGTGTCCGCCATGCCGCGCATTGATTCCTGAATTGAATCAGTACAAGAGGAAATTTGGCGATGATCTCGTAATCATTGGTATCAGCGACGAGCCCGAAGCAAGGGTGAAGACCTTTATGGAGAAAGAGCGGATGGAATACAACGTCGCAGTTGATCCAAGCGCGAAAATGAAACACGAAATCGGCATCAGTGGCATTCCGAACGTACTGGTGATCTCGCCTGATAATGTTGTTCGCTGGCAGGGCTTTCCTGGCGTGGCATCAGATCGACTGACGGAGGAAAAAATCAGTCAGATTATCACTGCAAGCAAAGCGCATTAATCGGTGATGTGCCACTGTATTTGGTGCAATGTCCTTTGTTGACGGCGAGCGATTTGCCAACTGCTTTCCAGGGATTAATAGCAATGTTGGTGGCTCAAGCAGGCGTGGCGATGGCCGATCGAGAGAGACAAATATTTCAGCTGCCATCGAGTTTTCGCGAGAGGGCTACGATTGGTGGAATTGTCGTTGCGCTCATGCTCGGGCTGGGGTTCGTTACTTGGAACCTGGTGGAGGGATCGGAACGCGGCCTCAAGGATCTGAGGAACGTCAGGATCGCCAGTATCTCGGATCCAAAAGTAAACAGTGACATCGTGGAGCGGCGCACCGCCGACGACCAGGTGCGCAGTGATTGCCTGCGCCACTCACAGGCGATCGTACTGTCCTATAAAGGTGTGCCGGTGACTGATGATGGGCTGAAGTATTTGGGTCAGATGAAACATCTTGTCAATCTTAGCCTTAGTGGAACAGACGTGACTGATGAAGGATTGAGCAGAATAACGCAGCTGCCTTTGGTTGACCTGGGCATCGATGGAACGCAAATTGGCGACACCGGAATAATGATCATCTCTCGAATGAAGACGCTGACGCGACTTGATCTTGGAGATACGGCTGTAACATCCAATGGTATTTGCATGCTCAAGCAACTGCCTGCACTTAAAGCTCTGAATATATCCGGTGATAAGGTGCATAACGACGGGATCAAATGCCTTTCGGAGATCAAAACCCTGTCGGATCTGGATATGGAATCCTGCGAACTGACCGAAGACGGATTGCATTACCTGACAAAATTGCCGGCGCTCGTTGTGCTGCGGTTGGGAAAAATCAAACTGACCGACGTCGGTGCAAAAGTATTAGGCTCATTGACGGCACTGCGTGATCTCGATCTTAAGGAATCCGATCTTACCGATCAGGGGTTGAAAGAGATCTGCTCGATCAAGCAGCTGCAAAAGGTGAATCTAAGCAACACCCACATTACTGACAAGGGACTGAGTTATCTGCGCAACATGCACAGTCTCACAGAAGTAGTTGTCGAGAATTGTCCTGGTGTCACTGAGCCAGGCATCGCCAAATTGAAAGCTTCGCTGCCGGGTGCTTACATCAAGCACAACCGGCCCTGGCGGCAAATCTCAGGCGAGGAACTGATCGGAAAATTCTTCGACAGAAACCGTGTCGCTCCCCCGCGCGCACTTCGTCGCAAGGCCCAGCCTTAGCTCTATCTTCGCCCCACTCCTGTCATCTCGACCGGAGCGAACGAGTGAGCGCACATATGGTCAACATGGATTCTTGGAAATTCTAGAAACCGTGTCCCAAGAATTTTCGACGGAAAATCTTAGAGGTCTGGGAACACGGATTCTTGGAAAATCTAGAAACCCTGGCCCTAAG
>Ga0182024_10020277_pt1 | contig 12166 bp, 9 predicted proteins | sample P32metaG_FD_120480 | JGI IMG/M metagenome (GOLD analysis project Ga0182024, IMG submission 120480) | Permafrost microbial communities from Stordalen Mire, Sweden - P3-2 metaG (Illumina Assembly) | ecosystem: Environmental > Terrestrial > Soil > Wetlands > Permafrost | place: Sweden: Stordalen...
AGTCGGTGATGTCGAACGTGAAGGCGTCATACCCGCCCTTGTGCTGGCCGACGGCCTTGCCGTTGACGGTGACATCGGCCTGCCAGTCCACCGCCCCGAAGTGAAGCAGCAGGCGCTTGCCGCCGGAGAGATCGGGCGCGGCGAAGCTCCGCCGGTACCACAGCCGGTCGGTGGCCCTGAGCGGCTTGCGAACGCCCGACAACGCCGATTCTATCGGGTACGGGACCAGGATCTGCCCGTCGAAATGCTCGGGCACGGCAGCGTCCTTCTCGGTGATGGCGTAATCCCAAAGACCGTTGAGGTTGACCCATTCCTTCCGCTCCAGTTGCGGCCGAGGGTATTCCGGCAGCGGATGGGCCGGATCGACCTTGTCCGCCCATTGCGTCATCAGGCTGCCGGGAACCGGCTTCCACTCGGCCCGCGCGGGCTTGGAAGAAATGCTGAGAACGGTGAGTAAGGTAATCATTGCCGTGGCGTCAGACAGGAGGGGTTGGAATTTCATGGGCCAGATCTCTCCGGATTTCGATTTTGATCAGTTGGTCGCTCTCTGCAACCGGGCCCATGATAACCGCGATGGCGCTGGCTGCACTTCCAGCTTGCCCGTTTTTCGTTTAGCGGCTGTTCCGCAGGAACGCACACCGCGCCCGACCGCCGATTGCCACCCTGATTTGTCGTACATCTCGGCCCCATCACTTCCGAATTGGATGAGGCTATTCGCATCAATTCCTTTGAAATGACCACGCTATCATCTGAAATTGCGGCACGTCCAGCAAAACTCATTTGAACGACAAGGAGATCGTCATGCTCCGAAAAATCGTGGGAACAACCAATGATCCGGCCCTGCTGATTCTCCGCCTGGTGCTCGGCGTCGTCTTCTTTGCGCACGGCGCTCAAAAAGTGCTCGGCTGGTTCGGCGGGTATGGCTTCAGCGGCACCTTGAACTTCTTCACCCATAACATGGGCATCCCCGCGCCGCTTGCGGTCCTGGCGTTTGCCGCCGAGTTCCTCGGCGGGATCGGACTGATCATCGGCCTGCTGGGCCGCATCGCCGCCTTGGGCATCCTCGTCAATATGGTGGTCGCCATCGTCATGGTCCACGCCCGCAACGGGTTCTTCATGAACTGGTCGGGCACCCAAGCCGGCGAAGGCTTCGAGTACCATCTGCTGGCCATCGCCATCGCCGCGGCAATCCTGCTCAAGGGCTCAGGCGCCCTGTCCGTGGATAAGGCCCTGGCGAGAGCACCCGCGAAGGGCCCGGGAATCCGTGCATAATCGGAACGGTCCTCGAACCGATCATGCATGTTTTTAGCGCCATCGCGGGGATGGCGCTCAAAGCGATGCTTTGGTCGTCAGTCATAGCAGGGTCCGCAGTGAGCCTGGGAATTAATTCGTGGCACGGCCGTCCCGGCTGTGTTTTTGGGTCCAAAACACAGGCGGGGACGCGCGGGGACGCCTGTGCTACAAAGAATTCCCAGCCTCAGTGCGGACCGCTATTCGCGATGTGTAACAAACCGCACGACTTCTTAGCCGTAGCCCGGTCGTCCCTTCGGGACGGGGAGAAAAAACCCATCCCGGGATGGCGCTAAAAAGAGCGTTGTGAGGACCCTTGACTCCCTGCAATGCTCTGGTTGTCAGCCCGGTCTTCGAGTATGCAATAGCCGGTCTCCTCCAAACCGGAATTGCATATGCGAATGTCCCTGCTCGCGGTCCTGTCAGCGATCATCGTTTTCCTTTTCCCCGGCCCCCAAGCTTGCGCCGCCGAGCGGCCGCCCAACATCATTTTCATCCTCGCCGACGACCTGGGTTATGGCGACCTCGGCGTCACCTACCAGAACAGCCGCGATCCCTCCAAGGCGCGGTTCTCGACGCCGCACCTGGACCAGGTGGCCGCACAGGGAATGCTGCTGCGCCAGCATTACACCAGCTCACCTGTCTGCGCCCCGGCCAGGGCATCGCTGCTGCTCGGGCAGCACCAGGGCGATTGCCCGATCCGCGACAACCAGTTCGACAAGGCCCTGCCCAACAACCACACCCTGGCCACCGTCCTGAAAGCGGCCGGCTATCACACCGTCGCGATCGGGAAATGGGGCTTGCAGGGGGGGCAAGCGGAGAAGCCGAGCTATCCGGGGCACCCGCTACGGCACGGCTTCGATGAGTTCTTCGGCTTCCTGGAGCACGTCTCGGGTCACGTCTATTACCACGACGCCGCTCATCCGCTCCGCGAAAACTACAACGATGTGACTGGCGACTACCTCAACATCTACTCTACCGACCTGTTCACCGCGCGGGCCAAAAAGTTCATCGCCGAGCACGAGGCGGCCACGCCGGATAAGCCGTTTATCATGTACCTGGCTTACACGGCAATCCACAACGCCCTGCAGGTCCCCGGCGGCCCCTACCCGGCAGGCGGCGGGAAGACCGGCGGGTTGCAATGGCCGCTGGCGCCTACACCGCAAACCAAAGACACCTGGATCGTCCCGGCATACGCCAACGCAACGTTCACCGCGGCCGACGGCACGATCAAGCCGTGGACCGACCCCATGAAGCGTTACGCCACCATGGCCCGCCGACTCGATGACGGCGTCGGCGACATCCTGCAATTGCTCCGCGACCTGGGCATCGACTCCAGCACCCTGGTCGTCTTCACCTCCGACAACGGCCCGGCCAACGAAAACGGCAGCGACCCGCGCCTCTTCGATTCCTGGGGCCCCTTCGACGGCTTCAAACGCGACTGCTGGGAAGGCGGCGTCCGCGAGCCCACCCTCGTCCGCTGGCCCGGCCATGTCCCTGCCGGGAAAGTCAGCGACCAACTCTCCGGCTTCTGGGACTGGATGCCCACGCTGGCCGACGCCGCCGGCCTCACCGCCCCCGCCCAATCCGACGGCGTCTCCCTCATGCCCACCCTGCTCGGTGAAGGCACCCAGCGCACTCGCGGCTATGCCTACGTCGAATACTTTTTCAAAGGCGCCCAACCCGCAAGCGCCGACGTTTTCCGGCGCAAGGGCGTCACCGGCCGCGGCCAGCAGCAGATCCTCCGCATGGGCGATTTCGTCGGCATCCGCACACAGATCAAGTCCGCCGCCGACCCCCTGCGGCTCTATAACGTCATGACCGACCCCCACGAAGACCACGACCTGGCTGCCGACCCGGCTTACGCAGACATCCTCAAGCGCGTGCGCGACGAGTTGTGCTCCGTGCATCGCCCCGACGCCAGCGCGCCGCGCCCCTACGACGATGAGCCGCTCCCCGCTGTCTCGGCAAAAGTAACGCCCGGCGTGGTGGACGCCGAGGCGTATGAAGGCCGTTGGCCGTGGGTGCCGGATTTTGACGCCCTCACCCCCGCGCGCAAGTCGCGCGTCCCCGGCCTCGACCTCACTGCACGCACCCGCGACGAAAACATCGGCATTAAATTCAGCGGCTACCTCCAGATACCCGCCGCCGGCGAATACACCTTCTATCTGTCATCCGATTCCGGCGCCCAGTTCTGGGTCAACGACGCACACGTGATCGATGACGATTTCAACCACAACGGCTCCGAAGTCCCGGCGAAAGTGGTCCTCGCCGCCGGGCTGCACCCGTTCCACTTGTTCTATCGCCACGCCGCCGGGGCGATGCGCCTGGAACTGAAGTACGCCGGGCCGGGGATTGAGAAGCAGGCGGTGCCGGTCGGCGCGTTTGCCGGGCCGGAGTAGGTCCCGCGCCGGGGTGCAATGACCTTGGGGATCGTTAGTGCCGCCGGTGCCCCCACCGGCGGTTACGCGGCGCCAGGAGCTTTCCGCCGGTGAGGGCACCGGCGGCACTTGAGAAGTTCTCACGGTCGGTGTGGACGGATTCACCGCATCTGAAAAGTCGCTCGATGAACAAGATCCAATACACCGCGATGACCGACCCGTCCCACAGCGACACGGTCCTGGCCATGATGCATGGACTCTATGCCGAGGACCCATCGGCATCAAAGCCCGATCACGGTCGATTCCCCGAAACGATCCGGTTCCTGCTGGCCAGGCCGGAGATGGGTCGGATCGTCCTGTTCAACGATGGGCAGTCGGTCCATGGTTATTCGATCCTGATTCCATTTTGGAGCAACGAGTACGGCGGTGTCGTCTTGTTCGTTGACGAGCTCTACGTGGTCGCGCAGTCGCGAGGACGTGGAATCGGGCGTGGGCTATTTGAATTCATCGCCCGAGAACGTCCCTTCGACGCCGTGGCGGTGTTTCTCGAAGTCTCGCCGACGAACCAACGGGCGCAAAAGCTCTACCAGTCGCTAGGTTTTCTGAAACGGCCACACGCCACCCTCGCGTACCGTCTGCCCGCGCGAACGCCGGAATGACTGCACACTACTCGTGCACGCCTGTTCCCGCGGCCACATGCTTAACCGCCGGCGCCTCGATCATCATGTGGGCCCCGGCTTTTCCCTTGCCGTAGTAGTCGGGCAGGGTGCCGATGCGGCGGAAGCCGTGCCGTTCGTAGAGACGGACGGCACCGGCATTCTCCGGCTCCACTTCCAGGTAGACCCGGCGCGCCCCTCGCGAAAAGAGGGCCTCGAGCATGGCCGCCAGGAGCTTATCTCCGATCTTTTGGCCGCGGGCATGGCCGTGCACCGCGAGGCTATAGATCCGCCCCGACACGCCCTTCTTGTGCTGGCGCAGGAGGGCGATCCCTTCACCGACGATCGCGCCGCCCTGCTCGGCGACCAGGAAGACGGCACTCCGCCGCTGCTGCAGATACTGCAACTGGCGTTTCTTCAGGCTGACGCTCGGGCTGAAGCACGCCCGTTCCAGTTCCACGGCGGCCGTCACGTCCGATTTGTCGGCCACGCGCACGGTGACCGGCAATGGCCGTGTGCCCGCAAGGCGTGGCAGGTGCGCCTCGGCCGACTGCTCGCCCGGCTGGGCTGGTGCCGATACCAGGGCTGACACGGCCGGCTGGCGGTGCAGCATGTATTTTTGCAGCAACTTGACCGGACGGTAGCTCATCTTGGTCCATGCTAACGTTTCCAGGCCCCAGTCGTCACCCACGTTCACCAGGGGACGGTCGGCCCAATGAGAGCGGCAGAATTCGCTGAAGATGAACTGGGCCAGCCCTTTCACCGTTAAATCGGTCTTTTCGATGGTGATGCTGCTCTGGTCGCGGCCGACGTACTCGCCGAAGGTGAACCCGCGAATGGCAAAGCCGTCGGCGTCGACCGGGAGAGTTGCTGCATGGGCGACCCCTTCTGCCGCGAAGGGCAAGCCCAGCGGGACAGGCCTGTCGGGCCCTCCCCGGACGTAGACGACCATGCCCTTGATTCCCAGTGCCTCGGCGGACTCAAGGCACAGGTCGGTAGCGGTGGCTTCCTTGAGTCGCTTGGCCGCGCCGGCATCGGGGCCGGCGAGCTCCTCGACGTGCTGCGTGTCCTGGTGGGCCTTCCACTGCTCCAGCAATTGCCGGCAGCCGGCCAGGTGGCGCTGGGCGCAGTAGGGCTCGACGCGATGCTGGTAGTTGCGGAGGAAGCGGTTTTTCGCCTGCCGCTTGCTGGCCAGGTCGCCGCCGGCCAGGTCGATCATGCGGTTCACGTCGTAAACGTAATCGAAGCCCATGGGGTCGGCGATCAGGCCGCCGCGATCGAAGCGAAGGAGCAGTTCGTCGCTGGCATATTCGACGCGGGATTTGTGGGGCACGCCGTGTTCGGCGTTGTATGCGTCCATGAGCTCGAACGCCGCCGCCAGGGCGCGGTCGCCGCCGGTGTCGCCGATGGGAGGCAGGAGCAGGGTGAGGTCACCGGTGCCGTTGGCGAAGACGCACAGGTGCTCATCGATCTTCTTCCAGAGGATGCGCAAGCTGTTGCGCCACGTGAAGAGTTGGGAAAAGGTATAATCCGAGAGGGGTTCGGCCAGTGAGGTGAAATAAGGAGTCAGGACGTCCCGGTCGGTCAGCTCGACCGGCCGCAGGCCCCAACCCAGGAATGGGTCATCGTCCATAAAAGCGACGGTTTCCTCCGAAACGTTGCCCGGCCCACAGCCCATTAACCGTGTTGCTTCGGGCACGATGCGATCCAGGTCCCGGCCATCCATGCATCTCAGGACCACGGCACTTGCGGCTCTCAAGTCCCGCTCGAACTTGAACTAACGCTGCCCCCGAGGTGCGGGTTTTGGGCCGGTGTGCCGCCGGATCGTATTTCTGTTTGTCATTGAAACGAGCAAGCGACAGCTCGCCCCACGCGGAAAGCGCGAATCGGGCGGCGGGCGAGCTGTCGCTCGCCGGTGGCGTGTCCTTGCCAAGGGGATCGAAGGGTGCCGGCCGCGGATCGCAAATACACAGCATATTGTTATGGCTTATACCATGGCACCCACCGGTGGTGTAAACAAAAATCCGACTGGAAGCGCGAATTCTTTGCCGGCTGTCCGGGCTCGCTCACGGTTGGCGATGTCCTGCCGTCTATATCGACCGGCCTTGGAGTTGGGTGAAAAAAAGTCGCCCCATCCAGGAGGATTTATCACCGCGGCGGAGGATTTATCAAATGTCGAGGCGATAGCGGCATTTTTCCGTCTCGCCGCGCTGGAACAGCGGGTCTTCCGGCGGCACCGGGACAACATCGACCAGTTGGCCCCCCAACCGCTCGCAGGTGCGCCGCGAGGCGAGGTTATCGGGGTTGCAGGTGATCCACAGCGGACGCAGACTGTGCCGGCGGGCCAGCGGCAACAGCAGCCGGCAGGCTCGTTCGGCGTAGTGGTGACCGCGGGCCGGTGGGTAAACGTGGTATCCGAAGTGCCCGTAATACAATTGCAGTGTCGGCCAAGTCCCGACACGCAATCCCACCCCGCCGGCGATCCGCAACGGCGGCGGCTCGCCCGCGCCGCGCGGGCCGTGACGTAGCATCATCCAGAAATGGTATGTCGGCGCTTTGTTGCGGGCGGGATCGCCCGGCTCGTGACCCAGCGGGGCAGACGAGAGGAACTGTTCGAGTTGCCCGCGCGTGAGCCGGGCCTCGCAGGGCGCATCGCGCAGGGTCATGGGGTGGCGGCAGGCGTCGAGCACTTCCTCCGCCCAACGCAGTTGTGGCGGCACCAATTCCAACTCGCCGTCGACCAGCGGGCCGGGGTCATGGAAGGAGGAGCGTCGGAAAAGAAAAGAAAGCAAGTCCAGTCTTCATTGCAGCAAGCTGCCGGGCTTAAACAAATCAGCGGCTCGCACAAACAGCACCACCAGCCCGGCGATGGTCGCCACCAGCCCAATAGCTGCAAGAACGGTGTAAACGTTGCTGGTCGGCTTGACCTCTCGGATTTGCGGATTCCCGCCGGAGATACGACTCATGGGATAACTCCCGGTTCAGTTTCAATGTCGGCACGGACAAACTACGGGCGGCGTCCTGCCGTGATTATTGCCAGTTCGAAACAACCGTGCTGCCCTTCTGGACGGCTTGGACGTTGGGGCCGTTGAGGTGGCCCGACGCCTCGTTGGGATTGACCGAATCAATTATGAGATAGCCCAGAAACTGCCGCCCGGTCGAATCGGTCACGTTGAACTTGGCACCCTTGCTGACGCTGTCGGCGCTTCCCACGGAGACGGTCGCATAAGAGACTTCGCCGACCTGGAACTTGTTCTTCACCACGCCACGGATGGTCACGTTGGTGGGAACGGCGGGGACCACACCTGGGGCGGCAGCACCTGGCGCGGCGGGAGTGCCGGGTGCCACTGGCCGAACGGGCGCATGAACGATCTGGTCCCGGGCGCTTGCCAACTCAGTTTCCAGGGCCGCGACCTGTTCCTTTGAATAGTTCAGTTCCCGCGTGATGGAATCGATCCGGTTATTGAGATCGGACAAGGCTATCCCGGATTCGTTGTACTTTTTCTCCAGCTCGTCGCTGCGCGTCCGCAGGGCGACATCGACGTCGTTTTGCGCCTTGATGGCGTCCTGGGCCTCCTTGAGGGCGTTGGCAAGCGTGGTAAGCTGGGTATCCGCGACAGCTTTGGCGGCGGTTACCGTCGCCAGCGAAGTCTGGAGAGTGGCCACGCTGCTCTCGAGGGATTGCTTGGCGGCGGCCAGGGCATTCGCCCGATTGTTGGCTTCAACGTTGGCGGCTTCCTTCTCGGCGATCACCTGGCTGCTCTTGATCCGCTCGGCGTCCCTCTCATCATTGGCCAGCTTGGCAGCGGCCTTGGCATTGATGGTTTGTGTTTTGAAGTCCTCCACCTTGTTCACAAACACGACCATGCCGGCAACCAGCAGCAGCGTAACCACGACATGAAGAACGACGAATACTTTGGTGAGGGCGCTCAAGGGGCACTCCTTAGACTATGCTGTCCGCCGAAGGTGGAAGAAACGGTCGCGCATGAACGGGCGCTGGATCGATCAAAACGGATGCGTGTTTGGGGCAAAAAGCGGGAAATAACGCTGACGGCCAGTAAGGGGAATCACTCCACCGCGTCTGCCGCCGAAGCAAGGCAAGCCCGCCACTGCGGCCACTAACACGATTATCATACTAGCTTTGAGGCCGTAGGTGTCAAGCTTTTCTTGTGATTCGGTGGCACAGGCGTCTCGCCTGTGTCGGCGTGCGGCGAACCACAAGGGGCCACAGCCGGGACGGCTATGCTACGAAAACACAAACGCGCCGTAGGTCTCGCCATTCTTCAGTCGTTCCCCGCCGGGCGCTTCTCGGGCGGAGTGAGCTGGAGGATGGCGGCCGCGGCGGCAATGCGGACGTCGGGGTCTTTGTCGTTCAACAGGTCGCGCAACACCGGCTGTGCGTCGGTCCGGCCGATCGCGCCGAGCGCTAAAGCCGCGAGCACACGGAGCTTGGGGTCGGTCTCGCGAACCCCATCCATGGCGATGGGGAAACCGATGTCATACGCGCCGCCCCCCAGCATCGCCATGCCCCGGGCCGCGACCAACTTCACATCCATATCGATGCCCGTGATCTCAGGACGGATGTTCTGGCTGACGTTCGGGTCGTGCGTGGACGCCAGCCCCAGTATGGCGATCATCTGGTCGTCGCGGTAGTGGCTTTTGATCAGCCCGGCGAGGTCTTCAGCGCCCACCATATCGCCGAGACGCCACAGCGCTTCGCTCGCTTGCTGGCGGACGGCCGGGTTGGGGTCCTTGCGCAGCACCATCAGGATCTTGGTCGCGCTGGTTTCGCCCATTCGTCCCAAGGCCATGGCAGTCATGCCGCGAATGTGCGGGTCGGTGTCGCGAGCGAAGGTTTCGAAGTCGTGGCTGAAGGTGTAGTCGCCCAAGCGGTGCAGTGCGAACCGCGCCGCAATCCGGACGAATGCGTTTTTATCATCGACCAGCCCGCGCAGCGTGCCGCGGGCGACCTTGAGTCGCAGTTCGCCAACTGCCATCGCGCCGGCATAGCGGACCACGGGTGAGCCGTCATTCAGGGCGGTCAGGTAATCGGCGGTCGCGGACACTCCGACGACCTCGCGTTCTTCCTCGATGGCATGGACGCGGAGGATCGGTTCCGGCGACTTGGCTTCGTCGGCCAATTCCTTCCGGGCTGCCTCCTGTAATGCCGGGTCCAGCGGCATGACCTTTTCCACGGGCGGGCGCCTCTCCATCGGCTGTTCCGTCGGCGTATATCCGACCTCCCGATGGACCGGCGGACAGCCTGTCAGGAACAATAGCGCGCCGGCCAGGAGCAGCGCCGTAGTGGGTATCCTGAGCTTGTCGAAGGGGCCGAATCGCACATCGCAAGTTGGTAGCATCTGTCTCATCTCCGCATTCGTTATGGGGGAAGAGTAGTGATTGAAGGCCCTTGATTCCAGTCACGCGTTCGGCCGGGAGCGGCGCCTCGGCTTTCAGCAACGCCTCAAGCCCGCTTCCTCGCCATCCACCATCGGATAGCACCGGCCACCGCCATGATCCCGGCAGCCGCCGCACATATATCGGCAAAGAGGTCGCCCCGGTGCGTGTAAAAGGTGGTTCGGTGGTCCAGTGGCAGCGTCGCAATCTTGCTTCCTTCCGTGCCCGCCGGGGTCAGGTTATCCGGGTCGATCCGGCCCGTCGAGTCAATAAAACCGCTGATCCCGGTATTGACGCTGCGGGCCGTCGGGGCGCGGTTCTCAATGCTGCGGAAGACGGCGGCCTGCAAGTGCTGTGGCATTTCATTGGCCTTGAACCACCCGTCGTTGGTGAGGTTGACGATGAAATCCGCCTGCTTGGGCCCGTCCCCGCCCGGCGGCCGGAACATCCACGCCACCAGCGGCCCGTCAATGTCCTCGAAGCAGATCGGCGTGACGAATCGCCAAGGCTCGCCGGGCTGCGAAGCCTGCCCTGGACCACTGGAAGGGTTCAGCCGAGACAGCGTGAAAACCGTGGCGTGCCGCGGGTCGCCGGCGTGGAGTTGATAGTCTTCCATGTCCGGGGGGCCAAACGAAATGAGCAGGTGATAGAGCGGGGGGACGGTGTCCTTGAACGGGATGTACTCACCGAAGGGGACGCGGTGGATTTTATCATATCGGACGTCCGACTGACGTCCGTCGCGACCGTAGAAATAGGCGCTGTTGCGCCGGTCGGCGGCATAGGGCCCGGTGGGCCGGTTATGGAAATCGCCCGCATACTCAGCGCCGATGAGGAAGGCCGCCTGCCACGTTCTGGCCATCTCCCCGATCCGTTCGTGGACCAGATCGAGGAAATCGCCCCACTCGGACCCTTTCCAGATTTCGCGGTCCTCCTTGCCGATGGGCGGCGCCATCGTTTCCGACCAGACCACCAGGTCGACATGCGTGTCCGGCCTCATCAGAGCGCGTTCGGTCGTCCGCAGATGGAAGTCGACCAACTGAGACGGGTCGGCACCCTTGTCGCCGGTGTTGCTCTGCGGGACATTGGACTGGACGACCATCACGCTCGGGCCGGGATAAGTCGTCTTCTGACCCAAGCGATACCAGCCGTAGACGAGCACGCCCAGCAGCAGGGCCAAGACGACCGCCCCGGCCGGCAGGAGGTTGCGCGAGCTGAAGCGGTTGATGACGAACAGGGCCACCCAGGCGTTGACCAGGGCGACGCAGAACGACACGCCGTAGACGCCGGTGATGTCGGCGATCTGGCAGGCGACGAGGGCCGGCGTTTGCGTATAGCCCAGGAAGAGCCAAGGCAACCCTCCGAAGGGCCAGGTGGCCCGCAGCCACTCGCTGACCGCCACCCAGACGACGGCGATGCCGAAAACCGACACGAGGGGTCGAAGGGCCGGGTGGTGGCGGAGTGCAGGCCACGATGGGTTCGACGGGTTCAACGGGTTCGACGGCTTCGACAAGCTCACCGCAGGCAAGCTCACCGCAGGCAAGCTCACCGCGGGTTGTTTAGTGTCATCGGTCGTTGCCGCTGCCCCAGCGCCCCAACCTGTTACGCCCGGCAAGAGCCCGGTCCCGCGGATCAGCCATCCCGCTGCCGCCCAGTAGGGGCCCAGAATGACCATCAATGCGATGGCCCCCGGGACGGTGACGAACACAAGCCACCACATGTTGGCGGCGAAGAACAGCACGCCGGCCAGCCAGCTCCAAAGCAGCGACCTGCCCTGCGTTTTGCAGGCGTTGAGCACGACCAGCCACGGCACCAGCCCGAACGGAGCGAGATAGAACTGCTTGATCGGCGCAAACGAAAGGCTCAGCAGGGCCACGCCCAGGAGGAGCAGCAGCAGCTTGACCCACGGGTTGGAAGTCGCAGGGTCTGCCGCCGGCGGCGCAGCCCCGGCGCGAAGAAAAGGCGTCTCCCGTGGTTTATTCACTCTGGCGCGGGTTCCCATGCTGGGATGATAGTCGAAGTCAGGCGGAAGATGACAGGGTGGGTGGAAGATGACAGGGTGACAAGGTGAGGGGGTGACAAGGTGACGACGAAGAGGAGCGAAATGACGGGTAACAAGGGACGAGAACGAATAGGGGGAACCCTCTGTCCCCTTTTGTTTTGTCACCTTGTCACCCTCTCACCTTGTCACCCCCTCACCTTTTCACCCCCTCACCCTTTCACCCCCTCACCTTGTCATCTTCCGCGCCTACTCCCCCCGAATCGCCGCCCGCGCTGCCCAGTACCCGCACATCCCATGAATGCCCCCTCCCGGCGGCGTCGAAGCCGAACAGAGGTACAGCCCCTTGACCGGCGTGCGGTAGGGGTTGAGCCCGGCGACCGGGCGGGCCAGGAGCTGCGACAACATGTTGGCCCCGCCGGTGATGTCGCCGCCAACCAGGTTGG
>Ga0182024_10020278_pt1 | contig 12165 bp, 8 predicted proteins | sample P32metaG_FD_120480 | JGI IMG/M metagenome (GOLD analysis project Ga0182024, IMG submission 120480) | Permafrost microbial communities from Stordalen Mire, Sweden - P3-2 metaG (Illumina Assembly) | ecosystem: Environmental > Terrestrial > Soil > Wetlands > Permafrost | place: Sweden: Stordalen...
ACCATTGATCCTCCGCCCCCGGTGGAAGCAGCGGGATCGAGCATGCTGTATTCGGAAGAGTTCTATGCCGCGGCCAGGAGTCGATTACGCCCGGGCGGGATTCTGGCCCAGTGGCTGCCCACCGGCGACGCGGAGGATTTCTCCGCTGTCGCAGGAGCTCTCCGCAACTCGTTTCCCTACGTCCGCGTCTTCCTCAGTGTCGAAGGCGCAGGCATGCACTTTCTGGCTAGCGAACATCCGCTGCCCCATCTAACCGCCGAAGACTTGTTACGCAAGCTGCCGGCTGCTGCCACCGCGGACTTCACCGAATGGGACCCTCCGCCAGGAGGCGCGCCTGCCGTGTTGCGCGCCTTTGATACCCTGCTGCAGAATGAGGTCCCTATCGAGACTCTGATCGCGGCGTCTCCGGCCACGCCTGCTCTGCGCGATGATCGCCCAATCAATGAGTACTGCGCGCTGCGACGGCTGCTGCGGTACTGGCGCGAGACGCGGCACGAGTGAGCACAGAGCCTGTTGCGCGAGTCGTCCAGTTCCTAACGGGCAAGTTCAATACAACGTTCAGAACGAAGTAAAAACCCGGCGGACGGCGGCTCGCAATTGCTCGACAGACCAGGCGATCTGTTCGTGGGTGATGATGGCGGGAGGCGCAACGAGAAGGTGGTCTCCCGAGATTCCGTCAACGCTGCCTTGCATGGGGTAGACGAGCAGGCCTCGTTTGAGGGCAGCGGCGGCAACGCTCCCCGCGAAGTTCTGGGTGGGCGCGAACGGGCGCTTGCTGGCTTTGTCGGCTACGAATTCTACGGCCCAGAGCAGCCCAATGCCGCGAACGTCCCCTACGGTGTCTTCCGCGCGCAAGGCCTCGAGCGCCTTCTTGAATTGGGCGGCTGTTGTGCCGGGACGGCTGGAGTCGGCGGCTTCGACTAGTTTTTTCGCCTGCAGGAGACTAAGTACGGCGCGCCCCGCGGCTAGCGAAATGGGATGCGCGTTGTAGGTGAAGCCGTGCAGGAACGCGCCGGAGCCAGCGGCGATCGCGTCGACGACCTTCTTGCTCGCGATGACTGCACCGAGCGGCGCGTATCCGCTGGAGAGTCCTTTGGCGGTGACCAGAATGTCCGGAGCGACATTATTATGTTCCACCGCGAAGTTGCGGCCAGTGCGGCCCATGCCGGTCATGACTTCGTCGGCGATCAGGAGCACGCCGTGACGGTGGCAAATGTCGGCAATCGACTGCAGATATCCGGGCGGAGGAACCACCGCGCCCAGCGTGGCTCCGCTGACCGGTTCGAAGATGAAGGCGGCGGCCTCGCCGCGGCTCGCCTCGATGGCGTGTTCGAGTTCGGCGGCGTATTGCTGGCCGCAGTTACGGCACCCGTCCGTGCAATCGAAATCGCAACGATAGCAGTACGGCATGCCGACGTGCGCGAACTCGCGCACCATGGGCAAATACATTTCGCGACGGCGCTTGTTGCCGGACACCGATAACGCGCCGAGCGTGGATCCGTGATAACTCTGCTGGCGGCTTAGAATCTGGTAACGGGACGCCTGTCCGATCTCGACTTGATACTGGCGCGCCAGTTTCAGCGCGGTCTCAATCGATTCGGAGCCGCCGCAGGTGAAGTAGACCGCGCCGGCGCGGAAGTTTTCTCCGGCGAACGCCAGCAATTCCTCGGCATACTCTTCGGCGACCGGGGTAGTGAACTGGCTGGTGTGAACGAAGTCGAGCTTCGCGGCCTGTTCGGCCATGGCGGCGGAAATTTCGGGCACGCCGTGTCCGATGAAGTTGACGGCAGCGGAGCCGGCGAGGTCGAGATAACGGTTGCCGTCGGCGTCCCATACATAGACGCCTTCGCCGCGGACGGCCGCGGGGAAGCCTTTGCGGAAGGACCGGCGGAGAACGGCAGAGCGGGCTGGAATGGTCCCGGAGTCGGCCACAACTGAATTATCGCACTAGAATTATCTCGGCAGGTTTCGAGCGCGAAGAACGCTCCGCAGCATGTGGGTCGAATTTCCCACCTTTTGCTTCTTTCGAACATCTAACGGCTTAGGACGAGCCTTCAGCCCCACGGCAAGGTTTGTGACGGCAGGGCCGTTTTAGGAGCGTGTATGAACACATATCGTTTCATGGCGAACGCATTATTGGGCACGGCGGTTTGGTTATGCGGGACTCTATCCCTTTCGGCGCAGCAGTCTCCAGCCGCGAGCGGAGTTCCGGCGCACATGCTGGTCACCGTCGAGCCGCATCACGGTTCCACGATTCCGGCCGTCAACCGCGAAGATGTGATGGTCTTTGAAGGCAAAGATCGCGACACGGTGACCGAGTGGATTCCTGCCCAGGGAGACCGCGCGGCACTCGAACTATTTGTTCTACTCGACGACGGCTCCGGCAGCAATCTGGGCTCGCAGTTGGACGACATCCGAAAGTTCATCAACGCACAGCCCGCCTCCACGAAGGTCGGGATTGCGTACATGCAGAATGGTATGGCCAGAATCGTGCAGGATCTAACCATCGACCACGCGCAAGCGGCGAAGGCGCTACGTCTGCCGATGGGAGTCCGCGGGGCCAATGGCAGTCCGTATTTTTCCCTGAGCGACCTGATCAAACGCTGGCCGGAAAGCAGCGGGCGGCGGGAGGTGATCATGGCTTCGGACGGAATCGACCTGTACTACGGCACCGGCGATCTGGATGATCCGTATGTGAACGAGGCAATCGACAATGCGCAGCGCGCGGGCATTCTCGTTTCTGCGATTTATACCCCCGGGGTCGGACATTTTGGGCATGACTACTGGCAGACGTATTGGGGGCAGCTCTATCTCGCACAAGTGGCGTCCAAGACAGGTGGAGAATCCTATTACATCGGCTTCAACGGGCCGCCGGTGTCTTTTTCTCCTTACCTGGATGACCTCACGCAGCGACTCAGTCATCAATATTTCCTGACGTTTCTTGCCAAGCCTCCGAAAAAGTCTGGGCTGCAACCGGTGAAGTTGAGGACGGAAGTGCCAAACGTTGATCTGGTTTCGGCCGACAGGGTATATGTGCAGGCTGAGCCCAAGTGACGGCGGTGAGCTGAACGGGAGTGTCCGCCGCGCAACTGCCTGACGGGTTGAGATTCCGATAAGATTGAAGATTCTGATCGGTTCTCGATGACGAAACTTCTGCGCTTCTTCCGTCCGTCGCATCAGCACACGGCGTTTTCGGCGACTCTGCTGCTGATGACGACGGTGATGCTGTCGCGCGTCGTCGGCTACCTGCGCGAGGCCTACATCGCCTTCGCTTTCGGCGCCGGATCGCAGACGGACGCCTATGTCGCGGCCTTCACCCTCCCCGATTTTCTCAACTACATTGTGGCCGGAGGCGCCGCCTCCATCACGTTTATCTCGATCTACACGCGGTTTCTGGCGGAGAAGCGCGACGCGGATGCCCAGAAGACGTTCTCCATCATCATCACAGTAATGACCGCGGTCATGCTGGTGGGAACGGTGCTGACGGAGATTTTTGCGCCCCAGTTTGTGCGCTGGTTCGTAAAGGATTTCAAGCCCGATCAGATCGAACTCTGCGTGCACCTCACTCGAATTCTGCTGCCGGCGCAGATTTTCTTTTATGTGGGCGGCGTGGTGTCGGCTGTGTTGCTGTCGCACCGGCTGTTTCTGCTCCCGGCCTTCGGTCCGCTCATTTACAACGTATTCATCATTGTGGGCGGCGTGGTGGGCGGAAGGCACTTCGGGATTGCCTCGTTGGCCTACGGGGCCGTGGTGGGCAGTGTTGCCGGTCCGTTTCTTGCCAGCGTGATTGGAGCGGCGCGCATTGGGACGGGATACAAGCCTTCGTTTGATGTGACGAATCCGGCGTTTCGCGAATGGGTAAAGCTGTCGGTGCCATTAATGCTGGGCGTGTCGCTGGTGACGGCGGATGATTGGATCCTGCGGCACTATGCCTCCAGCGTGGTGGGCGGCATCTCGCGGCTCAACTATGCGAAGCGACTGCTCGCGGTGCCGATTGCTGTGCTGGGGCAGGCGACGGGGCAGGCCTCGCTGCCGTTCTTTGCGCGCCTCTTTAACGAGAAGAAGCTGAAGGAATTCGCCACCACTGTAAATGATTCGGTGTACCGGGTTTCGGCAGCTTCGTTGCTGGCGACGGCGTGGATGACGGCTGCCGCGCTGCCGCTGATCGATCTGGTGTATCGCCGGGGAAAGTTCCTTTTCGACGACACGCAGCCGACGGCGGTTTATTTTTTCTGGTTTTCTCTCTCGCTGGTGCTTTGGTCGGCGCAGGGACTCTACGCGCGCGCGTTTTATGCAGCGGGAGATACGCTCACCCCCATGGTAGCGGTCAGCGTCATCACCGCGGCTTCGCTGCCGATTTACTCATTCTTGTTTCATACCTTCGGAGTGGTGGGGCTGGCGTGGGCGTCGGATCTTGGCATCGGGATCAACTTGCTGGCGCTGGCTTGGCTCTTGCATCTCAAGGGATTGGTCCGGCTCGGGGAATTGCGCTGGCGGGAGTTAGGGAAAGCTGCGGTGACTGCAGTCGTCGCGGGAGCGGTCAGCTTTGAAGTTGCGAAAATTGTGCCGCTGCCGACGTCTGGCCACGGCAGCCGCATGGCGGATGTCACGCAACTGGCGCTGGTTTCGGTTACGTGGGCCGCGGCGGTAGCGGCGGGATTGTGGCTGCTGCGCTCGGAGTTGCCGGGAGACTTGCGGCGCCGCAAGGGAGCGGTGTATCCGGTGGTGGCGCAGGGGCAGACCAAAGAAATTTCGGAAGCGGGGACGCAGCCGTAAGTTACGGCCTGGGTTCAGGACTGGGCTATACTCTTTCTCCGGAGTGCACCAATGACCACCGCGGTAAAACCTGTTTCCATCCAAACTTTCGTCGAAGGGCTGCGGCAATTGCCCGAGTCTGCCTTCGGTCCGACCGAACCGGTGCGGCGCTTTCTGCAGGGCACGCCGGTCAGTGCTGAGTCTCTCGCGCCCTATCTCAACTGGGATCGCCAGCACTACACGCGGAATCTCATCGACCGGACACCGCTCTACGAGTTGATGGCCATTTGCTGGGAGGTGGGGCAGGCGAGTTCGGTGCACAACCATCGCGACCAGAACTGCTGGATGGCGGTTCCCATCGGACGCTTGCTGGTGGAGAACTTCCACCTTGTTCACCAGGATCTGGACGGTGGAACCTGCCGGCTGGAACCCACCGACACTATCGAGATGAACATTGCGCATCCTTGCGCGGTCGATCCTGCCGATCCGGTGCATCGCGTGGTGAATCCCCGGGACTTCAACCAGCGAGCGGTCAGCCTGCATGTGTATTCGCGTCCCTTCGACACCTGCGTGGTGTACTCACCGGAACAAGGGACGTGCGGGGAAATTCAGCTCCACTTCAATACCGAATACGGCAAACCGAAGTAACTGCTCCGACCTTTCGACAGCTACCCCCTACGCCTGCGTCTCGCTAACATTTCTGGCAGGGAGCAGTTATGAATCGTTTGTTCGGATCGCTGGTGACGGCTTTTATTCTCATATTGGTAAGTTCTTACATGTGGACGCACCGTGAGCGCGTATCAGAGGCGGTGGCTGTACCGGCGGCGCCGGTCGTAACGCAGGGCACTCCAACCGATCAGACCTATGATGAAGTGCGGGACGCGCAGCATGCTGTAACTCTGGCCGGACCGCTGGCGAACTACATGGCGCGCCAGAAGCCTTCCGACATCGAAACGCTCGATCCCATCAAGGCGGCGCAACCGGCGCAACCGGTTCAACCAGCTGGGCGAGCTCTGCATAGAACGGGAGCTCTTCCTCATGTGGCCGATTCGCCGGTGGGAACCAGCCGAGATCTTCTGCACCAGATGTTTGGGGTTGCGAAAGTCGTACAGTTGTCCTTTGAGGTGCCGGCGAACGCTTCGAATCCGCAACTGAAGGGAACGTACCGGTCGTTCGTGAAGCAGGGCGGTACGCTCTCCAGCGGCACGGACGCGGACGTTGAGTTTCTGGTGCTGAACCAGAAACAATATGACGACCTTCTCAACGGACGGCCCGGCGAAGCGGTATTCTCCGCCGAGGACTCGCACGAGCAGGAAGTGAACACGAGCCTGCCACCAACGCTCGATAATCCGGCCAACTATTATTTGATCTTCCGCAACAACTCGCACGCAGCCGGCAAGAAAATGGTGCAGGCGGACTTCCACATCGACTTCTAGCGGCTTGGCTGCGGCCACTTTTCTGCTGCTACACTAGGCGGGTTGCCCCCGCGTAAAAAATCATCGGACCAAGCCTCGCCCGCGGCAGATTCGAATGCTGGAGTTTCGAAACCCAAAGCCGCGAAGGGCGCACCGTCTGCGCGCGCTTCCGCCCACGGCCGTATCTATCTCATCGACACGATGTCGTTTATTTTCCGTGCCTACCATGCCATGGCACGGCAGCGACCCATGTCGACCAAGACCGGGCTCCCGACAGCTGCGACCTACGTCTTCGTGAACATGCTGCGCAAACTGCGCGAGGATTTTTCTCCGGAGTATCTGGCCGCCGTGTTCGACGTCGCCGGGCCTACCTTCCGCGACGAGCAGGCGGAGGCCGTGACCACAATCCGCAAGTTCGACATCAAGACTCAGACGTTCACGGAAGTGGAATACAAAGGCTACAAGGCCAACCGCGCGGCCATGCCGGAAGACCTGGTGCAGCAGGTTCCTTACATCCGGCGAGCGCTCGAGGCCTACCGGATTCCAATCCTGGAGGTGGTCCGCTTCGAAGCCGACGATGTGATCGGCACTCTGGCGCGCAAGGCGGCCGAGGCTTCGCACCCGGTGTATGTCGTTTCCAGCGACAAGGACATGATGCAACTGGTGAACGACAAAGTGCAGATTCTGAATCCTCCGAAGGACAATCTGATTTGCGACGCGGCGAAAGTCGAGGAAATTCTCGGCGTGCCTCCCGAGCGCGTCATCGACGTGATGGCTTTGCGCGGCGATGCCATCGACAACATTCCCGGTGCGCCGGGCATCGGCGACAAAGGCTCGGTCGAGATCATCAAGCGATTCGGCACCGTCGAGCAGGCGCTGGAGCGCGCGGCGGAAGTCGAGAAGAAGACTTACCGCGAGTCTCTGCAGAATAACCGCGAGGCAATTCTGTTCAGCAAGAGCATGGCGACCATCGATACGAATGTTCCCATCGAGCTGGATGTGGAATCCATGCGCGCGGGAGATCCCAACTCGGACGATCTGCGCGCACTGTTCACCGAACTGGAGTTTACCTCGCTGCTAAAAGAACTGCTGCCGGTGGTCGAAGTGAGCGAGACTCACTACACGGAGGCGAAGTCGGCGGCGGATGTCGAAAGCGTCGTTAGCGCCGTTGCGACCGAGGGCACGCTGGCGGTGGCGGTCGAGCAGGAAGAGGCAGCTCCCGCGCCGGAGGAAGAAGAAAAAGAACCAGAGCCGCAGGATGCACAAATGTCATTCGCCGGGAGCATGGGAGGAGCGGTGGTCAAAGTGGCTCCCGAGCCCGTGGCACGGCGCGCTGCCATCTCAGCTGCGGCGGGATCGGCCACCATCGTCAAGCTCGATTCTGGAGGCGCTGCCGAACATCTGCGCACAGTGCTGACAAACGCTGATGTGCCCAAAGCGCTACACGATTACAAGGCGGCGATTCACGCGCTCGATCCGCTGAGAATTCCGCTTGCGGGCGTTCGCCATGATCCGATGCTGTATTCCTACCTGCTCGATCCGACGTGGTCGTCGCACCGGCTCGCCGACGTGGCCCTGCGGAGGTTCAATCTGAAGCTGGGCGGCGACCTTGCCGAAGCTGCCGACATTACTGGACGGATCGCAGCCACGTTGCGCCGTGAGGTCGAGCAGGCAGGACTGGCCAAGCTTTACGAAGAAATGGATCTCCCCCTCGTGCCGGTGCTGGCGCGCATGGAGCACGCGGGAGTGAAAATCGACACCGCCGCGCTCGCACAGATGTCGAGCGAACTGGAACGCGAGATCGCCGCCAAGGCCAAAGAGATTTACGAAGTTGCTGGTATGGAATTCAACGTCGGCTCGCCGAAGCAACTGGGCGACGTCCTCTTCAACCGCATGAACCTGCCCAAGCCGGTGAAATACGGTAAGGGGCGGACCATCTCGACAGCGGTCGACGTGCTCGAAGAACTGGCCGAGAACCATCCCATCGCGCGCATGGTGCTCGACTATCGCCAGCTCACCAAGCTCAAGTCAACCTATGTGGACGCGCTGCCAGCACTCATCAATCCAGCGAGTGGTCGTTTGCATACGACTTTCGGGCAGACCGGCACGGCGACTGGACGCCTGTCTTCCGCGAATCCCAACCTACAGAACATTCCGATCCGCACCGAACTCGGACGCGGAATCCGCGCCGCCTTCATTGCGGAACCCGGCTACGTGCTGCTGACCGCCGACTATTCGCAAATCGAATTGCGCCTGCTGGCGCACTTCTCGCGCGATCCGCTGCTGGTGGAGGCGTACCGGCGCGGCGACGACATTCACACGCTGACTGCTTCGCAGGTGTTTGGCGTGCCTCCGCTGATGGTCACGCCGGACCACCGCCGGCAGGCCAAGGTGGTGAACTTCGGCATCGTCTATGGGCTATCTGCATTCGGACTCTCGCAACAGCTTGGCATTGAGCCGGGCGAAGCCAAGCAGTTCATCGCTGCCTACTTTGAAAAATACAGCGGCGTGCGCGCGTTCATCGACAAGACTCTCGAAGAAGCCCGGCGCGACATGAAAGTGAAAACACTGTTCGGCCGCATCCGGCCAATCCCCGACATCAACAGCAAGAACGCCAACCAGCGCGGATTCGCCGAACGCACCGCAGTGAACACTCCCCTCCAGGGCACGGCGGCGGACCTCATCAAGATTGCGATGATCCGGATTGACGAGGTATTGCGCGAGCGCGGACTGAGATCCCGGATGACGCTGCAGGTTCACGACGAACTGGTGTTCGAAGTTCCCGAGAACGAAGTGGAGATCATGCAGCCGCTGGTGCGGGAGCACATGGAGAAAGTCCACGCGCTGGCGGTGCCGCTGCAGGTCGACATAGGCGTTGGGCCCAACTGGAGAGATCTGGAGTAGTCCTGCACCGTGTGTCATCCTGAGGCCCGCGTAGTTTGCGGGCCGAAGGATCTATGCACTCCGCGGGAACTGCACAGGTCCTCCGCTTCGCTCAGGATGATAGAGCGTGAATGTTCAGCCAGTAGTGTAGAATTGTTGAGTGAACCCCTCCGCTGGAGGCTGACGGCTTGCCCTTTCGGCAAGCGGCGCATCCGGCGGAATCCTTCCTCGTCGGGACGTGGCTCAGCCTGGTAGAGCACTCGCTTGGGGTGCGAGGGGTCGGCAGTTCAAATCTGCCCGTCCCGACCATTCAATTCAAAGGACTTTCGCGGAACCCTCTCCGTGCCCGGATTGTAAGGCGAGTACTCTACCGATACAAGCGATTTCACAGTGGAAAGTTGCATTGTGCAAACTCCCCGAAAGCTGCGCGTGCTGCGTCGTCATAAGCCTGTGCTGCCTGCACTTCATCCGTGAAAGTTCCTAGAAATATTGTTCTGCCGCGCACTCTGATGGATGCCTGAAACTTCCCATCCCGCTTGTGCCAGCAAACACCCTTGTACTTGCTAGAACGGCCATCCTGACGTTTGACACTGTTCGCGTTATTCTCGCCCCCTACGCACTTACGCAAGTTCGTGCGGCGGTTATCTAAACTGTCACCGTTACGATGATCTACCTTCACCTCTGGATCGGTGACGCCGAGAATCTCTCTGTGCATATAAAGAGACTTGCGACTGCTATGCGGCCCGTGCGTCTTGCGTACGGCATACACCTTATTTCGGCGTCGGTCTACGAGTGCTCGCCACTTGTTCTGCGATACCCGGCCAAAGTCATGGTCATCGACCATAGCAACGTAGCCTTGAGTCAGAGCGATAGTCTTCATGAGGAAGTTTTGGCGGCGGCAGCCTTTTCTCTTACCTTCGTGCTGGCGTCGGCTTTGCCCCTGATTTGTTCGATAAACTTTTCGATCTCCCGCTGTGCTTGTCGTGGGTCTATACGTTTGATCTCGGCCAGTAGATGAACGGGAGTCGCGCCTTTGCCGTATCTGCACTCGTCGCAGTAAAACACTCCCCAGAACCCCTTGCCTGCGTCATACCTGAGCGTCGGCCTAGTTCTGGTGGGATGAATCTCGCGGCAGCGGGGGCAGTGGATTATCAGGTCGCTCCCATTTGGGATCGCATCTGGGAACTCATTCCTGAACCATCTTTCCAGTTCTTCCCTCGTGTAAAGGCTTTCTCTCTCAGGCCGCTTTGCTGCTGATAGTTCCTTCTCGAATTGTTCGTCGGCAATATCGCGTCCGGTTTCAGGGTTGAGCAACCATGCGGTCGCGTGGTGCGCGCCTGATTTAAAATAAATTTTCACAGTGTCCTCAAAATTGGCACACGCAGCGAGCAGCGTTTCATTACCTGCGATGCCGCTCATCTTGCGCCAATGTTGGACATTGATAACAAAGTCCGGCTCGCGCAGTTCGCCTGCGTATTTGACTAGGCTCAGGAGAGCCGCTAGTGCTGGTCCCTTGAGTTCTGCTAGTCGCCCAAGAGTGATTTTCGGCACACTGAAGTAGATTAGCTTTGCATTCCTGAGCACTGTACGTAGTGACGGTGTCCTCCGGCCATCTCTGTCGTCAGCAAACAGTTCGGCCAGAGCGATGCCAGTAAACTTGGTTGCTATGGCGTACTCGGCATCTTTGAATAGAGGCCCCCGCAATCTCTTGATGAGATTTTTTTCCTGCAAACTCTTGAGTGAGCGTTCCAACTGAGCGTGAGAATAGCCCGTCGCTGGTTCGAGTTCGCTGACCGGAGCGGTGAAGGTGCAGTTTGAATGAGGGCGATTTGCTTGCAGGCAGCAATAGACAAACGTGCTCAGATCGGAACGCGTCAGTTCGATATTTCCGTCTCGGTCGAAGATGTGATCCACAGGTAGCGCCACAGTGGCGAAGTCTCCCCAGAGAGTATCGGTATAAGGTTTCACGCTCAGTCCTTTCTCTTGATCTTCAGAGCTAACCAGCCATCAGCTTGGAACGTCGGACAGGACACCCTCTACTGCTGAACATCGCGGTGGGTTGCGTGTGCTCTTGTACTATGCATAGGTACAGCACATGTATTACGATCTCCGATCTGTCGGTCTAAGTTGCTTGCCATCAATGACTTGCAAGTTTGATGTCCCTCATTACCCCGGTCAAAGTACACACAAATGAGGGACCGGGATTCTATAAATGAGGGACGCACTGAGGAGTCTTAGGTGGGCCACCCACGAATCTAAATGGCGGCGCGCAGAAGCAACAGATGACGCAAGTAATCCCCGCCTGTCGGCCTCGGCTAGGTGTAGACCCCGCAGTAGGGTGATAGAACTTCCACGGACCCGACGCCAGTCTGTATTGTGCTCGGTCGCCCTACGATGCCTTCATAGAACCGTGGCCCCTTCAGCGCGCGCGCCCCACGCTCGGAGAATCCCGGCCAGTCGATGCCCTGCCGTCCTATTCCCCGGATTGACAGGCCAGCAATCACCAAAACACCGTGGATCGCGGTGTCGCAAATGTCGTTCTGGAAATGGGGCAGTAAGTCGCTGATTACAAGCACCCACCTTCACTGTTTTGCTTGTCGCAAATGTTATAACTTGTGCGACATGTCAAGGACTCTATTTCCTGCCGTTTGGCTCACTTGAACGCCATTCTGCTTGGAATCTCACGAACGGGTGCTAGGTTTGCGCAGGAGGGCAATCATTTATGAAACCGAAACGAGTGGCGCTATACGTCAGAGTATCCACAGGCGAGCAGAACGCAGACCTACAGGTGAATGAACTCACCGAGTATGCCGCTTTCCGCAAATGGGAGGCAGTTGAAACCTACTCCGACAAGATGAGCGGAGCCAAGGACAAGCGTCCTGCTTTAGATCGGCTCATGGCCGATGCCAGACGCGGGAGGTTCGATGTAGTTGCTGTCTGGCGTTTTGACAGGTTTGCACGCTCTACTTCTCACTTGCTCCGAGCATTGGAAGAGTTCGCGGCGCTAGGTATTGACTTTGTAAGCCTGAAAGAGAGTATCGACACCAGCACTCCGACCGGGAAAATGATCTTCACAGTTCTCGGAGCGGTCGCAGAACTTGAACGGAGCACG
>Ga0182024_10020279_pt1 | contig 12165 bp, 9 predicted proteins | sample P32metaG_FD_120480 | JGI IMG/M metagenome (GOLD analysis project Ga0182024, IMG submission 120480) | Permafrost microbial communities from Stordalen Mire, Sweden - P3-2 metaG (Illumina Assembly) | ecosystem: Environmental > Terrestrial > Soil > Wetlands > Permafrost | place: Sweden: Stordalen...
GCTTCGCCGACAGCGTCTCCGCGTTGCAATGGTTGTGTCTGCTGCCGGTCTTCCGCAGTCTTCACCTCAGTGCTGGAGACACGCTTACCGGCGCCGGCTACCAGCGCTACCGCACGGCCGCGCAACTCACCGCCGCCGCGTTAAATTTCGTCCTCAACCTCTGGCTTATCCCCGCCTACTCGTGGCATGGAGCCGCCTGGTCGAGCCTGGTAACCGATGGGGCCCTGGCCGCCGGCAACTGGCTCTTGCTCAGCCTGTTGATTCGTAGGGAGAACAACACCATCCTCGAGAATCAAGTCGCCGTCCTATAGGGCAGATTTCCTATTGCTAACCCGACCGAGTGCATCCAGGACTGCTTCAATGGCAAGAAGGCCGCATCATCTCTGGCGGCTTGGGCGTACACCCTTGCTGGTTGAGTAACGTGCCCAGTAAACGGAGGGTGCCCAAGTTTGGCCCGGCGTACCTGGATTTCCCGCTACGCAGCATCAGACAGGACCGCGCTCCCTGCAAGGAAAGCCGTATGGTGGGACGAGCACTCGATGCTATCTGACAGCTGAGGCGTAGCCCATGCCTCACACGGAGAGCATTTTCTCGATCTCTCGAACCTGCGTGCGGGCGAGAGACCAGGTAAAACGTGCACGAAATACGGCGTAGCCTTGCTGGCCAAGACAGGTCCGGAGTTCCGGATCCTGAGCCAGTCGGCGGAGTGCGTCGGCAAGCTGGACGACGGATCCGCGCTCCACCAAGATACCCCCGCCGGCGGTAAATATCTCTCTGACACCACCGCTGTACGTGCTGACGACCGGCACAGCCGTGGCAATCGCCTCCACGTTCACCAGACCGAAGCCCTCCTCGCAGATAGAGGGTGAACAAAAGATGTCTGCCTCTCGGAAGAGATCACCCAGGGCGGCGCCGCTGCGATAGGGAAAAAATTTAACGGTTGCAGGCGAGTTCGCTTTGAGGCGCCTGATGTAATCAGTTTCTTCATCAAGTCCGAAGCCAGAAGAGCCGACGATTTGTGCCTGCAATTGCACATCCTGTCTATGGAGTAGCTTCATCGCAGCGAGCAAAACGTGAACGCCCTTGTCTTCAACAAGCCGCCCCGCGAAGAGGACCATGGGTGTCTCCGAATTCTTTTGTCCGCCCGCCGAGGGATAGAAAATCGTCTCATCAGCGCCGTTGTAGATCACAGACGATGGGCCGAGCAATGGAAACTTCCGCCGTGCCTGTTCCAGCAGAAACTCACTTACGAAGACCAATCTATCCACTCGAACCTGCCGCATTAGCTTTTCGCGCCCTTCGACCAGATGGGTATTGTGCATATGGAGAATGACGCGCCCTCCCGCACGATGGACATGCGAAGTGAGAGCGATGGCGAACTCTGGCCGATTGTGAATCCACACGATGTCCCCGGGCCCCACGCGCTCGAGGAGAAGACCGAAGATACGTTGTATGACCAAGCGATGAAGAGACCATGGCAATCTTGAAAAGTATCCTCGGAAGCGTCGGTAGTGTTTCAAACCATCAAGCTGGGCGATGGATTCCGGCGCAAATTTCCAGGTGTCATCCGCGGAGGGACAGACAACCACGGAGTTCGATGCGCTGCGGAGAACATTGCCAGCCCAGCGTGAGATCGCACCTCCATAGAAATCGGAAAATGGTTCGGATTCGGTCAGAAGGTGATAGGTGGTGTTAGGCATGAGGGCATTTCTCCGGTTGCTATATCCCGCAAATTGCAGTCAGGTGCGTCTTCAAGTGTGGAGAGGCCTGCAGATAAAGCAGAGAGGATCACTGCAACTGCCAGCGCATATATAAGCTATCTTAGGCTTAACAATGCCACCTCAATGGTCATTCAGGCGCTGGCGGTAATCGAGTTGTTTCAAAACAGGCCCGTCAAGCGAGTCTCACCGGCATCCGGCCGGCTCCTCATCGATGAGACGAATCCAGTGCCGATTACTCGTCCGGAAGTGGGGAACGAGGGCTCAATTTCGCAGCCGATGGACTCGGCCCGAAATCGCCGACTGAAAACTAATTCTCCGAAACGTCGGTCATGGAGACGCGATCAGGTTGACCGAACACAATCGCTGGCCGCGAGTCATCCCTTTGCAGCTTTATATTGCAACGAGTTACAGTTTAAGAATCACTTCTGGCAGGATTTCCGGGAGGTCCTTCGGTGAAAGGAGTCGGCGCTAGGCTACGCACGATTCGTGGTCAGTGGGGGCTTTCACTGCTGGAGGTAGAAGAACGGAGCCTGCGGCTCGCGCAGGAGTGGGGGAGTCCCTCATATCAGATCTCCGCAAGTTGGCTCGGCCGGGTGGAACGCGAAGACTACTGCGCGCGATGAGTTCGCGGATGGAGATTTTTCCCGAGTCGTCTATGAACATCGGCCACTGATCAACTCGTTCGCGGGCCTCTATGAGTGCGCGATCACGCTGCGCTAGATTCATCCGAGCGTACTGTGCAATTGCATCCGCTTGGTTCTGTGGGGAATATTGCTGGTGTTTCAGTAGACATCCGCACATATTGAGCCGCACGGAGGGAACCCGAAATGGGGTGCTGTATAGATCAGAAGTCAATGTCCACCCGGAGAAGCGGGAATTGCGTGGAGGAGATGTACGTAACAACGGCCTAGTCAGAATGGCAGTTCTTTGAGGTGCTTCGATGAATGGCGGGTGACCATCGCGTCAATATCCATAGGTAGAAGTAGATCGAATCGATAAACGCTCAGTGCAAAACTTAGGAGCGGTCTGCGCGATTCGTCCCAGAATCTGCCAAAATCTGGTGGGTCGAGTACAGGTTCGGGAAGGACTACTCTTAGCCATTCCAGCAGTGGATCGTTCCCAAGTCGAGAGCATCCGACGGTTCCGAGCTGTCAAGTTGCTACGCTATATAGATGACGGACAGCGATCTACCTCCTGAAACAACGAAAAGTGCCCTGCTGGGTAGAAATAAATATGGATTCCAAATCTCTCCGTTTTCCGATGCACTCGCGAACGCAGAGGCTTTTGGATATGCCTGCATCGGCGGACAGGTCCAGTTCCGCTTGGATGCTGGAACGGAGGGCAGAGGCGTGAGAACCAAATGGTGCATGGGTGCGGCATGCGAACAGTAAGACGCTGCCACCCGTGGGCGCTTCTCCTGTTGGCCCTCTCGACGTTGCCTTTCTGGAAGCGCATCCAGGCGCAGAATATTGAAGATCGAATCGTCGCAATGCCGTCCGGTACTGGTCAGCTTAGAGCCCAGACAGATGCCACGACCACAGGGGTCACTAAGTTCAACGATAACTTCTACGTTTCCGGCTTCCCCTTCAACGGCTGCACGGTCAACTCGATCACCTACACCACGCAACTCGAATGCGCCTGGTGGACGGCAAAAGCTTATGCCGAAGCCAACTCGGCGATGGTCACGCTCTACATGGGGCACGGCTACTACAACATCAATGCCTCATTGGTGTTGCCCACTCAGTCATTCACGAGCGTCAGCCTGATCGGCGCGGGGTATCAGGGGTCAACGATCGTGGCCAACGCTACGATGTCCGACGCAATGATCTACAAGAATGAGACCGTGGGTGGGGGAACGTTGCCGAACGCCACTTTCCGAGACTTCAAGATGATCGCGAACGATAAAGCGCAGGGCTGCATGAGGCTCTGGGGGCTGCAGGAGCCAGTCATCGAGAACGTGAACTGCGACAACGTTCCGAACGGCGCTCCGTTCTTGTATCAGTTTGGTGAACCCGGCAATTACGGGCAGGGGTGGATTTTCCAGCTCATGGGCAAAAACATCATCGGTGGCAACTCGGTCACCAACCCAGCCAAGAGGGCGACGGTTACGGCCACGCTGAGCGGTGGCAGCAAGGGCAACATCACCGGCTATGTCGTCGCGAATGGCGGTTCAGGGTACGGCGCGCCGACCGCCGAGCAGGTTCTCCATGTCAACATTTTGGGGAATCAGAACGGAACCAGCGATCAACCTTGCGCCCTCATGCCGACCAACCTGGCCGCCACCGAGCGCGGTGGGGTCATTCAGACAGTCACGGGAACGGGCGGCACAGGCTGCTCCGGGACGATCACGGTGCAGGTTGTCCCAATGTCCAACCTCCCGGTGGGCATCGACGATTGGGCGTCCGACTCAACGTTGGATGATGCCGACGTGGGCTCGACGATCATCGGGATTATCCAGCACAGCGGGGATACGACCTATAGACATGCACACCCCACGGGCACCAATATCGGCATCCAGAATGCCGGAGGCACCAACAACATCTACAAAGACACCGAGATCGATACGAACTACAAGTGGGGCTTCGACATGCAGGGCGGTGCGAATAGCTCGGAGATTGATGGAACGCACGATTTCGGTGATGATCCCTCCGGATTCAACATGTTCCACCTGGCCAGCAATGCCACGGTGCAGTTTGGCCCGCAGACAAACTTGTGCGTGGCGTCGCCCTCGCCGGTCGACTATCACGAATTTCTGATGCCCTATGGCACTTACGAAGTAGCTGGATATCTACCGGCAGGTACGAGCGTGGCACCGAATGACACAGTGTGCTCGAACCTGGGATCCATCTTCATGCAGCCGGTCACGATTGGAGGTCCTGGACACGCCAGCCCACTGCTGGTAAATGGCAACGCGGCCGTCACGGGCACTTCTACGCTGGGACCCACTTCTACAGGAGCGCTGCAAACCAATGGGACCTTCAATGCTGGACCAGTGGGAACTGCCACAGCGTTGGCGAACTTTGCTTCCAATGCTCTTATTGGTTCTGATAGCTATTGGACTGGGTCTGCACCGGCCAATACGACGTTCGGTTGGAATATCGCGCCTGGCAGTGGAAACAATCCATTCACGTATGCGTACCTAGGATTCGGCAACTGCCCTAGCGGCGGGTGCCAGCTTCAAATTCAACCCAGCGTTTACTTCGACAGTTCGGTACAGTTTTCATCGCCTACTCATTTCCCAGGGTCTACCTCAATTGACGCAAATGGTTTAGTCGGCGCACCGTCCTATGCAGTTACTGGCACAACTTTTACAGCAAGTGGCTGTGGATCAGTGACCAACCGTGTCGGCGGTGCAACAGCCGGGTCGTTTCATTCGGCGACGAGCGGAACATGCACGGTCGTCGTGACTATGGGCAACTCCGTCACTGCACCAAACGGCTTTGCTTGTGGCCGTCCAAATGACCTCACCACGAATAGCGATTCGAGCAGTTGGAGTCAAACGGCGACCAGCACCACCACAGCCACCCTGTCAGGCACTTCGGTTGCTGGCGACATCATTAGCTTCGCCTGTACACCCTACTAAGGAAATGATGACGGCAATTATGAGCAAATCTCAAGATATGGATTCACCCTTGGCGGCCGGTACGAATCGAACGCTCAAAGTACGGGCATGTCAGTTAAATCCGCAATGCGCAGCCAGTCACCGAACTTGTGAGAGGAATGCGCGATTGCGGTTGCCTGGATGGAGTATTGGGGGAATCGGATGCGTCACCTAAGGGCGGTTGCCCCCTAAACGAGTGGACGTAGCATCAGTTCCAGGTTGGGTTTGCTCTCTAGTAATGGTCAATAGTTGTTCTCAATTCGCCGACGGCAAAGTAGCGTCACGCCGACACGGTAAGTCGTTTGAACTCCACCTCAGGGCTTCTTCGCTTTCGCCCAACGCTTTTTCTGGGCGGCTGCAATCCTGGCGCGACCCTCAAGTGACATCGTTCGTTATTTCCGTGCGATTTGCTTCTTGGGTCGGACCAAGCTTCACATTGGAACCATCCACAGGCGTGCCGGAAGGATTCATCAGGTCACGGGCATGCGTAAGGCGAGCCCTCTGTTCGTCGATTGCGGAGATAATGTTTTGAAGGGACATGGGCTGATCTTACAGGTATGACCGCAACATAGAAAATCTCAATGCCCAACGGTGGACCCGGTTTTGCAAGCTGTGGAGAGGGATCACCGAGACCACGCGGCAGGCCCGATATCTGAGTTTCCTTTGCTAGGCGCGAGGCCGCTTTGGCACAGACTCCGACGAGATCGATCGCTGGGAAGTGGCATTGTGAGTGGGGCAAGTGGCTACGCCACGGTTCCGGGAGGGACTGCTCGTACCGCGGCATTGATGTCCTCTCGCAGAAGTGTCTCAGGTCGGCGATCTCGTGCCCGCGCGGTTGCTTCAACAAAGTGCGCAGGCCTTCTACGCTGGATTGCTGTTCTCCGCCGGTTTGGCCGATCAAACCGGCGACCTACGGACCTCGGTGTGAAACTCGCTGGCGAGTTTGGGAGAACCATCGGCAAGAAGAAGCCTACCGTTAATTTGGTTTAAAGCTCTTGGGCCAAGACCTTCACCTATTGAGGCGATCCGGGTTAAGCTGGTTGCGTTCTATTGGAGGACTTCGCCTTGTTTCATCTCTTCAGCAGCCAGCACCAGAACGTCACCAACGTCCTTGACAGCACCCTCGAAAAGCTAAAGGCCAAAGATCCGGAAACGATGAAGCAGCTCGCTAATGAGGCGGGCACCATCGACCCCGACATGCTCGAGAATTACCGCAAGCAGCTTATAAACCAGATAGAGGATTCTAAGGATCATATCGCCAACGACCCGAAATCCGGCGCAGAGGACTATGCGTCGCGCGATCCATTCGTTGGTCTGGTTCAGACGAACATGGGTAAGACCGCTCACGCAATAGGTATTCCGGCCATGGCGAACGTCGCGAATGACTGGCAACAATACGGGGACGCCGACCCGCGCTGGGGGCTCTGTCCCATCGTCTCGTTTTTTACATGGAGAATTCCGAAGCACGATTTTGTAGGATCTTCGAATATCAACGCGTATAACTACGCCGAGCATCGTCCGAAATTCACAATAGCGATCATGGCCGACTGGGGAGCCGCGAACGATGCCGCACGTCAGGTTTCGAAGCAGATCGCGGCGAGAAAGCCGGATTACGTCATCCATCTCGGCGACACTTATTACGCCGGGACGGCGGCGGAGTACCAGGCCTCACTCGATATGTGGCCATTGCGGGATGCGCAGAATAAGCCTTTGCCGTTCAGGAGCTTCGCGCTGAACGGCAATCACGAAATGTTCTGCGGGGCTCGCAACTATTACGGCACGCTTCTTCCGGCGTTCGAGCAGGGAGCCAGCTATTTCAAGGTAAGGACTGAATATTGGCAGTTTATCGGGCTGGACACTGCCTATGCGGGCGGCTGCCTTAATCGCCCGGAGGTCAGAGTCCAATGGGACTGGCTGGTCGGCAACCTGAGCGTCAAGCCGCTACTCACAACGGTATTTCTGACGCATCACCAGCCGGTATCAGCTCATACACAAGAATCCTCCGACGCGCAGCCATTGCACAACGACGTCCAGACCCTGATCCAGGCGACGCAGCCAAACCCGATATTCGGCTGGTTTTTCGGGCATGAGCACCGCGCAATTGTCTACGACGACAAGGTGACGGAGTACAAGGCGCGGCTCATCGGGAATGGGGCGATACCGCATGATGCCGAGAACGAGACGACGTGCGAGGAAGGCTGCACACCCATCACCTGCGTGAATACCGGCACCTATGGCGAGGGAAATGCCATCAGTTCGTTTGTCCTCCTTACCGTGGATGGGCCTAAGCTGACGATTGAATATATCGACCAGAACGGACAGCCAAGCTCCATCCCGACGGAAACGTGGACGGCAACGGCCGACAGGCAGCCGTTCGCTTGACTCATGCACGTCAAAGAGGGGCCGCAATGCTGCCAAGCCCTCGCCGTCCTTCCAACCTTCCCGGGCGAACCGGCGATACTCAACAACAAGGTCAAGCCCCTTTCACGGCGTGCGCCTTCTTCGCCCGTGTAGAAGCCTAGTGCCATGCTCGGTTCCTCAATGAGATGGAAGCGTAGGAGCCGCGGTCGTACTGCCCGATTCGCGAAGTGCGACTGACGGGCGAAGCTCCTGCTCCAAAGAGCGATCCGGAAAGGTCCAAAACCTTTACCTTGTGGACCAGTGTGAACCCGTCGTTTGTCGCCCTTGTTTTGTGATAGTTAGCGGCTCCGTCGCCGGGGCCCTTCTGGACCATGGCCCGTTTCTGACCCGGGCTTTGTCCGCGAATATCACAATTCCATTGAGAGTTTGGAGAATAATTACCCAAATTCGTTTCCGCTCCAGAGATTAAAGTGTGCACCCATTATCACGCCTTGTTCTACAGGTCGTCCTCCTCAGTGACACACACGAGCTACATCGCGAGGCTGAGGTCCCTAGTGGGGACATTCTGATTCACGCCGGAGACTTCAGCTTCTTCTCCAAGAGTCCTCTTGCTATCGCTGACTTCAATGCTTGGCTGGGAGAACTTCAGCACCCTTTCAAGATTGTCGTACCTGGAAATCACGAGTTCTTCCTGGAGGCCGATCCATCTAGGCGTTACCTGATGAATAACGCCACCGTCTTAATTAACGAGAGCATCGAGATTGAGGGACTACGGATCTGGGGATCACCGGCCACTCCCTTATACGGAGGAGCGTTTGGACTGAGTTCCGCAGCGGATCGCAGACGACTCTACGCTGAGATTCCGGAGGACACCGACGTCCTGATTACACACGGGCCACCCTTCGGCATCCTCGATATTGTTCCGGATTCTGGACTGCATTCGGGATGCCATGAACTCTTGGAGGCTGTTGTCCGGGTACGCCCAAGACTGCACGTCTTCGGTCATGTACATGGGGCGCACGGCATTTTTCAAACAGACCAGACAACATTTGTTAACGCGGCGCTTCTCAGCCCGAACGGCGATCTCGTCAAGGCACCACTAGCGATGCTACTGAGCAGGGACGTCCGACCAAAGAATTAGGAGAAACAAATCTTGAGAAGAGCGGCAATGTACACGAGAGTCTCCACCGTGGATCAACATCCTGAGACCCAGGTCATCGAACTCCGGCAATTTGCCAAACTGCGCGGCTATGAAATTGTTCAGGAGTACACAGACCACGGCATTAGCGGGACCAAGATCCGACGCCCTGCTCTTGACCAGCTTCTAAAGGATGCCCATCGGCACCGATTCGATGCGGTCTTGGTCTGGTCGTCGGATCGATTGGCCCGAAGTACAAAGCACTTTTTACAGGTCCTCGACGAACTCAATGAGCTTGGCATTCAGTTCATCTCTCAGCGCGAGGCTATCGATACAGAAGGACCTCTGGGCAGAGCGATTATCGTCATCATTTCCGCTATCGCCGAACTGGAGCGGTCGCTCATAGTCGAGCGGGTACGTGCTGGGATGCGACGGGCAAAGCTTGAGGGCCGTCGGATTGGGCGCACGCCGCTCGATGTAAACCATGCAGCACTGGTAAACGACCGGCTTTCCGGAATGTCGCTGACGGTCGTTGCGAAAAAGTATGGCTTGTCCCGGGCAAGCGTCGTCCGCTTCGTGCGCGAGTCCCAAACCCGGCTTGCTGACGATCCAGCTCTGTAATTGATGACTGGGAGGAGGACCATGGACCTCGACGAAGTGGAACTCGGGCTTGTCGTGAATCTGAAAACTCTGCGGGAGGTGCTCAAGCGGCTGAGCATCAACGGCAAGCGCTGGTGGGTTGCCTCTGATCCTTCGGATGCGCTTGAATCCCATTCTGTGACGGTTGGGCACGGCGATCCTGGCTGTGTTGACCGCCTCAACACACTGTACTTCAAGGTGCCGGTCCTCAATGATGAGAAACCGTTGGTTGGAACTGACAGGCTAATCCTGCTGCTTGATTGCTCGGTGATCTCGTCGGAGCAGCCAGGCCTTTATATCGAGGAGGGACGAGTCTTGGAAGACCCGCTCGCCGACATCGAGTGCTTTTTTATGCCGATCAGGCAGGCGCTTATCGCTATGCTGCGGAACGAGTGATTTTCCCGCGGAGCCCCTAAGACTTGGCGGCCCCCCGATGCAGGCAACAAACTGACCTACTCAAGGAGAAGAATGAGCCATCAACATTTCTGCGATTCCGCCGGACATTACTGGGAATGCGAAGGGAACGCCGTGCGCTTGTTTGCGAAAGACTCATCGCCAACTCCGTGCATGTGCCTCAATCATCAGGTCTCGATGGAGGACGGGGACCACAGCAAGTGTTCAATTGAACTGCTCGCCTGTCCGGAGCATCGCGACGAACAAATTCGCCGACTGAGCCAATCCGGTCCGAGCGAATTGCCTGGTAGTGAGGACGGTACTGAAGTTAGCATGTTCATCGACCGGGATGGCAAGCCTATTGTCGGCTTTTGTCTTTGGTGCGATATGGACTTTTATTCGATGAGCGAGTTTGAGGAACATACTGAAGATGAAATGAAGGCGTGCCCGGTATACCAAGAATGGAAGGAGGAACGTTGAGGTCTTCGCGTCTTATCGGGCATGTTCAGACATGACGGAACCGGCAGTCCCGATGCACTGAAGAAGGCCACCGGCGACGGTTTAGCCGCAGCACGCGAAATGATCCAGACAGACGCGACCGGGTAGCCCGTGACTCATCCAGAATTTTTAAAGACGCGGTTTTCAGTGCGCTTTGAGTTCTCGCCGAGTGCATCCGGGATTTTGCACTCACTGAGATCCACTAGTCCGCCAGGCAGGGCAAGTTACCGAAATCCCCTTTTTCTGACATTAGAAGTGCTCGCTGGCAGCGATAGTCAGTTTATGGCGAGCTTACGGAAATGCTTGGGGCATCGAAGAGACAAGTGGTGGCGGAAACAGACTGGTGAATGCTCCCGCGCGGGCCCAGCCCAAGCCAAAGGGAAAGCACCACGATTGGTGGGGGTCTTCTCGAAGCCTATTATCTAGGGTATGCCAAGCGGCCCGATACTTATCTTCGATAAATCGGCGATTCAGGCACTCACTCTAGACGAATCTGTGCTGCTCGACAATTTTTTCATGTCGAATATTGTTCCTGTTTTTTTTGCAGAATGCTTGGCCGATCTTGAACGCGAAATGAGTCAATCGAAGGGTACACCGGAGAGTCTTGTCGGCGCGCTCGCGACAAAAACGCCGGACTCGCAGGCGTGCGGCAACGTATTTCATATGCGCATCCTGCAAAGTGAACTTGAAGGAAGCTTTGATTTGTCTCAGGTGTTGTTTCGCCCTTTGCGAGGGAGTGGAGAACCTATGATGACAGGAGACATGAAAGGAGTGCTTTTCCAAGCGAGCGAAGAGGAAGAAGCGGTCAATAGATGGCAAAGGCGCGAGTTTCTTGACCTCGAGCGAGAGCAGGCAAAAAACTGGCGCAGCATGATCGAAAAAATCGACCTCGATGCGATGGCACTAAACATAAGACGCTTGATCGGACCCTGGCGCGAGCCGAAGTCTCTCGAAGACGCCAAGTTTATCACCGACACAATCATCGATTGCCTTGACCAAGAGTGGCTGCTTCGATCCGGTCTGATGATCGTAGGTTTGCCTGAAGAAACCGAGAATGCAGTCAAGCGTTGGACGGGCGATCGCCGGAAGCCACTCCGCAGCTACCTGCCCTATTCTGTGCACATTCTATCGGTCAATATTTTTTTCGCCCTTGTCCTGCGTACCAATCTTCTGAAGAGGGTGAAGCCAAGTCATCAGATTGACCTTTCATATTTGTACTACCTGCCTTTTTGCATGGTATTCACATCCAGGGATAATTTTCACGTGCTGGTCGCGCCTTTGTTTATGACATCTGCCCAGTCTTTTGTGCACGGCGATGACCTGAAGGAGGACCTGCGACGCTTGCACGAGGGATATCAGCAATTACCGCAGAAGGAACTCGACAGAGGGCTGCTTGGCTTCGCCCCTTATCCGCCGATCGAAGGCTCATTCTTGACTACGCAACTGTGGGACAAGCACCTGCATACCTGGAGACAACAGGCTTTTGCCACCCTAGAGCCATTACCAAAAGAATTGATCGAGGCGATTGAACAGTTGGGTAAAAATGTGGCCCATGCCACACGCGCCGGAGCGGCCGATAGTGACATCGACAAGGCAGATTTCGTAACAATCAAAAAACGAGTTTGGACGAAGAAAGGTAGCTATCTACGGTTCCCCAAGGAAAAGATTTTGAAAATCGTAGAGGAAGAGGAGCGGAAGACACGTGAAGAGCACAAAGGGACCATGTCCAAAATCTACCCGGCCGGCACTCTACTCGCAGAAATATTTGCGCGGCTTGCGGAATTAAGCCCTGATCCGAAGTGCAGGTATATCGA
>Ga0182024_10020280_pt1 | contig 12165 bp, 13 predicted proteins | sample P32metaG_FD_120480 | JGI IMG/M metagenome (GOLD analysis project Ga0182024, IMG submission 120480) | Permafrost microbial communities from Stordalen Mire, Sweden - P3-2 metaG (Illumina Assembly) | ecosystem: Environmental > Terrestrial > Soil > Wetlands > Permafrost | place: Sweden: Stordalen...
CGCGCAGCGCTCCCACCCGGCCACCGTCGAAGTACCGCACACCACGCTCGTAAGAAAGCGGCCCGGCAAGCAATGCCAGCCGCGACCCGTCAACAACATCAGCCAACCGCTCGGGCACGACCGCGGACAGTACGGCGAAAATCGGACACGGCGGCCGAGAGCCAACCACCGCCCCGCGGCGAAGCGGCCACGATATCCCTCCCCCAGGAAAGCAACCCATCGCGACCGCCCTCAGGCCCGGGCCGATCGGAAGGCCCCACTCCACCGCAGGCCGGACGATTGGGGTGCGGCGGCGGCGGTCAGAGGCTCGTTTCGGCAGCGAAGCAGTACTCGGTGAACCAGCAGGAGCCTTTACTGGTATAGTAAAGGCATGACGCGCATCTCCACCAAGAACCAGATCACGATCCCGGTCGCCGCTCTGCAAGAGGTCGGACTCCACGCCGGCGAACAGGTCACGATCGAACCAAGCGGCGACGGCGAGCTGCGCATCCGCCGCTCGACCGGCACCTTCCAGGAGGCGTTCGGAGCGCTCACCGGAACCTACCCGGCCGATTACCTCCACCGGCTGGACGCCGAAGACCAGCGACGATGAAACTGCTGCTCGACGCGGACGTGCTGATCGGCGCGCTCGATGAGCACGACGCACACCACAACAGCGCAAGGGCGCTGTTCACCCGCTGGCATCACGACCAAGATGCCGTGGCGATCAGCGCGGTCAATCTCACCGAGGTACTGATCGCCCCTTCAGCGGACGCTGGGAGACTCGCTACCGCCAGGCGCGCGATCGCCGCCCTCGCTGTGACGGTCCACCAGCCCAACGAGGCGATCGCCGTCGAGGCCGCACGACTCCGGCACCGCCACCCCGTCAGCCTCCCCGACGGCTACTGCCTAGCCACCGCGAAACACACCGGATCCGCGCTCGCGTCCTTCGATCAGAAGATCCTGAAAGCCGCCAAGCGCGAAGGCATCACCATCGCCTGAAGCGGTCACGGGCCGCACCCCAGACAACCACCCCGCACACGGCAAATCGCGGTCGACGTTCCCTCCCTTTCGCCAAAAGCACGTTGCGCGGACACTCCCCTGACCGTGCGTGGACGCAGCGACGGGTTCGGTGTTGAGGATTTTTGGCGCTACCGCCCGAGGTCAGAACCGCTGTCGAGGTCCAAGCGATTCCAGTCGTGCTCTGCCGGCGCCAAGTCAGGGGGGTGCTCGTTCAGCCATGTCTCGAGCATGTCGTACGCGCGGAGCTCAATGTCGCGGGCTCGTTGTTCCTGTGCGGCGAGCATGTGCATCTGCGTGATCTGGTTGACCATGTAACTGACCTGTTGCAGCAGCTCGCGTGAGCTCCGTGCCGGACGCTGTGTCATGAGTGCGCTCGCGGCGCTTCTGGATGCTGCTCGCCCGAGCCAGCGACGTCGGTCGCCGTGGGTTCGGTTGATCGTCGCTGAGGCGGCGATCACGTGCCCGGCGTCGGCGAGTGGTCCTGGCTCGGGTTCTGTGCGCAGTGAGATTGCGTTCAGCATTCCCGCAGCGTCCCGCGCGACATGTGCCCAGGCGACGCGATCGTTCACGTCAACCTCTGTTAGGCGTTGGCGTAGTTCCGCGAGCGCGGCCTTGGCTTCGGTCACGGTCGCCTGGTCGGGCTGCGTGAGTACTCGTGTGGCGGCGTCCGCCCAAGCTCCGGGTTGGTCACCTCGGAGGGTCGGCCAGTTCCCTGATGCGCGCAGCGCGGGGAGCGTCAGGTCTTTCGCGATCCGCCCTCCCCCATACCACCGCTCGCTCTCCTTGCCGGCGAGCCTCACGCGATAGCCGGTGACCAGTCCGCGTCCACGCCCGCGGTCATAGCTGACCGCTTCGATGTCGACGTCTTCGTGACGGACGCGTTTGATGAAGTCGAGCTCGTCGCTCGCAGCGACCGAACACGCGCGCACAGTTCGCTCTAGCAGCCGCTTAGCCCCTCGCTCAGGCATCGCTGTCGCCTTGTCTATGTACCTCGCGCCGTTGGTCGCTCGAGCCCATTCGCCGACATCACGACCCATCCGCTTGTCGTGCTCAAGCTCACCCTTCTTGTAGCCCTGCTGCCCGCGGTCGTGCTGATGCCCATCAACCAGTTGGAGTCCGAACTCGCGCTCGATCAGCCCGCACGCGAGTTGCGCGCGCTGCTCATCAAACATGTCCTCCCACACATTGCCGTTATCACTCACAACCTCCGCGGCTATATGGATGTGATCGAGCCCCTCAGCGTTGAGGCCGTGGTGGTCGGCCTCCCACCTCACGTCGCTGAAGTTCATGCGCTGCTTGCGTGCATCCCACCCCCGAAGGTTCGTCAGTGGTTCTTGGAGCTTCAGATTCGCCTCCAACACGGCCCTCAGCTCCTCCGCGCCGTTGAACCCGATCAACTCCGCGAACCGCTTCGCGACACGTCCCCACTGCTCGTCCTTCAGACGCTCACCCGGTGCGAGCGACAGCGAGCAATGCCACACATGCGCCGCACGCCTCGAGACCCCCTGGGGTGCCGGCCTGCCGGCTTTCGGGCCAGCGACGACCTCACCGCGATCGTTGAGCCAACGCTTGACGACCTTCTCGTAAAGCGACCTGCGCTCCTCCAGGTACGCGTTGCGTGGTCGGACGTCCGCCTCGGTGAGTGTTTCGCCCAAGGGTTTATGCAACGTCGCCTCGCGCTGGCTTGAGGCGACCATGTGCGCCCGCTCATGCTCCTCCGCCTTCCCAGACCCATACAGGTACCTGAGAAGCTCCGCCATGTTCCCGCCACGTGTCACGTTCGGGATCACTTGACCTGCCTCAAGACTTCGCTGAGTTGTTCGCGAACCTCACGCACCTGACCCAGCGCCTGCTCAAGCTGTGTGTGCTCGACCAGCTGCTGGGCGATGTTCGCGTGATGCGCCAACTGGTTGATATTCCCTGCGACATTCGCCAACAACCTGTTCGCCGAATCTAACGCCGCGATCACCGCCAACCGCTCACGCCGGTCATAAGACTCACTCAACGCGGACTCTTGCAACAGGCGCGCCATGCTCACGCCCCGGCCCTCGGCAACAGCCCTGATACGAGCGTGATCATCCTCGCTCATCAACATCACGAACCGTCTGGTGCGCCGTTGCTCAGCCGTCGCTCGCCTCGCCGTCACCGCTCGCTTTTCGCCCTCAGCCATCGAGCCTCCTCAGCCAAGCGCAGCGCCCCACAACCGTGGGGACCCTGGTGCCGGCAGCAGGCGCACCGGGCTGTCGGCTCAGCCGATCAAGCAGATTATATGGCACATATAATCCCCAGCTTGCTACCCGCGCCGTGATCACGTCCACACGATACCGCCATCAGCATGAATATGGGAACAGAGCTAGGAGCGAGAGTGCTCTTGCATCGATATGATCGGACATATCGCACAAGGAAATCCGCACTCGGATAAGGTTTCGAATGAGCCCAAATGAAAACCTCAGCGAGTACACCCTCTCCGTCGCTGAGGTCGCCAAGGAGCTCAACGTCCGGCCGATGACCATTCGCCGCTGGATCGGAGACGGCAAACTGCCAGCACGCCGTGTTCCTGGCACCAAGCCATACAAACTGCGGCAGGTTGACGTAGACACCCTGGTCGAGAACTCAGAGGTCGTCGCGCCACAGGTGACCGCCGCATCCGAGCGCGACGGCATGGCCGGTATGGACACCGCAGCGATGCTTCTAGACGCGGCCGAGCAAGACCTCCGATGAGTCGTGCAACAGCAATCGAACGTGTACGCGACGCACAGGCCGACTGGGACAACGCGATCCACGCGCATGAAGAGGTGTTGCCGGAACTCACCCAGTTCGCCGCCCGCCTTCGAGCGACCTCACAGGCCTCCGCCAAACAAGCCGCCGCGTTCGAATACGCCGCGGAAACCGGTCTGCGCGCGCTCGCGAAAGACCCCGTCACTCGCCATCCCCCACACGAACTCTCGCCCACCGCCAACCGGCCAGGCGATCCACAAACCTGGGCACAGTTCGACGAAGCAGTTCGCCAATGGCAGGATGCATGGCAAAGCGGCTCCACCGCAACCGTCGCCCAAGCGCTCCGCCGACTCGCGACCCTCACCGAAATCCTCGCCAATGAAATCGACCAATTCCCGCGCAACACAATGGAGATCACGACCGCGGCATCGTCAGACGCTCGTGGAGCTACCGGCCGATAAGGGTCGACTCGAGACCAGCCGGAACGCCCGTCCGAGCCATACTCGGCCGGGCGCCTAGCACAGGTCTGGCTAGAGCTAAGTCGCCGATGCAATCGCGAAGTCGTGGCCGATCCGGACGAGTGCCTTCCGGGCATAGCACTCGTGGGGCACTCGCGCGTCGGCGCCGCCTGCTTGGTCGTCAATGCGCTCGCGCGGTCTGCGTCGTCGCGAATGCCGAAGCGATCGTCAGCGAGATGCGCGTGCGGGGGCGAAAGCAGGGAAGACAGGTGGCCTTCCCATTTTTGCTGCAAGGAACTCGCGTATAGACTTTCTCGGTGCGTTCCAATATCGGGAGACCCTTGTGACACGGCATCCGCTCGTGTTGGCGCGCCGCGCCGGCCAGGTCGACGATTATCACGGCGAGTTGGTGGCCGATCCGTACCGCTGGTTGGAGGACACGAACTCTTCGGAGACGAAGGCCTGGGTCGAAGCCGAGAACGTGCTCACCGAGGAATGGCTGTCGCACGTAAAGGCGCGCGAGGAAATCGGCCGGCGCCTCTCGGAGTTGTGGGATTACCCGCGGTTCAAGGCGCCTTTCGAGCGCGGCGGGCGCTGGTTTCAGCTGCGTAATAGCGGCCTTCAGAATCAGGATGTCCTCTATGTGATGGAGAGCGCCGAGGACGAGGGACGGGTTCTTCTTGACCCGAACGAGCTGTCTCCAGACGGTACGGTCGCCGTGGCGTCGTTTGATGTGACGGAGGACGGGACGCTCTTGGTCTACGCCACGAGCGGGGCAGGGTCGGACTGGATGACCTGGCGGGTCCGCGAGGTGGCGACCGGCCAGGATCGACCGGACGTGGTTGAGTGGTCAAAATACTCTCGCGCATCTTGGCTGAAGGACGGGTCGGGCTTCTACTACGGGGCCGTCGACCCGCCCACGCCAGGTGCCGAGTACCTGGAAGCGGCGAGTCCCCAGAAGGTCGGATTCCACCGGCTCAGGACGCAGCAGAGTGAAGACGAGATCGTCTTCGAGGCTCCCGAGCAGCCCGAGTGGACATTCGAGGCGGTCGTGAGTGACGACGGGCGTTTCGTCGTGATCTCCATCTCGGAGGGAGCCGCCCCCGAATCCCAGCTGCGCGTTCTTGACCGCGAGGATCCGGGGAGCGGCCTGCGCCCACTCGTGGCCGATTTCTCCTCGAAGGCGAGCTACGTCGCCAACGTCGGCGACACCTTCTATCTCCTCACCGATGACAGGGCAGAGCGCCAGCGGATCGTTGCGGTGGACCTCGAGAGCCCTGGACGAGAGCAGTGGCGGGAGGTGGTTCCCGAGTCGACGGCTCTCCTTCGAGCCGCACACCACTGCGGCGGCCTTCTCGTCTGCCACTACCTGAGGGATGCCTGCTCGAGGCTGGCGGTCTTCAGCTTCGACGGCGTGCACGTGCGCGATGTCCCTGTCCCCGAAGTCTCCTCACTCCTTGGCGATTACGACAAGGCCGGTTTCGAGGGCCGCCCGGACAGCACCAAACTGCACTTCGGCGTGACTTCTTTCACCGACTCGGGCTCTTTGTGGGAGCACAATCTGGCGAGCGGCGAGACGAGGCTGATCAGACCGCCCGAGGCACGGATGGATCCACACGCGCTCGTGAGCGAGCAGGTCTTCGTCACCGCCGACGACGGCGCGTCAATCCCGCTCTTCCTCACGCGTCGGCGCGATGTAGACCCGAACGGGGACGTCCCCGTTCTCCTGTACGGCTATGGCGGCTTCGACATCCCGATCACCCCGCAGTTTGACGTCAGCTGGGCGGCCTTCATCGAGCGAGGTGGCCTGTTCGCTATGGCGGTCCTGCGGGGCGGGGGAGAGTACGGGCGCTCGTGGCACAAGGCGGGGATGCTCTCCAACAAACAGAGAGTCTTCGACGACTTCTGCGACTGTGCCAAGTGGCTCGCCGCCTCAGGATGGTCGCGCCCAGGCCGCATCGCTATAAACGGGCTCTCGAACGGCGGCCTCCTCGTCGGGGCCTGCATCACCCAGCACCCGGAGCTCTTCGGCGCCGCCGTGGCAGACGTTGGCGTGTTCGACATGCTGCGCTTCCACCACTTCACGATCGGGTGGGCCTGGAAGAGCGACTACGGTAACCCCGACGACCCCGAGCAGTACCGCTGGGTGCGCGCTTACTCACCGCTGCACAACGTCCATCCCGGCCGACGCTACCCGCCCATCCTCATCACGACCGGCGACCACGACGACAGGGTCATCCCAGGGCACTCGTTCAAGTTCGCAGCCACCCTGCAGGCTGCCGCCGACCCGGACGAAGCCTCCTCCGGACCGTCCGCTCCGATCCTTGTGCGAACCGAGACCTCAGCCGGCCACGGCCATGGCCTCCCGACCACGAAGGCGATAGCCAAAGCGACTGACATGCTCGCCTTCATCGATGGCACGGTTGGCGACGCGGCGACGGCGCCACAACAGCCCCGCCCCTCGCCGCCGTCATGAGCCCTGCTCGCCGGCGGAACGTGCCCAAACCGGCCGCAGGGAGCAGGGCTGGCACCGGGCCCCGGGGCCGAGTTCGGCTGTGCGCCACGAAGCCCCGCCCGGCAGGTTGCCGGTGTCACTACGGCCGTTTCAGCCCCGCTGGCCGCGCGATGCGGGTGCGGCGCCGGCGCACGGCACCGGCGGATGCTCGTCGCGACGCCGAAGCAGACGTCCTGCGTCAACCTCGGAGTGCGATAGCGGGTGCCACAGCTTGCCGTCAAGAGCTTCGCGCCGGCCCTGCGGGCGGCCGTGTCGGTGACTGGTCGAGCATCGTTTGGGTGGCGGCGCAGGCGGCTCGTTTGCATGGCGGTCGGGTGAAGCCTGGTACGCGTCGCCGTCGTGCCCCTCCGCCGCCTGGGGCTCCACGGAAGAAGCGCCGGTCGCGGTTGGCGGCGGCTGATGGTCGCTCCGGGAGCGCATCTACCTGGCTAACGGCACGGCGGCGCAGGTGCGCCCGCATGATGACCGCAAGGCAGCTACTCGCTCTACTCCTGAACCAGCTCGCCGGGGAGTAGCCCATATACGAGCGAGTCGCGGCGTTGCCCGCTGTGGCGTACAAGCACATGAGACCGGAGGTGCCCTTCCTTGCGAAACCCGCATCGTTCAGCGACACGCTGTGCAGAGAGGTTCTCTGGGTCGGTGGTCAGCTCCAGCCGCGCCAGCCCGAGGTCGTCAAACGCCCATCGCGCCAACACCCGAACGGCCCGAGTTATGTAGCCATGCCCACGAGCCTCCGGCGCGAGGGAGTAGCCAACGCTCGCCGACTTCAGCAACTCGCTGACACTGTTCAGTCCCAGAGCCCCAAGTGGCTGTCCAGTAACGGCATCAATGACCGCGAACCGAAGCGCAGTCCCGGCCATGCGCAATGGCTCGTGGGTCTCCAACCAGCCGAGTGCGTCGGCACTCGTGTACGGGAACGGAATGGTCGGCGAGTAGCGCGATACCTCCGGGTCCCCGAACACCTCGACTACGAAACCCACATCGTCAAGCGTCCATGCGCGCACAGCGATAACCCCGTCAGTCAGTGGCGGGTCAGGAAAGGACAAACCAGCCATGCCAAGACGCTATCGGGTAGCCCGCCAAAACTGCTCGCTCCTAGCCCCTGCACCATATCCACGCTAGTCGAGTACCTGCGTACGATCGGATGCGAACCGAAGGTCGTCCGCAGTCCGCTACGACTTCCTGGCCACCGGAGACGAGCGAATGACGGGAAGCGCTCGCACTTCGCGGTATCCGGCTCGTGCGTAAAGCGGACGGCCTGCGTCGGTCGCCTGGAGGAGCGCCCGTTCAACGCCCCGTGCTCGTGCCGCGGCGCGTGACGCCTGCACCAACGCTGATGCCAGACCGCGGCTCCGCGTCGCTTCGTGAGTCGTGAAGCAATACAGGCCGACCGTGCCTTGCTCGTAAAACGTTGCGCCAGTAGCCGCAGGTAAGCCATCCATCTTCGCCAGGAGCAGCGAAAGTGATCGATCCCCCGAGGGCCCAGCGCGTCGTAAACCCGCTAGCAATCCTCGCGCCCCTGGGCATCGGCTCCAAACACCTCCGAATACGCCTCATACCAGCCGTCGAAGTCGACGAGTGACAACAGCCACCACTGAAAGAAAGGCCCTGGAGCCTCCTGGAGTGCCGGTCCAGCCGTGCCGGCGCCTGTGGAGCCGGCGACCAGATTTGTGGCTACGAGACCGCCCTGTCGAACTCGTCAACGTACATGGGCATCTGCGCGATGAGCTCAAACCCCAGCCGCTCAAGCACGGGGCGTGACATGCGCCCGGCCTGAACTGTCAGTGCCGGGGTGCCGCGCTTAACTGCCAGCATCCAGCGGGCGTTGACAAGCGCCCGGTAGACACCACGGCCACGGGCGTCCGCAAGCACCCCGCCACCGAACAGATTGACGCCGGCATCACCAACTGTCGCGCTGGCAGTTCCCACCACCCGGTTCTCGAGCCGAGCGTTCCACCGTCGGAACGGGTTAGCCAGTGTTGCGTACTCAGCGAAGCGCTCCTCAAGCTCGGCCTCCATCTTCGCGCGCCCGTCCGCCGGGACGTCGAACGCGGCGAGTTCAACTCGGGTGCCATCTGCGAATGCATCGAACGACTCAACAACATCAACCTCGACGTCCTCACCGCCGTCACCCGCGGGCGGGCCCAGCAGTGCCATCGCGTTCTCGACCGATTCGAACCCGGGGCTGTCCTCGTTTCGCAAACCGCGCCGGGCGAGAGCATCCCCAAGCCACGGGTGGTCGGGCCCGGTCAGCCAGGCCAGCATCCCGCGGCCGTGCTCCTGAACGAGCGTGCGGGCCTCGTCGATTGCGGTGTCCAGATCCGTCACAGCCAACCCTTCGCGTGGCTCAACCGGCTGCGGATACGGGAGCTGATGCAGCAGCACGAAAACATGGCTGCCCTCGACCAACCTCCAGCCATCTGGCGGCGGCAGTGTCGAGAACGGGTGCAGCGCCTGCCTGCGAACGTCATCAGGGACCGTGCCCATGGTGTACGCCGAACCTACCGCACGACGAGACCGAGACTCAACCGCAAGGTCTAGCGCCGATTGGTCGCGTCCCGCATCTCGTCGCGAGTCGGCGAGTCAGTGCTGATCGACCAGCGTGGTGCTCCTTACTCGAATGGGCTCTTGGCTCTTGGCATCCACGCGCGAGCGACAGCGGTTTGCGGATGCCCGTGCCGGCAGCGGAGCAGGTCTACAACCGGGCGCGGCCATCAGCTCTACAACAACCAGATAGCCGCGACCGGGGGTAGGACGGCCCCGGCCGGCTGGCCGCGACCCCGAACAACTACGACCACGCCACACCCGGGCGCGACCAGGGCTTCTCACTCACCGCCGAAGACCGGTTTATGCGACAGCCACCGCCCAAAGCGACAGCGAGGTACCTACCGAACTGATCGCCGGAGACTTACTAGAGTGCCGACGGTGAGCACCCCTGCCTTCTGGCGCTACGGCAACTTCGTGCTCGGTTGCGGCACGTTCGGCGGGATCGGCGGGAGCGCAAAGCTTGTGGGTCGTGGACTGGACGAGTCGTCGGCGTTCGCGACGATGGACGAGGCGGTTGCCCTGGGGATCAGCCTGTTTGACACGGCGGAGAGCTACGCCGCAGGCGCGAGCGAGCTCATGATGGGCCGTTGGCTGGCTGAGCGGGACTCGGTCGTCACTGACCGGGTTCGGATCGCGACGAAGGTCGCACCGCCGTGGGGTGATGACGCAGGGCGGCGCTTTGACGGCGCCTTCCTTGAGGAGAAGTTCTCAGGCAGTCTTGAGCGCCTCGGTGTCGGTGCCGTCGATTTGCTCCTCACGCACGCGCCCGATGATGAGACGCCGATCGAGGAGACGCTCGAGGGTCTCGAGGCGATCCAGGCCAGCGGGGGCTGTCGGTATGTCGGCGCATGCAACATCGATGTGGGGCTGCTCACGGCCGCGCTCGACGCGGCGCAGCGGCTCGACATCAGCGGCTACCGGGTCGTGCAGAACGGCTACAGCCTGCTTGCGCCCGCTGAGGACCATGCTGTGCGGTCGATCTGCGCCGATCGCGATCTCGCGTTCACGCCGTTCTCGCCTCTGGCCGGCGGGGTCCTGACGGGGAAGTACCAACGCGATGTCGCCGCCCCCGCTGACTCCAGGATGGCGCTTCGTCCCGATGGCATCGACGCACTGCTCACGCCCGCCGCGTTCGACGCGATCGATCGGCTCCGCGCGGACGCCGAGCGCCGACACGGCGTCGAATGTGGGGCACTCGCACTTGGATGGTTGCTGCACCATCGCGAGGTGACCGCAGTGGTCACTGGTCCTTCCCGTCGAGTGCCCCACCTCGGGCTGGCCTCACACGCGGTCGACGTCGCTTTGTCTGATGCGGACTTCGCCGAGATCGAGTCGTGGTTCGCGTCGGCTCAGGCATTCGGCTGAAGCCAGCTGCAGACGCCCGCTATCCCCGAAAGGGACTTCGCGCCAGCTCGACCGCAGCCTTCCCGTTGGATCGAATTTGGGTAGGCGCTGGTGCACGGCTCGGCATAGCCCAACGCAGCGGGGGGCGTCAGACTTGCAGCCGTTGCTGTTGGCTGGCGATCGGAGGCTTGGATGACGGAGGCAATGGTCAAAGACGGCGTTCCGGTGACGGGCGGATGGTTTGTCGTCAACGTGCGCGACGCGCGGTGGCTGCACAACCGGATGCGGTCGGTGTGCCGCTTCGGCGGTGAGGGAGAGGCGCACTTTGATGATCTTGGTGTGAGCCTGTACTGGTTACAACCAGGCGAGCCGATGTCGCTATATCACCACGAAGCCGGGCAGGAGGACTTCCTGGTTCTTATGGGTGAGTGCATCCTGGTCATCGAGGGCGATAAGCGGCCGCTCGAAGCGTGGGATTTCGTGCACAGCCCGCCTCGTACGGCCCACACGATCGTGGCCGGGAGTCAGCCTGCCCTCGTGCTCGGCGTTGGCGCGCGAAAAGAAAAGGGAAGCGCGCGCTATCCGGTCGAGCCAGTCGCGATCGCGCATGGTGCTGGCGTGCCGGATGAATCCGCGACGGCGCAAGACGTGTACGCCTCTTTCGGCGAGCCTACTCCCGGGCCAGCGCCCGAGATCTTCTCTACCGGAGGCGACGGCAGCCTTCCGCAATGATCGATGCCCGGCAGGCGACCTTCTGGTGGTAGCCCTTTGCGACAGTGCGCGGCCGCGGCGCCGTGAGCCGAAGGAGAGGGGGCACCGAGCGGTGCGCTGGACGCCCCCTTGTGCTCAGAGGCGTCCTAGGAGCTCTTCCACGTGTTGTAGAAATCGCCAGGGGTAACGAGCGTGCTCGTCGAGGACTCGGTCACACCGGTCGTTCCGTTGGACGCACCGTCGTCCCACCCGACCGCGCGACCGCGAACCGGGTGCGCTTCCGCGCTGCTCGATCAAGCGCGTCCCGAAGCGCCGGGATCTCTTCCGCTAGTCGTCGCATATCGCTGCCGGCGATAACAAGGACTTCAGTCGGTGCAGTCACGACCACCGTCGCGGTCCGTCGCCGTGGCGTGGTGCTCGCACTTCGCCGCACCAAACCGATCTCGCCGAAAAAGTCTCCGTCGCCTAGCGTCGCAACACGCTGACCAGCTTGCAGAACTTCCACGGCGCCGTGTTTGATCGCGTAGAAGTCAAACGCAAACTCTCCCTCGCCGAGAGCAACATGTCCGACCGCCCATTGCAGTTGGCGTGCGGCGGCTGCAGCTTGCTCGCGAGCCTCGGGCATGAGCCCAGCGAACAGCGGAATGCCGTCGAGATCGACGTTGCCCATCTGGTTCCTCCCTTTCGGCCGTAAGGTGACGCGAGCCTAGCCGCGCGATGTCTGTCGGACAACTGCTTACTTGTCTCGGGGGGCCCTGTCAAGCGGGCGTCGGTCCGGTGGTGCGTGCGCGTGGTTGGGGGTCAGGTCGTGTCCGCGGACGCCCAGGCTTACTTCGGCACTCGACCCGGGTTGGCTTCGGGTCGGCGGCA
>Ga0182024_10020281_pt1 | contig 12165 bp, 7 predicted proteins | sample P32metaG_FD_120480 | JGI IMG/M metagenome (GOLD analysis project Ga0182024, IMG submission 120480) | Permafrost microbial communities from Stordalen Mire, Sweden - P3-2 metaG (Illumina Assembly) | ecosystem: Environmental > Terrestrial > Soil > Wetlands > Permafrost | place: Sweden: Stordalen...
CAAAGCCATTGAACTCGATCCTAAGTTGGCGCAAGGGTACAACAACCGAGGCTGGGCACAGATGCAGTTGGGCAACTGTCAAAAAGCGATTGACGACTGCACTACGGCGATCAGTCTCAAACCGGAACTTGTTTTTGCATACAATAACCGTGCCTGCGCATATTTGAAATTAGGACAGTTCGACAAAGCAATTGACGACGAAACCAAGTGCATAAGCCTGGAACCGAGGTTCGATGAAGCATACAGAAATCGAGCATGCGCTTACGAGCGAACAGAACAGTATCAGAAATCGATTGACGACTGCACCGCGGCCCTTAAAATCAATCCAAAGTTTTGGGTTGCTTTGGTCGATCGAGCATATGCGTGCGAAAAACTCGGACAATACCAGAATGAGATCGCCGATTGTACAGCCGCGATCGGCATCAATCCTTCATCTTCATCGGCATATCACGATCGTGCATTTGCCTATGGTCAAATAGGCGATTACCAGCGCGAAATCGATGATTGCACCATGGCGATCAAATTCAATCCGTCGTTTGCACCGAGCTATGGCAACCGCGCATTCGCCTACGAAAAGACCGGACAGTATAAAAAGGAAATCGAAGATTGCGACAAAGCAATCGCTCTCGATCCCAAATTTGCGCAAGCATATGTCAATCGCGGGGTGGGTTTCGGCCGCCTGGGACAATATCAGAAGGAGGTCGATGATTGCACCGCGGCGATTTATTTGAATCCATCGTTTCCGGTTGCTTATGCCAACCGTGGCTATGCTTATGAGAAGTTGGCACAATATCAAAAGGAGATCGAAGATTGCGACAAGGCGATCGCCATCGATGCAAAATACGTGCAAGCGTACAATAGCCGTTCACGGGCCTATCAGCATCTGGGACAATATCAAAAATCGATGGATGACTGCGACAAGGCGATCGGCTTGGATCCCAAGTTCGTCAGCGCGTATGGCAACCGCGCCGTGGCGCACGGAATGCTGGGACAATATGATGCGGCCATCGAAGATTGCGACAAAGTGATCGCGCTGGCGCCAGGATGTGCTGAAGCGTATTGGTACAGAGCGGAGGCTTACGAAAAACTTGGTAAGGCGGATCTGGCAGCAAAGGAGAAGCAAATTGCCACAAAACTTGGCTACAAACCTGAATCACCTGAGTCAGTCGGAGCCTCGTTCCCATAGGTTTCTGGCAGCACTGATCTTTGCCCTGATCTTTTGCTTTTGCCAACTTAACCCAGCGCAGGCCGGATCATCGCAGCGTGCACGAGGAACGCGACGCGACGCAACTTTCATGATCTACATACCTGATGGACTGAGCCCGGGACAGAAATATCCGTGGATCGTCGGGCTCACACCAAATGGGCGAGGGGAGCGTGCTTTGAGTTTCCTGCAAACTGCTTGCGACACCTATCACTGGATCCTTGTGGTGCCGGAGAGTCATGGAACTGTATTACCATGGCTGGCGCTCGATCCGATGATGAACGATATTATCGACACATGCATCAAGAATTATCCCGTCGATGCCAACAAATTGTTTTCGGCTGGATTCGCTGGTGGAGCGATGGAGGCGCATCATCTGAGCGTTTTGTGCCCTGATAAAGTGCAAGGTGTGATTGCTAATTGTGGCATCATCCACGGTGCTGGCTTGCAAGATCCGGACTATCCCAAAGGAAAACTGGCTGTCTTTCTAACCAGCCCAACAGACGGGCGATATATTCAGATGAAGGAGAACGCGCAGTTCCTTCAAGGTCGCAATTGGAACACGACCTGGATGGAGTTTCCGGGCGGGCATAACTGGGCTCCAGCGCAGTACTACACCAAGGCTGTCGGCTGGCTCGATCAGCACGCGAACGCTCATTAGAAAAACTCCGAATTTGAGGAATACTGATCCTTGATTTCGCATTTGGCCGGAAGGATCTTCTTCAATTCCGCCTTTTGGCTTGGTGACCAATTGTATGTCGTGATATAAAGCCCTTGCAGATGTTTGAACTGTTTGAATAATGGAATACTGGCGGTTGTAATCGGATTTCTTGAAATCTCCAGTGCCTGCAAACCCTTGAGAGCTGCTAGTTTGGCTAATCCGGCATCGGTGATGTGATTGTGTGGCACTCGCAGAACCGTCAGGTTCGGCATGCGCGCTATGTATGACATATCCGCGTCGGTGAGATCGGTTCGCGAAGCGGATAGATACATAAGAGCAGTTGAGCCGTCGAGAGCGCGCAATACCTCTGGCACCTTATTGAGCTGGTCGACCCACAGAGTTCTCAGATGCTTGATGCATTTCATTTTGGTCACCCCAGCTCCCGTCACTTTCGAATCGTTAACCCGAAGTTCCAACAGTTTCGGGAGGTCCTTCACGTGCTCCAATCCTCGGTCGGAAATATCAGTAGCGGTGAGGTAGAGAAAACGCAAACCAGTGAGATGATCGAATGCGACTAAAACATCATCGTCGATTTCCAGCATGTTAGATAAATCCAGTCCCCAGATCTCATCGCTGCGGAAGCGTCTGAAATTTCTGAGCTTTTCGCATGCACCCCAGCTTGGAGTTAGAACCAAAGAATGAGCAATTGAGAATTGCACTCTTCCTTGAGCTTTGTGGCCATCCGCTGAGGTTCCGATGCCTGCTGGCAGTGATATGGATCCGATTCCTTCACTTGGGAAAATCAAAGTCCATGGGCCACCTTTTGCTTGCTTCAACGGAACTGTAGCGTAATAGGAGGTTGGTTCAGCCACTTCCACGTATTTGTCAAAAGAAGTCACGACAGGAGGTGTTTTGGCAGGCAGCGCGGTCCTCACCGATTGTTTGTTCAGTATCGCGAAGCCTGCCAGAGCGAGAGCGAGGACAAGACAAGCTGCGGCAGCGATCTTCTTTGCATTGATGAACTGGGGTTTTGTTGTCGCCGTCGTCGTGATTACAGGCACATTCCATTGGATCTCTTTATCGTCCATGATCCGCTGCAAGTCGTTTTTGAGCGCCATCATGGTCTGATACCGGTGCGCTGGATCTTTTGCCAGCAGCCTGGCGATCACCTGTTCCAGCGCCTGAGGAAAATCTTCGCCAAGAGATGTCTGTTTGAGAGTAGGAATAGTGTTCGACTGATGTTGCATCATTGTCGCCAGTGCGGTTTCACCGGCAAACGGCGACAATCCAGTGAGAGTCTCAAAAAACACACATCCAACAGCGTAAATGTCACTTCGGTGATCGATGTTTCTGCCCAGGCATTGTTCAGGACTCATATAGAGTGGGCTGCCGAAAATTTCGCCTGTGCGCGTGAGTGCTTGCCGATCCTCATCGCAGACAATTTTGGCGATGCCGAAATCCAAAATTTTCACGACATCATGTTTGGTATCGAACTGCTGATCGGGAAGCATGATGTTGCTTGGTTTCAGATCCCGATGAATGATGCCGTGATCGTGTGCATATCCAAGGCCGTCGCAGACTTGCAGAAAAATTGCTATCGCTTCTTTGATCGGCAGTGCACGATGCTTTGTCAGCATCGCCTCGAGCGTGGTGCCCTCGACGCACTCCATGACCAGGAACGGGCAGTTGTCCTCCAGCAGCCCGAAATCTTTGCAGCTGACAAGATTGCGATGATTGAGGCGAATGGTAGCCTGAGCCTCATTTTGAAAGCGAATCAGCAGCTTGCCGGTAAGATGTTGTTCCTGCAGCAGCTTAAATGCGTAGATCTCGTGCAGAAAAACCTGTTCGACTTTGTAGACGATGCCCATCCCGCCTCGCCCGAGCTCACTTAGAATTTTATATCGACCGCCGACGATGGAATCGGCGACGAACCGCACGCTTGCGCCGGGAGCGGGATGAGAAGCCACATTTTCGTCTTTCGGATCGTTCTGAGACTCAATCTTTTCGCCCAGCCGCTCCGCTTCATGGTCCATGAAAATCCTTCAGAGCCGATAAGCGCGCCTAAATAGACTTTATCATCTCGATTGCACCGCAGGCGACCAAATACGCCGCGGAAACCGGAAACGCCGTTAGGGTTTCCATTCGTGTCTGCCAGTGCTTCAAATCGGCGGGGAATCGGTTACAGTTTATATGAAGTCAGGGAAACTAAGTCTGTGAAACGCGTCTTGATTATCATGATGGTGCTCGTCACTTTGTTAGGTGGCGCCTATCTGTATTGGATGAGCACGCCGCTATATGCGTTTCAAGAAGCAGCATTGGCGTTGAAAGATCGTGATGGAAGAGTGTTCGCGCAGCGTGTTGATATCAATACCTTTATCGATAGTCTGTTGGATGATCTTCTGGTTCATCCAGCGGAAACCACTCCCGGACTGAATTCTTTTCAGCGCCAGGTGGGAAACGGCGCCATCGCTCTGGCTAAAACTTCAATTGAAGCTGAGGCACTGAAAAGCGTCGACCGCATTTTCCCGCGCAATCGAATGCGCGACCTGAGCAGCCTCGGTCCCGATGCTGCTATTGCCGAAACACCTCCCGCCAGCTCCGGCGGCAACATCGGCGACTTTCTGCGCGCCGCTTCACATGAGTTGGGCGGTGAAGTGAGCAAGATGCAGACCGTAGTTTACGGTCGCATGGAACTGTGGGCGCACGCCCACCGTGCCACGTTGCCAGGACGTTTGCTCGCCTGCCCTGCACGAGAGCGCGGCACCGAGTTGAAACAAATTCTTTCGGACTTTGGCTTGAAACAGGAGAATTTCAAAGGAATAGCCGCCTGTAGCACCACCGATGATGGCACCGTCGAGACCTGTCTTGTGGGACTCAACTTTTTCTGTCCGCGAGTGAGTAAGGAAGTTACAGTTAACGTCGAAGTTTTGAAGGGTGGGACTTCCGATTGCTGGCGGATCAGCCGCATCGCCAACATGCATCAACTGTTGCTCAGCCTCGGCGAGAGTTATGAATATGATGTGCACTCGCTGATGCGCACATCTCTCGCCGGAATCAACGGCGCCAGCGTCCAAAACGAAGTCAAAGGCGTGGCTCAACGAATACAACAGAGTGGCGCGGCGCAAAACCTCATGCAGCAACTCAGGGCGAAATTGGGTAATTAGGCTGCTTCGCAGCGTTATGAGAGATTTCTCCACTTCGGTCGAAATGACAAGCGGAAGTCGAAATGACAAGCGGAAGTGACGTTAGGGCGATTCCAGCTTGCACGGTCCGTGCCGTGGCGATGCGTGACATCGCCCCTTTAATTCGATTGAATTTTGCAGTTGGGCAGCTGCTCTTTCAGTGTTCTGGTTGTATTTTCATTGAACCAGGTCGATGGAATTTCGAGGACCTCCAGATGCGGCAGCTTCTTCAAGTCTGCAATAACTCGTGGAGTGGCGCTCGTTTCGCGGATGCTCAGATGCTTCAAGCAGGTCATGGCCGCGAGACTGCGCACTCCTTCGTCGGTCACTTTCTCGCTATTGTCAAACGAAGCGTTCTCCAGTGCGTCCGCCTTCGCCAGTGCTTTCAGCAAGTCGTCGTTGCAGCAGGAGAGCGAGATTGTCCTCAGCGACGGCATTTTTCGTATGCTGGATACAAACGCTTTTGTCAAAGAGCAATCTCGCACGTCGAGGTAGATCAGATTTTTCAAGCGAGATAAGGTTGCTATTCCGGCATCCGTCACACCGGGATTCTCAGCGAGATATAGATACTGCATGGAATCCATGTGGGAGATTCTTTCCAGATCCTGTTCGGTGATGTTGTCGCCTTGAAGACGAAGCTCTGTGAGCTTTGCTTGCTCGAGGTTGGGCATTGCTTTATTAATGCCCTGCACGTGATTGGCACAGAGGTAGGTCAGCTTGGAGAGACCGGAATATTTGCTCAGTCCGGCACCGTCGATTTGCGTCCATGAAATGTCCAGCGCGACAAGATTGGGCAGCCTCTGGATAAATTCGAAAGCCCGATTGGTAATGTCGACATCTCCGGCCAGGTTCAGCGCATTTAAACCGGACAATTGTCCGATGAACACGAGAGAATCATCGTCGATGTCTGTGTCGCCTTGCAAATTCAGCACGGCCAGTTCGTCGCTGCGGAAACGGCGCAACAATCGGGGATCGATCCCCGGCCATGCCGGCTTGAATGCCAGTGGCAGAGGCACCCTGAACTTCAAATCTCCGGCTGCTTCACACCCTGGTGTTCCCGTCCAGCCGATCATATATCGGGCAAAGCGGGGATAGACAGGACTAATACGTCCGATTGACTGTTTTGGAAAATGTAATATCCAGGGACCCTTGCAGTTTTTGATGCCAACGTCCGAGAATTTGGCGATCGTGCTGACCGATGGGGCGGTCGGCAAGAGCTCGTATTCTGGGCAACCGGTCTGGATCTTCGGGTTGATGTCGGTGTGAGTGATCAACCGGTGCGCGAGAAGGAAGAACATGAGAATGGTACCGAAACCGATACCGAAGAAAAGTGCTGACAATGCTACCGGCGCGTTCAACTTGGCTTTTGGCGCGGTTTTCACTTGAGGCGAATCCCACTCGATCGGTTGATTGCCTCGGATCGATATCAAATGTTCCCTGGCTTCGGTGATGCTCTGATATCGGTGGTCGGGATCTTTTGCCAACAGCTTGAATACGACACGCTCGAGATCCGATGGAAACTGCTTCCCGAGGGAGGATTCTCGCAATGTCGCAGGCATCTCTGATTGATGTTTCATCATCGTCGTCAAAGTGTTCTCTGCCATAAATGGTGGCACGCCTGTGAGCGTTTCAAACAATGCACAGCCGGCGGAATAGACGTCGGAGCGGTGATCGACCGGTTTGCTCAAGCACTGCTCTGGGCTCATGTACAACGGCGTGCCGAAAATCTCGCCCGTGCGAGTGAGCGCCATTGCATCGATTGTTTCACCGTGCAGAATCTTGGCGATGCCGAAGTCGACTATCTTCACCATCTCCTGGCCATCGGCGTTCGTGACGATAATATTGTTGGGTTTCAGATCGCGGTGCACCACACCGTTCTCATGGGCGCATGCCAGACCATCGCAAATCTGAATGAAGAGGTCGAGCGCTCGCTCGACTGGAAGGGAACCGTTTGTTTTGAGGATCTCCGCCAGAGTCGGACCTTCGCACAGGTCCATGACCAGGAATGGGCGATTGTCGTTGAGCAGATCGAAGTCGTGCACTTTGATCAAATTTGGATGATTGAGATGGTGGCACGCCTGAGCTTCTTTGTGGAAACGCGCTTCGGCGTTGCTAAGCACAAGCGGCGCGCTCAGCAGTTTGAGCGCGTAATAATGGTGAAGAAAGATCTGCTCGACTTTATAGACTGTGCCGGTACCGCCACATCCGAGCGCGGACATGACCTTGTAGCGGCCTGCCAGCACCTCGCCGTTGCAGACGGAGTAGTTGGTCGTTCGTCCAGTCGCGAAGCTGGTTCCATGCAGCGATTGGGTCAAGGCTGCTGTATCGATTCGCACTGGAGTGTTGTCTAGTAAACCGGATTTCGTATCCATGCGTGCCCGCTAAGGGTATTCGGTGGGTCCGCGTACCTAGCTCCGCCATCTATTTTGAGCTGGCTTGATTGTTGCAAAGAGGTGGGAGATTTTTGTGAGACGCTCGTGGATCAAGAATTTCCGGACTCGGGGCCGAGATCAGTGGCAGCGCACGTTATCGGTCGGTGTCGGACTGGATTATTTTTGCTGAGCGCAGAATTGAACCAGCCTTAGAATGCTCGCCTGGTCAGAGTACCGAAGTGAACACTGGTGCGGTTGAAATCAAAGTAGGGCGAGGTGACGATTCGGGCTTCAGGCGCCGGTGAGTACAGACAAACCCGGCTATATTGATCTGGAATGGGCAATATTTCTGGACCGGCTGAGGCAAACAAAATCACATCGTCGTTGAGCAAGCGGCACAGCGTCTCCACTTGTCCTGAGAAATGCTCGGCGTTGTCGATGAAGAGGGGCACATCAGCTGCGTTGACGGCAGTGGCTATGGCATTTATGTCTACGCCGATCGAGCATTGATAGTGCCTGCCAATCGTAGAGTTGTACAGGCAGGACGCAGTTCCTACTGTAACGAGGCCAGCTAGCAGCACGCCGCCAGCGATGCGTATGGCTCTGGAAGTCGACTGAATAAGACCGTTCGTGGCGAAGGCAATGACGATGATCGCGCCCAGCACAGCAGGCATCATGTAGCGGAAGATCGTGCTATGGCTGGTTCTGAAGAGAAGATCAGGCACTACGAATGGTAACGTCGAGCTGGCGACCAGGCACATTAGAAACACGCATGTTTTGCGCTCTGCGCGCCTGACGAGTATATAACCAGCGATCGCGGCGATTCCAAATAACGTCAGACTAGTTGCCAGTTTGAAGCCACCAAGTGGAAAGTCAACAAATATAGAATCGAATATGTAATTCCAGGATTTGACAAGTCCCGTTGTTGAAATCTTCGCCTCTAAATAGGACAAGTTTCTAGCGGCGGCCTCATGATTGGCGATCATAGCCAACGCCCACGGTATGCACAGTAAACCGGCTAGCAGCAGTGCCCCGAGTTGAGAGAAGAAGAGTTTGCCTCGCCGCAAGCCCTGCGTGCACAAGACAAATATGGATTGTCCGGCGGCAACCGCTGCCGTGAGCGGAAAGGTGTAGAACCCTAAGACAATCACGGCTGAATAAACAAGCCAGCTTTTCACGGAAGGTTGGCGCAAGCATTTCAGCAAGCACGCACAGCCAATCGTAATTAGCAACAGCCAGGCACTGTACTCTCTGGCATCTTGCGCATATAAAACCTGATTGGGCGAGATTGCCAAAAGCGCAACAGCGATGCGTGCCACTGGCGTGGACTGGAAAAGTTCCATGCACAGCCAGTACGCGGCCGGAAGCACCAAAACACTGAGGATCGCAGGCAGCGACCTCATTGCCGCTACACTGCAGCCGAACCGTTCCGCCCAAAGTCGAGCCAGCCCGTAATACAGCGGCGGATGCTGCCCTCCCTTGTAGAGCAGGTCCCGCAGACAACCGCTGCGCGGTCCTTGGGTCGACTCGAACACTCTCATGTCCCGTACGCGAACTGGTTTGCCGGTCAGCAGACGTTCGTTGAACTCCTGCCGAGTGTGCCCGGATACAGTGATTGATGTGAATGACTCATCGCACCAGTATTCTCTTTGATCGATCTTATAGAAGCGCAAAAAGATTCCGGCAGCAACAATCAACCAGAATCCAATTGTCCAAAGCCTCGAATATTTGCGCGTTTTCGCAGTTTCAACCGATAGGGTTTCACCCGATTGCACTGTTGGTGATAGCGTATTAGAGTGCATATCAGTCTAGAAACCTCTTCGAGTCAGGGTGCCGAAAAACGGCATTCCTGCGGGTCTATCGACGTTGAATTCGGGGTCGATCCGAAATGGCTTTGTCGGATCCGGATCGAATACATAAACCTCGCTGCACTCCGCCGGAACGGGCGCGATTTGTGGACCATCCGACAGTAGCAGGGGCACTCCGTCTGCCAACAATCGCACCGCCGCCAGAGTTTGCCCCGGTTCGCTGCCGACGTTGCACACCATTACCGGTTTGGGCGAGGAGTTGATGATGCGTGCCATCGAAGCCAGATCTTCTCCGATAGAGAATTGCGGATGGATAGCCAGTGTCGTATTGGCAATGCAGGAGGCGATGCCACAGCCGATCATGGCAGCCAACAGCAGCGCTCCTGCCGCGCGAATCGGCCTCGCTGCTGCCTCTAGCATTTGAGAAATTGTGAACGCGAAGGCGAGAAAAACTGCAATCACTGCCGGCATCATGTAGCGGGTGATGATACTGCGGAAACCGCCAAATACGAGATCCGGTACCACCAACGGCAGAATGGAACAAGCCGTCAGGCAAGTAATGAAGATTACTTGTCGCCGTTGCGCACGCCTGAGAAATACGCAGGCGACTACTACAGCAATCGCCAGTAAACCGAGACTCAACGAACCTTGCAGCCAGGGATCAGGCACTTGCGCGAAAATCAGTGTGAAGCCGTTCTTCCAGCCAGTGACAAGCTTGATCAATGAAATCTTTTTGTCCAGCCACGCCATATCCTCAAGTACATGGCGCTTGCAGGCCATCACGACCAGCCAGGGAGAATACAGCAGAAAACTGAGCAGCGTGGACTGCAACTGGGACTTCACCACGCTGGTCAAACGCAGTTTCTCCGTGCAAAAGACTGACAGGCAGTGGGCTAATGACACGAAAACAGACAAGGAATACGTGTACAGCGAGACAGCGTTCACCACTGCATAAATCAGCCAGTACTTTTTCTGTTGCAGTCTCACCGCTCGCAGCAGCGCTGCACTGGTACAGGCAACCAGTGCTATCCACAGACTATATTCACGGGCATTCTGAGCATGCAAGACAAGATTTGGTGACACCGCCATCAGTATCACAGCTATGCGTGCCACTGTAGTCGATCGGAATAATTCCAGGCCTAACCAGTACGCCGCAGGCAGCAGCAACAGACTTAGCAGCGCGGGCAAAAGGCGCATGGCGATCACACCGCTGCCGAAACGCTCAGTCCAAACGCGCGCCAGCAGGAAATACAAAGGAGGGTGATGCCCTCCCATCTCGATACAGTCTTTGATGAAACCAGAGGTGGGACCAAGAGGTGTTTGAAATTCTCTGCGCAGATCTTTTGCCAGCAGCGGTTGACCGGTGCACACAGTGTCTCTAAACTGCTCGCGCGTGTGCCCCGAGATCATTAATGATGTGTAAGCCTCATCGCACCAATACTCTTTGTGCTCAAGCTTGTAAAAGCGCAGAAAAATGCCTGCGGCAACGATGAGAAAGAATGAGATAGTCCAAATCTTTGCCCGCTTTTGTGGCGCAGCCGCGCTTCCACCGCGGCTGTGATCTGCTGGCTGAACTGCCGAGACAGCCCCTGGAGCCATCGAATATCCCGTCTCAAGCGCCGGTTTGTTGCCGCTACCGAGCATACAAATGCCTTCCAGTTCGTGCGTTTGCCTGCAATAGCCTACCCGAGTCGGGCGGTGATTCCCTGGAAGAATGTTTCATATTGCCCACCGGCAAGTTCGCTGGCGCAGTCGATGCCTTACCATTACGCCAGTTGTGGCATGCTCAATGCTCAGGAACGAACTTGTGATCAGCAGCCTTCCTAAATCCGATCTTAACCAGGCTGAAAGCCGATTAACTACGCGGCTTTCGCTTGTCGTTCCTACCTACAACGAGAGCGGCAATATTGAGGCGATAATCGAAGCGCTGAGCGCCGCTCTCGACCGGCGTTTGCCAGGAGATTACGAACTGGTAATCGTCGACGACGACTCCCCGGATCGAACCTGGGAAAAAGCGGTCGCCCTGTCACAGGTTTATCCACAGGTCACAGTGATCCGCAGAGTGGGGGAACGGGGGTTGGCGTCTGCGGTGATTCATGGTTTGCGTTGTTCCAAAAGCGACATCGTTGGCACCATCAACGCGGATCTGCAGCATCCGCCCGAAGTGATGGTCGAATTGGTTGATGCCATCGAGCATGGTGCCGATATCGCCAACGCCAGCCGTTACATCGGCGGCGGTGCGATCCGAGGATGGAGCTGGTCGCGGCGCATTTTGTCCAAAGGCGCCGGTGCGTTGGCGAGCTGGCTTTTGCCTGGACCGGCGCGACATTTAAGCGATCCGATGAGCGGTTGTTATCTGGTGCGCAGGCGTCTGATCGAAGGTTGCATCGAAGAGATCAAGCCGCGGGGTTTCAAAACTCTGATTGAAATTCTTGTTCGCACTGACAGTAAAAGGATCGTCGAAGTCGGCTACACGTTTCGCGAGCGCCAGGTCGGCTGCAGCAAAGTGACCTGGAAAAGCTATGTCCAGTATTTTTCGCAACTGATCGCCTTGCGCCTGTATTGGCACGGTCGGCGAAAACATGGGTGACGAGGCGTGACGACAATCGATTCGCCTTCGTTCGCCTTGCCGGCGGCAGATTATTGCCGTTCCAGTGCCTCGAGATGCTCTTCCATGATGCGCACCAACACCTCTAAATCCACTGGCGCTGCCGGCGGAGTCAGTACGACCAGTGCGTAGTTAGTCATGTGCTGCAGGTGAAACACCCCAGTCCCTGACATCACCAGAGTCGTCTGCACGTGGCAGTTTGGCTCCATCTTGTGCATGCTCTGCGCTAACACAGACTGGCACAGATTCGTGATCGGACCGATGTCCACACCGGGCGCAAATGAAGATGCCACCACGCCACGATGCCGGCTGACAACCAGATATCCGGTG
>Ga0182024_10020282_pt1 | contig 12164 bp, 11 predicted proteins | sample P32metaG_FD_120480 | JGI IMG/M metagenome (GOLD analysis project Ga0182024, IMG submission 120480) | Permafrost microbial communities from Stordalen Mire, Sweden - P3-2 metaG (Illumina Assembly) | ecosystem: Environmental > Terrestrial > Soil > Wetlands > Permafrost | place: Sweden: Stordalen...
ACTCCCACTGCTCGTCGCTCAACAGCTTCTGCCGCTTCTTCATGACAGAAGCTCAACAGTTCACCTGCCTCAAACGTAAGTCACTGACTTGAGGCCGAACCTATTTATGAAACACGCTCTAGGAAACTTGCCGGAATGTACTCCAGCATCTCCGAGACATCCTCACTCAACTTCTTCATCGTGCCGCCACAGTCCGGACAGTTGCTCTGTTCGGGTAGATGAGTATGGATCTCTCGCCGCAAGTGTCCGGGAAGAGCCCTGTTCTTGCGAGGGCGAGAAACAGGCTTCTGCGGTGCGGCTGCTTCAGTCTGCGTCTCGCAAGCTGGAGCAGCCGGGACGGCTTGAACGCCATCGAGTCCCAGTTCCAGCTGCTCGTCGCACATGGCCGCCTTCTCCGATATTGGTCCGAAGTGTTCCCGTCGCAGCTTGACTATGATCAGCTCGAGATGTTCGATGCGAGCCATGCACCGAACGACCATTTCGCTCAGCGATCGAGGATCCAGCTTCTCCAGATCAGTCTGCTTCGCGCCGGTCGGAATCATGACCGAAGTATGCCATGATATCTAACTTGCTGAACATGAATAAGTGGTAACTGAGTGGATAACTCGCGACTAACTTCAGACTGCCATGGGAGGCGTGAAGGTTCGCGCCGGTTGCCGCCAATCTACCCCTTCGCACAGCATCGACGGCTGTGCTCTGGTCAGTGAAACGGTTCCACTCGTAGCTTGCGGCCATACAAAGCGTCCACGGTCCAATCGCTTCTGGAAAAGACAAATCCCGTCGCCATCGTGCCACAAAAGTTTTAACAGATCGCCTCTGCGTCTCCTGAACACGTAAACGTGTCCACCGAGCGGGTTCTGGTCAAGCACTGTCTGCACCAAGCCGCTCAGGCTGGTGAAGCCGCGCCGCATATCGGTCACCCCAGCTACAATCCATATCCGCGTGTTGGCTGGAATCATCCCCGCAGACTCTCCACTACGGCACGAACAACGTTCGGATCCACGTGGCCTTCAACGCTAACCGGCGCTCGACCGGGAAACTCGATGTTGATCGTCCCTGGCGGGTGTCCGGCGCTGACCGAATCGCGCACCCGTTCGTGCCCGGGGTCGTCAGAAACTGTGACCGGCAACAGCTGCAGTTCGCTCCTCGTCGCTTCGCATGGAGCCGTTCCCAGAAGGCCGGCCTGGTACTGCTTGCGCCAATGAAACAACTGGTTGGCGTTCACTCCATAGCGCCGGGCCATGATCGCCACCGACTCACCTGAAGCCAGCGCACCTTCGACCATCCGGCGCTTCTCTTCCGTCGTCCGAAAACGCCGCGTGCCGGATCGTCTCTCGGCGGTCTCAATCGCCCCTTCCATCCAAACCTCTCAGCAGTTCAGCGTTGCGCTGCACCACAACAAGAGCTTGTCTCGACGGAATCACTCTGTACAGACGGCCAGAAAACCACGCTTAGGTTGCAGTGATGGCTGATGAGAGAGCGAAGAAAATGCCGACCGGGCGCAGCGCCCGGCCGGCGATCATTTTATCCAGTTCAACCCATCAATCATAGAGGTGCGGCGATGCGGCGGCTAATCCCAGTCTTAACTAGAAGGAACCACGTTGGCTTTGGGACTCGTGGGCGTCCCTGGCACCGGCGTTGAAGTGCCAATCGTGTACGATCCCTGCACCAGCGAGCTCGGATTGCGCGCGTTGGCGGTGCCCGTCATGGCGTAAAGCGTCTGACTGGATGATACCGACACCGGACCACTGTACAGCGTCCCCGTTATACAACCACCTTCGTTGTTCGCCTGAGGCGGAAGCGTGGGCGGCGAAGATGCCAGTGTATAGCAGATATAGCCGCCAGAGGTCGTGGTCGAGATCGTGACAGTCTGCGTTCCCGAATAGGTCCCCGGCACCGGCGAGAAGGTAGGAGCGTTGGCCGGTGCAGTCCCACCGCTCGCAAACGGGTTGATGACGTAGGCCGCTGACCCTACACTGCTGTCCGTGAATCCGGTTCCGCCCGCCACGGCATAGATTGTCTCATTCGAGGAGACGGTGATCGGCGTCGAATCGAGGGTGCCGGTGGTGCAGCCCGTGCTGCCGTTCGTTGCCGGGGAGCCCGTCGTGTTGTAGCAGATCACCCCGCCCTGCGCGGCGGTCAGTTGCACGGTTTGATTGCCCTGCCATGTGCCGCCCGGCTGGTTGAACACCGGAATTGAACCCGTGCCCGTGATGTTGTAGGCTGCGCTCGCCACGGTGCTATCGCCGTAGGTGCCTGAGACACCAGCCACGGCATAGAGCCTGCGCCCCGTGGGAACCGAGATCGCCCCAGAGTAGAGCGTCCCGTTGGCGCAGCCGCCGATGCCGTTGGTTGCAGGCGCTCCCGTGAAGTTGTAGCAGATGTAACTTGATCCCGTGGAATCTGAGATCGTGACCGATTGCGTGCCAGAGTAAGTTCCGGCCGTGGGCGAGAATGTGGGCGTTGCTGCCGCCGAAAGAACGCTGTAGGCGAAAGAGCCCAGATCGAGCGGATAGTTCCCGACCACTGTCCCCAGGCCGGACGCGATGCCGGGATAAGCGGTCGTCCCATCGACCATTGCGGGGATACTAATGTTCGGCCAGGTGTACGTGAAGCATTTCGATCCCGGGCACGATCCACCTGCGGTCACGTCATAAAGTAGCAGCGTGAGAGTCGTTCCCGTGTACGTAATCGTCGCCGAATACGTGTCCCCGGTTGTCGATCCCTGACTATTGGATGGATTGTCCAGTGGAACCGGAGAAGTGCTGATCTTGCTTGTGGGCCAGTAATTCGGGCCGTCGTCGTTCGGCAGACAAGGAGACTGATTCATCTGGTAAATCTGCGTCGAACTGTAGGTGAATGATCCAGTGTAGGTCAGCGGGCTGTAAGAATCCAACTCCAGCCCGAAAACGTTGTTGGGCGGCGCGTTCGCATCGAATGCCTGAAAAAATCCGCTCTCGCAGCCCGCGCCACCAATGAAGGTAGTGAGGTCATAGCCGGGGTTGTTATTGTTGTTCTGAAGGTAAAAGGCAATGTTCTGGCCGTTGGGCACGAAAGTGAACACCGCGTTGAACGCCTGCTCATTGGTCAGCGTCGCGTAGTTGGCCGTACTGGAGCTATGGTTCTCGCCGGTCGCGTTCATAAGCAAAATCTGCGATCCGCTTAGACTGTTGTACTTTCCGATCAGCTTAAAGTTGCCACCAGAACCGTTAGTGCCGCACGCTCCTGAAGATGTGAAGCCGGAAGAGCAGTTGAATACGATTGTTCCTTGTCCATAGGAGGGAGCAGTAATTCCGAACGCCATGACGGCTACAGCGAAAACCACCAGGAGCCTGTTTCTCCAAGTCCTGCAAAAAAGAATGATAACTGCGCGCAATGATCGTGATTTCTCCAAGGCCGGAGTTTCCGGAGGGTATGATAACTCCTGATTTTTCAATGTGTCTTCCCTTCGAGTCTGGGCTGTTCCCATTTTCTTGCATGCCGGTCGAGTACTGGCGCAAGTGAGCACTTCTCTGCTGCACGCAGCGCTTGAACGTCAATGACCTGATATCCATTCTGCGACCTTACATCCATTGTGCTCAGAATATCGGTCTATACGACACGTTCATATAAACTTTTTCTGCAGGATTGCTATTACCAAAGTACCATTTTTATGCATTAGTGCTATTCCGGTACTCGGCAATCGTCGTGCCAGAATTTGGACCATCGCCGTAAGTCTTTGATTCTTCAGGTGCAATGCGGCAAATGAAACCGTACCGTTGCGAGCCAGGGTCCTGATGCAGAGTGTAATTTTTTCAAGGCGAGAGTATTTCTTGCCTTTTGCCAAAAAGTAGAATTTTCTCGTCGTTGCTTTGGAATCGGTCGTGATGCGGATAGATTAAAGATCGAAGCTGGAACGAAATCCCTTCTAGCTTTGCCTGGTATGGAAATGAGCAGCGTCTCAAGTGCGAATGATCGCTGATGGCCGGTCGGCTTTCGCGAGCAACTACTTCGAACAGGAAGCTGGGGTCTTGAGAGGGCTGAGATATGGGTTGATCGATTCTTTGAGCCACGCCGATACAAGATCAATCTCGTAGCGGTTGAAGTGTCCCGCGTCTCCATAGGTTTGAGGGTTGTTGTTTAATTGTTCCGCGTCGAGCAGCGGACCCAGATCACGATAGAAGGCTTCATCGTACATGTGCGGTGGACTTCTGTAGAATGGCAAACGGACAAAGATTACCTCGACGCAATGCTTCTTTGCCACGTCGACGAGCCGCTTTGTGTATTCCTGCTCGAGCGGAAAGTTCAACGCTTGCCAGCGCGAAGGTTGCCGCCACGTGCCGCCAAGTTCATTGATCATTTGCCTCGAATTCGCTTCCAACTTATCTTGCGGCATTACATGATATCGATCCACCAGCTTTCCGCTCGGAAGATAAAAGCTGTAGGTGGTATCGAAGCCCGTGCCCATGTAATCTTTGCGGAAAGCGCGGCTCACTCCGAACCATGCCGGAAAGAGCGTTTGTACAAAGTAGCTCATTTGTCGATAGGGTAGAAATGCGGCGTCGAGAAAGTAATAGTGATTTATGAATAATGGCGCACGCAGAAGGTCAACGGGGTTAGCCAGATAACGAAACGCAGGATGGCTAACATCGGCCCGCTCGACAACGGAAAGCAGGATAACCCTGGTTTCCGGGTGGTTCTCAACCAATTCTCGCGCCACGAGATAGTGCAGGTTGCGGCCCTCCTCTGGAATTGCAAGATTGGCAACGTGGATCGGACGACCGAGTTGCTCACTTAATTCTCTCTCCAGGGTTGGCGCACTGACTGATGTCTCAAGCCTCGAACTTCCGATGATGGCGACATCGATGGGTGTTTTGTCATAATGGATGCGTTCATAGACCCAGCGCGAGCGGAAAAGATCGGAGTCGGCTAATTGTTGGTAGCGCACATAGCGATTGTGGGGGAGTAGATAAGTAAGAACACAATATGAGATAAAACAGATCGCGAATAGAGCAAGAAGAAGCCATGCCCGCCGTCGGGGAATAAACTCTTCTTCGAATGTATTGATCTCAGCTGTCAAGTTTTCTCCCCTAGAATTGAAAGTAAATGAACTTGGTAGTTCCGCGAGAGATAAATGCAAAACCGAAGAAAAGAGCGAGACTTGCGACTACGACCCAAGTAGGGGTAAAGCGGAAGGTGAAGCGAAGCCGCGACGCATCGACGATGCGCCACTTCTCCCATTCCAGCGCCGGATGCACCTTATCCATGATCTGCTCAGTGTTAGGCAGTAGGTAGACAATCAGAAATCCCAGTACTATGAATAGCAGCATAATCCCGTTGCCGCTTGGAGAAAAGAATTTGGTCCAATTGTGGGTCAGGCCAAGTCCATGCAAGCCTGCCATACCGCCGAAAATGCGCAGTGCGTCGCCGACTGTCTCCGATCGAAAGGGCACTTCCGCAGACACAAATGCAATCAGCGTCAACAGACCGTAACAGAATATTGCAGTGCGAGAGTCCCTTTTCTTATGCCGTTTCCTGCGGGTCAAAGAGAGGTAAAGTTCGTTGGTGACCATGAAGATGCCATGCATGGTTCCGAAAACAACGTACGTCCAGCTCGGTCCGTGCCACATGCCAATGATGAGCATTGAGAAAAACGTTGGCACGAAGGTCGAAATTGCCATCGCCATCCACTTGCCGTAGCCCTTCTCTGCGGCAAAGCGCGCCAGCGGAATGGATATTGGATGATAGATGTACACACGGACAAAGCGCCCAAGCGTCATGTGCCATCGGCGCCATATCTCCGAAATACTGGTGGAACGCAAAGGAGAGAAAAAGTTCAGTGGAAGCACAAGTCCCAGCATGCGCGCCACGCCTATCGCCATGTCAGAATAGCCGGAAAAGTCAAAGTAGATTTGCAGGGTATACGAGAGGGCCGAGCCCCAACCGAGAAAGAATCCAGGCACGTTCCCCTGGTGAACGGTGGCGAAGATCGGATCAACCCACAGGCCGATAGTATCCGCGAGAACGGTCTTCTTGAAGAGTCCAAGCGAGAAGATGATCAGACCAGTGAGTAGATTCTGTGCCATGCCCTTCCGCTGCGGACGGATGCCCAGCTGAGAACCCATCTCAGAGTAGAGAGTGATGGGGCCGGCAAACAAAGTTGGGAAGAATGCAACAAAGCTCATGAAGCGGACAATTCCCGCGAGTTCGACCCTGCCGCGCGCCACATCGACCAGGAAGCTGATCTGCTGAAATGTGTAGAAGGAGATTGCCAGAGGAATTACGATGTTCGCCAGAAGATTGGTGTGACCGAGGGTTTCAAAAATCGCTCCCACCACAGCGCTCAGGTACTTGAGGCTGATCAGCGCGCCGGCATTGCCAATAACTCCCAGAGCCAGCCAGAATCGCTTCGCACGTTCGTGAGCCATGTTCCGGGCGATCATCGTCGCTATAAGGTAGTTTGCAACGATGGAACCGAGCAAAAGGGGGATATAACTCATTTGGACTCGCCCATAAAAAATGAGCGACATCAAAATGAGGAATGGAAGACGTAGCCGGTGCAAGGGCGTTAGCGAAAGTAAGTAGTAGCCCAGCACCGAGAAGGGCAGAAAAACCATGACAAAGATGATGGAGTTGAAGGACAACCTAATGTTCCTCTCACCGGAGCATTGTTCTTGATTTGAAGCTCACACCGCGTTAGTTACACAGCCAGGATCGTTCGTGCACATTATCTGCATTGGAAGTTCCGGAGCGACATAATCTGTGAGATCGAGCGCCCAAGACGTCCCGCCATCGGGAAGATCGCCAGTCTTGGAGAACCCCAGCTTGGCAAAGTGCTCGACGACGAGTCCATTCTTCTTGGTTGGAATGTAGGTACCCGTCAGCCGCTTTGCGCCGGCGTTGCGCGCTTCCTCAGCCACGGTGGCTAGCACCAGTTCCTCAACTCGACGACCCAGAACTCGGCAACTCATCAGCCACGTGTCGCAGCTCCATTCGGTGGGAGCCTTATCGACGATGATGACGGAGATCATCCCGTTGTCGCCGAACCGGTCAGCGAGACGAACCTGGAGGCAAAACTTCGATGGATCGTCTTCAAATCTTTCGACTTCACTTTCGGAGTAGCGGCGCGTTGTCAGATTGAATTGATTCGACTTGTTGATGAGCTGGGCGACGCGGACGCGGCCCACCGCGTTGAAGGGAGATATCGTGGCTACCATCTGCAGAGAGCGCAAATACTCCTCAAGGTTACCCACCTTCTCGAGCGAGACACGCTCGGCATTGGCCTGATAGAAATCGGCGCGGGCAAGGTCCTCTCCAGATAGGCCAATGGCCTCAAAGTATCCCGCATTGGCGAGCAGGCCGATGTAATCGGCGGGATCTTCAGTCAACTCCGGAACGGCAACTTCAGGAAGCACCTCTCGCACCTGCCCGCGTTCGACGGGATTGTCGTCGAGAAAGACCAGCGCGTCCGTGCCGATGTTCAATGTAGCAGCGATTTCGCGAAGATTGTTTGCCTTATCGGACCAGTTGGCAATGAAGACGGCAATGTGGTCTTCCTTCAGCACCATCTCTGGATGATGGCGAAAGGGAACGCGCGCGGTGGCATCTTCGTTCTTAGAGCAAACGGTGAGAATCACGCCTCGCCGGCGAAGATCGAGAAGAAAGCGCTGCAGTGCGACGTGTGCTTCGCCCACCGCGCTGTTCTGGCCAAGGGCTATGCCGTCGAGGCCGTCATCGCCGATGACTCCGCCCCACAGGGTGTTGTCTAGGTCAAGTACAAGGCACTTGCGGGCCTTCCCGCGGGCAGCTCCCAAGAGCCTGCATACATGATCGGCGTAAAGTGGAGTCGCGTCGAGAGACGCAGGCAGTTTGGCTTTGTGCCACCCGCGTGCATCGTTCCAGCAATCCAGCCCCGCTTTGCTAGCGAGGAACGCGACATCGACGACTAGATCGTCTTCTTTTGCCACATCATGCAAAAGCCTTGCATTAAAGCGCTCAATCATCGCGCGTGGCGAACCTTGAATGCGGGCGTCGAGGCTGCCGAAGAGAGGATCGGACGGTGCAACGAGCGTTTGCAGAACACAAGTGGCCTTAATAATGTCGCGAACCCCCGCAGCCACGGAGGTGACATGATTGATTGCGGCGGAGATGGCCTCCTCAGCGTCATCCCTTTTGATGCGGACGGTGCCGAGCCCCAGCGCGCGATAGTCGAAGGCAAGCAGCACACAGTCCAGACGCTGTGCGGCGAAGTCAGATCCGGGATCGAGAAGCTGCTGCGCGGCCTGCCCGTAGCGGGCGAGAACAACATCCATCACCAGACCATGACGAAGTCCGGTTCCCGGCAGCGCGGCCGCAAGGTAATCCATGGTGTGCGAGGCTACGATCCCCAGTTTGATCGGTGTGAAGCCCGCCTTGGCGGCAAGAAACTCCTTCTGCTTGCGCACGACCTTACCGAGCAAGTCGAGCTCGTTTAAATCGAGGGAGAACGCAGCGAGCCTGCGCGCCTCCGCTTCGTCGGGCGAAGCGGAATTTGCCAGAGCCTTCGCCCTGGCCTTGAAGTCAACGGGGGCGGGGAGCAGCCAGGGCATTTGGAATGGATTGTTCATAGAGTCGCGCGTTGAACAATGACGTCAACAATCTCTCCTACGTTTTTGAAACCGTCAATCTCGCTACTTGTGAAACGAAGACCGAATTGCCGTTCTACAGCGATAAGAAAGCGAACATGGCTCAGGCTGTCCCAGCCGTCCACATCATCCGCCGTCATGTTATCGCGGAACTTCAGGTCGTCGACGTCAAAAACGTCACACATGGTTTCAATGAGACGTGCGACTGCTTCTTCGCGGGACATAGAAGCATCCTTTCTAGACTAGGACATTTGCAAAGCGCAAAAAGAGCGAAGGTGTACGGGTCAATGTTCATCGCCGCGATCCAGAACCCATCAATTCTCAAGCAGTGGCGGTTTATAGGCGCGAAACTCCATTATTAAGTCCGTAAGGTCATTTGCAGGGGGCGACAACCCTAAGGAACGCGTTCCGTTGGAAAGCCCGGCTCCAAGAACATAGCGGTACTCTTTCACACCATTGCCACGGTCGTATATCTCCGGAGTGTTTCCACAACTGAACTGCACGGACCACTTTACCTCGAAAGGAATTGGAAGTGAAATATGCTTTAAGTCGTATGCACGTTCAAACATCCAGTCCTGTGCATCGATGCTCAATTCGCCGGATTTCGATACGTATTTTTGGCCAGAAGAACCGCCACCCTCTTCTCCGGTTGCCGATGCTCTCACGGTGAATTCAAAAGACTTTTCGTCCGAAGAGATTTTCGTGATCGTCGCTGTCCAGTCTTCAGGTGTGTGATCGTGCTTGAGAATAATACGGCTCACTGCAGGCCAATCGGGGACAGAGCCAACCGTACTGGAGCGAGTCACTTGATAACAACCGTCCACATCTCTTGACGAGACTCCATCGATAGAAACGGCGGGCCATTCGGCCAGCGGTTTGGTGGAGAGCAGTTCAATCCGGCTACCATCAAAGTTTACATAGGCTTGGCCATCGGTGTGCCTCGCCACGTCCGCTGGAATGGACACAACGTTGTGCTCGGTCTGCCCATTCCATTGCTCCACAAGACCGTCAAAGTACCGGTTAAAGAAATTGGCCATCAGCTCTTTGCCTTTATCGTTTGGATGGACGTCATCGACCAGCATCGACTGAGGATCGATGTGGGTACGAAGCAAGTAGTCACGCCACCATTGGCGTTGAAGCTCAACCGCCATTCCATACTTCTTTGCGAAGGCTAGGATCTTGTGGTATGACATCTCGTCGCTCCACAGCCGTTGATGGACCCAGAGAAAGCCGGCACAGCCTGGTTGTCGGTGCAAAGTCAATTGCAAGCCTTCGGCGCAAGGTGGATCGGGCAGAACTTCACCGTGATCGGTCTGCAAGATGACGTCGGCGGCCGTCTCAGAGCGGAACATGCGCAGTATCTTTTCATAGGCGCGATGGTCACCGTATACATGGAAGACAATGAGATCGGGATAAAAGGCCGCGATATCCTGCTCGGCAGTTCGAACTAACAACTGGGAGGCAAATCCACCCAAGGCGCGATTCTCGACCACAAAAACGGTATTCGGATACTTCTCACGCCAGTGAGCGACAACAGCGTTATGCCAGCCGCTGCGCGTGATCGACTGTCCGTAGAAGAGTACTTTCAGCACCTTGTGATTTGCGGGCGTACTTGTACGGATGATCTGCAGGGTCCTGGCTATTTTTTGCTGATCGGAGATTGTATCCACTTCCTGAAGACGCTTGAGCCATGTGGCAGCCGCTGCTACCAGAAGAACAAGCACAACTGTGACACTCACCCAGCGTCCTAGCTTCAGTAACTTGTATGCCATTAGGAACCAGTATAACCTTGCCCACGATTGCATGAGAAAATAAAAGATTAGGGGTATTTACTTGACGCCACCAACCCCAAGATGTAGTGTTTGGGGCCATGGACGAGGATTATCCAAAGACTCTGCTTGAGCTGGAGCGGCGCTTTTGCACCGAGGAAGCGTGTGTTGAGTATCTCGCGGCATTGCGTTGGGCCGGCGGATGGGTCTGTCCACGGTGTGGGGGAGCCGATGCCTGGTCGATTCGGAGGGCGCGTTGGCTTTGCGGCCATTGTTGGTATGAGATGTCGGTCACCGCAGGGACAATCTTTCAGGATAGTCACGTACCTTTGACGATCTGGTTCCGGGCCATGTGGCAGATCATCAGCCAAAAGAACGGCATGAGCGCCTTGGGTTTACAGCGGGTTCTCGGCCTGGGCAGTTACAAGACGGCCTGGGCGATGCTGCATAAGTTGCGCCGGGCCATCGTTCGCCCCGGCCGCGACCGACTGGACGGCGTTGTCGAAGTGGAGAGGCCTATTGGGGCGGAGAGGAAACCGGGGCAATCGGCAGAGGGGAGGAGGAAAAGGCTCTGATTATCGTCGCCGCCGAGGAGGATGGAATGGGCATCGGACGCATTCGTCTACGTACGATACCAGATGCATCCAGCGCGAGCCTGTACGGGTTCATTCGAGAGGCAATTGCGCCGGGAAGCACGGTCCGAACCGACGGCTGGAAGGTCTATCTGGGATTGCAAGGATACGTTCATGACCGCCAGGTGCAGAGCCATCAAGAAGAGGGAGAGCATCTGCTTCCGCGCGTCCATCGTGTGATCGCGCTGCTGAAGCGATGGCTGCTGGGCACCCACCAAGGCGCGATTGGACAGCAGCATCTGGACGATTATCTGGACGAGTTCGCCTTTCGATTCAATCGCCGCACCTCCAAATCTCGCGGCAAACTGTTCTATCGATTGGCTCAACAAGCCGTGCTGATCGGCCCCGTCCCGATTGCAACCTTGATCAAGCCACAACATGTTGTATCTGGTGGCGTCAAGTAAATACCCCCATAAAAGATAACCGTATCAGGGTGACCGGCGGAAGGTTTATGCCGACTACTTGGCGCACATTGCACAAAACCCGAGGGACCGGGCTCAGCGGATCTGTAACCCCGGGCATTGTTGCTGGCGAGACTAGGAAAAGATCAAAGCGGGCGAGGACGGGGAAGGTGTCGTCAATCAGTTGAACTCGAAAGCGGGGCGTTTCCCGTCGGAGGAATGGCAGCGCCATTCGACCGATAGGTAGTGACCAATGCCGAAACGGAATAGATCAACCTTTGTTAGAGCGTGTTTCATAAATAGGTTCGGCCTCAAACTGGGTACTTTCGCTTAAGGGTTGAGTGACGGATACGCAGTGGTCGTTAATCGAACCGCTGTTGCCGGAACCGAAACGGCGAAAGGATAATCGCGGTCGCCCGTGGGCCCCGAACCGGGGATGGTTCGAGGGGATTTTGTGGGTGCTGCAGACCGGGGCAGCGTGGCGGTTTCTTCCCGACGAGTATCCCTCGCTGTCAACCTGCTGGCGGCGGCTGAAGCAGTGGGAAGGGGAGGGCATTTGGCTCAACGCCTGGCGAACATTGCTGGGCGCCCTGGACGCAAAGGGCCTGTTGAAATGGGACGAAGCCTTCCTGGACGGCAGCTTCGCTCCAGCCAAAAAGGGGGCGATGCAGTCGGCAAAACCAAGCGTGGCAAAGGCACAAAGTGGATGGTACTGGGAGACGGTGAAGGTGTTCCGCTGGGAGTTCGGCTGGAAAGTGC
>Ga0182024_10020283_pt1 | contig 12164 bp, 12 predicted proteins | sample P32metaG_FD_120480 | JGI IMG/M metagenome (GOLD analysis project Ga0182024, IMG submission 120480) | Permafrost microbial communities from Stordalen Mire, Sweden - P3-2 metaG (Illumina Assembly) | ecosystem: Environmental > Terrestrial > Soil > Wetlands > Permafrost | place: Sweden: Stordalen...
AATCAAGCGGGATGCAATGAATTCGGACGAACCCATCGTCTTCGTGGTGGATGACGACTATCGAGTGCGCGAAGCGCTGTCCACCCCCTCTGCCGACAGCCGCTAATGCAATGAACTAAAAGTGATCGAGTCGCGCATTGGGCGATATTGCCATCAGTGTATCCGCCAAGCCGATGGTGGCACGGGCCCGCTATGAAAGAAGGGGCCCGGAACCATGACGCCGTCTTTCTTGAAGAAGATGCCGTCCTTCATGACGAAACGGACGTCTCTCAGCGTATCCAGGTCCTCAAGTGGATTGCCCTTGACGGCAATCAGATCCGCTGGGAGTCCTACTTTGATCGGGCCGCGCTTCTCATAAATATCGCTGACCTTATATCCATTGACGGTCATGATCTTCAGAATTTCCGGCGCGGGAATTTGGGCAGCTTGCCAACTCTTCAGGAAATCGATCACCACCTGCCCACGGTCCATGCCTGGTATGTAGTAATCCGCATCGGTGGAGAAGGCCATGTTCACATGATTCGCGTAGGCATTCTTCATCCCTTCCACCTGCCGGTCGAAACGCTCTTTCGCCCCTGGAGTATTGGTGTGATAAGAGGTGAAGGGAGTCTCCGTGCCCACGCGCCAGATACCCTTCTTAGCCATAAGCTTGTGCGTCTCGTCATCGAGCGCAACCGAATGCTCGATCGACCAGAGGCCCGCGTCGATCGCCCGCAATGCCCCCGCATGGGTCTGCACGTGGCCTGCGACCTTAAGGCCGGCCTTCGCCGCTTCCGAAATAAAGAGCCTCATCTCATCGGCAGTGTACCCGTAGGGTTTGCAATCCACGCAAATCTTGATAACCTTCGCCCCATACAAAATGTTGCGGCGCACCGCTTTGACGATTTCGTCATTGGTGTCGGCGTTCAGATACTCCGGCTCGATAAGCATCTCTCGCTCCGGTACTGGCTGAAACTGGCCGCCGAACCCACCGATGATAATTCCCGAATTGATCATGGTCGGACCGGGCACCCATCCCTGTTCGATCGCCACGCGGAGTGCGGTATCCGCGTAGTTGCCGTTGTTGCCCAGGTCTCGCACCACGGTGAACCCAGCGTTCATCATCGTTATTCCGTTTGAAACCGCTTGAATAGCGCGAATCGCGGTTGAGTCCATGACGGCCGTCAAGTAGTAACTATTGTGCTCCGGCTCCTCCTTGTAGGTCAGAGCGAGGTGATTATGGGCATCGACCAAACCGGGGGATACATAGTATTGGGAAAGATCGATCTGCGTGGCACCAGCTGGGATCGTAATATTCGAGCCAATTGCTGTGAACTTTCCGTTCTCGATCAAAATGATTTGATTTGCCGCTACGGTCCCATTTTCCGGGTTCACCAGATGACCGATCCTAAGAGCGGCAACCTGTGCGCTCAGACAGCTCGACAGAAACAGCACCGCCATGATAGCGCGGACTTTTATTTTCGTCATCGTCTCTCCTCTATTACTCGGTAGTAGAAAACCAGATGCTGTCCTGAGGCAGCCCCGTTGATTGCTCCCCTGGGCGATCACACCATCCAGGGTCGCCAGCCTGAATACAACCCACAATGCTCATGCCAAGAATCGGCTTCAATCGAACCACTGTTCACAGAATTGTAGCGCGTCGCCCGATCGCAAAAGTGCCCATGGACCACGCCACCGGGATCGAGACCGGCGGCTTTTTTTCATTGATGAAACGTTCGTTGCGCCAAAGTCTTCTCTTAAATTGGTCTATTGTGTCGCCTCGAAGTATTATTGCTCCCGCAATCTCGCTCGTGATCATTTTCGCGGCCTCTTTAGCGTGGCGTTTCCGTTCGCGGTGTCCGTACCGCAATCCGCTCTGCCGCCCGAGCAAACCATGCCTTTTGTGTTACCGGGATTTGTATAAGACGGTCTTTGCTGAGCGCGGACCCGGCTGACAAAGGCAGCATCGCCGGAAGCTGTTACCCTGGAGCGTCTGCGTCGACTGGAAAACGAGGTGTTCTGTTGGCTGAAGTACATATTAATGCTGGTGAGAGCCTAGAAAGCGCGCTCAAACGCTTCAAGCGAAAGGTGATGACTGAGGACATCATCAAGGACATCAAGCGCCATGCTTTCTACCTGAAGCCGGGTCAGAAGCTACGTGTCAAAGCGGCGCTGGCACGAAAGCGTAGCCGGAAGAATCGTGCCCGGGACTCTGAGGCGGATAACAACAGGAAATGATGCCTCGGTTGAACCGGAACGACGCTCGATATCCGGCTGTTTTGCCTCCATGGCGGTCTTCCGAATAGTAGCTACGATCCGATTGGCGTAGGCGCTCCCGCCAATGAAAGGAGCGCCGCTTACCATCGCGCGGCGGATTGCCGCGAGGGGCGACCAAAATACGAGCCGACCCCTGAGAGACCTTTCTGATACCAGGTTCTGCTCCAAGCCTGCGTGGCTCTTTGATGGTATAGATTGACTATGACCGTGCCGGCAGGGCTCGCATCATGAGAGCAACGGTCGTGCTGCTATTGGTCACCCAGCTCGCGGGCGCACAAATCACGATCGATGCGTCGCGGCTGAGCGACAAGCCTGTTCTGGAGCGCGGCCCTTCCTGGTCGGGCACCGGCCTGTTCAACCCCGCCGCAGTGCAATACGAGGGGAAAACAATTCTGCTCTTTCGAGCCACTGATGCCCGGATGATCTCGCGAATCGGGTATGCCGACAGCGCGGACGGATTACACTTCAAGGTTCGCCGGCAACCCGTGCTCGAACCAGAGGCGCCGTACGAGAAGGGCGGCGGCGTGGAAGATCCGCGTCTCGTGCGCATCGACCGTACTTACTATCTCACCTACACCGGCTACAACGGCAAAGACGCCCAACTCTGCCTGGCGACTTCGAAGGACTTGATCCACTGGCGTCGGAAGGGTGTCATCCTTCCTGCTTACAAAGGTGCCTGGAACACGAAATGGACCAAGTCGGGTGCGATCCTCCCGCAGAAGTTGAACGGCCGCTGGTGGATGTACTATCTCGGTACCCGAACCGATCCCGATGGCCAGGAGCGCGATTATATGGGAGTAGCCAGTTCTCCCGACCTCTTGCACTGGGCAGATGCGTCGTCCGGTCCCGTGATGCCGCGACGTCCAGGCGCCTTCGATTCCCGCGTAATGGAACCGGGCCCAGCACCGATCCTCACCCGCGCCGGTATCCTGCTGCTTTACAACGGTGCCAGCGATTCACTAGTATACGGCCCCGCTTGGGCGCTTTTCGATCGCGGGGACCCCTCAAAACTGATCGCCCGCGCAGATCGGCCGTTTTTGCTGCCGGAACTCGACTGGGAGAAGAAGGGCGTCGTTCCGAATGTGATTTTTCTTGAGGGAGCCATCGTGAATGTGCTGTCTGATGGCCTGGATGCGACCGTTTACTATGGAGCGGCAGATCATGCGGTTGGAGCGGCACGATTGAAAATCACGATCCCGTGAGGCCGGGAATTACGCCTTGTGGATTTGCAGGATATCCATGCGATCGCGTTCATGCTGCACCCCCGAATCGCCGCGTGCGATCACTCCTTCTTTTTCAATGCCCCGTCGTTCTCACGGATGAAAGTGCGGTGTCGAGTGGGTTACTTGTTCGCGGCCAAACGGATGTAGACTTTTGGAACGCGACGTAGAGTTCTTGAATGTTGCGTGCAAGTCTATGTATGTAAAAGGCTTAGCCGCAGTCATTAAAGAACTACGCGACGGATGCGTTACTGTTCTCTGATTTACGCGCGCCTGGAATCGACTCGAGGGCCGACGTGTTGCGGGTTCAATCGCACGAGGGCAGTTTCTTAGGAATAGGTCGGGCAAAGATCTGTTCAGAGAAGTCAGGGCGGGAGAGCAATCGTGTGGTGATGGCCGCAGCCGGAACCAGATACGCGAATGTTACGCAAACCCACATGAGCGCGCCCGCGAACTGCTGGTCTGCTAGCGGTGAAATATCAAAACGGCGCGGCGCAGTAAGATAGGCCGGATAAACGACGCGATCGCAAAACGTGAGAAACGCGGAGAGTGCGTCGCACGGCAATGTGGCCAGGAACAGATAGAGGACGGTCGACCATTGCGGCTGGGAGACGCTTGGCCAGGAGGGAATCACGGGCCACCAGAAAATGAGTCCGGCGGCCAGAAACGTGGCGTGTTCCACATGGTGCCACGGCTCCGAAGACATCCCCAGCGCGAATGCCGAGGGAACGTGCCATCCGACCAGAACACCCGCGGCTGCGAACCAGCAAAACACGGGATTCGCCAGCGTGTGTCCTATGTGCTGGACCAGAGGAAAACGGAGCAGAGGACCCACTGCGCTGCGCATCGCGAATTTTGGCAATCCATGCAGAAGCGGGAGAGCGGGAGAGCCGAGCAGTAGCAATGGCGGAGCCGCGGTCATCAGTAGAAGATGCTGGATCATGTGGACGGAGAGCAGTTGCTCGTCCAATTCGGCCAGCGGAGACGAAGCGGCGATCCAGATGCAAAGCAGTCCTGCGAAAAACGCGCCGGCGCGCCAGGGGGAGATAGCGTTCGTATGCCGAAGATGAAACCAGCCGCGGAAGTAGACGATCGCCGCGAGGAGCAAGGCTATGAGCATCGGTATCCTATGGTCGCGATGCGTCCCGCGCGGGAGCCTGGCCGGCTGGACGCAGTGTTTGGAGAAACGCGACCAACGCCGTGGTTTCGGCTGGATTCAGGCTGTTCCCGTAAGCCGGCATGTTGCCGCGGCCTTGCAAGACCTGACGAATCAGTTGGTCCTGGGTGAGCCGCGTCGCGACGGAGTCTAAAGCGGGTCCACGCTCGCCGCCTTTTTCGCCTAGCGCGTGACAGTTGTGGCATTGCTTGCCCTGGAACACGAGAGCTCCCTGACGTTCGAGAGCGGTCCGTCCCTTGAGGATGTTTTCCGGGATCGGCTCCGCGCTCCAGGCATTCATTTCCGGACTCCAGGGGCTGTATCCGGCCAGATGCGTGAAGGACCGCAGCGCGACTGCGATCAGCAGGACGGTCAGCACGGCAATCGGGCGTCGGCGCCAGCTTTTTTCTCCTTCGCCAAACAAAAACGGGAGCAGCAGAAGTCCGCCGATTGCAAGCGGGGGGACAATCAGGAGCACCGGCGTCTCCATCGAAGGCGGCAGCAGCGCCAACAAAGCATAGAGCCAGAGGAAAAAGTAATCGGGCTTGGGGACGGTTTGAATGATGGTCGGGTCGGGCTGGCCGGTGGGCCCGAAGGGACCGAAATACGCCGCGCAAAATCCGACCGCTGCCAGCACGGCCGCGCCGAAGAGCAAGTCTTTCCACACGGCGTACGGGACGAAAGGAGCGCCATCCGTTTTCGTCAGATGATGGTATTCCGCTTCGTAGGTCGCCCTTCTCACCAGGCGGCCCGGCATCGGCCATTCATTGATCCCGAGCTTCAGCACCATCAAAAGATGCACGCCCACAAACGCGATCAGCATTCCCGGAATGACGAACACATGCAGCGCAAAAAAACGGGAAAGGGTAGCGCCGCCGATAATCGGCCCTCCCAGCAGCAGCTTGACGATGGCCGGGCCCGCAACCGGGACGCGGCTTGAAATCGAAGCCCCGATGCCCAGTCCCCAATATGCGTCCTGATCGAAGCGCAGGACTTGCCCCGTGAACGCCATGCCAAGCGTCATCAGCAGAAGGAAAACGCCGACGATCCAGGTCAGCTCGCGCGGAAATTTGTAAGCGCCGAACAAAAACACCTGCATCATGTGGATGAGCACGATGGCGATCATGAAGTTCGAGCCCCAGCCATGCAGCGCGCGGATGAACCACCCCAAAGCTACCTCGTGATTCAACATCTGCAAGCTGTTCCAGGCTTCGGCGGCGGAGGGAACGTAGCACAGCGCCAGCAGGATTCCGGTCACCACCTGAAGCATCATCACGACCAAAGCCGCGCTGCCGAACACGTACCACCAACTGGCGGTGTTTCTCGGAACCGGATGCTCAGCGATTTCGCGGACGGGCTCGGCGAGTTGCAGGCGGCGATCGAACCACTGGCCGACGCGCGAAATCAGGCGCACGGGGTCCTCTTTTCGCATCCCGCGCAATTTCCGAGCCGCGCGGTGCTGCCGCCCGGTGTGGGAAGCTCACCGGCTTGGATCAGAACCAGGCCGTTTTCAATTTTGTGAGGATATTCGAACAGGCCCCGTTCCGGCGGACCGGCGGCGCGGGCACCGTCGCGATAATAAGCACCACCGTGGCATGGGCAAAGGAACAAACCGGACTGCGGAAACCATCGAACGGGACATCCGAGGTGCGCGCAGTTCACGGCGAACACCTGGAACTGATTGGCGGCGGCGTGCCGGACCCAGCAAGCGGTACCCGCCGTCTGGCCGTCGGCGGCGATTCCATAGGGATTCCGGAACGTCGCGAGGCGCGTTTCTCCTTCCGGAAATTGCGTGGCCGGACCGATCGACACCCACGCGTCGTACCCGCCGGCACGCGTCACCGAGGACAGCAGGAATCGAACCACCGGCACGGCCAGAACGGCCGCCACCACGCCGTTGCACAGAATTCCCAGCTTCATCAGCATGCCGCGCCTGGTCGGTTGATTTTCAGGTGTCATTTCGAGGTGCTCCTTTGGGTTGGCCTTTGGGACGCGAGCCACGCGACCACGTCGGAAATTTCACCGGAGCTCATCGGCCGGCCTGTCACGTTGCCTCGCCAATCCGGCGCGCCCAATTCCGGCCTCCCCGCGATGGTGATAGTTCGCAGATATTGGTCGCTCACCAACGAAAGGTACGCCTCGTTGGCGATCGCACTGCCTCCTTTTGCGCCCTGACCGTCGGGGCCATGGCAGGAGGCGCAGAAGGTCGCGTACACACCGGCTCCGCGCTGCGGATCTCCTGGTGACTGCGCAGAGTACGGAGGAAGACCGTCGCGCGGAACATCGGCACGCGCCCAAGCCCGAATTCCGGCGACCAGCGCGCTGATCTGCGCATCGGTAAGCATTCCGCCTTTGCTCTGCGCAAACGGAGGCATCTGGGTGCCAGGGACTCCCGCCGAGGCGACACTGCGAAGGGTCGCATCGTCGGCGATCACCAGGTAGACAGGATCTCGCAACGCAATCGACGCGCCGCCTTTGCCGTCCGCTCCGTGACAGCCGGAACAATTCTCCTTATAAAGAGTGTTGAAATCCAAAACCTGGTCGGGACGAGCCACTTCCTCGCCCGCACCCGGACGCCCGGGCAGACGATCGCAACCACATAAGGTCAGAACCCCCGCGATGGCGAACGCGAACCGGATTTTCATTGAGGGCCGTTCTCCCGGTTCTTTTCCTCCATCATTTCAATTCCTGCGCGCACCGCGAACGGCAGGAACTGGCGCGTGCGAACGCGCGCCTGCCTCACCACTACGAGCCCGGCGACGACGCCGAAGCCTATCTGCGACGCGACGAACCATTTCCAGTCGATCTTCCGGTCCAGCAGGGGATTGATCATGCCGAGCGTGGCATACAGCAGGCCCGACCACATGATGGGAGCAATCAAGCCGCCCAGCAAAATCGGCCTCTGCGGAAACATGGGAAGCATGACGCCGTAAAGCAGACCCACCAGGATGGAGGTCACGATGTGCAGGAGACACGCTATCAGGAAAAGTGGCAGATGGAAGGCTGTGAGGTAGTCCATTGGAAGCTGGAGCGCCTCGGCGTTCACCACCGACGCGAGCAGATTGATCGGATACCAAATGCTGCCATGCGACAGAATGCCGTAAGCGCAGGCCAGCACCGCCATCGCGACGCTTCCGGCCAGTCCACCCTTAATGCCCGCGGTCACCGGATAAATTTCGACGGGAATCCGCAGCCGCTGCATCTCCGGAGCGGGCCGCGTGACTTCCGTCCGCGCTGTGACGATTCGCGACTCGTGCGATTCGACGCGCGCCATTTCATGACGTTCGTGCGGCAGCACATCGCGGAACCAGCCCACCGAAGCCACCACCATCAGAACGGCGCCAACCACGCTCAGGTCGGCGCTGGTCAGCAATCCGGCAAACAGCAGCGTGGTGCCGAATGCCAGAATAATCGGCCACGCCGTCGGCGCCGGAAGCTGGACCGCTTTCTGATCGTGTTCCATATTCGAATTACCGTCCCCCAAATCACCGTCCAATGATGTAGACCACCGTGAACACCACTACCCAAACCGCGTCGACAAAATGCCAGTACAGCGACAGCACGTCCACGCGGGCGGCGTGCTCCTCGGTCACTTTCGACGCCAAGGCCAGCACCATCACCAGGCCCAGCCCCAGCAATCCGACGATCACGTGAAACGCATGCAGCCCGACCAGCGAATAATACGTAGTCCCGAAAAGATTCGTGGAAATCGTTAGCCCCGTCGTGTAAATCAGGCGATGCCATTCGAGCGCCGTGCCGCCCAGAAAAATGGCCCCCAACGCGAACGTCAGAAACCACAAAATCTTGAACGAAGCCATCTGGCCGCGCTCCAGTGCACGCTCCGCGAAGTGAATGGTCAGGCTGCTGCTCAGCAGGCAGACGGTGTTGAAGATCGGAACTTCCAGCACCTGTTGCGGAGTCGGCCCGATTACGCTCTTCCCTAAATAAAAGATGTAGGCGACCACGAAAATCGTGAAGATCGCCGCCTCCGCCACAATCAGGCAGAACATCCCCACGCGCCCGCGCGAAGGCAGCGTCCAGGGCGTAATGGCTAGGGGTTGAGTGCTCATTCGTACTTCCAGTCCGGGTCTTCCGGATGCTTCGCGTCCCACAAAGGCCTGCGGCTGAGAACCTCCGGAATGGTGGCAAAGTTATAAACCGGAGGCGGCGAAGGGACCGCCCATTCGAGCGTCCACGCGTCCCAGGGGTCGTTGCCCGCGGGCCGTCCCCTAAAATACGACCAGATCATGTTCACGACAAAACAGAGGATCGCCACGGTCTGGATGAGCGCGCCCAGGCTCACCAGCAGGTTCCATTGGTCCCAGCCCCGCCCTGGTTCGTAGGTATAAATCCGCCGCGGCATTCCCAGAATTCCAGGAATATGCATGAGGTCGAAGGTGACGTGAAAGCCGATGGCGAACAGCCAGAAGTGCCACTTGCCCAGCGTCTCGTCCAGCATTTTTCCGGTCATCTTTGGATACCAATAGTAAAAAGCTGCGAATAGAGAGAACAGGATTCCGCCGACGATCACGTAATGAAAATGCGCTACCACGAAGTACGATCCGCCCAACTGCCAGTTGAAGGGCGCCGCGCTCAGCATGATTCCCGTCAGCCCGGCGATCAGGAACTGAAACAGGAATCCGAGCGCGAACATCATCGGCACACGGTAGTGAATTTTCCCGCCCCACATCGTGCCCAGCCAGTTGAAGATCTTGATGCCTGTCGGGATTCCCACTGCCATCGTGGTCAGCACGAAAAACGCGTTGGAATAAGACGCCATCCCCACGGTGTACATGTGGTGAGCCCAGACGCTCAGGCTCACAAATCCGATCGCCACTGTCGCAGCCACCATAATCGGATACCCGAAAATAGGCTTCCGCGAAAACACCGGCACGATTTCAGAAATGAACGCGAACGCCGGGATGATCAGCACATAGACCTCCGGATGCCCGAAGATCCAGAAAAAATGCATCCAGATCACGGCCGAGCCGCCGGCTTGCGTGTCGAAGAAATGTCCGCCAAGGTAACGGTCCACCATCAGCATCAGTTGCGCCGCCGTTAAAGGAGTAATGGTGAACAACACCATCCCGGACATCACCAGATACAGCCACACCAGCAGAGGCATTTTCCCCGCGGTCATGCCTGGGCAGCGCATGGTGACGATGGTAGCCACAAGGTTCACGGCCAGGCCCACAGACCCGAAGCCCGCGATCAGGATCGCGATGGTCCAATAATCGGTGCTGTGGCCTTTCGAAAACGCAGGGGACGTAAGCGGCGCATACGCCCACCAGCCCACATCCGGCGCGTTGCCCGCTCCGTATAGCCCGTCGCCTCCGATGAAACTGAAGTAAAGCAGCAGCCCTCCGAAAAGAGTGATCCAAAAACCCCACGCGTTCAGCCGGGGGAAGGCCATATCCCTGGTACCGATCATCAAGGGCACAAGATAGACGCCAAAACCGAACAACACCGGCATCGCCACGAAAAAAATCATGGTGGTGCCATGCATGGTGAACATGCGGTTGAATACTTCAGGCGAAACGAAGTGTGCGTGCGCGGTCGCCAGTTGAATCCGCATGATGGCCGCTTCAATTCCGCCGATCACCAGGAACACCAGCGCCATGCCGATATACATCAGCCCGAGCTTTTTGTGATCGACCGTGATTACCCATTCGTGCAGCGTCTCCGACCACGTGCGTCCGGATTCCTCGGGCAAACCGATCGCGCCCTGAATGGGTACCGAATCCGACGCCATAGTACTCCTTAGTGCAAGGTTAGTAAGTAAGCGGTGACCTCATCCAATTCCTTGTCCGTCAAGTTCATGGAGGGCATTAAAGAACCAGGCTTGATCGCCGCCGGATTTTGCACCCATCGGCGCAATTCCGCGGCGTTATTCAAAGCGATACCGGAGGCGATCGTTTCGCGGGTCATCAAATGCGTCAGGTCAGGTCCGAAGCGTCCATTCGCAGCCGTGCCCGCAATCGCATGGCAGTTAATGCAAGCCGTCGCGTTGAACACCCGGCGGCCTTCCATCGCCTCCGGACTGTGCGCGGTTTCATCCCGAGCGATTTGCTGTTGCGCTTTCACCCAGCGGTCGAAGTCGGCGCGCGAATCGACCGACGCGCGCAGCAGCATCTTGGCGTGCTGGGTTCCGCAATATTGGGCGCACTGGCCAAGATAAAGCCCGGTGTCATGCGGATCGATCCACGTGCCATTGGGGTGGTTGGGAATCAGGTCCGTCTTGCCTGCCAGGCGCGGAATCCAGAAACTGTGGTCGGTGTCGGCGGAAAGCAAGGCAAGAAACGTCGGCGTCGGATGCGCCGGATCGCTGACCGGAACATGCAGTTCGTTCGCGGTCACAAAGCCATACTGCGGATATCGATATTCCCACCAAAACTGATGACCGACCACCGTTACTTCAATTGTTCCGGGTGGGCGGCGCGCATCCTGCACGGAGTGAATCACCCGGGCCGAGGTCATGAAAAGAACAATCACGATCAGCACCGGAATCACGGTCCACGCCAGTTCCAGTTGGTCGCTGCCGTAAATCTGGAGCGGCTCGCGGAGATCGCTGTCGGCCCGCTTCCTGAATGTTATCGCTGCGTACAGCAACAAACTGAAGACGATCGCGAAGATGGTCCCGGTCACCGCGAGAACAAACATCGAGAGGCCGAAGATCTCATCAGCAGGTGTCGAGTTGGGCGCGAATATGCTGGTCGAGGTGGAATTCGGAGCCGCAAAGCAATGGGCTGTGAGCAGCCCGACACAGGCAAGTCGGGGCAGATGGAACTTCAAGCCGGAGCAACGTGCGATCCTCATTGGGTTCCGATGCTCCCAACATCGTACAACCATTCGGGACCGACTTTCTCGCCTCGGGGAGCAGCAGCAGACACACGCTCGCAAGTCATCGTTAGCGCGCCTCGCTCATGGCTCGACCAGTTTGCGATTCCAATTATCGATCTCACGGGAGAGTCCGGGCGGGCACTGGTCTGTGCCTGCCGGACCACACTGGCTGGAGCGACCTTCGGAGTCCCGCGCGGGCACGAAATATCCTCGTCTTCGTTGCGGAGACGCTGAGTCCAAGCGTGGACGCGACCTCCGCCAGCGAAAGGCCCGAGATCTCGAACAGAGTGTAAGCCTCGCGCAATTGTCTTGGAAGCTTGTTCACGGCGAAGGAAAATGCGGAGGAGATCTCGCGGCACCAGGCAGCCTTCTCGGGGGTGGGCGCCCGCGAAGGTAGTATGTCCAGTCCTTGTGTTCCGTGACGGTCGTCCTGCCGGACCCATGTAACTCTGCGGTGGGCCTCGCGCAAATGCAACAGGCAGCAATTCATCACGATGCGGCTGATCCATGTCTTGAAGGAAGCTTCACCTCGAAAGCTTCCCAACTGGCGCAGGGCCAGGATGTAAGCCATTTGCACCGCGTCTTGCGCGTCTTCGGTGTGGCGCAGAAAGCCACGCGCGAACCGAAGGGACGCCGGGTAGTGGCGGTTGACCAGTTCGGCGATTGCCCGCTGGTCTCCTTGTTTGCTCTGG
>Ga0182024_10020284_pt1 | contig 12163 bp, 10 predicted proteins | sample P32metaG_FD_120480 | JGI IMG/M metagenome (GOLD analysis project Ga0182024, IMG submission 120480) | Permafrost microbial communities from Stordalen Mire, Sweden - P3-2 metaG (Illumina Assembly) | ecosystem: Environmental > Terrestrial > Soil > Wetlands > Permafrost | place: Sweden: Stordalen...
ATTGGAGACCAGGTTTGCCTGAGCCTGCATCCCGGCAGTTTTCACGCGCCCTGGTATCAACTTGTCGATTGCGTGGATCGTTTGAGTCCGGATCTCACGCGATAGCTCGCACGTCTCGAAGAAGGCATTTCGAGTTGCCTTGAATCGGACTCACCCAGTTGAGGCGGCTGGCGAGGCCGTGCGAGAGGTTCAACCAATTTATACTTCTGCTGTGACCTCACGCGTGAATAGCATCGATTGGCGCGCCTTTTTGGGACGGCCGCGCTTGCCCCAGCCCTCATCGCAAGTGGTCGACGAACTCCGGCAGGAACGGATTCTTGTGACGGGCGCGGGCGGGTCCATTGGGTCTGCGCTTGCGCTGCGATTGGCTGGGATTGCCCCACGACGGCTCATTTTGCTTGAATCTTCCGAGAGCGCTCTGTTCACGCTCCAAGGTGCTTTGGCCGGGGCTGCGCAATCGCAACCCCCTGCCTGCATTTTGGGCAGCGTTCAAGATGCGAATTTGCTCGGCGACCTTTTCGCTCATTACGAACCGAGCCTTGTTTTTCATGCAGCCGCATTCAAACATGTGCCGCTTCTTGAGGAGCATCCCGTTGCCGCGATCGAGAACAATGTCTTCGGTACAAAGTCGCTAGCGTCGGCCGCAGCAACGAACGGAGCGCGCGTTGTGCTGCTTTCGACCGACAAGGCGGTTGAACCGGCATCGATCATGGGGGCCACCAAACGGGTCGCCGAATGCATCGTCCTCGGAGCCGGTGGCACCGTGCTGCGGCTTGGCAACGTGCTTGCGTCAAGCAACAGCGTGGCCGAATCGTTTGCCCGCCAGATTGCCGCGGGAGGTCCGCTCACTGTCACTGACCCCGCGGCCCGCCGCTACTTCCTCACCATTGAGGAGGCTGTGGACCTGTTGATTGCTCCGTCAGGGGAGCCGGAAGGGCCGGTCCTTCTTGCGCCGGATCTGCGCTCGCCGCAATACGTCACAGATTTGGCGCGGTTCATGGCCCGCGTACTTGCTCCTGACCAAGAAATTTCCATCGACTTCACTGAGCCTCGGTGCGGAGACAAGGAATTGGAGAAGCTATGGTCGTCGAACGAAACGGCGGTCCCGGCAGCAACGGAGGGGCTGTTTTCGATCCGTTCGGATTTGATGGCCGAGGCGGCGTTCGACCGTGAGCTTGGTGCATTATTATCTGCCACACGCGCGCGCGATTTGCCCACGGCTCTTTCCCTCCTGCGTTCGCTGGTTCCCGATTTCACTCCGAGCGCTGCTTTGTTGACGGTTGCGCAGCGAAGCGCTTCGCGAGTGGCTCCATGAGCGAAGCGCCGAAGCGCAGACGTATTGGGGTGGTCACCACTTCCCGCGCCGACTATAGCCATCTGTACTGGCCGCTGCGCGAGCTTCAGGCGCATCCGGAGATCGAGCTGGGCGTTTTTGCGCTTGGGCCGCACCTTTCTCCGGAATTTGGGACGACGGTCCACGAGATCGAGCGCGATGGATTTCCTATCCAGGCGCGGATCGAGTGTTTGCTCAGTTCTGACACGGACACGGGCATGGCGAAGACGATTGGTCTCGCGATTCTGAGCCTGGCGGATGCGCTCACTGCGTGGAGGCCGGATCTGCTGCTGCTGATTGCCGATCGCTATGAGATGCTGGCCCCTGCTGCGACCGCATTGGCGCTGCGCATTCCCCTGGCTCATATCGAAGGCGGCGAGGTGAGCCAGGGAGCTATCGATGACCAGGTGCGCAACGCCCTGACGAAGATGGCCCACGTGCATTTTACTTCCACAGAAACCGCACGGCGCCGCGTTGTTGGCCTGGGGGAAGAGCCGTGGCGCGTTCATCGCGCCGGTGCGCCGTCACTCGATCATTTGAGCCGATCGAAGCTTCTCGACCGTGCGCCGCTCGAGGCACGACTTGGAGTGCGGCTCACTTCGCCGACGCTGATTGCGGCCTGGCATCCGGTTACGATTTTGCGCGATACGAATTCGGAAGCTGATGCCCTTTTTGCCGCGCTCGCGCAGGCGCGCGGACAGATTCTCTTTGTCTATCCCAACGCCGACGCAGGCAGCCATGCGCTGATCGAGCGCACGCGGGCGTTGGCCGAGACGCGCCCGGACACCCACATTTTCGTCAACCTGGATGCTGTGACCTATTGGAGCTTGCTGGGCCAGGCGGATGGGATGGTCGGCAATTCGTCGAGCGGCATCATGGAGGCAGCTTCGTTCGCGCTGCCGGTGGTGAATGTCGGCATTCGCCAGCAGGGGCGTGAACGGGCTCGCAACATTCTTGATGCGCCTGCCGATGAGAACGCGATTTCCGCAGCTTTGACTCAAGCACTTGATCCCGCATTTCGGGCCGGGCTTCGCGGGATGGTAAATCCGTATGGTGATGGGAGGGCTGCTGCCACGATTGCCCATGTTCTGGCGACTGTCCAGCTTGAGGGTCTGCTGATCAAGCAGCCTGCTCCGATTCCTGTCGACGCGGAGATCGAATGACGATTCGCATCCCGCTTTCCGCACCCGACATTACGAACGCGGAGATCGATGCCGTGACTGGCGTGCTGCGCACCGACCGATTGAGCCTGGGCCCGGAGCTCGAAGCCTTTGAGCAGGCCGTGGCCGCCTATCATTCTATTCCCGATGCCGTGGCTGTCAGTTCAGGGACGGCCGGACTGCATCTGGCGCTTCTTGCATTGGGCATCGGCGAGGGCTGCGAAGTGATCGTGCCGTCATTTGCCTTTGTCGCGGTGGCAAACGCCGTGCTCCAGGTCCGCGCTACGCCCGTGTTCGTGGACATTGATTCGATTACGCTCAATCTCGATCCGGCGCTTGTGGAACAGGCAATTACTTCCCGGACGCGCGCGATTCTCGTGGTGCATACCTTCGGAGTTCCCGCGGAAATGGACCGGCTCCAGGAAATCGCGCGGCGGCATAATCTTGCGCTTTTGGAAGACGCTTGCGAAGCGATTGGGGCCGAGTACGATTCGCGCAAAGCGGGAAGCTTTGGCGACCTGGCCGTCCTTGGGTTCTATCCCAATAAGCAGATCACGACTGGCGAGGGCGGGTGTGTCCTCGTGCGCAATCCAGACTTGGCCGATCGGCTACGCAGCCTCCGGAATCAGGGGCGGCGGGCCTCAAGGCGCCGGGGTGTCACGCAGGAGTCGGAACGCGATCACGCTTCAAACTGGTTTGAACATGTGGAAATTGGTTACAACTACCGGCTCTCGGAGCTGGCAGCTGGGCTGGGCCGCGCGCAGCTTGGCCGAATCGATGAGATTCTCGCTATGCGCAGAGCCGCCGCCGAGCGCTACCAATCCCTTCTTGAAATAATTTCCGCACTGGAATTGCCACTCCTAGCCCGGCCGCGGCTTTCCATCAGCTGGTTCGTTTATGTCGTTCGGCTGCGCGCGAACCGTCCGGGCTCGCCGGAGGAATCTGGATTTCGGGATCGGGTGCAGGCCGCACTCGAGAAGGAAGGCATTGCCACCGGACGATACTTCGCCCCCATTCACCAGCAGCCCGCGTGGCGCAACCATTCGAGCTCGGTAGCAGCGAGTCTCCCAGTTACCGAAGTGATTGCGCCGTCTATGCTGGCGCTGCCCTTTTTCAACCGGATCACGAGAGGTCAACAAGAAGCGGTGGCTGCCGCACTTAGTTTGGCAATAGAGGAATGTAAACGTTAATAACTTTCGTCCTTACCAATGCTAGCGATGAGTTAAGCCTTCAGGAGCTTTCAGATCATATGACTGACGTACTTGTTTGAAAAAGGCGGGAAACTTATTTTGAAACAATTGCATCTCAAGCAAGGTATTCAATTTTATTCGGATTTATTAGCTTGATCCTTGACAGGGAACCAAAAGCGGAGCACGATCAAGCCAAATCGGTGTTTCGGGTTTGCGAGGTTCGAAAGAGGAAACACCCAAGCGGAATCTGGAGTTCCGCGATGACGTAAGGCTACCGGGCTCCCTAAACCGACACCAATCCAAACCTTGAGAGCAGGCATATGGTAGTCAAAACGCAAAGCAAGGGTCGTGGAGTTACGGGATTGAACGTTGGTACCAGCAACGTTCAGCGGTATTTCTCGCGCGGTGTCTCCTCCGTGGAATTGCAACTGGATCATCTACAGATCCAATGCGATCTGTCGCCGGATTTCTGGCAGGATCAACCGGAGATTTTTGATCCTCGACTCTGCGCTTGGCTCGAATCCAAGCATCTGAGTGCGAATCCGGGAAGGGGTCCGCTGCCCCTGGCGATGATTCCTGCGGGCAAGAACTCATTTCGGCTTCGAGTTGTTCCGCCGACCACGCAATCCAAGGGAAGGCTCACTTCTCCTTCGGTAGCCTAGGAGCTTTTACCTCGATTGCGAGGGTAGTTGCTGAAACTACGCGCGGACGCCTGGAAACTTTGAGGAAGTTACACCTATCTATTATTGTTACTGTTGTCATTTCGAGTAAACGATTACTACCCTCTATCTAACCTCCTAAATAATGATGGAATAGACCTGCCTTCTGCATCTCGTCCTCAAAACTAAATCGACTTAGTGAGTTAGTGATGAACGTTGCCTCATTTCCGGGACAGAGAGACGAAGAGCGAAGGCGAGGAAGCTCCCTCGCGCGTCGGTCTTCTCGAAGAAGGCCCCCGGCCCGAAATCCCGATCGGGCATCTCCAGTTGATAGACTCAGGATGAAATGACGTCAAAAGATTTGGAAAAGGCGATCCAGCATCACTTTGGTGCCGGACCAGCGGCTGTGGGCGACGCATCCGCGATGGAAGCTTTCCTCGAACTTCGGGCAGCGCTCGAGCGAGGAGAGGTGCGGGCGGCCTCTCCCGATGAGTCAAACCCGGTTGGATGGGGCGTGAATGCCTGGGTGAAGCAAGGGATTCTGCTCGGCTTTCGCATCGGTGCACTCGAAGATATTCCCGGATCGCCCTTTTCCTACGTGGATAAGGGGACCTACCCAACGCGCCGGTTCACGGCCGGGGATGGAGTGCGTGTTGTGCCCGGTGGGTCTTCGATCCGCGCAGGAGCCTATGTTGCACGCGGCGTGGTATGCATGCCGCCGATGTACATCAACGCCGGGGCGTGGGTGGATGAGGGCACGATGGTGGATTCCCATGCCCTGGTCGGTTCGTGTGCGCAGATCGGCAAGCGCGTCCACCTGAGCGCGGCGGCGCAGATCGGAGGCGTGCTTGAGCCGATCAATGCCAGCCCCGTGGTAATTGAAGACGATGTGCTGGTGGGCGGCAATACGGGGGTTTATGAAGGGACCATCGTGCGCAAGGGCGCCGTTCTCGCGGCTGGGACGATTCTGACTCGTGGGACTCCGGTGTTCGACCTGGTCAACGGAACCATCCTCAGGGCCAGCGAGGCACAGCCGCTCATTATTCCTGCAAATGCGGTCGTGGTTCCAGGGTCGCGCGCCGTTTCAAAGGGCAACGGTCGGGAATGGGGACTCAGCTTGTATGCGCCGGTCATCGTCAAGTATCGAGATGACAAGACCGATTTGAGCACTGCTCTCGAAGACTTATTACGGTAGATCCTATGGTTCAGCGTGCTCACCTTTGCAAACCGAAACCGGTGGAGCCTTCGGCGCGATGATCCTGCCCGTGGATTCCCAGGAAGCTCAAGCAAAACTGCAAGTCATCCGTTGGGGGGTTGCCGGTCCCGGCCGTGCCGCCGCGCGCTTTGCCGAAGGCCTGGAAGCTGTCAGCGGTGCTTGGCTTGCTGCGGTCTGGGGCAGGAATCAGGAGAAGACGCAAGCTTTCGCGAAGCGCTTCCTGGTCGACACAATCTGCGATTCGTTCGACCAGCTTTTGGAAACCGGCGTTGACGCTGTGTACGTGGCGACCCATGCTGATACACACGCCGGCCTGTGCATGCGCGCGCTCGCCGCGGGAAAACACGTGATGTGCGAGAAGCCTGCCGCGCTCAACGTACGACAGTTGAAGAGGATCCTCAAGATTGCCGCTCGATACGATCGGCTGTTTATGGAGGCGATGAAGCCGCCGTTCTTCCCGCTGTACGAAAAGCTTCGCCAGCACCTCAGAATCGATCCGATTGGAAACATCGGATTTGTTCGCGCCGGCCATGCGGATGCCACACTTTCGCCGGACTACCCTCTGCACTTCCGCGAGCTTGGGGGCGGCGGCATTATGGGGATCGGCCCGTACGAGGCATTTCTTGCGCTCGACTGGCTGGGTCCACTGAAGCGTGTGCAATCGATGGGGCGGCTCAGCCCGGGTGGCATCGACAACTTCGCGATCTTCCAAACAGAACACGAGCGGGGGATGGCGCAGCTTCATACCGGCCTGGACCTACTCAGCCGCGGCGACGCGTTGTTGTGCGGCGAGTGCGGGTATGTCACACTTCACGAGAATTGGTGGAATCCCATTCGGGCTACCGTGCGCTATGTTGATGGGCGAACTGTCGAGCTTGAGGCGCCGTTCAAATCGACTGGATTCAACTACGAGACCGATCATTTCTGCGATTTGATTCGCTGGGGAAAGCGGGAAAGCCCAGTGATTCCGCATGAACTTTCGCTGGGAATGGCGCGGCTGCTCGAAGCTGCGCGAAAGGCAATCGGCGTTCGCTTCCCGCAGGAATAGGCCCAATCAATGGGACGGCGTGCGAATGAGATTGTCTACTTGTGAATTGTCTTTGTGGCGTGTGGCGCTTGCAGGGATTGGTCGATGGCGCCCAGCAGCTCTCCAGATGAATCATTGAAGTAGCTCCAGAACATGACGCCGCCGAGTTTGTGGGTCAGCACATAGTTCCCTTTTACGGCGAGCGACTGGGGATCTTCATAAGATACAAAAACCTGCTTTTCTTCCTTGTAGAGATAGGGAACGTTTGATTGGGTATCCCAATAGCGCGTGAAGCCGTGGCCGAGCATCGTCTCCTTGATTACGTTGTAAGGCGCGTATCCATTCGGCACTGGCTTTCCCGTTTGGAAGAGGCCGTGGTTTACGCTCGCCACCTGTTGCCACATGCGGCCATAAAAGGGAACGCCTAAAACGATCTTTGCTGCCGGCACGCCGGCTGCTTCAAACGCTCGCACGGTCGCGTCTGCTGAATCTTTCTTCGGGTCAGTGGGATCGGTAAACAGCGGAGCGTGATTGCCGGTCGTGGGATCGTCGCCGGCCTCGTAATAGTCGTAGGTCATCAGATTGACCTGGTCGATGTATAGTTGCACCCGCGCCATCTCGGTGTGAGAGATGTAGTCGTCGAATGCGCCTGCTGCGATGGTGAGAATCAGACTCTTGTGCGTCTGCATGGATTCGCGAGCGAAGCGCTCTCGCAGCTCTTTCAGCAAGAGGGTGAAGTTCTGCTTGTCCTCGCTTCGAAATCGATTCCCTGTCCCGGGCAGCCCGGGATATTCCCAGTCCACATCAAGGCCATCGAGATCGTAGGATTTCAGGATCTCCATCGCACTCTGGATAAAGACGGCTCTGCTCTTCGCGGTCAGCGCGACATCGGAGAATGCCGCTGAACCGAGCCATCCACCCACGGAGATAAGCACGCTGAGTGAGGGATTCTGCCGGCGGAGAGAGGTCAACTGACGGAGATTCGAAGGGTCGTCGGCGGTGGCGATCACCATGCGGCCATTCCGAATGGCGGCGAATGCGTAGTTGATCCGCGTCATGCCATGGGGATCGATTGGGCCTGGTTGCAGGGGTCCATTTTGCGGGAAGACGTACCCGGCAATCACAAGGGGAGCCGGTCCAGGAGGCGCGGCCACACCGGAAAGAGAAACGGCAAATGCGACGATGGGGATGAAGGCAGTTCGAAACACAGGCGCGTCCCTATTGGCTGCGATGCTTTCAAAACAAGCTCAAGTTAGAACAAGGCAGTTTAGAACAAGGCGAGGCTCTGCGGCTTGAGCGCCTTCGCCGGGTCATAGGCATCTTTCTGAGCCGGCACTGGATGGGGCATGCAGTGACCGTTCGGCACAAATGGAACGGCGAAGGATCGGGTTACATGCAATCGGTCCATGACAACGTAGCGTGTACGGAGCCCTTCCACGGTTTGGGCAAGCGCTGCCGGGACCTGTTTGCGATCGACATAGATAACAAGAGCTGCTTCTCGCGGATTGTCGAAGCTCTGTCCGACACCAACGCCGAAGAATGCCGGGTTCTGGTTCATGAGTCCGTGCGCGACCCGCTGCTTGATCGCGACCGCCTGATTGAGTATCGCTGGCGGCAGGGCTGGAGAGTCGGAAAGAGAGATCGCCGTAGGCGCCGAACCAAAGGCGACTGCATGCGCGGTGGTGGGAATAACGAGGGTGCGCAGGCCGCTGACAGTCGCCGGAACTGTTGCCTGCGCATTTTCAGCAACGTAAAAAATCATGGCGGCCTCGGCCGGATGGTCGCTGCTTTTCCCAAGAGCTACGCCTAGAATCCCAGCGGCCGGATTCACCAGCTGGCGCGCGGCATTCAGTCCGGTTTGCGCACGAGCCGTTTCTTCGTCGGTCAGTGGACGCGATTGAGCGGCGGATACCGTGCTGTCGCCGTAGCTGAGGCAGCTTGCTGGATGATCTGCGCCGCCAACAAAGGTGTAGTTTGCACGATTGCCGACCTGCGTGCTGAGTTCGCTCAAAACGTCATTTACCGGGTTTGCCATTCCCTGCCCCACGCCAGAGGCATCGGTTCCGCCGGCGAAATAGAGGCCAATGGGCTCCGCGCTGTCCGCATCGACGAGCACAGCTCCGGAATCGCCCGCATCACTCAAGCGGTTGCCGCTGACTCCGACTTGATTTGTGAATGTTTTTGTCAGGTAGGGCTGAGTCTCGGCGCAGTCCCTGTAGTAGTCGACCAGCACATCCACGTCGATTGCGGAGACATCGCCGCAAGTGAGACCCGTCGTCCGACCGCTCTTCGCGACGCGCATGGCCAGTGTCGCGGTTTCGCCCTTACCGTCAGTCGACGAGGTACCAAGCGGAGCGGCTGCCAGTGTGCCGTCAGTTTGGCGCGCTCCCAATTCCTGGATGCTGCCCGATGGGTCGACGGTGTGCGAACCGACTTCGGCGATGGCTGCATCGACATTGGTCGATTTTGAATTCAGCGGAAGCCATCCGGTAAGCGAAGCGACGGGCTGTGTTCCACCGCCCTCGCCATTGGGCGTGCAGTTGTTGTCGATCAAACCGGGCTGGACTATCGCATCTCCGACGGTGGCGTGGTCGCTGCGCGCGAGTACGTGGTTATTGCTCAGCAGGTATTGCTTGCCGTCCTCGTCCTGGATCAGCGCACCGAGCGTTCCGCTGCAGCAATCCACAATCGTATTGCCATGCGCATCGAAATCATTGTTGTTGCCGCCGGAGCTGCCTAACAACATGGGACTCGCGAATTCAGCCTGATGGCCGGCGGGATTGCTCGTGACGCCCGCGGTGTTGAGAAGAACCGCAGCCTCGGTCTTCGCGGACGAATCTCCTGCTGTGGCTACCACGTAAGTGACGCCCGTCGTCTGCACTGTCAACGGCGCGGTGTAGGTGACTGAGCAGGAGGTGAAGGCGCGCTCGACCCGCTGGCAAGTCGGAAGGCTTAAAGCTCCCATCCCACTTCCCATTCCTGTGGGCGAATCCGCCAGAGCGAAGTGGATGCCCGTTCCACCGCCCGCTTCAGCGAGGACGCCGGTGATAGTCACGGAATCATTTGCCGCAAGCGCCACGTTCTCCGGTGTGAGCGGCTGGAGAAAGCCGGGCGTCAATATCAGCACGGAGGTTGCTTTGACGGCTACATCGCTTTTCAGGGTCGCAGTCACAACGACCTGAACGCGGTCGGTGGTCAAAAATCCGGGAGGAGAATACTGGCCGCTCTTGGTGATCGTGCCGGCGCCGGCATTCTGGTCGCCGCCGGACACAGACCATGTCACGTCCGCAGCGCCGCCGCTGTTCAAGGTTGCTGTGAACTGATGGACGGAAATCCCGCGCGCGTTGACTGAATTACAGCCTGTGCAGTTGGTGTCGATCTGGGTGGTTGCCGGCGCAATGACGAAGACATCGTTTGTCGGATTGGCGGTCACGGCCACACCTCCGCAACCGGCTAACAGCACCAGCGCACACGCCAAGGCGGGGACGGTAAGCCGCAGCAGACGCCAGCGTCGATTGGGTTGACGAGCGCCGGAATTGCGCTGATTCTTCGAGAATTGGGGGGAGATCCTCAAGTATTTCCGCTCGCTTCAACTTCGGAATGCCACGGTCGATCACGGGACTCCAAACTCAAGGGTAAATGACAAGCGGCTCAGCTGGCGGAGAGGCTGCGCGGACTTTTGCAAGCCTTTTGGTTACTTTGGGATGCCTGAGTTTGATTGCTGTCGCAAGCGGTGACCCCCGGAGTGTCGCTACACGAGACTCTCGCAGCTGCGCCGCAAGGTAGGCGCAATTGTGGCGGCGGATCGGCGTTTCTGGCGATTTGTGGGCGTATGAGCGGCGCTCGGCCCTTGTTGGTCGATCCGATTGTCCCGGCGCGGCGACAATTCGCCAGCTCATCGACCAGCGCGGCGAGGTTATATTTTCAAATGAAGATTGGGGGCGTGGTTCGATGGCACGACTGGTTGCGGTTGAAGGGGACATTACCAAGTTTGAAGTTGGCGCGATCGTGAATGCCGCGAATTCTTCGCTTTTGGGAGGCGGAGGGGTAGATGGCGCCATCCATCGCGCCGCCGGTCCCGAATTGCTTGCGGCTTGCGAAAAGCTCCGCGGGTGCGCGACCGGCGATGCTAAGGCGACTCCAGGCTTCCGATTGCCTGCAAAATGGGTCTTTCATGCGGTCGGCCCTGTGTGGCATGGCGGAGGCCGTGGCGAAGATGAACTGCTCGCCGGCTGCTATCGGCGTTGCATGGAATTGGCGCGAGAGCACAAAGCGACTTCGATTGCGTTTCCGGCCATCAGTACCGGTGTTTATCGATTCCCGCAAGAGCCTGCGGCACGGATTGCCATTCGCACCGTGGAAGAACACGCCGAGAGCAGCGGAGTCTCAATCGTGCACTTTGTCTGCTTCAATTCCGAGACACTGGCGATCTATGAACGCCTTCTCGCAAGCTGAACTGGGATCAACACTTCCCTTCCGCACGCGGGCTCCCTCCCATGCAATCCCTTGCTGTCCGGACATCCGCGCTGCCCCGCGTGGCGTCATACCCAGTAGCAAAAGCAGTAAATGACGCAGATTCAGAGGCCGCGAATGAAGATTCTCATGGTTGGAGCGACCGGGCAATATGCCGGTCTTGTACTGCCAGAATTGAAGAAAAGAGGTGCGGTTGTACGCGCGCTGGTGCGCAACGAGGAGAGTGCGCGTGTGGCGAGCGAACTCGGCGCGGATGAGACGGCGATCGGCAACCTGGAAGATGCGAGCACACTGAGCGCCGCGGCTGCCGGAACCGATGGCGTATTTCACATCAATCCGGCTTTTGCGCCGAATGAAGCGGACATGGGCCTCGCGATGGTGAAAGCCGCGGAAGACGCCGGTGTTACGAAGTTTGTGTTCTCCGGTGTCATTCATCCGTCTCTTTCGAAACTCTCCAACCATGCGGCAAAGCTGCCTGTTGAAGAAGCAATTTATGAATCGGGGATGATCTTTACTGTTCTGCAGCCGACCATGTTCATGCAGACCATCGAGAATGGCTGGGAAGAAGTGATCAACGAAGGAAAGTTCTCATTGCCCTATTCGAAGCAGATGAGAGTTTCTTATGTGGATTATCGCGACGTTGCTGAAGTAGCTGCTTTGGCCCTCACGAGTGTCAAACTTGACTATGGCACTTATGAATTGAGCGCGCCCGGAATGATCAATCGAATTGAACTTACTCTCATGATGACGAAGATTCTTGGTCATGCTGTTGAAGCGTGTGATCCATCCTTCGAAGATTGGGCAGATAAGTCGCGAATTCCCGCTGGACCCTTGCGCGACGGGCTCAAGCGCATGTATATCGACTATGACGAATTCGGTTTTCCGGGAGGGAATTCCGTTGTGCTCGAGGCAATCCTCGGGCGCGAGCCGCGCAGTTTGCAAGAGTTCTTTCTTGAACTCGCACAGCGGGAACGAGCAGCCGCCTAAGTCTACTGAAAAAGTGCAATGATTTGTCATGTGTTGCAACCTGACTGCGGTTACGAGATCACAACAGACAACCACATTCATCACGTCCACATCACACAACCGGTGAGTGAACGATCAA